>Ga0315275_10003588_pt1 | contig 14322 bp, 11 predicted proteins | sample YL17G03_0_MG_FD_205557 | JGI IMG/M metagenome (GOLD analysis project Ga0315275, IMG submission 205557) | Sediment microbial communities from Yellowstone Lake, YNP, Wyoming, USA - YL17G03_0 | ecosystem: Environmental > Aquatic > Freshwater > Lake > Sediment | place: USA: Wyoming | collected... | reverse complement strand
GGAAGTGTGAAGAAGACGGCCGACCATGAGTTGTCGCCACCACCTGAGGAGGGTGCGTCCGACCTTGTTCGGCGCGTTGTGAATGCCGCGATCAGCGCGATTCCGGTTGCGGGCGGTCCTCTCGTCGAACTCATGAACATCGTGGTGTTTCCGGTCGAGCGCAGGAGGCTCGAATGGCTCATGGCGCTTGGGGAAGACCTGAGCAGACTGAAGGAGCAGGTCGCCGATCTGACAGATCAAAGGCTCAGCGAGAACGAAGTGTTCGTCACCGCCGCCCTGCGGGCCACACAGATGGCTGGACGTACACACCAGAAGGAGAAGCTTGAGGCATTGCGCAACGCGGTACTCAATGTGGCCGCTGGTTCGGCACCAGAAGACGACATACAGGCGATGTTCCTTGACGCTGTTGACAGTCTCACTACTACACACGTGCAGTTCCTATCGCGTCTGGGGAAGGCACGCGTTGCGCCTGAGGCTCAGTCGCTCGTGGAAACTGTCGTGGAAAGATCGAGAAAGGAGGGCCGCCTAGCGGCCGTGAGTGGGGCACTGTCATACACGCGCGAATGGATGCCCGTGAACACCAGCGGAGGGGACCTCCTCTTGTACGTTGATCCCTTCTCGAACCCGCCTGACATCCTTCACCCAATGTGGCCGCGGCCCGTGCTCCCGGATGTTCTCGGCTGGCAGCTGTTGCAGATACTGAAGGACCTTGCAGGTCGGGGGTTTGTCGCAGTTCACCCACCCGCGGACCAGTTCACGCAGGTCACGTCAACGCGGGCTTTCGCCGGAGTCACAGGCCAGGGCCGCGAATTCCTCGCTTTCATCACCTCACCATTGGCAGAGAGCGATGTTGGCGAGCGGCCGGACCATGCCGCGGCTGATACTCCCGCGTGATCTCGAGCGGCTCGGTAGCAATCCCCGATCAAGGGGTGCGGCACTGCCTTGGCGCAGGGAATGACTCCTGCCGGAGCATCAGCCACGCACGCCGACGGGGAATCCCGCATGCTTCGCCCCCTCCGTGCGTGTGAACTCACCCAGCGGCCGCCCCAGTAACTCGGCCGCGCGGGATTCGGTGATCAGGTCCTCCGCCAGCGCGCGCAGCACCAATCGCTTCAGACGCTGCGGCTCCTCCGACGGGTAGGCATCCCCGGGTTCCTCTCGGTGCCAGCCTTGCTGGCGGAAGTACCGGAAGAAACTCGCTGCCGCGGATGGCGAGATCAAGCCCAGGTCCTTTGCCCGATACACCCAGGCCTGCATGCTCAGCCCGTACTTGTGCTTGAGAAGATGCAGTTCGTAGGGTCCAAGCCGACGTCGCCCTTCACCGAGTTCAAGCGCCGCAGTCTGAGCCGGCACCAGGAACGCGCCTGCAAAACGGTTGGCCGCGCTCTCCTTCTCAACAGAGTCGGGCACGTCAAGAATCAGATGCCCCAACTCGTGCGCCAGACTGAAGCGCTGACGATCACCTGGCTTCCCTTCGGAGACGGCCATCACCGGCGCAGTCTCGTCCACATGGCACAGTATGGCGTCGAACTTCGCCGAACCATCGACGATGCCCACCTTGACGCCGCGGTCCTCAAGCACCTCACAGAGGTTCCCGATAGGGTCGAGGCCGAGATCCCAGGCCTGCCGAAGCTCGAAGGCCACCTCCTCCACTTGCTCCAGCGAGTCTACCCGGCGGTCGAGATGCTCCGGGAAGCTGAAGGTAAGCACCTGGCCTACGATGGTCTCTGCCTCAACATAGCGCTCCAGCCACTCCTGGACGCGCGCCGCCAGCGCGCTCTTCTGCTTGGCCGGCAGCGACTTGCGGCACCGGAACGCGGACGTGGAGAACCGGATGCCGGTTGGGCGGAAGAAGTATTCCGCCTTCACGCCGAGCTCCCGCGCAAGGCCCAATAGCACCGAGGAGCCCGGCATGTCGAGGCCCCGCTCGTACTTCGAGATGGCCATCTTGCTGACACCGACGCGCGCGGCGAGCGCATCCAGGCTCAGCCCCGCGGCTCGCCGCGCGATCTTCAGCCGCTCTCCGATCATTCTCCTCCTCCTGCCCTCGGTTTACATTCTACCATATCTTCGTCATTTCGTAAACCGAAGACTGCCCGCCCAGCCCGTTATTGAGGTGTTCCAGCGAGAGCGGCATCCCCGCGGAAAACTCGCGACAAACTCACGACATGACTTGCGACACGGTCGCTGCCAGTCCCCAATGCCGCCGCCGCCACGTGGCACGTGCCTGCGCCTCTTGACGCCTAACCCGCGGGTTACTATCCTTGAATCCTCTCGTGTTCCGTGCGAGGGGGTGTCTTCTCTCTCTGGGAGGCGCACTGCTGCTGGGGATCTGCCGCGCCAGAAGCGGCCAGATTCTGCGTTTCCACGCTGACCCGCGCCGCAGGCCGCGCTCCCTTTCTCCCCCTTCGCGCCGTGCCGCGTTGCTGGCTAACGCGGTGAATGCTAAGGAGGCATGCAATCCGTGGCGAACTACAACCTCAAGCGATTCGCAGACCCCGATGCCCTCAAGCGCATGCAGCAGCGCTATCTGCTGGCGCTCCTCAAACCGCATCAACCCTACTTCACCAGGCGCGGCCTCATTTTCCCCGCAGCAGACGACGGCGAACTCGACCACGAGTTCTTGTCCGGCATACTGCTCAGCCCAGATGAGAACATATCGGATGATCTGGCAGATACGCTCTACTCCATTGATGAAATGGCAACCGACGATGCCATGGACGATCCCATCAAGGCGTCAACAGCTGCGGGTCTGTCGCTTGATCAGGGGCCGGAGATGACGCCGGCCGATGTCGCGGTGCAGGTCTGGATGGTAGATCGCGATCTGTTCGAGCGTAAGCATGCCGAGCAACTCGCCCACCGACCACGTAGTTTCCAATCTTTCCAGTCCGTTGACTCCCCCAGGCGGGAGATCGATCCGTCGCCGGGGCAACGAGCGGCACTAGAGACCGATTTTGATAACTGGTTCGAGGCGAACAAGCGCGGTGGTGGCTGCCGGGTTTTCGTCTTCCCGGAAGACGAGGAGGTCTATTTCGTGGTTCGTCACGGGCAGCCTTACAAGCGGGAGGGGAAACTCCAAGGGAAGAAGTCCACGAGCGTCTGCTACCGCCCCGAGAAGCATGACATCGTGGTCTACAGCCCGATTTCCGGCGAGCTGCGCATGAACGCTGCCTCCCAGAGAGAGAAGGAGTTGTACCGCACCGCGTTCGGCCTTCGGTTGTTCGGCAGCGAAGATCACTTTCCGGGGACGGCCAAGTACACACTCGATCCACTGCGAGAGCAAGGTGAGGCCTCGTTGGTGTGCTCCGAGGTCGACGGGATGCAGTGGGTGAAGCTGACAGAGATCCGCTATCTCTGGCGTGGGACTCCAAGCGAGATTGAGGTCCGCAAGTCTGACGACCTGTTTGCGGTACTGCGCCATCGGCAGGCCCAGATTCCGCCCCGGGCGCGGATCATCGGCGCAACGTTCGCGGTGCAGTTCACGGATGCCAAGACGCCGCGAAGCGTTTCCGTCCTACCGCCCAACATCACCAAGTACTCTCGGGACGACGATGGGAAACTGGTAGAGCAGTGGCTGTCCCTACGTGGGTTCATACTAACGGAGCGGTTAGCGGATGAGAATGCTGACTCGGTTCTGGTCGGGGCTTGAGGCCCTTCCCGGGCTTGCCGGCGCGCTCCTCGACTGGCAGGAAGTGTGGCGAGAGCAGACGGGGATCGGCCGGTCTTTTCTACGCCCCACTGGCGACCTCGCCACAACATACCCGTGCCCCTATCCGGGCGGTGCCGGATGCCCGCGCGGCGTAGTCATGCACGGGGAGCAAGACATCGTGGCGGTCTGCCGCTCCGTTCCGAGGCAGTGCGAAACCATCAAGCTCACCAAGGCGGACGTTGTTATCTACGAAGTGGACTGGAGAGCATTGGGAGTCGCCATTGCATCGGCGCTGAACCTAACGCCCCCAAGTACGTCAGCGCAAGTGGCACAGCCTTCCACCGCGTGGCTAGGGTGGCACGATCTGACAGGGGGAAAGCGGGCTGCCGTTTATCTGACCATCCAGCACGATCCGCAGGCATTCCAGGCTACTCTTTCCCGCTTGCTGGCCGACGCTGACCTCCCGTTCATATTGGCGGCACCAACATTCAGTCTGTGCGAAGCCGACAGTACTGACCTACTCCGAAGGATGCGAGTTCTGTTCCTTCCCCTTGACGAGTGTCTGGCATGGGATGAATCGCGAGGGTTCGTGTCAACTGAACGACTGGCAGCACTCATGTCCGACCTTGCGGCCGCTCCCGTCGCGCCCGACAGGCAGATGCTCCCCGGCGACGCTCGAACGCTTTGTCTCGATCCCGAGGGGTCGCTCTGTTACTTCCGTGGTGCTCAAGTGAACCTGAGCAAGATGCCGTTCGATCTGTTCGTCTTGCTGGCGCGGGAAGCTAGGAAAGGAAAGAGGTGGGTCTCGCGTGATCGCATATCCGAGGCCTGTTGGCCCGAGGAATGGGCGAGGGGGAACCCGGCGACTGAAGACCAGATCAACAATGTTGCGAGTGAACTCCGGAAGGCGCTTCGCAAGGATAGCAACATTTCCGCCAGGGAAGCGCGCCTTCTAGTTCAAAGCAAGACCAAGAACGGCTACCGACTGAACCTGCCTGCGCATGAGATCGAGATCGCGGGAGACTGAGTCGCATACTCTTCTGCCGCTCTCCTTCGAGACCGCTCCAGGCGGTCTTCTCTCCGGCCGATCCGCCCCAGGTTTTTCCTAGGAATATCCCAGCTTTTGGCCAGGACTTGTCGCGCGGCCTCTGAGACCATAAGAGCCGAAAGCCCGACGGCTTTCCAACTCTCAGTCACGGAGGTGACTCATGCAGAAAAGCGATCTCTCCCTCGCCCGGCAGCACTTCCTGGACGTCTGCCGTGACCTCGGTTTCGGCTTCATCCGGAACCTGCGCATCGTAGGACATGAACCCGTCCTACCCCCACCCTCAGATATCGTGCGAGACATCGTATTCGGCAAGCGCAATGGCCCGCACGAGATCGGGTCCGACGACTTCGTCCTTAAGGCTGATGTCGTCGAGTTCCTCTCCTACCTTGACCACCTCGACGACTGCGTGATCGAGGTGCTGTTCGTCAAGCACGGACTTCCGTTCCAGATGCAAGTCGCGAAAGCGGCCTGAGTTTCAGGCCGAACTCAACCACCGGACAACGTACTGGCCGCGGAGCGGAGGTCGTTGTGGGTGTCGCCAATCCGGCGAACTCGCAGCGACCTCTGCTCGCGTCTCCTCTGTCTCCGGACCCTAGCGGCACCCGCCACGAGCCCCTCCTTGGCCCGAGGAGGAAGAAGTGGGTGCCGATTCCAGCAGTTGGGTCTGTGACCCGTATGTCATAAACCTCATTCGCCGCAAGGCCGGCCAGCTCATAGGACACTATTGCTTCACCGAGGACGACCGCGAGGATATCGAGCAGGAGCTGTGGGCCGACCTCTACCATCGCGCTCCGAGCTACGACCCGTCGCTCGCGAGCCCCCGCACCTTCGCGAATCGGATCGTCGAGCACGCCATCGCGGCGATCATTGAACACCGGAAGTACGCGATCCGCGATTACCGCCAGTCAGTCTGCTCCCTCAACGATCCAGTGGTGGGAGAGGATGGCGAGCAGGCCGAGCACGTTGATCTCCTGGATCAGGACACGGATCTCGAAAGCCTGGGGCAAGCCACCTCGTCTCTGGCCGATCAGGTGGTACTGCGCGTCAGTCTGAATCGTCTGCGCGACACGCTGCCGCCGGAACTGCGTGTGCTGTGGGATGGGTTCGAAGAGGGCCAGACTCTCACGGACATCTGGCAGCAGACCGGCATTCGCCGCGGGACGCTCTGGCGACGGAAGAAGCGACTTGAGAAGCTGGCGGAAGAGGCGGGACTCAGAGATCGGTGACATGCCTCGCGGCACTTCGGCGACGCTTCCAGTATGTGAATAGCAGGGCACCAAGATGCGTGCCCGACCAGACACCAGGAGATCAGTGTGATTCGAGACTGCTACCAGTATCGGTTCGGCGATGCCGTCCCCTTGCCTGAGGCTGAGAAGTGGCTGCTGCTGTCCGTGGTGGCGGCAGAGAGTCTCCACGGTCGCTCGCCAGTGCGCCTGGATGCCGCCTTCTGCCTGGATCGGCAACAGCGCTCCTGCGTCGTGGACGCGACCAGCGAGGTGGGCCGGGCGATAGCTCTCATCCTCACCGGCTTTCTCACCCATCAGTTCGGAGAGAGCGCATTCCGCGTCGAGCGAGTCGGACCACAGCAAGAGGCCGACCTCGGCCTTACAACTCATGCCTCCCAAGGAGGGTAACGTGTCCATCCTGCCTACCCAACCCACTCCGCCGAAACGGGATCTGGCGGACCTGACCATCCTCGAGTACGGCTTCCCGAAGGCCGGCAAGACGACCTGGGCATCGCACTTCCCCAACAGCGTCTTCCTGGCGACCGAATCGGGCCAGAACGCCATTTCGTGCTACAAGGTCGCCGTGGACAGTTGGGCGACTTTCCTCGCCGCCTGCAACGAATTGGCCCAGGGCGGCCACGACTTCCGCACCATCGTCATCGATACCATCGACAACCTGTGGCTGCTGTGCCAGCGCCACGTCTGCGAGAAGCACAAGATCGAGCACGAGTCCGATCTCGCCTACGGCAAGGGTTACTCGCTGATCCTCACCGAGTTCGGCCGTGTGCTGACCAAGCTCTCGCACTTGCCCTACGGATTGGTGATGATCTCGCACGCGGAGCGCGAAGAGATCCAGACGCGCACCGGCAGCTACCACAAAGTCATCCCTTCCCTGCGCGACCGGCCCCGCAAGATCGTGCTGGGAATGGCCGATATGGTCCTGCTGTGCGATATCGAGACCGCGCCCGGGCCGGATGGCCAGCCCACCATGCGCCGGGTGATGCGCACCAAGCCCTCCCCTTACTGGGAGGCCGGGGACCGCACTGGGCGCCTTCCTGAGACCATTGAGCTCGATTTCGACGCGTTCCTTGCCGCCTTCCGGGCGGCTCAGCAATGCCCGGCAATGCCCGTTCCCGGGAATTCCGCAACCCCAAAAGGAGATCAGAATGAGCAGTGACCAGACTCACGCCGTACCCCCTGAGACCGCCGGTGTCGACCTGGCGCAGTTCGACGAGGGCTTCATTCAGAGCGAAGTGCAGGAGCAGAGCTTCGACCCGATCCCCGACGGCCGCTACCAGGTCAACGTCGAGAAGGTCGAGATCGTCCGCGCCCAGACTTCTGGGGCGCCGATGGTCAAATGGACGTTGCGCGTGTTAGGGCCGCAGCTCCGCGGCCGCCTGATCTGGCGCAACAGCGTCGTCTCGAACAACAGCCTCCGCTACCTGAAGACCGACCTGCACCGGTGCGGGCTCGACCTGGAGAAGATCTCCGACCTGCCCGCTCACCTTCACAAGCTGCTGGACGTGAAGCTCGAGGTGGCGGTACGCACCAAGGAAGATTCGCAGAGCATCTTCTTCAACCGCCGCCTTGAGATCGTAGATGCTGGACCGGACTTCCAGGAGCGTGCCGACGGCGCCCTCGCGCCCTTCTGAGATGCGTCCAGTCATCGTCGTCGATACCAGGGAGCAAGAACCCTATGGTTTCCACCCGGAGCGCGCGGCCGTAGTGCGCCGCGCGCTTCCGGCTGGAGACTACTCGCTGGAGGGCCTCGAGGGCCGGGTCGCGGTGGAGCGCAAGACGCTCGACGACCTGGTGCGCACCGTCATCCGGGAGCGGGAGCGCTTCCGGCGCGAGTTGCTGACCCTCTCGGGATATGAAGGGGCTTGTATCGTGGTGGAGGCCGGCCTCCCCGACGTGCTGGCGAAACGCTATCGCGCCGGCGCGCACCCCTTCAGCGTGCTGGGCGCGGTGGTCTCTATCATCCTGGACCACCGGGTACCTCTCTTCTTCTGCGGCGACCGTCCCTGCGCCCGGCAGTTCACCGAGGCATACCTGCTTCGCTTCCATCGCAAGTCCCAGACCTGACATATCGTGAAAGGCACCAGCAGTGGCACCAGAGACCCACCGGCCGCTAACCGAGCGCGTACGCGGTCGCATCGATACCGTCTATCATGCGAGCCCTCGCTTTTCGGCCGGCAAGCTTCGCACCCAAGAGGGCTACACCATCCGCTTCGCCGGGCCCTTCTTCGCCAGAGAGGAAGAGCAGGTTGTCCTGTGCGGCGCCTGGGAGGAGCACCCGAAGTTCGGCCGGCAACTGAAGGTCGCCCGCATCGAGCTGGACATGCCAGTCGATGCCGATGGCCTCGCTAACTACCTGGCGAACCATCCCCGCATCAGGGGCATCGGCCCAGTCCGAGCGCGGCGGATCGCCGAGCAGTTCGGCGAGAACTTCGACGCCATGATCTCCGAACAGCCGGAGACCGTCGCCGCGGCCGCCGGCCTGTCGCCGGAGACGCTGGAGATGCTGCGCGAAGAGTGGCTGCGCAGCCGCGAACTCAACCGCGCCCTCACCTGGCTCGCCGGCTTCGGGCTCACTCACCATCAGGTCACCACGCTCGTCGAGCGCTTCGGCAACAGCGCGGTCTCCATCCTGCAGGAAGACCCGTATCTGATCCTGCACGCCATCCGCTCCCTGGGCTTCAAACGGTTGGACAAGATCGCCCGCCAGATGGGCACGCCCAAAGACCATCCCTCCCGACTGCGGACGGGGGTGATGCATTGTGTCACCGAGGCCGTAGATCGCGGCCATAGCTTCCTCGACTACGAAGACCTGCTCCGACAGGCGCATCAGTTGCTGGTGATGGACGCGGACAACAGCGACGAACTGATCGATGCCGCGGTGCAGCAACTGATCGAGGCCGGTCGACTCGCCTGCGTTCCCCATGAAGGCCGCTTGCTCATCACGCTGCCTGACCTGCTGGCGATGGAAGAGTACCTGTACGCAGTGCTCTCTACGGCTCGCCCCGAGAACCCCCACTTCACTGGCATGAGAGATGAGGAGGGCTTCATCACCCACCTCGCGCCCTCCCTCAACGAAGGCCAGCGAACGGCCATGTATGCGGCCATGCGCCATCGCGTCGTCCTCCTCTCTGGCGGAGCCGGCAGCGGCAAGACCTACACCATCGCGGCCGTCGCCGCCATGTACGAGGAGTTCGGAAAGTCGGTGTTGCTGGCCGCGCCGACGGGGAAGGCCGCGAAGCGACTTGAGCAAGTCGTCGGCAAGGAGGCGAGCACCATCCACCGGATGCTCGGTTATGACGGCGAGGAGTTCCTCTGTGATGCCGAGCATCCCCTCGAGGCTGACGTGGTGATCGTGGATGAGATGTCGGTCGTCGATGTGCGCCTCGCCTGGCACCTTTTCCAGGCGATTGACCTGGATCGAACCGCGGTGGTGCTGGTGGGCGATCACAATCAGCTGCCGCCGGTGGGCCCGGGCCATCTGCTCCGCGATCTGATTCATACGCAGGTGGTTCCGACCGCAATCCTCGACGAGATCGTGCGCCAGGCAGGGGTGCTCAATGAGAACTCGACTGCCGTCCTTCAGGGCCAGCTCCGGCCGACTGCCGACGGCGAGAGCGGCTCCCGGCGGCCCTGGTACGTGGTGGACGAGTTCCAGCACGAGTCAGGGATCATCCAGTTCCTGCATCAGCTCTACCCCCGACTCAAAGACCATCTGGGCTTCGACCTGCTGAATGAAGTCCAGGTCCTCACTCCCATGCGCAAAGGCCCGCTCGGGGTAGCGGCGCTCAACGTCGAGCTGCAGGCGCTGGTGCAGAAGCTATGCTGGGACGTAGAGGTGCCCCCGCCCGCGAGCAAGCGCCCCCAGTTGCTGCTGCACGACCGAGTCATCCAGAACCGCAACAACTACGAGCTAGGCATCATGAACGGATCGCTCGGCACCGTGATCGAGGTGGGGCCGAAGCCCGGCGAGCTATGGGTTCGCTTTGACGCCAAGGAGATCTACTACGAGCCTGGCTCATCGGGGTTGGACGATCTCTCCCTCGCCTACGCGCTGACGGTGCACAAGGCCCAGGGATCGGAGTTCGAGTGCAGCATCGTGATCGTCCACAAGAGCCACGCGGTGATGCTGCACCGCAACTGGCTCTACACCGCCGTCACCAGGGCGCAGCGCACGGCCATCCTGATCGGTGATCGGTGGGCGCTGCGCTACGCGGCCCGCGAGCGCCGCCACGATCTGCGCAACACCTTCTTCCCCATCCTGGCCGCACGACGACGGCTGACCACATGAGCGACACCAAGAGCTACTATCGCCAGATCACCGAGGTCGACATCGGCCTCGTCGCCCGGGAACTGCTGGGCGATCGGATTACCCAGCAGAACGACCGGCTACTGCAGTGCGACTGTCCGCACCACCAGAGCCAGTCGAAGCGCTCCCTCCATGTCACGCTGGACAAGCAGGGGTGGTACTGCTTCGGCTGTGGGGTAGGCGGAGGCGTGCTGCAACTAGTCGAGTTCGTCCAGAGCGGAGCGGTGACCCGCGGGCAATCAGGTGTCATGCCCGAGAGCCATCGCCAGGCCCGCGACCTCCTCGCCGCTCGCGTGGGTCTGCCGCCGCTGTCGCAGTGGGGCCTGTCGCCAGAGGAGATTGCCGACGCGGAGACCACCCTGAGCTTTCACCTGCGCGTCCAGGAGGCGCTGACGGAGCTGGCGGGTTACTATCACCGACGGCTGCTGGCGAACCCCGAAGCGCTTGAGTGGCTCCAGTCGCGCTATTGCATTTCCCGGGAGATGATCGATCAACTGCTGATCGGGTTCGCCGGCAACGGCGCCTGGGAAGAAGACGGTCAGTCCCGACCCGGCGTGCTCTCGCACCTGACAGGGGAGGGTGGGTTCACTCTCCGCGAGCTCGCGGCCACGGGTGCCTTCCATCCCACCGCCCAGGACAGCCTGGTGCCATTCTTTGAGGGGCGGATCGTCTTCCCCTACTGGAAGGGCGGCAGAGTCGTCTTTCTGATCGGCCGCCAGACCCAGTGGACGCCGGCGCAGTCCTGGGAGCAGGGCAAGTACAAGAAGCTGCCGGTGCACGACGAGCACGGCCGCCGACACATCGCGCCTTGCATCGACAACTCGGTGCTCTACAACGAGGACTGCCTGCTGCGACCGCCGCAACGCCTGATCATCACCGAAGGGGTGACCGACTGCATCTCCCTGATGCAGGCCGGGTTCCCGACGATCTCTCCGGTGACGGTGAACATCCGCCAGGCTGACTGGGACCGGCTGGTGCCCAGGCTGTCAGGGGTGAAGACGGTCTACATCTGCCAGGATAACGAGCTCTCCCAGGCCGGCATCAAGGGCGCACTGCGGACCGCGCAGATGCTCAGCGCCGAGGGCATCGATACCCGCCTGGTGGCTTTGCCCCTAGAGGAGAAGCACGGCGCGGCGCGCCAACAGTTGGCGGAGCGCTTCGAGGTGAAGGCGGCGATCGGGCCGCGGGAGCTCGCCAAGCGACTGGAGGGAAGGCCGGCCCAGGAGATCGCGGAGGCCGAGCGGCTGCTGGCCGAGGCGAAGATCGATGTCAACGAGTACTTCGCGGCCGGGCACAGCGCAGAGGACTTCGAGGCCCTGCTGGCCGCCGCCCAGACGCCGCTTGAGTTCGCCATCGCACGCCTCTCTCCCGACGTTCCCGTAGAGCAGCGTAACCGGCTCCTGGAACCTATCCTGGAGGACGTGGCCGCTCTCTCTCCCCTCGACCAGACGCGCTATCTGAAGCTGCTTCAGGAGCGATTCGGCAAAGACGCTCTTCCGCTGACCGCTCTGCGCCAGCAGGTGAAGGAGGTGCAGCGCCAGCGCACCCGTGACGAGCGCGAGCAGCGCCGCCAGGAGAAGCGCCGCCCCACCGCGCCTGACGGCACTTGTCAGGCCTGCGTGGAGAAGGTGCTGATCGAAACCGGCCTCGCCACCGGCTCACCTGATTACGCGCAGGCAGCAGAGGCGGCCTTCGTCTGGTTCGGCGAACACGGGGGGCGGTTCTTCCGCACCCTGGAGGGGGAGCCGTTCTGCTTCTTCGAGCAGACCATCTACTGGATGGATTCCTCAGACCGGGGCCGGCGCCGTCTCTATCATGCCCTCGTCTACAAGCACACCGGCCTGGTGCACACCACCAATGGCGGCCGCACCTTCTACGAGGTGCTGGCCAACCTGGCGGTGGAACGCGGGGAGATCAGGGATCACTTCGGCTGGCTGCATACCGATGTCGACGGCCACACTGTCTACCTGAACCTCAACAACCCGGAACACCAGATTGCCAGGATATCGCCGGCCGGGGTGGAGATTCTGACCAACGGCGGCAACGACGCGGGCGTCATTCTCGACGGCTCCCCCAAGATGAAGCCGATCCGCTACCTGCCGGAGGCCGACCTGGCGGAGGCGGATAGGCTCTTCCGGGAACTGATCATCGACAATCTCACCTGCCCCCTGGGCGATCGCTACCTGGTCCTGTCCTGGACCTCGTGCTTCCTGCTGATGGACTTCGCCGGCACCAGGCCCATGACGCGCTTCGAGGGGCCGACCGGATCGGGTAAGACCACCGCCAGCAAGCTGATCTCGACGGTGCTGTACGGCCAACAGGAGCAGAAGACCTCCACCGACGCCGCCAACTACGTGGATGGCTCCCGCAATCCGCTGATCCTGCTCGACAATATCGAGACCAAGCAGATGACCGATGAGCTGGCGAAGTTCATGCTTACCTCCATCACTGGCATCGCCAAGGAGAAGCGGAAGGCCGGCACTGACTCGGAGACGGTGATCGAGTCCACCAAGTGCTTGCTGAACACCAGCGGTATCGAACCCCTCGGCGGCGACCTGAGCGAGGTCCTGTCCCGCTGCTTCACCATCCGCTTCGATCTCGAGGCCGAGGGACGGGACTACTTCCTGGAAGCGAAGGTGCTCGCCCAGATCCCCAAGCACCGCGACCTGCTGCTGTCGGCCCTGATGAAGCGCACCAGTCAGGTGCTGGCGATGATCCGGGACGGTGCCCAGGAGCGGGTGATGCGCCTGCTGCACGCCGCTCTGGGGAACCACCCGAAGCGCCGTTGCAACGATTACCTGAGCCTGATGTACCTGATGATGCTGGCCGGCTCGGATGAGGAAACCGTGGCGGCCGGACTGGAGACGCTGCACACGCGCTTCCTGCAGCAGATCGGCTCCCTGAATGTGACCACCCAGGAGACGGCCCGGGAATCGAATCCTATCGCCACCGCCCTCAACAGTCTCTTTCGGGCCTACCAGCAGGCGCTGGAGTCCGATCGCCATTCCATGGCGCAGTACCCCAGCAAGTCCAACAAGGACACCTTCCTGGAGCGCTACCAGATCGAGTTCGCGGAGGAGAGGCTAATCCAGGGGGCGCGGGCCCGGGAACTGTTCGTGGCGCTGCGCCGGGTGTCGAAGGAGTTCAACCTGCCTTTCACGATGACCTCCGTGCAGCAGTTCGCCCAACGCTTCAGCAATGACCTGGCGGCGGTGCAGGACGCAGGGTTCGAGATAGCGATCCACGAGCAGCGCAGTCGCATCCGCACCTATGACATCCAACAGGCCGGGGCGGCGAGCGAGGCCGATGGTGAAAGCGGTGAGGTGAAAGGGGGGTAAACAGTCCCCCCTCTGTAGATATCGCGAAAAACAATGTGTGCCGCGAACACGATCCGCGTTATTTCGTTTCCCACTAACGGGGGGATATATTTCCAGATTTCCTTTCACCCCTTTCACCATCACTATCATCATCATCTATCACTATCAATCAAATCAATCATATCAACCATCAGGAGGCCTTTCCTGAGATCGGGGCAGTCGGTGAAGGCCGGTGGTGAATGCCGATGTAAAGGTTACGGCCGATGGGGGCCTTCACCGCGAAGGTGAGACAGGAGGAGAGATCGGTGTCATGGCTTGATACCCTGGTACGAGTCGAGCAGGGCAAGGGGAGCGCGGAGGTGGCTGGTCTGCATGACCCCGCCCCCGCCAACACGAGCGCCACGCCTTGGCCGGAGCACGCCGAATCGGGTCCGTCGGAGCTGTACGTCGCCACGGACCTGGAGTCCTGGGAGACGAACCGCCCGGAGCCTGACCAGGACGAGATCTGCGAGCGCTGTGGCTATCGGCGCCTCGATCCGCCCTACTACGCCTGGCTGCGGAGCATGATGGTGCGAGCGCGGCAGGCGCACGCCCGGGCGCAACTGCCGGACGCCGAGTACGAGCTGCTGCGAACCCGCTTCAACGCTATCCACGCCTGGGCACTGGCGCGTTTGGGCGAGGACACCCTGCGAGCCGTGGTGGCTGAGGGCGTGTCTGGCGAGTACCGCCCGCCGACTGTATGGATGCCAGAGGAC
>Ga0315275_10003587_pt1 | contig 14324 bp, 8 predicted proteins | sample YL17G03_0_MG_FD_205557 | JGI IMG/M metagenome (GOLD analysis project Ga0315275, IMG submission 205557) | Sediment microbial communities from Yellowstone Lake, YNP, Wyoming, USA - YL17G03_0 | ecosystem: Environmental > Aquatic > Freshwater > Lake > Sediment | place: USA: Wyoming | collected... | reverse complement strand
GACTGGCCCGGGACATCAACAAGTACTCCCAATCGGGCGGCCAGGCGAACATGGAGACCTTCGCCAAGGACTTCTCCTATCTTGTAAAGTGCGCCGGCAAGACGTGGGGGCAGATGCTCGATACCCGGGTCAACGACCTCAAGCTCAGGTCCATCCTCTCCGCGCTCTGGGGATACTACGGTCTGCCTCCGTCAAGGCTCTCGGCATATTATTATGCCCTGCCGACGATCGGCTACCTCGAGCAGGGCGGATTCTACCCGAGAGGCCGGTCCCAGGCCATCAGCGACGCGCTGGTGAAATTCATCCGGGAGCGGGGCGGGACGGTCAAGCTCGGAGCGCGCGTCGAACGGGTCATCGTCGAGGACCACACCGCGACCGGAGTGAAGACGGCGGACGGCGCGGAGTATTCCGCCAGGGCCGTGGTGGCCAACGCCAACCCCTTAGATGTCTTTGAGAGCATGATGGACGAGCAGGAATACCTCAAGGACTATCTCGCGAAGTTCCGGAAGATGAGCGTCAGCCTGTCGTGCTTCCAGGTCTTCCTCGGGCTCAAGAAAGACCTCGTCGGCGAGCTCAAGATCCCGGACAGCGAGATCTTCTATTCTCCCGGCTATGACGATGACGCCGCCTATAAAGGCCTCCTCGCAGCCGATATGAGTAACCCGGGCTTCGGCCTGATGCTCTATGATAACGTCTACAAGGGCTACTCGCCGCCCGGGAAGAATACCGTCAACATCCTGACGCTCCAGGGCTATGATCATTGGGCACGTTTCGAGGCTGATTACAGGAAGGGGCAGAAGAAAGATTACAGAGCGGAGAAGGAGCGGATCGCGGACATCCTGATTAAAAAAGTCGAGGAGGTCGTGTTGCCCGGTCTCTCGGCGGCCATCGAGGTCAAGGAAATCGGGACGCCGCTCACCAACTGGCGCTACACGCGGAACACCCGCGGGGCGATCTACGGCTGGGACCAGACGCTTGATAACTCCGGGCCCACGCGATTGCCCCAGACAACTCCGATCAAGAACCTCTATCTCGCCGGCGCCTGGACCCAGCCCGGCCACGGCTACGGCGCCGTCATACCGAGCGGGCTGCAGTGCTTCGCGGAGATCATGAAGGGCTGGAAGGCAGCGCCTCCGCGATGACGGCGTAAAACAGAAGTCCGTTCAGGACCGCCGACGGCGGCAGGATCTTGATGTCGTAGCCCGGGACTTCGCCGATCGCATCGCCCACGACCCATTGCGGGTCGATATAGACATCGGCCAGCTTCGGATCGAGCGGCGCGAACGGGTTCTGGCCGGCCACGACGATCGAGCGCAGGCCCTTTTCCCGCGCGGCGTCGAGAAGCGGCATGGGCATCTCGTGGTACCAGATGACGAACACGGCGTCACCCGCCGCTCCGCTTGTCCGGAGCTCGGCTTCAGGCGACTTGAGCGGAAGGGTGACGACCCGGATGGGGAAATTCTCGGGCAGCAGCCGCGCGGGCTCAAAGTGGCCGAGGTTCGCGTGGAAGACCGTGCGGTTGGCCGCGGCCGCGCCCCGAACGATTTGAGCCGCGTCGCGGACGGGCCGGGTTTCCGCGGCCACGGCCTCCAAGCTCCGGATAAGCCCCTCCAGGTACTGCTTTCCGAGCATCCCCGCCGGGACGGGCTTCACCTGCAGGTCTTCGTGGAACCTGAGTTGACGATAACGGCTGTTCCACTCGGTCGAACCGGGCACCTTGATGCTCTGCCACATCGTGGGCATCCTGCCGGCGCGCGTGCAGGCGGCGACCAGGTCGCCCGTGAACGCCCAGAGATGCGCTAGGCTCACGCAGGCCGCGGTCTGAGCGGGGAGGGGAGTGCTGGCGGGGAGTTCGGCCGCCAGGAAAAAGTCGGCCGCGGACCTGAGCCGGGCCGCTTGTTTCTTAGTGCCGAAGGCGATGACCAGCGCGCCTTTCGCCCGGGCCTGGGCGAGCCGCGAGGCATCGTCGTTTTCGGAGCCGGCCAAGCAGCCGTAGACCAGGACATCGGCTCCAGAAAGTGAGTCTAGATCATTGAGCGCCGCGACGGGCATCAGGCCGCCGCTGCGGTTCGTCCACTCGACGTCGAAAAGAGGGATCGATCCCGCAACCAGGAGGTTGCCGCCGGCGAGGAAACGCCCGGCGGCCGCCTTTGCAGCGGCCTCGCGGTGCTTGGAGTCAGACTTCATCGTTACGAGAGCCTCGCGCGCCGCCTGGATTATTTTTACGCTCTGCCCGGCCCCGAGGAGATTGATGCAGAGCCATGGGATCGCGAGGATGAGTAGGAGATTTCGTTTTTGCATGAGCACCTACCTTGCCGCATCTTTATCATCGCGGCCCCCGCGATGTCAAAGGGCCGGGACCGCTGTGCGGGACAATACCTGTTTTCCGGCTCTATGACGAATTGAGTGGAATACGCTGACGCAGGGAGATGATCATCCCCCGCGATCTGCTCTAACCACACTATTCGTCAAAGAGCCCTGTTTTCCTTGACTTTATCCGCCAGTCTTAATATACATTACACTCTGCCTCGGGCGGACACGCTTCGAAATGGCCGGATTAGGAGGCCAGGCGGCGCACAGAGCCGATACGCCTGCAACCGCCCGGGTCGCCAATAATGCGTCAATCTTAGGAGGACTCAGTGCATTTCACCACCGTCAAAAGGCTTTCTTGGGCGCTTATTCTGATCCTTTGCCTGGCCGTGCCCACGGCCTTCGCGCAGACCGAGGACATGGGCAAGGGCTTCAAGCACCATGGCGTCGCGACGCCGGTCAGCAACCATCGGGGGATTGTCGCCACGGTCGACGGCGCGGGCAAACCCGTCGCTCTCGTCTGGCTGTTCGACCATAGCGGGGGCTACGCCATCCTCGTCCTCGACGCCGACACCGGCAAGTCCCAGCAGGTTCCGACCCCGTTTCCCCCGGGCAAGGACTGTCCTTACGCGTCCATCCTCTCCACGAAAAACAAATACTACACGCACTTCAACAGCTACTTTTCCGAGTTCGACCCCGTCCAGCGGGCCTTCACCTTCCACGAAAAAACAGCCCCCCAGATGGCCATGAGCATGACCGAGGACGACAAGGGCCGCATCTGGTCGGCCAGCTATCCGCAGGGCGGCTTGGTCAGTTTTGATCCCAAGACGCGCAAGCTCACGGATTACGGCCACGTCTACCCGCAGAACTGGAACGAGTATCCGCGGTCGATCGCGGCGGACGATGCCGGCTGGATCTATTTCGGCGACGGCAGCACGGCGAACCAGATCGTCATGTTCGACCCCAAGACCGCCAAGGCGACGCCGGTCATCCCGGACGATCAAAGAAGCCATGGGTCCGGACAAGTTTACCGGAGCACGGACGGCAAGGTCTACGGCCAGGCGAACGCGGGCCAGAAGAGCGACTGGTATATGTTCTATAAGGGCAAGGCGATCGTCATCCAGAACCACGTCGTGAAAGACGTCAAGAACTACATCGCCGGGTCGCAGGGCCTTTTCCACCGCGATTTTCCCGACGGCCGGCGCATCAAGGAGCTCGACACCGTCGAAAAGCTCTTTATCGTCGAGAACCCCAAGACCGGCGAGACCAAAGAATTCAAGTTCGAATACACGAGCGAAGGCGCCCACATCATGGGCCTGGCCGTCGCTCCGAACAAGACGATCTGCGGCGGGACCGCCTTCCCGATGAGGTTTTTCAGCTATGACCCGGCGGCCGACAAGTGGACCAACCGGGAATCCTACATCCAGTGGAACACGGTCGGCATGCAGGGCGATAAATTCTTCGTCGGCGGCTACACGGGCGGGTTCATGCTCGAGTGGGACCCGGCCAAGCCCTGGGTCAAGACCGAAAAGGGGAAGGCGGATTCTAACCCCCTCTTCCTCACCGAAACCGCCCCGACCATCAACCGCCCCCACAGGCTGCTGCCGCATCCGGAGGGAAAGCTGGTCATCATGACCGGAGGGCCGGATTATGGCTTTACCGGAGGCGGCATGCTGATCTGGGACCGCGTGGCCAAGACGCCGACGGTGCTCACCGATAAAGAACTCATTCCCGACCAGTCGACGGTCAGCCTGGTCGCGCTGCCCAAGGGCAAGCTCCTGGGCGGAAGCAGCACCAGCCCGGGCACGGGCGGCGAGAAGAAGGCCAAGGAAGCCGAGCTCTACGTCATGGACCTGGCCACGAAAAAGATCGAGTGGCACGCGGTCGCCATCCCCGGCGTCCAGGAATACACCGACATGGTCGTCGGTCCGAAAGGGCTGGTTTACGGGTTTGCCGACAGGAAGCTCTTCTTTGTGTTCGACCCCGTCAAGCGCCAGGTCGTAAGCCAGCAGCCGACCGAGACGGAGTTCGGACTCACCTGCTACCAGCAGGGTCCGCGGGTGTTCGTCCGCGGCCCGAAGGGGCAGATCTATGTCCTCTTCATGAAGGGCATCGCCGTCGTCGAGCCGGGGAAGTTCACGATCCGGATGCTGGCCGAATCGCCGGTGCCGGTCGAGTACGGAGGGGATTACCTCGACGGGCGCATCTACTTTGCCAGCGGCTCGCACGTCTACAGCTACGGCGTGACGGAATAGCGCACGGCCGGCACATCCTGCGGTTGACGAGCGGCCTCTCCCGCCCCGGGCGGGGGAGGCCGTTTTTTTTAGAGCGGCTTCTTCCTCAGCCGTAGGACGCCGTTCTGGCGGTCGATCTGAGCGTCGAAGGCGTCGAAGAAGTTGAGCCCCAGGAGCCCGTTCTCCGGATCGAACGGCATGTCCATGACGAACGCTTTGACGTTGTCCACCTTGATCGTTCCGACCTCGACGGAGGCCAGGGTGACCTCGAAGGCGATCTGGACGCCGCTGGCCGTGGTGAACGCCTGGGCGGGGATGCCCTCGTCGATCTTGAGCCCGAGGGCCTCGGCCGTGGCCGACGGTATGGTGACGTAGCTTGCGCCCGTATCCAGGATGAACTTCTGGGTGAAGGTCCCGTTGATGACGGCCTCGACGTCGATGCTGCCCTCTTTGGGATCGAAGTTGATGACGATCTCCTCGGTCTCGTCCTGCTCCTCATCGAGCCGGGCGGTCAGCCGGTTCGCCCAATCGGCGAGCGGAGCCGGGTAGGTTCCCGTTCCCATGATCTCCCGGGCCCGCTCCGGGTCGTTCTCGGTCAGGGCGACCTCCGCCCCGAGGAGCCGGATCTCGGGGTCGTCGGGGAAGGCCCGCCGGGCCTCCTCGAAGGCCACCGTGCCGCTGTAATAGTCGCCCTTCTCGATGATCTTCCTGAGCCAATCCTTGTAAAGGCGGGACTTGAGCTGGCCGAGCTCGGCCGGCATCAGGCCCCGGACCGCGAAGACGTCCCGCTCGATCGCCTCCAGCCGGCGCATCGTCCGGTTATAATCCTGGCCCTCGGCGAGGGCGAGGATGGCGGCGGCGGCCAGGAGCGGTTCGGCGGATTCCCGGATGGTCTGGTCGTCCAGGATGCGGACGACCTCGTCTGCCTGCCCGCTCCGGATGAGGTCCGAAGCGATAGCGTCCATCCTAGAGACGATCACGGACTTCTTGAGGTCCGGCGGTAGGTCCTCGGGAGCGAGGAGCGGCGCCCGGCGGAAGCCCCGAGCCAAAGCCTCGAGCTCGGCGGCCGGGCCCGTTTCGGACCCTGAGTCGAGAAACCGGCGATAGTATCCCTCGCGGCATTCAGAGGAGACGGCGTCAAAGAATCGGTCGAGGTTGATCGCCGGCGGCGGTCCGGCCGCCCGGACTCCGGCCCAGAGATATGCTTGGTCGAACGGCTCGCTGAAGCTCCAGCCGACGACCGCTCCTGCCTGCACGAAGAGTCCAGGGAACCGGATCTCCGGCGGCAGGGGAAAACACTCGAACGCTCCCGCTCTCCGTGTCGCGTCGACCTCCAGCTGGAGCGGCGGGTCCGCGGATCGCGCCGGGTGCCAGTCCAACGGCAGCGACGGCTGCCACACCGCCAGGGCGAGAGCCGCCGGCGGATAGCCGGACTCGACTTTCCAGAAGGCGACCGGGTTCCCGGCCCCCCATGTGCCCTCGGCGATCGGGCGCGCGACCGAGCCGTCGGCCTGGAAAGCCAGGTCCTCCGCGCCGAGCAGGCCGGCTACGGGGAGGGCCACCCACTCGCCGTCGAAGACGGCCGCGGTCGTCCGAAAGATCTCCGCGCCGGCGTCGCCGCGGACAAAGACGTCGCCGTATGTCGCCGTCAGAGAGCCCTCGACAGGTTGAGCGCTCACGCCGAGCGCCGCGTCGGCGCCGGCCGGCCCCCTCACCGAGTCCACCCGGGGCGCCGGAGTGAAGTGCCTGTAGAGGAGGAAAAGAAGGACGAGGACCGCCGCGCCGCCCGCCAGGAGCAACAACGGACGGATGGATTTCCTTCCGGAAGGCCCTTTCAAGAGCGGCCGGCCGCAGCCGGCGCAGTAAACCGCGTCCTCAGGGTTGGGCGTGCGGCACCTTCGGCAGATCATCGGCCATACCTCAAGCTGCGCGCGTTAATGAATCCCGTAGAGAAAATATATGGAAAAACCGTAAAAAAATAAAGGCCCCCTCGGTCGACCATCGAATTAACTTGCGCACTTACGCCGTCTTCGATAAATTATAGGGTCCGTTTTGTGATTTCCGTTCGTTCCGAGGAGAAAGATGCCATGAAAAGCGCGCTCGTTGTTTGCCTCTCCTTATTTTTGGGCTTGATCGTCATCCCGGCCTGCCGCACGGCGACCGAGCCTCCGGCAGAGCCTTTGTCTTCGGTCAGCGTCATCCCCCTGCCCCAGTCGGCGAAGCTTGAACCCGGGAGTTTCACCGTCACGGCGCAGACTGCTATTGTCTTTGCACCCGACGATGAGAGCGCGGCCGAAGCAGCCCGCTACCTGGCGGATAAGCTCGGCGCCGCAGCGGGAGCGCAATTCTCCGTTACCCGGGGAGCTTCGGCGCCGGGCCCGGGCGCGATTCTCTTCAAGAAGACCGCCGACGCGGCCCCGGGCGGGGAGTCCTATGGGCTTCAGATCGCCGCCGACGGCGTCGTGCTCGAGGCGGCTTCGCCCGCCGGGTTCTTCTACGGCGTCCAGACCATCCTCCAGCTTCTCCCCGCCGAAGTCTTCTCGGGGAAAAGCATGGGCGTGCCACTTACCCTTCCCTGTGTCGACATCCAGGACGTCCCCAGGCTTCCTTGGCGCGGCATGATGCTCGACTGCTCGCGGCATTTCTTCCCCAAGGAATTCGTGCTGAAGTACATCGACTTCCTCGTTCTCCACAAGATGAACACCTTCCACTGGCATCTCACGGACGACCAGGGCTGGCGGATCGAGATCAAGAAGTACCCCCGCCTGACTGAGGTCGGCGCGTGGCGGGTCGACCGGGAAGATAAGCACTGGAACGAACGGCCGCCCCAGACCGCGGAGGAAAAAGCAAGCTACGGTGGTTTTTACACCCAGGACGAGATCCGCGAAGTCATCGCCTATGCCAAAAGCCGGTTCATCACCGTCGTCCCCGAGATCGAGATGCCGGGCCACTGCCTGTCCGCGCTGGCGAGCTACCCCCAGTATTCCTGTTCAGGCGGGCCTTTTACGGTTCCGCCCGGCGGCGTCTGGCCGATCCTGGACGTCTACTGCCCGGGGAACGAAGGAACGTTCGGGTTCCTCGAAAACATCCTGGGCGAGGTGTGCGACCTTTTCCCCGGCGAGTTCATCCATATCGGCGGCGACGAAGTGGACAAGGCGACCTGGAAGGCGTGCCCCAAATGCCAGGCCCGGATCGCCAAAGAGGGACTTAAGGACGAGGAAGAACTCCAGAGCTACTTCGTCAAACGGATCGAGAAATTCCTCAACTCCAAGGGCAAGAAGCTTATCGGCTGGGACGAGATCCTCCAGGGCGGCCTGGCGCCCAACGCCGCCGTGATGTCGTGGCGGGGGACCGAAGGCGGCATCGCCGCGGCCCGCGCCGGCCACGATGTCGTCATGTCCCCGACATCCCACTGCTATTTCGACTACTATCAGGGCGACCCGGCCACCGAGCCCCTGGCCATCGGCGGGTATCTGCCGCTCAGCCGGGTCTATTCATTCGATCCCGCGCCGGCGGAGTTGACCCCCGACGAGGCCGCCCACATCATCGGCGCCCAGGCCAACCTCTGGACCGAGTATGTGCCGACGACGGAGCACTCCGAGTACATGACGTTTCCGCGCATCGCCGCCATCGCCGAGATCGGCTGGACCGCCCAGGACAAGCGGGACTGGACGGACTTCACCTGCCGTATGGACAAGCAGTTCGCGCGCTACCGGCGGGCGGGCATCAACGCCGCCGAAAGCGCCTACGGCGTCAGGTTCAACCCTGGGCTCGACCCGGTCAAGCAGACCTACGGGATCGGACTCGAGACGGACACCTTCCGGCCGGACATCCGGTTCACGCTCGACGGGAGCGACCCGGTCGCCGCGTCTCCGGCCTATCGACGGCCTCTTGTTCCCAAGACAACCGGCGTCATCAAGGCCGCGACCTTCGTGGAAGGCCGGCTGGCGGGCAAGCCGTCGGAGGTGCAAGTGGTCGTTCACCGGGCGCTCGGCATTCCGGCCGCCCTGGCGTTCCCGTTCAAGGATCGGTATACCGGCGGAGGACCGCTGGCTCTGACAGACGGGCTCCGCGGATCGATTTCGCCGGGCGACGGGCGGTGGCAGGGGTTCGAGGGTGATGACCTGGTGGCCACGATCGACCTGAAGAAAGCGAAGAAGATCAGCCGCGTGAACGTTGCGTTCCTGCAGCGGGCCGCCTCCTGGATTTTCCTGCCGAGCTCGGTGGAGATCGCGGTCTCGAGCGACGGGCAGAGCTTCGAGCCGGTCCAGACGCTGACCCATGATGTCCCGGCCTTGAGCCCGGAGCCGGTAGTCAAGGAGTTTTCGGTCGAGACCAAGGGTCGCAAGGCGAGGTACGTGCGCGTCCACGCCCGGAACATCGGCGTCTGTCCGGACGGTCATCCGGGGGCGGGCGACAAGGCCTGGGTCATGGCCGACGAGATCGTCGTCGAATAACGCTTCTAACGCGGCGGCAATCCGGGCGGCGTTGAGCTTGAAAGAACGGCTGAGATGATGAATATCGTGGTGCTTTTGGGGCTCTTCACTATTTTTCTGGCGGTCCTGCTGCTTCCCTTCCGTGTCAAGCGGGTCGAGGAAAACCTCGAGCCTTTTCTCTTTGTCTGCGGCGTAGCGGCGCTGACTATCTCGGGGTTTTATTCGGGACTCAGCCTGAACGGCGAGGCCGTTCATACCGGCTGGAGCCTGGCCATCATCAAGGAGGCACTGATCGCGCCCGTGTACATCCACAACAAGCTCCGCCTGCCGGTCGGCATCGTCCAGGCCGTGCTCATCGTCGGGCTGATCATGTACAGGTGGCACAAGCCGATCCATAAGGCTATCAGGAAAATGGCCGACCGGCTCTCGCCCAGGCTCATGGCCTTTCTCCTGATCGTTGTCCTGGGTTTTATTTCGAGCATTATCTCGGCGATCCTGGCGGCCCTCATCCTTGTCGAGACGGTGAGCGCCATGCCCCTAGCGAGGCGGCTGAAAATCGAGCTTACCGTGATCGCCTGCTTCTCCATCGGGCTCGGTGCGGCCCTGACGCCGCTGGGCGAGCCCCTTTCGACCATCGCCGTCACGAAGCTGGCCGGCCCCCCTTATCATGCCGGGTTCGGATATCTCGCCAAGCTGCTCGGCGTCTACATTGTTCCCGGCATCATCGCCTTCGGTTTTGTTGGCGTTATGTTTCTAAAGAGATCGAGACATCTGGATTCCCAGGAAGAGGACATCGTTTACAAGGACAAGCTCAAGGACGTGGTCATGAGAGCCGCCAAAGTCTATCTTTTCATCATGGCCCTCGTCTTTCTCGGAGATGGGTTCAAGCCGATCATCATCAAGTACATCTCGAAGATGCCGGCCGAAGCCCTTTATTGGGTGAACACGATCTCGGCCATCCTCGACAACGCCACGCTCACGGCCGCCGAGATCGGCCCCACCCTGACATTGATCCAGATCAAAGGCGCGCTGATGGGACTTTTAATCGCCGGCGGCATGCTCATTCCCGGCAACATCCCGAACATCATCGCGGCCGGCAAGCTGGGCATCAAGAGCAAGGAGTGGGCCCAGACCGGGGTTCAGATCGGCCTCGTCACGATGTTCGTCTATTTCCTCATTTTGTATCTTCCGCACTATTTTTAAGACGCGCCCGGCCGATTCGTGGGCGCCTGGCCTTCCTGGAGACCCGAGACACTGCGCGCCGAAATAGTCTGGCGCGCTTATTTCAGGAGAGGAGCTCCCGAACCACCCTCTCCACCTCGTCGAGGGCGGCGCGCACGGGCCCGGAGAGATCGAGCGTCATCGGCTGGACCTTGTCGATGGATACCGTAACGAGCCAGACTTCCGGAAGATCCCCCAGGAGCGCCGCCGCCTCGATGAGATCCTTGAGGCCGATGTCGTGGGCGGTCAGCGTGGCGGGGAAATCAGCCGCGAACCTGGGGCGGATGAGAGAGACGGTCCCGGCGGGACGGCCGTCGCTCGCGGCGTCGACCAGGATAATGCGCGGATATTCCCCGAAATAGGAGAGAAGGCTCAAGCCGCCCGTCCCGCCGTCGACCAGGTCCGCTTTTTCGGCCAGGCCGGCCGCGAGCAGGCGTTCGATGGCCCGGACGCCCACTCCCTCGTCGCCCATCAAAAGATTTCCGATGCCGAGGACGAGCGTCTTCAACGGGTTCCCGGGAAATCCGCCGCCGGTCCTAGTCTTCCGCCCCCGGGCACTCCTTTTCGATGAACTTCCAGCCGCCGGCCATGGAGGATATGACCCCCCGGCCCTCGACATAGTCATGGTAGAACACGAGATAGACGTGGATCATCGCGAACAGGACGAAGAACCACATGAACATGTGATGCCACTGCCGGACGGCGAAGTCTCCACCCATCCACCGGACAACCCAGGCGAACCGGCGCGGCAGCCAGGCGTCGCTCATGGCCGAGTACAGGCCGAACCCCGTCGCGGCCTGGAAGGCGAAGGCCAGGAAGGTCAGGAAATAGGTGAAGCCCGCAAGCGAGTTGTGCCCGACCGTGTCCATCGGCTTGACCCGGGCCTGGAAGATGTCGACCTTGAGGACTTCGCCGAGCTCCCGGATCTGGTCCTTACGGTGGAGGATGAAGTTTTTCCAGCTGGCATACCGGTTCCCTGCGAACCCCCAGTAGATCCGGAAAAGAAAGTTGAAGAAGAAAATGTAGGCGGCGGCGAAGTGGATGAACCGGACGGTGCCGAACCAGTAGGAAAAGGAGGCCTCGGCGGCGCTCTGGATGGCCAGGGGCCGGCCGATGAGGTAGCCCGTCACCGCCAGCGCCACGACCGCGCCAAAGTTGATCCAGTGGTAGAAGCGGACCGGGAGCTCCCAGACGTAAACGCGACCCAGAGTTGCTTTTTTCACGGCCACCTCCTAGTATCCCGTCTCGTAATTCTCTTTCCGAAGTCCCACGCAGAGACGGGACACTTCCAGGGGGAAGTCAAGCTTCCCCCTCGGCGCTTCGTTTCACTCCGCTGACCCCCTGAGGGGAACGACGCCGTCCCCCTCAACCTCCCCCGCGGTGGCGCGTCTTTGTTGTTCATTTTGAAAACCAAGCTATTTGCGAGACGCACCACTAGAACGTCGTGAGCCGGGACAGGCTCCGGCCCTTCTCGTCGTAGAGGTGGACGGCGCAGGCGATGCAGGGGTCGAACGAGTGAATCGTGCGTAGGATCTCGAGAGGCTGCTCCGGGTTGGCCACCGGCGTTCCCAGCAGGGCCGACTCGCAGGCGGACCGCTGGCCCTGTAAATCCCGCGGCGAGGCGTTCCAGGTCGACGGCACGACCAGCTGGTAGTTCTCGATCTTCTCGTCCTTGATGACGATCCAGTGGGCGAGGGCGCCCCGCGGCGCCTCGGTCAGGCCGACACCCTTGGCCTCCCGGGGCCAGGTCGCCGGGTCCCACTTCTCGCCGTTGTGCATACGGGTGTCGCCGTTCTTGATGTTGGCCACGAGGTCGGCGTAGAACTCCTGGGCCCACTGGGCGATGAGCAGGGTTTCCAGGCCGCGGGCGGCGGTCCGGCCGAGCGTCGAGAAGAGCGCCGCGACCGGCACCTCGAGCTTCTTCAGCGCGCCGTCCACGACGTCCTTGACGTCCTGCCGTCCTGCGGCATAGGCGACCAGCAGGCGCGCCAGCGGGCCGACCTCCATCGGGTGGCCTTTCCAGCGCGGGGTCTTCAGCCAGCTGTACTTTCCCTCGACGTTGAGCTGCTGGTAAGGCGGCTGCGGGCCGGTGTAGTTCAGCCGGGTCTCGCCGTCCCAGGGATGCTTGCCCATCTCATCGCCTCCCTGGTAGCTGTACCAGGAGTGGGCGATGAATTCCTGGACCTGCTCCGCGTCGCGGCCGTTGACCTCGAGGACCTGGCTCAGGTCCCGGTCGAGGATGGCGCCGCGCGGGAACTTGAAGTGGCTCGGGTCGCGGTAGCCGTTGGCCGGCAGGTCGCCGTAAGCCAGGTAGTTCGACAGGCCGCCCCCGACGGCTCCCCAGTCCTTGTAAAAAGAGGCGACGGCCAGGAGATCGGGGATGTAGACCTGCTCGACGAAGGTCTTCGCGTCATCGAGGAGCTTCTTGACGTACGACAGCCGCTCGATGTTGATGGCGTTGGCGTCGTCGATGTTGACGGCGCAGGGCGCCCCGCCGACGAGGTAGTTGGGGTGGGGATTCTTGCCGCCGAAGATCGTATGGACGCGGATGATCTCCTTCTGCCACTCCAGAGCCTCGAGGTAGTGCGTTGTTCCCAGGAGGTTGACCTCGGGCGGCAGCTTGAAAGCGGGATGGCCCCAGTAGGCGTTGGCGAAGATCCCGAGCTGGCCGCTCTGAACAAAACCCGCCAGGCGCTTTTGGACGTCGCCGAAATACTTGGGAGAGCTCTTCGGCCACGACGAGATGCTCCGGGCGATCTCGGAGGTTTTGACCGGGTCGGCCTGTAGGGCGCTGACCACGTCCACCCAGTCCAGGGCGTGGAGGTGGTAGAAGTGGACGACGTGGTCCTGCATGTACTGTGCGCAGAACATCAGGTTCCGGACGAGCTCGGCGTTGGGTGGGACCGTGATATCGAGCGCGTCCTCGACGGTCCGGACCGAGGCCAGGGCGTGGACGGTCGTGCAGACGCCGCAGGCCCGTTCGCAGAAAGCCCAGGCATCACGCGGGTCGCGGCCCTTGAGGATGGCCTCGAACCCGCGGACCATCGTCCCCGAGCTGTAGGCGTCGGTGACTTTGCCGTCCTTGACCTCCACTTCGATCCGCAGGTGGCCTTCGATCCTCGTGATCGGGTCGATGACGATTCGGCTGGCCATCACTCACCTCCCTTGGGCGCGTTGTCCTGAGCCACGTCGTCGCTCGTTTCGATCTCCTGCTTGATGACGCGGCGTTTGCGGACGTTGGTCGTAATGGCGTGGGCGGCGATACCGGCGGCCGCTGCACCCGCCGCGACGAGGCCGACTTTATCGGCGGTCGTCTCGATGCCGAAACCGGGGAAGGCGGCGAGGTGTCTGTAGAACGGTCCGTTGTCCCAGAATTTCGCCTCGCTGCAGCCGATGCAGCCATGGCCCGACTGGATCGGATAGCTCACGCCGTTGTTCCAGCGGATGACGCCGCAGGAGTTGTAGGTGACCGGACCGCGGCAGCCCATCTTATAGAGGCAGTAGCCGCGGCGGGCGTTCTCGTCATCCCAGGAGTTGACGAACAGCCCGGCATCGTAATTCGGGCGGCGGTAGCACGTGTCGTGGACGCGCCGCGAGTAGAAGGCCTTGGGCCGGCCGAGGCCGTCGAGCTGGGGAATGCGGTCAAACGTCAGCAGGTGGACGATGGTGCCCGTCATGACCTCGGCGATCGGCGGACAGCCCGGCACGTTGACGACGGGTTTCCCCGTGACGATCTTGTGGACGGGCGTGGCCTCGGTCGGGTTGGGGCTGGCGGCCTGGATGCAGCCGTTCGAGGCGCAGCTCCCCCAGGCGACCAGGGCCTTGGCGCCCTGGGCCGCTTCGGTGACGATGTCCAGGGCCGAGCGGCCGGCAATGCAGCAATAAACGCCCCCGTCGGCGAGCGGCACGGCGCCCTCGACGAGCATCAGGTATTCGCCGCGGTATTTTTCCATCGTCTGATGCAGGGCCTCTTCGGCCTGCTTGCCGGCCGCCGCCTGGAGGGTTTCCGTATAATCGAGTGAGATCTTGTCCAGGACGATGTCGGCGACCTCAGGGTGCGCCGACCGGATGAAGGACTCGCTGCAACACGTGCATTCCTGGAAGTGGAACCAGACGACAGGCA
>Ga0315275_10003585_pt1 | contig 14325 bp, 12 predicted proteins | sample YL17G03_0_MG_FD_205557 | JGI IMG/M metagenome (GOLD analysis project Ga0315275, IMG submission 205557) | Sediment microbial communities from Yellowstone Lake, YNP, Wyoming, USA - YL17G03_0 | ecosystem: Environmental > Aquatic > Freshwater > Lake > Sediment | place: USA: Wyoming | collected... | reverse complement strand
AAAGATAAACCTTAGTAAATACGGTCTGACTTGAAGCCCGAATTCATCGCCATGGTTTTTAATGTAATGCGGTTTCGGGCAGGCACATTCAAATAGCCCCCTTAATCGGAATCACGGATAAGAAAGCGGATCTCAAAAATTACATATTTATAAGTTGACAAACGGGTGTTGACGGAGTTATTTTCGACAATCCATGAAAAGAAATTGAATGTAGCGAAAAGAATCAGGTCGAATGTAAAGGCAGAGTAGGAAGGAGAAACCGGTTGGAATTAATCAAATATTTCATTGACTTTTTTTTACACCTCGATAAGCATCTGAATATCATCATTCAGAACTATGGCGCATGGACGTATGGGCTGCTATTTCTGATCGTGTTTTGCGAGACCGGGTTGGTGGTGACTCCGATCCTGCCTGGTGATTCGTTGCTGTTTGCCGCCGGCACTTTCGCGGCGATGGGTTCGTTGAAGGTGGAATGGTTATTTATATTGCTTGCCATTGCGGCGATAGGAGGGGATACGGTGAACTACTGGATAGGCCACTTGCTCGGCCCGAAAGTGTTTCATTACGAAGATTCGCGGTTTTTCCGCAAAGAATACCTGGAACGGACACACCGGTTTTATGAGAAATACGGCGGGATAACGATTATTATCGCCCGGTTCATGCCCATTATCCGCACTTTTGCTCCGTTTGTGGCCGGTATCGGCAGCATGAGTTATGCAAAGTTCATCAGCTACAACGTCATCGGCGGAGTCGCATGGATTTCATTGTTTATTTTCGGAGGCTATTTCTTCGGCAATATCCCGATAGTGAAGGAACACTTCACCTTTGTGATCATGGCCATTATTTTGATTTCCCTTTCGCCCGGGATAATCGAATATCTGCGGCACCGTTATGGGAAAAAGGATGAATAAAAAGGTTTATAATCAAATGCGATGATTGTTATTTATATTTGCATAGGTTGTTTTATTTATAGATGGACCAAAGAAAAAAATAGCGGCCGTCTAGGCCGCTGAAGTTTTCCTCCGAGGGGAGGTTAGAGAAGAAAGGAGAAATGGGTTTTCTGTCTCTGCATATTGAGACGCTTTTTTAGAGGCAAAGTTCCAATTTACAAGAAATTTTTTCCACATTCCCCTTATAACAGGCAAAGAACCTTAATAATTAGATAGTTATAGCTATTGAATTTAATTCAGAAACCCACTTTTCCACAGTTTTTCCACAGATCTTGCGGGAAAAAATCGTGCCAAAATAAGATCGGCAATAATTGTTTTAAAACACCGTCTTGAAAAAAAACGATTCAGCCGGTATGATGAACGAAAAAATCTATGGGGGTTAAGCTCATGAAGATCGTGGCGTTAGATGCATGGTTGGCTCATCATCCGTTGCCGGGAACTTTTTATCCGTCATGGATTCCCGGATACCCACAAACGCGAAACAGCGCGCTCATAGTTCGCATCCGCACCGATGAAGGCATAGACGGATATGCGGCGGGAGTGGGTTTTCTGGACGAAGCGAAGGGCCTGCCGGGCATTTTGAGGCCTTTCCTTCTTGGCCGTGATCCGCTCCAGATTGAAAATTTTATTCAGACGGCGCGTTCGGGATATTTTCTCGGCTACAAGCTCTGGTTTGTGGAGATCGCGCTTTGGGACATATTGGGCAAAGTCGCCAGGTTGCCCATATACAAACTTATGGGCGGCGGCCCCGGCAAAGTAATGGCTTACGCTTCTTGCGGTGAAGTTCGCGCGCCGGAAAAGCGCGCCGAAGACGCGCTCAAACTCAAGGAAAAGGGGTTCAAAGCTCTCAAACTGCGGATACGCAGTCCCGAGATGAAAACCGACATCGCGCAAGTGGAAGCGGTTCGAAAGGCGGTCGGGGACTCGATGGAAATAATGGTGGACGCCAATCAGGGCTGGCCTATTCACGGCTTTGCCCCCTATCCGCGCTGGACGCTCAAACGCGCCATGGAAACCTGCCGGGCGCTCGAGCAGTTCGGGATAAGATGGATGGAGGAGCCCCTGTACAAGCATGATTACGACGGCTATGCCGCATTGCGAAAGTTCACCACCATCCCGATAGCCGGGGGCGAGTTCAATACCGACCTGTGCGAATTCCGGGATTTAATAGGCCGTCAATGTCTGGATGTGGTTCAGCCCGATGTGACTCTTGCCGGCGGATTGATGATCGGCAAAAAGGTTGCCGGAATGGCGGAGGCTGCAAACATCGAGTTCAGTCCGCACACATGGACTAACGGCCTCGGACTGGTCGCCAACCTGCAACTGATGGGCGCGACTCCCAATTGCCCGTATTGCGAGTATCCGTACGAGGAGCCGGCGTGGATACCCGGGCATCGGGATTTTATGCTTTCCGAACCGATTAAGATTGATAGTGACGGCTGCGTTAAAGTCCCGGACGGTCCCGGTTTGGGTGTCGAAATAAACATGGCGGCTATCGAGAAATGTTCTGAGAAGCTCTAACAGGGTATTGAAAAAGCCACAGCACTGTCATGCTGAGTCCTGTATAGGACGAAGTATCTCTCTTCCGTATAAACAGAGGGATTCTTCACTTCGTTCAGAATGACAATCATGGGAAATTTCCTTTTTTTCAACACTTTCTTAGACGTATCGAACATGGAGGTCCTAGAATGGAAAAGGTGGCTTACGGCGGTTGGAAGAATTGCATAAAACTTGCTAATGGAAAGATTGAATTGATAGTGACGACAGACGTCGGCCCGCGCATTATTCGATTCGGGTTTATCGGCGGACAGAACTTGTTGAAGGAATACCCGGAGCAGATGGGCAAAATCGGCGGCAACGAATGGCGCATTTACGGCGGACATCGCTTCTGGCACGCGCCGGAATCTGTTCCGAGAACATATTGGCCGGATAACGACTCGGTCAAATATTCGTGGGATGGAAATACGCTGAAACTCAAGCAACCCCTCGAGCTTGCAAACGGCATCGAAAAGGAGATCGAAATAACTCTCGATCCGAAGAAAAACCGCCTAAAACTGCTACATCGGCTTATCAACAGAAATTCGTGGGAAATCGAAGTTGCGCCGTGGAGTTTGACGGTAATGGCTCAAAACGGCCGTGCGATTTTTCCGCAGGAGGAGTATCGACCTCATCCCGACTACCTTCTCCCCGCGCGACCGCTCGTGCTCTGGCATTACACCGACATGAGAGACCCGCGATGGATCTGGGGCGCCAAATACATTCAGTTGAAACAGGATCCGAAAGCAAAGACCAAGCAGAAAGTAGGCCTGATGAACACACTCGGATGGGCCGCCTATTATTTAAAAGGGGAACTCTTCATCAAACGATATGATTTCGATCCCAAAGCCGAATATCCGGATTTCGGCTGCAACACCGAGACCTTTACCGACCCGGATATGATCGAAATCGAAACGATCGGGCCGCTGACAAAGTTACCCCCTGACGGCAGTGTCGAACACATCGAGCAATGGTACCTGTTTAAAGCGGAAGTGGGTGAAGATGAATCTTCGATTGACAAAAAAGTCCTGCCGTTCTTACGAAAAACAAAAAGCTGACAAGACGATATTTATTTTCAAATTCTAATTTTAAAAAATAGACAATAAAAAATGCCGACGGCCGGACTCGAACCGGCACGGGTCGCCCCGCCACCCCCTCAAGATGGTGTGTCTACCAAATTCCACCACGTCGGCAGTTAATAATGAATATATTAAGCCTTGGTTTGAATCGCAAGGAGGTTTTAGCCCCCCTGAATTCAGCCTATTTGCTTCCACCCGCTGGAGGAGTCGCTGGTGTAGAGGCGCCACCGCCCGCCGGAGCCGGTGGAGCTGACGCTCCGCCTCCCGGAGGCACTGCGGGGATTTGCGCTCCACCACCTGCCGGGACCACCGGAGCCGATTCCCCCCCACCGCCTTGCACGGGCACTAAAGGAATCTCCACAGTTTTTGTGACAGAACGCGGTACTCCAGATGTCGGCATCGCCGGCTGTATTGGCGGCGTCGGCACGGTTGGCGGGGTCGTCGGCGCGCCTTGCCCGCTTACAGGCATTTGGCCGCCCCCCGGCCCCGGAACGCTCGGGCGATTGGAAGCCCATGTCAAATAAAGGGATGTCAGCATGAACAATCCCGCCGCCGCAATAGTGACTTTTGCCAACGGGCCTGCCGCTCCGCGAGGGCCGAAAACCGTCTTGGACGATCCGCCGAAAGCCGCGCCCATCTCCGCGCCTTTTCCCGTTTGCAGCAGAACGGTAAATATCAGCACCACGCAAACAGCAACGTGAACAAATAAAACTATCGTAGTCAACTTTTTTCCCTTTCTTTCAAAAAATATTGGTTAACTCGACTTAGCCTTGATTATTTTCGCAAACGAATCCGCTATCAGGCTCGCTCCGCCCACCAACGCGCCGTCCACATCCGGCTGATCGAACAATTCACGCGCGTTTTCAGGGTTGACGCTCCCCCCGTATTGTATCCTTATCGCGTCAGCCGCGTCCTGTCCGAAACGGTGCGCCAGCCTTGCGCGAATATGCGCATGCACTTCCTGCGCCTGCCCGGGAGTGGCATTTTCTCCGGTGCCGATGGCCCAAACCGGCTCGTAAGCGATTACTATTTTCGTCGCATCCTCTTTGGAAACATGATTGAGCGCGTCCCGAAGCTGATCATCAACCACCATAAAAGTCAGGTTGAGTTTTCGCTGTCCCAATGTTTCCCCGACGCAGATGATCGGCTGGAGCTCGTTCTTTAGCGCCGCCACAACTTTTCTATTTACAAGCTCGTTACTTTCTCCCAAAATGTGCCTTCGTTCCGAATGGCCCAGGATGGCGTATTTCACTCCCAGATCGGTCAACATTCTCGGGCTGATCTCACCGGTGAACGCGCCTTTATCTTCATAGAAAAGGTCTTGCGCCGCAAGAGCCACCGAAGAGCCTCTCAACGACTTGGAAACCTCGCTCAAAGCCGTGAACGGAGGCGCCACCGCCACTTCTATCCCTTTAAGACCATCGAGCAACTTCATCAGTTCCTTAACCAGACCCAAAGCTTCCCCGACGGTTTTATTCATTTTCCAGTTTCCGGCAATAAATGGAATACGATTCATTCAGGATTTCCCTTGATGTCCGGGTTCTTATCGATCTAGGATCGCTATCCCGGGCAGCGGTTTGCCTTCGAGAAATTCAAGTGATGCGCCGCCACCGGTGGATAGGTGAGATATCCGGCCGGCCACCCCCGCCTCATTTACAGCCGCCACGCTGTCTCCTCCGCCGATCACAGTGAACGCGCCGCTGTCCGCCAATGCCATCGCAACCGCCTTTGTCCCCCCTGCGAACGGAGCCTTCTCGAACACTCCCATCGGGCCGTTCCAGAAGATAGTTTTAGCCCCGGCGATGTGTTTGCGGAATTCCTCGACCGTTTTCGGGCCGATGTCCAGACCCATCATGTCCGGCGGAATTTTATCAACAACCACCCCCGCGCCCGCATCCACACTCGATGCCGTCACAAAATCCACTGGAAGCACAAAAGGCAGCTTCTTGCGATCTGCCTTGTCCAGAGCCTTTTGAGCGGATGCGCGAGTGCCTTCCTCTTGAATGGATTTGCCTATCTCCACATTTCGCAACTTGAGAAAAGCGAACGCCATCCCGCCCCCGATAAGAAGCTTGTCGGCCTTGTCCATCAAATTCAACACGACGTTGATCTTGTCGCTCACCTTCGCCCCGCCCAATATCACCACCATCGGCCTCGCGGGGTTGGTCAAAAGTTTCCCAAGCGCCTGGATTTCTTTGAGCATAAGAAACCCCGCCGCCACCTCTTTCACCAATCGGGCCATACCCTCGGTCGAAGCATGAGCCCGATGCGCCGTGCCAAAAGCGTCGTTCACATACACATCGCACAAATCGGCGAGTTGACGCGAAAAATCCGGGTTGTTTTCCTCTTCCTCTTTATGGAATCGAAGATTTTCAAGTAATATCACGTCGCCCTTTTTCATATCGGCAACGATTTTCCGAACGCCGTCCCCGACACAATCCTCGGGGAGAGTTACATCCCGATCTATCAGTTCTCTCAATCTTTCAGCCACCGGAAGAAGGCTGAATTCCGGCGCCTTTTTCCCTTTGGGACGACCGAGATGGCTGGCCAGTATAACCTTCGCATCCGAGCTTATGGCATGCCTTATAGTGGGCAATGCTTCTTTAATGCGAGTATCGTCGGCCACGTTACCGTTTTTCAACGGAACGTTGAAATCCACTCTGACGAAACACCTTCGTCCGCCGAGTTCGATATCCCGCACGGATTTGATCATTTGCCATTCCCTCCGAGAAGGCGAATAACATCAACCACACGGCTCGAATAACCCCACTCGTTGTCGTACCACGCCAGCACCTTCACCAGATTTCCCTTTTCGCCGAGGACACATGTGAGCGTGGCGTCGTAAATGCTCGAATGAGAGTTGTCGCAAAGGTCAATGCTGACGATCGGATCTTCACAGTACTGTAATATTCCTTTCATAGAGGTCTCCGCCGCCTCTTTCATGGCGGCGTTTATTTCGGGGACACTGACTTCCTTTTCAAGCTGCGCCACGAGATCAACCACAGACACGTTTGGCGTGGGCACTCGGATCGCCATTCCGTCGAGCTTGCCTTTCACCTGCGGGATCACTTCCGCCACCGCGCGAGCCGCTCCGGTGGTGGTAGGAATCATGCTCAAAGCCGCCGCTCGAGCGCGCCGCAGGTCGCTATGGGGCAGGTCCAGAATGCGCTGATCGTTGGTGTACGAATGAATAGTGGTCATGAACCCGCGCCCGAAGCCGAATTTCTCCATCAGCACTTTAACCACGGGGCTGAGGCAGTTTGTGGTGCAGGATGCGTTCGATACTATCTTATGTTTTTCCGGATTGAAATTCCGGTCGTTGACACCCATCACCACTGTGATGTCCGGCTTTTTAGCCGGCGCGGAAATAAGCACCTTCTTCGCTCCGGCGTCAAGGTGTTTCTGCGCGCCGTCGCGGTCGGTGTATTTCCCGGTGGATTCCACAACAACATCCACCGCCAGTTCCCGCCACGGTAATGCCGCCGGATCGCGCTCCGCCGTAATACGAACCTCACGGCCGTTAACCACGATGCCGTGTTCGCGCGCTTCCACCTGCCCTTTGAATATCCGATGTACCGAATCATACTTCAGCAGATGAGCCAAAGTCGGCGCGTCGGTAAGATCGTTTATGCCGACAATTTCCATCTCCGGCAAGTCTTCCGCAATCCTGAACACGCACCTGCCTATACGACCGAATCCGTTGATCCCGACCCGAATAGTCATGGATCTATCCTCCTCACAATTGAAAGCTCAATGCGCATTATAATAAATCACGTTTTTGCCGGTGTCAATGTAAAGCATGCCCTTTTTCAAAAGGGCTCTAAAATTAATGTCATCTCAAAGACAACAGCAATGTGACAATGCCCGCGATGAAACAATATAAAGCAAACCAGTTCAGTTTACCGCGACGTAAAGTACCTATCAATACCGCGATGCCGAGGCATCCTGCCGCCACCGCCACCAATGCGCCTCCGACATAACCGGCCAACTCGGAAGAAGGCACGGATTCGATATCCTTCACGCTTAAAACAGCCGCCCCTAAAATGGCAGGGATGCCCAATAGAAAACTGAACCGCGCCGCCGATACCGGCTCCAGACCCAGGATCAATCCTCCCGAAACGGTAGCCCCGGAACGGCTTATACCCGGCGCAATCGCCACTCCTTGAAAAATGCCGATCAGGATGCTTTTCCACCACGAAGGCGCAAACTCACCCTCGATTCCCGATTTCGCCGCCCTTCGAGCCGCCCAATCGCCGAGTGTCAGAAGAATCGCCGTCACTATTAAAAACGCGCCTACCGCGTCAACCCGATCGAAGAGCTCTTCGAACCGCTTTTTGCCTAGAACACCGATTATCCCGGTGGGAATACTCCCCAAAATTATTCCCAACACCACCGCCAGATCGCGCCGCCATCTGGTGTATTCATCATCGCTGAAATTCGGCCTGCGCCCCATAAGGGATCCAAGCCAGATCAGGAGCGACTTAATGAGCGAAAATATTTCATGTCGGAAATAAATGAAAACGGCGACGAGAGTACCCAGATGAAGCGACACTTCCATCACCACGCCCGGCTCATTAACCCCCAACAAATGTTCCGCTATCACCAGATGCCCGGAACTCGAAACCGGCAGAAATTCCGTCAAGCCCTGAACTATCCCCAACAGTAACGATTTCAAAAAAAATGACCAGTCCATAGCGAGTTAGATTCACGCCAAACCGGCGTAATTGTCAACCGATGCCCCAAGCGATATGATTTTCGCAGCGGTTATTATTATTACGGGAAAGGCAAAAGCATGAAGTATAAAGTACAGGATATCATGACCATGCCGGGAAAAGACATGGCCATGACGATGCCCAATTATTTTCTCTCAACCTTCTTTTTCTTCCCAGATGGATTTAAGGCACTCTTTTACTTCCTCTTCGGTGGAATCGTCGCTGGAGATCACTTTCGCGCACATGCTGCATTTTGTTGCCGTGGTGTAATAAAGGTCTTCTTCGACCATGACGAAGACTTTGTCAACCTTCCAGCTTAAATTCGGCGCCAACCCTGCTACTCCGCCCGTGACGGCTGCAAGCAGCATGATGATCTGATCGCCTTCTCCGCCGCCCTTGTAATCAAGGGCGAAATCCATGACCCCATTCTTGTCAACATCCCCAACTTCGACGTCACAACTGTAACCCGCTTTTTTTATCGCGCCCTTCAATATGCCCGCCGCATCGTCTGTGGATATACCGCCCGCGAAAACGAACACCGACAATAAAAGAATCAGCCCGACCGCAATCGTTAAAACTCTTTTCATGGGGAATCTCCTCCTTTTAATTCGTTTTTCTCCCGCCGGACATATTATACTCCAATTCCCGAAATTTTCCCATACTTTTTTTGCGTTGGAAAAATATTCATAAAGATTTTTACCGACCTGAAATTTCACGATTCAAAACACTATTGTCTCTTCAGATATCTGTCCAGATAGTTAATCATTGCTTCATGCGCCATTTGGCTTTCTTCGGTCCAATAGTGAGCATTGAATGCATGATCTGCGTTTTTGACACTGATAAACTCAACCGGTCTTCCGGCTTTCTTCAACGCTTCCACATATTCAACTGATTGCGGATAAAGTTTCAGAGAATCCATATCGCCGCAAACAACCAACTGGGGTGGAGTCCTTTCTGAAATGTAATTTATCGGGGAAATCTTTTTGCCGTATTCTGCGTTCTTGTCCGGATCACCGTTGAAAACGAATCTGTAAAACATCCGGTTCATCCATTTCGGTATCGGGAAAACGTCCCGGGGAGCGTTCGAGAAATTATACAATCCGTAAAAATCTACCGCCGCCAATACTGAAGCGTCATATTGCGAGCCGGTATTCCCAGTCGGAGGAAATAAATCCATTTTATCGCCGGCGACGGCGGCCATTGCTGATAAATGACCTCCGGCGCTGAAACCGACCGAGCCCACACGGCTGGGGTCTCCTCCGAATTCGGCCGCATGTTTTTTCGCCCACACAATTGCGCCAAACACGTCTTTAATACAATCCTGAACTTCATATTTCGGTATCAAGCGATAATCAACGCTGAAAGTCACATAACCGTGATTCGCAACATACCACGCCATCCATTGATTGAAATCCTGATCTTTGCTCCCCAAGATCCAGCCGCCACCGTGAATGACGATAGCGACCGGTTGACTGGAAGTGGAGTCGTTCCAGTGAACGTCAAGCTCCAGGTATTTCCGACCGGGTTCTCCGGCAGCGTATTTTATATGTTGTTTTGAATGTTGAGGCGGTTTCATGCCATAATCAACGGGATTGTGATCTTTTTGCCCTTCATTTTGCTCATGCAACATCCTTACCAAGCTGCAACCCGCAAAAATAGTGATAGCAACAAGACAGATAAAATTGTGCATCGTCCATTTCTTAACATTCTTCTTGCGGTTATACGCTTCCCTGCAATTCATGCCGTTTGTCTCCTGTTTCGTGGTATTCAGTCTTTTTTTTACCTTAACCAATTATACCACCCTTCCTCTCGAAGTGCACTGCGCTTTCATTTAAAAAAGTAAGTTGCAGGATGTATAAATATATGTAAAATCTATCTATAAAACTTATATAAGGATGCGGCGTTAAAGAATGGGGTTGATTGCAGCCATCATACAAGTTTTCATGATATTGATGGCCCGTGCGGTGCGGTTTTTAAGTCCGCGAGCATGGCGACATGATATACTTGAGGTCAAACTAGATGGTGACATGCCCGAAGAATTGCCCCAAGCGGGGTTTTTAAGGCGAATCATCAGGACCCGGCTAGCGTTTCGAGACTACCTGTTTACGCTTCGTGAGGCGAAAGACGATCCGGATTTAAGCGCGGTAATATTTAAAATACGGGATCCGGATATCGGTTGGGCGAGAGCATGGGAATTGAGGGAGCTGATCAAGGAGCTCCGTAAAGTCGGTCTTGCCACAACTGCATTTCTGGAAAGCGCCGACAATCTAAGTTATTACATAGCCGCCGCTTGCGACGAGATTTTCCTCATTCCGTCCGGGCAAGCACGCATCCGAGGGTTGGCGGGGCAAGTGATATTTTTAAAAAAAGCTCTCGATAAGCTGGGAATAAAAGCCGAAATGTCTCATGCGGGAAAATACAAATCCGCGCATGAAATGTTCACCCGCACAAGCATGAGTGATGCGCATCGCGAGGAAGTGAATGACATTCTGGACAATATCTACGAATTATGGGTCGGGGAAATTTCGCATGACCGGCATATAGGCGAGAAACGAATGAAGGTTCTTGTGGATCACGGCGTTTTTTCCGCCGCCGAAGCCAAAGAAGCCGGGCTGGTGGATCGGCTGTGCTACGAGGACGAGATAAAGGATATATACGAGGAAAGGCTGTTCAGGCGTCCTCGGCGCGCAAGTCTTATGAAATATGCATCCTATCGGGCCATAGATATGCCGCTGGCGATGAATTTTAAAACCAGACCTCGTATCGCGGTAATTTATGCCACCGGCCCAATTACCAGCGGATCGAGCAGCGAATTCAGCCCTATGGGCAGGTCGGCGGGAGCGGACAGCATCGCGGAAAGTCTACGGATGGTTCGCGAAGACCGGGATGTTGCCGGAGTGATGGTTCGAGTGGATAGTCCGGGCGGAAGCGCGCTTGCGTCCGATCTGATTTGGCGCGAGATGCGACTCAACACCGTAAAGGACAGGAATTCGGATGATAAAGACCGCAAGCCTTTAGTTGTCAGTATGGGGGATGTGGCGGCTTCCGGTGGGTATTATATTTCATCCTCGGCGCATAAAATTATGGCGGGGCCTTCAACGATAACCGGTTCCATCGGAGTTATCGGCGGCAAGTTCAGCGTAAGCGGTCTGGCGGATTTGTTAGGGGTAAAAGTGGAGACTGTAACGCGCGGTGCCGTCGCGGATATGGAAAGCCTCTTTCGTGGTTATACAGCCGGGGAGAAAAAACAGCTTCAAAACGAGATAAAGGACGTTTACGGCGATTTTATAAACCGCGTATCCACTGGGAGAGCGATTCCACCGAAAAAGGTTGAAAAAATAGCCCAGGGCAGAGTGTGGACCGGAGCGCAGGCGCTTGAAAAGGGCTTGGTTGACGGTATTGGCGGGTTCCTGGCGGCGTTCGATGAGGTTAAGCGGAGCGCAGGCATCCCGCTCACTGAAAAGGTGTTGGTGGACATATACCCCAAAAAGAAACGGGTGATGCGATTACCTTTCCTGGGATTGAGTTCATCGGAAAGAGCGCGAAAACGCATAGCCGAAATGATTTTGTCCATAATGCCGCCGGAAATCCGGCAACTGTACCCCTTATGGCGCGAAAACGGCCCGATGGCCATCATGACTTATTTCCTACGAATTCGTTGAAATATTTTTTTATTTATTGACCGATGGAACCTCCCGGAATCAGAGCGCTGCTGGATTATTGCCTTGGTATCAAAAATACCGAAAAGGTCGCTTTGCTTTATGACACAAACCGGAAAGCTGTTCGGCGAATTTTGGAAGCGGGGCTGAGCCAGAGAAGGTGTCAGTATAAATCAATCGCGCTCGAACATGAAAACGGCTCCTACACCCAAGATGCTCTGGACATTCTGGAAAATCCCGACTATCCCGTGATAATTTTTACCTCCGTCAAAAGTATATGGCACCATCCCGCGCGGAAAAGGGCCAAGTACGAACTGGGTAAGAGGGTTGTAAGTGTTATCTGCGAAGCGCAAGGGTTTCAAAACGGATATTCGGCTGCCGATCCCGAACAGATCGAACAGCTGGGAACGCCGATATCGAGATTATTCGTGCCGGGCGCGACGGTGCGAATCACGACTATCTCCGGCACGGATATCGAGTCAGTGATCGAGTCGCCCTTTCTTGAAACAGGCATGTTTCAGCAGCGGTCTACGGGAGGCAACTGGCCCAGCGGGGAGGTGGGTTTCGGGCCGAAGGAAGGAAGCGTCAACGGGACGATAGTGTACGATTTGAAATTTAAGCATCTGGGGTCGCTTCAAAAGCACCATGCAAGAGTGAAGGTGGTCGAGGATGAATGTGTCGAGTTTGACGGTAAAGGCGGCCGCAGGCTCAGAGAATTGTTCATTTCCCGGGATAACGCGCTTATGATGGTGGGCGAGTTCGCCGTCGGATTGAACCCCGGGTTCGGGCGCGATAGAAAAAATGAAATTGTGATGGATTCCGATGCTACCACCATTGTGGAAGAAAAGGCTCTGGGCACGGCTCACTTCGGGCACGGTGGGAATTTAAGTTTCGGGAAAAGGGTGGGCGATCATGCCGATGGCGTAGTCAGCTCCCCGACCGTAACGGTTAACGGCCAAATGATAATGAAAGATGGCAAGTTGTCCCGGAAATTATACTCGGATGACATCTGCAAATGGCTTGGCGAAATCGGCCTGCTACATATTGGATAACGAGTTAGAGCGTAAGATGAACAAAACCGACCTGCCGCAAACTCCTCAAGAATGGCTGGCCTTGTATAAAAGAGGGAAGGATGTTTGGGAATCGTTCCGGGGTGAACATCCTTATGAATCGCCGGATTTCCGAGGACTTGATTTAAAAGGCCAAATATTTATCGGCGCTAACCTTGAAAACTCCCTTTTCACTGAAGCGAACCTCAGCGGTTGTGATTTCTCCAATTGCAATATGTCGGATTGCTATCTCGAGCGATCCATCTGCATAAAGACATCTTTTAAAAACAGCGATTTGACAAGCGCGGATTTCGAAGGCGCCCGGCTGAACTTGGCCGATCTCAGCATGTGCCGTCTTTCCGGCGCTCATTTCAAAGGCGCCGATCTGAGATGCGCAAACATGAAAGGGGTGCTGCTTGCCGCTTCACAATCTTCCCACGGCTGCGAAGTCGGGCCAGCGATTTTGATAATGGCCCAGATGGATGGGGCCGACCTCACAAGGGCCAATGCGCGCCGAGCCGACTTCACGGCAGCCAGGATGCGCCGCGCGCGATTTGCCGGTTCGGAGCTCAACTGGGCCGTTTTTAAAGGCGCCGAATTGTGCGGTGCGGATTTTCGTAACGCGGTTCTTGCCGGAGCGGAAATGGACGGGGCGGATTTCGCATGGGCGGATTTTATAGGCGCAAATATGGATATGGCTCAATTTCCCAGAGTGGGATTTTACGGCGCGATATTTGAGAGCGGAACGGCTCGTGGAACAAATTTTTCCGGCGCGGATTTCTTCGGCGCAAAAATGGGCCGGACCGACGCTACCGGAGCTGATTTTTCCGGCGCGAATTTATTTCGGGCTGACCTCGGGTTGTGGGCCGTGGAAAACGCAATTCTCGAAAATGCCAACGTGTCTCCCGGTCATCAACCGCCCATCGCGCAGATGAGGCCGTTCAAGCGGAGATCGCCGGAAGAAGCTGAGAATGCTTTTTCGAAAAAGCCGCCTCGCAGCCCGGAAGAGTGGTGGGAATTGTTGAAGCTCGGGGTGGATAAATTTAATGAGTATCGGAAGAATTATCCGCAGCTTACGCCGGATTTGCATGGCACAGATCTGACAAGTGAAACTTTACGCGGAGCCGATTTCTCCATATCCGACCTTTCGTGCTGCAATTTCGCCATGGCCGGGTTGGAAGAAGCGATTCTCGAAAACGCAAATTTGCGCGACCCAAATCTTAGCCGCGCGGATTTATCTGAAGCGATTCTTTCCCGATCGGATATCACCGGCACGAATTTCTACGGGGCTTTTCTTGCCGGGGCGGTAATGGATGGAGTTAATATTAAATCCGCTAATT
>Ga0315275_10003584_pt1 | contig 14325 bp, 9 predicted proteins | sample YL17G03_0_MG_FD_205557 | JGI IMG/M metagenome (GOLD analysis project Ga0315275, IMG submission 205557) | Sediment microbial communities from Yellowstone Lake, YNP, Wyoming, USA - YL17G03_0 | ecosystem: Environmental > Aquatic > Freshwater > Lake > Sediment | place: USA: Wyoming | collected... | reverse complement strand
AAGCGCCCGAGATCGAGGCCGTCGTGGCGGAGGCCCAGCCCGCGATGGCTGAGGCTGAGGTACCCGAGGCAGAAGCCGAAGTCGCGGAGGAAGACGCTGAGGCGCCGGTCGAAGCGATCGACGAAGCAGCCGCCGCCGCCGTGGCGGCGGAAGCCGTCGCCATCGTGGCGGCCGCCGAAGTGGCCGTTGCCGAGGAGGCCGCCGCCGAGGCCGTCGTGGCCGACGAAGTCGCGGAGGTGCTCGCGGACGAGGCCGTCGTGGCCGACGAAGTCGCCGAGGAGCTTGCCGAAGAGGCGCTCGCGGCCGAGGCGCTCGCCCAGGAACTCGCCGCCGCGGCGCTGGCGTACGAAGAGGTCGCCGAAGAGCTGGCCGAAGAGGCCGTCGCGGCCGAGGAGGTCGCCGAGGAGCTCGCCGAAGAGGCGGTCGTCTTCGAGGAGGTCGCCGAGGAGTCCGCCGAAGAGGCGGTCGTGCTCGAGGAGGCAGCCGAGGAGTCCGCCGTCGAGGCAGTGCTGGCCGCGGAGCTCGCCGAAGAGCTCGCCGTCGAGGAAGAGGTCGAGGAGCTCGCCGAAGAGCTCGCGGTCGAGGAAGCCGCCGAGGAGGTCGCCGAGGAGGAGGTCGCCGAGGAAGAGGGCGAGGACCTCCGTGAGCGCATCGAGGAGACACGCGCCGCTATCGAGAGCGAGATCGAGCAGCCGTTCGGGGCCGGCGAAGAGGCCGTCGCCGAGGAGACCGCGCTCGCGGCGACCGAGCCGGTCGTGCGCCCCGCCTGGGAGGCCGCCGAGGAGGACGCCGCCGAGACGCCGGTCGAAGAGGCGGTCGAGGAAGAAGCCGTCGCCGAAGAGGCCGCCGAAGCGGAGGGGATGGAGGAAGAGCTCGCAGAGGAAGAGCCCGTCGAAGAAGAGGCCGCGGCGGCCGAAGCCGAGCCCGGGGAAGAGCCGGAGATCAGCGCAGAGGAAGAGCCCGAGGCCGTCGAAGAAGAGCCGTTGGCCGAGCCCGAGGTCGCCGCGGAAGCGGAGCCCGAACCGACGGAGGGCGAGGCCGCGAGCGTCGACCAGGCAGAGATGCGCCGGCGCATCGAGGAGACGCGCGCCAGGCTCAAGGCGAAGGCGTTCGACGCCATGATGAGCGGCGAGGCGGCCCTGCTCTCCCGCGACAGCGGCGAACGGCCCGTCCCCCGGGCGGGCGACGAGGGTCTCGACGACGAGACGACGACGACTCTGGACTCGTCGCTCTCTCCGGACGACGACTGACGCTCAGGACAGATGCGCATGACGGGGCGGGCCGCCGGCAGGCGGCCCGCCCCGTCCGCTTTCAGGCATCACCGCGCGGCGGACGCGCTGGGGTCGACGCGAGCGCGGCGTCGCCTTGGGAGGAGCTCGGCGGGGATCCCTGAAGCGGCCCCGCCGCGGTCGTTCCCGCGGCGACGGGTCGGGCGCCGTGGAGCGTGTGGGCCAGCATCCCGGCGGTGGCGATGAAGACGGCGCCGAGCGCCGTCGCCGTGGCGGGGATGGTGCGGTTCTCGGCGAGCAGGAAGAAGTACCACCACACATGGAGGCCGAGGCCAAGCCGCAGGGCGAAGAAGACGAGCGCACCGGCGATCATGCCGAGGCCGAGGTAGACGGGCAGGATCGAGCGTGACCAGGGGCCTGGGCGGGCGAGCGGCCACAGGATGGCCGCGGGCGCGACGAGCAGCAGCGAGTACGGGTTCACGAAGAAGACTGCGGTGGCGATGAGCAGCAATGCGGCGTGCGCCACGAACACAGTCGTCCGCTGGTCGACGCGCACTCGACGGGCGAGACGCCGCTCGACCGCGGTCGAGTAGGCGTAGGCGAAGAGCAGGACGACGACGAGCACGGCGACACGCAGGTAGCGCGGGTGTCCCGCGATCCTCGACTCCGGGGGGATCACCGCTCCCGGGCTGTGCGGCAGGAGACCGGCGAGGTTCGAGAAGTAGACGATGCCGATGATCACGAGCCAGGGCATGATGTGCAGGGCGAGGCGCATCCACGCGGGGAGCAGCCGCAGGTGTCCGCGCCGGCAGCGGGCGAAGAGGTCGGTCGTGACGGCGGCGAGCGGAGCGAACAGCGAGAGCAGAAGCAGGGTGAGCGAGCCGCCGGGGAGGGTCCTGTCCCGCCGCAGGAAGACCGTGCCGCCGCTCCCGGGGAGCTCGGCGGTCTCGCCGTCGATCGCCAGGACCATGGCCTCGGCGGTGCGGCCGAGGTCGGCGAGGATCTTGGGAGAGATCGCATCCAAGGTATCCGCGGGCGGGTCGACAGGCGGCGCGGCGGCGCTCAGCGAGAGCGCCGGGACGCCGGCGGCGACGAACGGCGCCTGACTTCCCGAGCTGGTGGGGACGGCCAGGCGCAGTACCTGGGTCGGCGCCCTCGGCAGGCGGGCCTCGAGGTTCCCCGCGCGCCTGCTGGTGCGCTCGGACAGCAGCCAGATCCATGGGGGCGCGACGCGCGGCGAGGGCCCCCAGCCGTCGACGGCGAGCCCGTCCGCCTCGCGGCTCGCCGTCCGGCGCAGTGCGATGACGGCGAGGACGTCGTCGACCCCGTGCTCCTCGACGAAGCGGCGCGCCCCGAGCGCTCCGTACGCGTCGCCGTCGGTCGAGAGAAAGAGGAGGGTGTGTCCGTGGCCCGTCAGAGTGAACACCCGCGCCAGTTCGAGCAGCGTCGCCGTCCCCGAGGCGTTGGCGTCGGCGCCCTGTGTGGACCGCGGCGGTGAGTCGCGGCCGGCGACGACGACGACGGTGCCCCTCGTCGCGCCCGTGGCGGTCGCCCATACGTTCTGAAGGGCGACGTCCCGGCCGTCGAGCGTGGCCGTGAATGCGTCGATGTGGGTCTCGAGCCCTTGACGTTCGAACGACTCGACGAGCCACACCGCGGCGCGTGCGTCGGCATCCGAGCCGGCTACTCTGCCCGAGTACTGTTCGACGAGCGTGGTCAGGTCGAGCATCGCCCTGGCGCCGTCGAAGGTCGCGGGCTCGTCGCTCAGCGCCGGCGTTCCGGGGGTGCCGAGCGCGAAGAGGCTGACGATGGCCATGACGAGGGCGACGACCCAGGAGTAGCGATACACCCTGAGATCGGGCAAGGGACCTCCCTGCGGACGCCGTGCATGCTACCAGATTGGGAGTCGGCTCCCGGCGCCCGGGAGTCCGCCGCCGGAGCCTCGCCGGCGGGTAAGATGACGTCATGACCGGCGAGACCCGTATCCTGGTCGTCGAGGACGAGGCGCGCATCGCCGAGGTGGTGCAGCAGTACCTGGAGCGGGACGGGCACATGGTGGTCCGCGCGGCGACGGGCGGGGCCGCGCTCGACGCCGCCGCCCGCCGGCGTCCAGACCTCGTGATCCTCGACCTGGGCCTGCCCGACATGAGCGGGGAGGACGTCTGCCGTCGCCTGCGCGAGGGATCGGACGTCCCCATCATCATGCTCACGGCGCGCGACGCCGAGGAGGACCTCGTCCGCGGTCTGCAACTCGGGGCCGACGACTACGTGACCAAACCCTTCAGCCCGCGCGAGCTCACGGCCCGCGTGCGCGCGCTCTTGCGTCGCGCGCAGGCAGAGCACGAGCCCCAGGCCGACGTGCTCGAGCGCGCCGGCGGGCGCCTGGTCATCGACGGCGCCCGCCGGCGCGTCACGCTCGACGACGCCGTCGTCGACCTCACCGAGTCCGAGTTCCGTCTGCTCCGCACTCTCGCCCGCTTCCCGGGCCGGGTCTACAGCCGCTTCGAGCTCATCGACAAGGTCCAGGGATACGACTTCGCGGGGTACGAGCGGACCATCGACGCGCACGTCAAGAACCTGCGCCGCAAGCTCGGCGAGGACGCGCGCGCGCCGCACCTGGTGCGGACGGTGTACGGACGCGGCTACGCCTTCGCCGAGGACGTCCGATGATGCGCGCGCGCCTCCGGGAGCCACGGCGATGAGGCGCGGGCTTCGGCTGCGTCTGGCCCTCACCCACGCGCTCGTCGCCGCTCTCGCCATCGTGGTGGTGGCCGTGGTCGTCAACGTCACGGGCGAGCGGCGCTTCGAGCGCTACCTCTCGGACGTCCGGGAGCGCGGCAACGCCGCCGTCGTGCAGGTGCTCGAGCAGACGTACACGGACGGCCTGGGCTGGGACGCCCGGGCGATCTTCGCCCTGAGCCAGGCGGCCCGGCTCAACAACGTCAACCTCGCCGTGTACTCGCCGGAGGGGCAGCTGCAGTTCACCGTCCAGGGGGTCCACGGCCACGGCCAGGGCATGATGGGCGGCGGCATGATGGACGGGCAGAACGGCATGATGGGCGGGGCGAGCCCCGCGCCGACGCTGAGCGCGCGGAGCTTCGACGTCACGAGCTCCCCCGTCGTGGTGGACGGCGAGACGGTCGCGCGGGTCGAGATCTACGCGCCGCGCGACGCGCGGGTGGCCGCGGAGACCGCTTACGAGGACGCCCTCATCCGCAACCTGGTCATCGCCGCCGTCCTGGCGGGGGCGCTGGCCCTGCTGATCAGCGTCCTCGTCAGCCGCCGCATCACCGGCCCCCTGGAGGAGCTCACCGACGCCGCGACCGATGTCGCCGCGGGCGACCTCCAGGTCCGCGTCGCTCCGCGCGGCGAGGACGAGGTGGCGTCGCTTGCCACGGCCTTCAACACGATGGCGGACGCGCTGGCGCGTGACGAGCAGTGGCGACGCGAGATGACCGCCGACCTGTCGCACGAGCTGCGCACGCCCCTCGCGACCATCCAGTCGCGCATCGAGGCCCTCGAGGACGGGGTCATGCCGGCCACCCCGGAGAACCTGCGCGTCATCGGCGACGAAGTCGAGCGCCTGGGGCGCCTGCTCGGCGCCCTGCGCAGTCTCAACGAGCTCGAGTCGGAGGACTTCGACGTGGAGTTTGGCCGGGTCGACCTCGCCGAGGTCACCGGCGCCGCGCTCGAGCGCATGGAGCCCGAGGCCGCGCGCCGGCAAGTGGCGCTCGAGCGCGAGCTGCAGGCCGCGACGGTCCGCGGCGATCACGACCGGCTGCTCCAGGTCGTCGTGAACCTGCTCGACAACGCGCTCAAGTTCACCCCCGCCGGCGGCGCCGTGACGGTCGCCGTGACGACGGAAGCCGCGTCGGCGGTCCTCAGCGTCTCGGACACGGGACCCGGGATCGAACCGGTCGATCTGCCTTACGTCTTCGACCGGTTCTACCGTTCGCAGACGGTGCGCAGCACCCAGGGCGTCGGCCTGGGGCTGGCGATCGTCAAGGGGCTCGTCGAGGCGCACGGCGGCACCGTCGACGCCGCCGGCGCGGCCGGCGGCGGAGCCGTGTTCACCGTACGCCTGCCCCTCGCCCCCGGCTGACCACACGAGGTCCATCCGGGCGGCGGCGGGTCGACCTGCGCCGACGGACCGGCGCACATACGGCACTCGCGCGCCGGTCTGCAGCCCGGCATGCACGAAGGGCGCCGGGCACGGTGGTGGCCCGGCGCCCTACGCGCTGGCTCGGACCTGCCGCTCAGCGCGCGGTGCACCTCACGGCGCCCCGCGCGTCGGGTCCGCTGCGCCGGTCGGAGTCCGGGCACCCTGAGGCGCCCGGACTCCGACGGGGCTTCGACGCTCAGTCGACCTTCGGCAGCTTGGCGATCGACGCGGCGATCGCCTCCTCGGGATGGTCGTAGTCCTCGAGCTGTCCGCTGAGGTAGGCGTCGTACGAGGCGAGGTCGAGGAAGCCGTGGCCGGTGAGGTTGAACATGATGTTCTTGCTCACGCCCTCTTCCTTCGCCTTGAGCGCCTCGTCCACGGCGACGCGGATCGCGTGGCTGCTCTCGGGCGCCGGGACGATGCCCTCGGTCTGCACGAACAGGCGAGCCGCATCGAAGACCTTCGTCTGTGGCACCGCCACCGCCTCGATCAGCCCCTGGTCGTACACGTGGCTGATGAGCGGCGCCATGGCGTGGTAGCGCAGCCCGCCGGCGTGGATGCCGGGCGGCATGTAGTCGTGACCGAGGGTGTACATCTTGAAGAGCGGCGTGGTCGCGGCCTCGTCGCCGAAGTCATAGCGGAACTGCCCCTTGGTGAGCGACGGGCAGGCCGTCGGCTCGACGGCGATGAGCCGGGTCTTGGCCTTGCCGGCCAGGTTCTCGCGCAGGAACGGGAAGGCGATGCCGCCAAAGCTCGAGCCGCCGCCGACGCAACCGATGACCATGTCGGGGTAGGCATCGGCGTCCTGCGCCTGCAGGATCGCCTCCTCGCCGATCACGGTCTGGTGCAGGAGCACGTGGTTGGTGACGCTGCCCAGCGAGTACTTCGAGCCGGGGTGCGTGACGGCGTCCTCGACCGCCTCGCTGATCGCGATGCCGAGGCTGCCGAGCGACTCCGGGTTCTCGGCCAGGACGGCGCGCCCGGCGTTCGTCTGGTCGCTCGGGCTCGGGATCACGTCGGCGCCCCAGAGCTGCATCATGCTGCGCCGGTACGGCTTCTGATGGTAGCTCACCTTGACCATGTACACCATGCACTCGAGACCGAACATCTGGCAGGCCATGCTGAGCGCACTGCCCCACTGGCCGGCGCCCGTCTCGGTCGCGAGGCGCGTGGTGCCGTCCTTCTTGTTGTAGTAGGCCTGCGCCACGGCGGTGTTGCACTTGTGCGACCCGGCCGGGCTGACGCCCTCATGCTTGAAGAAGATCTTCGCCGGGGTGTCGAGCGCCTTCTCGAGGCCGGTGGCGCGGATGAGCGGCGACGGCCTCCACATGCGGTAGATCTGGTGGATCTCCTCGGGGATCTCGATGTAGCGCTCGGCCGAGACCTCCTGGGCGATGATGCTGGGCGGGAAGATGGGCGCCAGGTCGTCGGGGCCGGCCGGCTGCAGGGTGCCGGGGTGCAGCGGCGGCGCCGGCGGGACGGGGAGGTCGGCCACGATGTTGTACCAGGCCTTGGGGATCCTCTCCTCGTCAAGGACGAACTTCTTCTTGTACTCGCTCATGACCGACCTCCTCTCGGTGACGTGCTCTCCGTTGCTGGGCTCATGGTCGATGGGTGCACTGTCGGGTGTCTCCTGTCTGGGGACGGGGCGACCACGGGGTGTGGTCCGGGGGTGCGGGGCGAGCCCGCGCGGGTGTCGGAAGATGGCGCGCTAGGCGCGCCAGAGCCAGCTGCGCCAGCTGCGGGTGCTGCTCTCTGTGGCGCCGGTGCCGGTCATGGTGCGGGGCATTGTACCACCCGGCGTCAAGCGGGCGGGCTCAAAGGCGTGCCGGGCGGGGTCACGCCGGCTCTTGCGGCACCTCGGCGGCGCCGGCGGGGCGCAGCGCGGCCGGCGGCTGGATGAACTCCTGCAGCGGGTACGGTGAGCCTGGATGCGCGAACAGGAAGCCCTGGGCGTACGGGACGCCCAGCTCCAGGATCATGTCGAGCTGCCCCATCGTCTCGACGCCCTCCGCCACCAGGTCGATGCCGGCGCCGCGGCAGAAGTCGCGCAGCGTCGAGACGAGGCGCTGCTTGACCTTCGACGTCTCGATGTTACGCAGCAGGCTCATGTCGAGCTTCATGAAGTCAGGCTCGATCTCGACCACCGTCTGCAGGCCGGAATAGCCGGCGCCGGCATCGTCGATCGCCACCCTGAAGCCCTGCTCGCGCAGGCGTGACACGACCTCGCGCACGCGCTTGAAGTCCTCGATCACGCTCTTCTCGGTGACCTCGATGATGGTCTTGCCGCGCAGATGCGCCGGGGTGGCGGCAACGAGCTCGTGGACGAAGAGGTCGCTGCGCGCCTGGAAGAACAGGTTGATCGGCTCGGTGTTGATGAAGCGCAGGTACTGGTCGGGCAGGGTCGAGCTGGCGCGCGCCGCCATCATCCGGCAGAGCCGGTCGAGCTCGGGCACGCGCCCCTGGTCCCTCGCCACGTCGAAGAGCACGTCCGGCCGGTGGAGCTCGCTCTGCAGGGGCCCGCGCGCCAGCAGCTCGTAGCCGATCACGGCGTAGTCCTCGAGGCGGACCACCGGCTGGTACACGCAGGTGACCTGTTCCTTGGAGAGGATCTTCTGGAACTCGGCGTGCAGGCGGTGTCGCGTCTCGGTGCGCTCGCGCTGGATACCCTCGGTGGCGTCGTTGATGGCTCGGAGAAGGGCCCGCTTGAAGCGGACCTTGGGCGACTGAGAGAGGCGCGCCCACCCCACGAAGACGCCGATCTTGACCTCCAGCCGCCTGCGCAGCTCCTCCTCGATACCGACGAGCAGCTTGGTCTCGATGCGCTTCTTGATGGCCGTCAGGTCGGTGTCGCTCACGTAGCCCTGCTCGCGCGAGGGCGAGAGCACGACGAGGAAGGCGTTGCCGAGGCTCGAGATCGAGATGAAGTCCTCGCTGCGCAGCAGCTCGCCGCGCGAGTCCGAGAGCCGCGTGCCGACGATGCGGAAGACCTCGTCGACGACCTCGAAGCCCTCGAGCTCCTCCAGCGCGTAGATGCCCTCGAGGCTGATGTAGACGATGCCGAGCTGGCTGTGGTCGGCGAGCAGGCGCTGGACCTCGACCTGCACGTTGGCGAGCGTCGGCAGGCCGGTGATCTCGTCGTAGTACACGGAGGCGTCGCGCAGCACGTCGCGGACGGTGTGCAGCAGGTGCTCGGTGCGGAACGGCTTGGTCACGAAGGCCGAGGCCCCCGACCGGCTTGCCTCCATCATGTGCGTGAGTTCGGACTTGGCGGTGAGGAAGATGACCGGGATATCCTTGGTGTAGCCGAACTGGAGCTCGCGGCACACCTGGTAGCCGTCCATGCCGGGCATCATGACGTCGAGCAAGACGAGGTGCGGATGCTCGGTGAAGGCGATCTCGAGGCCGCGCTCGCCGCTGTCGGCGGTCATGACGTCGTAGCCCCGGGCCTCGAGGACACCCTTGACCGTCTCGGCCAGATCGATCTCGTCGTCGATGACCAGGATGCGGATGCGTTCGTCGGTCATGTTGCCCTCCGCCCGTCTCGTGAAGCTTCACGCAGACCATACATCCGGCGGCGCCGTTCCGCCCAGCCCTGAGCTCTGTGCGATACTACGACCCCGACCGGGGAGGTGCACTTGAAGGGCTACGGACCGACCGACGCGCTGCAATCGCCACGTTTCGCCGGCATCTCCACCTTTCTGCGACTCCCACACGTCACCGAGCTCGAGGGCGTCGACGTGGCCTTCATCGGGCTCCCGTTCGACACCGGCGCTTCCTTCCGCGCCGGAGCCCGCTTCGGGCCCAAGGCGATCCGCGAGGGGTCGCTCGCCCTGCGGCCGAACTACAACCCGGCCCAGCGGGTCGCCGTCTTCGACCGGCTGTCGGCGATCGACTACGGCGACTCGACGGTGGTCCCCGGCTTCACGGACCGCTCGATGGAGCGTATGGCCACGACCCTCGCGCCGCTGTACGCGGCCGGCGTCGTGCCGATCGGCTTCGGCGGCGACCACAGCGTGCTGCTGGCCGAGCTGCGCGCCGCCGCCGCCGTGCACGGTCCGCTCGCCCTCGTCCACTTCGACGCCCACCAGGACACCTGGGACGAGTACTTCGGCGAGAAGTACACCCACGGCACGATCGTCCGGCGCGCCGTCGAAGAGGGTCTGATCGACCCGGCGCGCTCGACGCAGATGGGCATGCGCGGCGGGCTCTATGCCCCCGGTGACTACGACGAGTCCCGGGCGCTTGGCTTCACCCTCATCCCCTGGCTGGAGCTCGCACAGCTGGGCACCGGAGCCGTGGAGGCGGCCGTCGAGCGCGCCACCGGCAAGGCGTTCCTCACGTTCGACATCGACTTCGTCGACCCGGCCTTCGCCCCGGGGACGGGGACGCCGGAGTGCGGCGGCCCCAGTTCGATGCAGGCCCTGGCGCTGCTGCGCGCCTGCCGGGGGCTCGACCTCGTCGGCGGCGACGTGGTCGAGGTGTTGCCGGACCTCGACACCTCGCACCTGACGGCGACACTGGCGGCCACGGCGGCCTACGAGATCCTCAGCCTGGTGGCGTGCGCGCGGTGAGCGGGGCGCCGGCGGCGTCAGGCGGCTCCGGCGCCGCCGAGTCCGGCGCGCGCCCTGCGCCCACCCTGCGCGTCGCCTGCGTCCAGCTCAACACCGCGGCCGACACGGCGGCGAACGTGGCCGCGGCCGAGCGCCTGGTGCGCGAGGCCGCGGCGGCCGGCGCCCGTCTCATCGCGCTGCCCGAGACGTGGGCCTACAAGGGCCGTCGTGCCGGCATCCTCGCGAGCGCCGAGCCGGTCGACGGGCCGAGCAACGCCGTGCTTCGCGGCCTCGCCGCCGAGCACGGCGTGTTCGTCCTCGCCGGTTCACACTACGAGCCGTCGCCCGTGCCCGGCCGCGTCTCCAACACGTCCGCGCTCTTCGGTCCAGACGGTTCGGTCATCGCCGCCTACCGCAAGATCCACCTGTTCGACGCCGTGTCCGGGGGGACGCCCTACCGGGAGTCGAGCTACCTGGCTCCCGGCGGCGAGATCGTCACGGCCCGGATCGACACGGACGGTGCGGGGCCGGGCCTGACCGTGGGCCTCTCCATCTGCTACGATCTGCGCTTCCCCGAGCTCTACCGCGCGCTCGCCCTGCGCGGCGCCGAGCTCCTCCTCGTCCCGGCCGCCTTCACGCACTTCACCGGCGCCGCCCACTGGGACGTCCTGCTGCGGGCGCGGGCCATCGAGAACGGCTGCTTCGTGGTGGCGCCGAACCAGACGGGCTTTCACCTCCCCGAGCGCCAGTGCTTCGGCAACAGCATGGTCGTCGACCCCTGGGGCACGGTGGTGGCGCGCCTCGGCGAGGAGGTCGGCATCTGCGTGGCCGACCTCGACCTCGGCGCCGTGGCCGGCGTGCGCGCCCAGATCCCGTCGCTGGCGGGTCGGCGGCCCCAGACGTACGGGTCCTAGCTCGGCCAGGCCCGGGACGGCGGCTCGGCGTCGACCGGACCGGGAGAGGGGCCGGAGAGATGCGTCAGGGCGCGGGCGCCACCGGTGGAGCCGGGTCCGGCGCCGGTTCCGGCGACACCGGAGGCGGCGGAGCGAGGTCCTCGTCGGTCGCGAAACGCCAGGAGAGCCCGTTCCCCGAGACCAGCACCACGCGCTGGCGGAAGACGGTGTACGGCCAGAGCGTCTCCGGCAGGTCCTGGGTGAAGAAGCTGAACGACACGAAGAGCTTGCCGCTGGGGCTGATCGACAGCCGCTGGAAGTAGTTCACGTAGCGTTCCTGCCTGATGCCCGTGGCGATCACCGTCGACGGGCTCCAGCTTCCGCCTGAGGGACGGCTCTGATGGCAGAGGGCGCGATACCCTCGCCCGTTGAACAGCGTGTCGACCCCTCTTCGCGACTGCCTGAAGACGATGTGCAGGGTGTCCCGGGGGTCGCACACGAAGGAGAGGTACGTCTGGTAGGCGAGCCCGTCGGTGTCGTCACCGTGCGTCCGATAGCCCGAACTCAGCACGAACTTCTGTGCGGTCCACGACCTGATGTCGTACGGCGCCAAGGAGTGCGTGTAGCGGAAGGGCTGGTTGTGGGCGCCGGTCACCACGTGCAGCACGCCCGTGCTGTCCAGGCAGATGCCGGGTGTGGCGTGGCAGTCGTTCAGCGGCTGCGCTCGAGCCACCATGCGCCTGGAAGTGATCTTGCCCGAGGCGCGATCGTACACGGCGACGTAGACGGGAGAACCCCCCTGGCCGGGCACGGTGACTTCCGTCCAGGTGAAGTAGGTCTTCCTGACAGTGCTGGCGGCGAACGACGAGTCGCCGGCCGCCTGCAGCATGCCGAGAAAGCGGTCGGTGACGCGGACGGGCGGCGGGACCACCAGGTCGTCGCCCACGAAGTACGGCTGCAGGACGAACAGCTGGTTGCGCGCCGCCCACGAGCCCGGCCAATCCTCGATGGTGCGCCAGACCGCGATGAACGGCGGCCCGTCCACGGTGTTGTGGCCGGTGAAGTGCTCGCAGGCGACGTTGCCGCGGTACTTGCCGTCGAAGACCGCGGGCTGGTCGCCGAAGGGCAGCTCGGCGACGCGCCACGTGCGGCATCGGTCGAGCGAGTACATGAGCACGTTGACGAACTCGCCCTCCTCGCGGCGGATCGTCAGGACGGTGTAGGCGCGGTCCTGGGTGTCGAACTCGATCCTGGCCGAGAGCATCCCCCCGGCGCCCACGGTGTCGACGTAGTCGGGATAGGCCGCACGGAGTGCGGCGATGAGGTCGAAGCGCGCCCAGCCATCCGTGGTCAGCGCGTTCACATATGAAGTGTCGTCCTGGCCGGCGACGCGGCTGCGGATGTAGGCGCGGCCCTCGCTGTCGAAGCCGGGCACGTTGCGCGTGTACGCGGGGGCGTAGCCGAACTGCTCGGCGAGGCTGCGTGTGGGATCGATCTGCAGGGGCGGTGAGACGACCGCCGCGCGTGCCTGCGAGGTGACGAGAAGCAGGCTCGCGAGCAGAGCGGCGAGCACCGCGAGCGTGTAGGCACCCCTTGCGCGTCTGGGTTTTGCCGACCCGGCCGCAGAGCGCGACGACTGCAGTCTGTGCCCCACCGTGGCCCCCGTTCTCCGCCTCACACGACGGCAGACGTGCCTGCCGTGCTCAGGATAGTAGCACGCCGCTCAGAGCGGCGTCATGCCGGCCTATCCCAACAGGCTGTCGCGCGGCAGCGGGGCGCGGTAGGCGGGGAAGTACTCGCAGTCGAGGATCTCGCCCTGCTCGTCGCGCCGCCGCTCGGCGCGCGCGTACGGCTCGAAGAGGTGGATCGCGCGCCCCACGCGGCGCGGTGCGAGCTGCTGCGTGAAGCCCAGCTTGAAGCGGAAGAACTCGTCGTCGCCGCGGTAGCCGCCGCCGAGGTTGACGGCGGTCGCGCTGGTGCCGCAGGCCCACTGCATGGCCTCGAAGAAGAGCAGGTTGGCCGGCCGCAGCCCGGCGAAGGCCCTGTCCGCGCCGAGGGCGTGGAAGTGGACGAAGTCGTGGCTGCGCAGGAAGACCGCCCCGGCGATCAGCTCGCCCTCGTAACGGGCGCCGAAAAGGACGGCCGCCGGCCCGATCAGCTCGCGGAGGGCGCGGAAGTGCGCCGCGTCGAAGCGGTAGAGGGGCAGCGCCTTGCGGCGCAGGGCGTTCTCGAGGTAGAGGCCGGCGAAGTGGTCCCATGCGTCGTCGGCGGTCTCGAGGCCGCAGGTCACGCCCGCCTCGCGCGCACGGCGGATGTTGCGCCGCGCCGGGCCGCTCAGGGCCTCGACGAGGGCGCAGCTCCCGGTGTCGAGACGCGCCCACGCGATCTTGCCCGCCTCTTCGATCTCGAGATGGCGCTCCATGCCGAGACGGGTCTCGAGAAGCGGGTGAAAGCGGATGAACTCGCTCACGACGGCGTTGGCGTGGCACCAGTCGTCGATCTCCGCGCGGAAGGCGGCGAGCGTCTCCTCACCGGTCTTGTGACGCACCAGCGGACCGCCGAACCCCATCGGGCTGGTCACGTCGCGGAGCCCGGCGAACTCCTCGTCCAGGTACGCGACCTTCTCGAGGTCTCGCAGCAGGAAGGGGTAGAGCACGAGCCCGTCGCGGTCGCGGTAGAGGGCGCCCATCGCCGTGCCTTCGCCGCGCCGTTGCCAGAGCCGCAGATACCCACTCGTGAAGAAGACGTCGCGCTGCCGCGGCGCGAGGTCGTCGAGCGCCGCGTCCCAGTCGGCGCCCCGCTCTTCGATCGACAGCATCTCGAGGCTCATCGGGCTCTCCTTCGCGCGTCCTCGCGCACCCGCTCGAGGACCGTGAGGTAGTCATGCGCCAGGACACGGCGGTCAAAACGCTCGAGCACATGGCGGCGGCCGTTCTCGCCGAGCCGCCGCGCCTCCGCCGGGTCCGCGGCGAGGCGCTCCGCCGCCGCCGCCAGGCCGGCGTCGTCCTCGGGTGTGAAGCAGATGCCGCAATCGGCCTCGCGCACGAGTGCGGCGGCGTGGCCCTCGAAGCCGAGCAGGATCGGTTTCGCCATCGCCGCGTCCTCGAACAGCTTCGAGGGCAGGATGGTGGTGAAGATCTCGCGGCGCTTGAAGTGCACGAGACAGGCGTCGGCGGCGGCGAGCACCTCGGGCAGCTCCTGGCGCGCGACCATGCCCGTGAACACGACGTTGTCGAGGCCCTGGGCGCGCGCCGCCGCCTCGAGCTCGGCGCGCACGGCGCCGTCGCCGACGAGAAGGAAGGCGATGTCGCCGCGTCCCTTCTCGCGCAGGCGGCGCGCAGCACGAAGTGCCACGTCGAGGCCGCTCGCCATCCCGATCGTGCCGGCGAAGACGACGACGAAGGCGTCGGGCTCGAGGCCCCAGCGGGCGCGCACGGCCGGGTCGGGGTCGCGCGGGTAGAAGAGCTCGGTGTCGACGCCGTTGGTGA
>Ga0315275_10003583_pt1 | contig 14326 bp, 9 predicted proteins | sample YL17G03_0_MG_FD_205557 | JGI IMG/M metagenome (GOLD analysis project Ga0315275, IMG submission 205557) | Sediment microbial communities from Yellowstone Lake, YNP, Wyoming, USA - YL17G03_0 | ecosystem: Environmental > Aquatic > Freshwater > Lake > Sediment | place: USA: Wyoming | collected... | reverse complement strand
CGACCACCAGAACGCTCTTTCCGTCCGGGAACCAGCCGGCCGATTGGTACGTCTCCAGGTCGCCCCGCGGAAGGCGCTTTGGCTCCCCAGGACCAGTCGGGTACAGCATGAGTTGCGGCGGCGTGAAGACGATGGCCAGGGCCCACTTCCCGTCTGGCGAGAGGCCCCCAGGAGTCCCTGCTCCGAGGCGCACGACGGGGCCGCCATCCGTCGTCCGAAGGCAGACCGAATAGTTCAGACCGCCGGCAGCGGAATCGTCAACAAACAACAGCATGCGCCCATCCGGCGAAAGAAACGGTTGGTCAGAGCTGTTGAGCCAGGACAGGTCGCGCTCGGCGCTCTTGCCGGGGGCCAACCCGGAGATCTCGTAACGAAGGTCGTCACGAGTCACGAGCCAGCGCCCGGCGCGGGAGACGTTGTGCATCGTCAGCCCCCCAGCGCTGCTTAAGGCGACCCGCCGGTGCCCGGAGAGATCGACGCCGTAGAGGGTCTGGGCGATCCCGGTCATGCTGGCCGTAAAGAGAACCTCGTCGCCCGCCTGAGACCAGGCAAGGCCTTCCTCCCCCCAATAGTCGCCGGAGAGGACGGTGCGCTTTCCCGCCCGGTCAACGATGATGACAGATCCGCGGTCGTCCCATTGCGTGGGGTGCTCAAAGAGGGCGATCCGGTCGCCTCGAGGCGAAACACGGAGGTCGCTCAGGTAGCCCGCGGTCTCGTAGAGCACCTTTCCAATGGGGAACTCCAGCCGGTCCTTCCCATCTGCTATCCGAATGATGGCCAGTTCGGAGCCGTCAGGCGACCAGTCGGCTTGACGGACGTTCTCTTTAATCTCACGTGGGGCCGTGCCCCCGAGCGAAACCTGGGAGAGAGTCCCGATGAACAGGCGCTGCGCGACATAGCGGGCGTTAGTCAAAACAGCCAGCTCCCCCTTGGCAGAAATCGACAGGAGATGAGTGCCCGGCAGGCCGAGGGGGCGCGGCTCAGGTTCCCCAGGGCGGATCACGAACAGCTCAGGAACGTTTCCTTGGAGCGCCGCGCTGTAGATGATGGTCTCGCCGTCCGGCGCAAATGCGGCCTGGAAGATCGCCTGAGGGCGAAAGCTCATCTGGCGGAAGCTGGCCTCCGCGGCCGAGCGCAGGCCCGCCCTATGCGCCGCTTGATACAACAAGAGACCTGCGACACCCAGTACGACGGCGATTGCCATAACGGGGAGCCACAGACGCAGACCCCTGCGCTTAACGGCGACCGATGGCCCGCTCGCCACTGAGGTCGAGCCCGAGAGAGCCTGAAGGGCGAAGGCAATGTCCCGAGCGGACTGAAAACGCTCGCCTGGTTTCTTCTCCAGGCAATGCTGGATGATACGCTGAAGACCGGGCGATGCGCCTAGCCTACCGGTCGCGATCTCCGGAGGGTCCTCCTTCAAGATCGCCGTCATGCTCTCCGCCGCCGTGTCGCGCTGGTAGGCGCGCCGCCCGGCCAACATCTCGTAAAGGACGAGGCCGAAGGAGAAGATGTCCGAGCGGTGATCCACGACCTCGCCCCTCACTTGCTCCGGTGACATGTACCACACCGTCCCCATCACCGTACCGGGGTCGGTGTGCCGCTCGATCGAAAGCGTGTTCGATCCCGGCACGATAGGCCGACCCGAGCTCTTGGCCAGGCCGAAATCGAGCAGCTTCACCCGCCCCTCGTGCGTCACGAAGATGTTCTCCGGTTTCAGGTCACGATGGATGATTCCCTTTTCATGGGCCGCCCCGAGTCCCTCGGCGATCTGTACGGCCAAATCGGCGGCCTTGCGGGCGGGAAGCTGGCCGTGTTCGAGCCGCGCGCGCAGCGTCTCGCCTTCGAGGAGCTCCATGACGGCGTAGGCGGTTTCATTCTGCCGCCCGAAATCGTGGATGGCAAGGATATTCGGATGAGAGAGCTGGGCGACCGCGCGCGCCTCGCGCTCGAAGCGGGAGAGCGACTCTGGATTATCGGCCAGGTCAGCGGGGAGAACCTTGACGGCCACGTCGCGATTGAGCTTGGTGTCGCGGGCGCGATAGACCTCGCCCATACCGCCGGCCCCGAGGGCGCCGAGGATTTCATAGGATCCGATTCGAACACCGTTCGTCAAGATCATCTGGCTGTCTCCCTGCTCATCATTTACCTTTTCACTTCCTTCAGCAGCGCCGGCCAGTTGATGATGACCGTCAGCGGCTGCGAGGCCCCCCGTTCCGGCGTGGCGCGCACCAGGAAGCGCCGGCCATCGAGGGTCGTGTCATACGGGCAGTAACCGGTGTCCATTGCGGGCAGTGGGAATAGCTCGCGCGGGGTGGACGGCTCCACGGTATCCGCTCCCATTTTCAGGTTCACCAACATCAGCTTGTTGTCCAGGGAAACATAGAAAAGCTCGCCCGCGTCGGCACCCCATTGCGGATAGCGCCCCCCTCCCGTCGAAATCTGCCTGACGCCCCGTGGCTCCGGAAACGCCTGGATGTAGACTTCCCATCTGCCCGTCTCGTCCGAATGGTAGGCCACCCAGCGCGGGGCGGCTTCGGGCGAGAAACGGCCCGCCCGTTCGATAAAGGGCGTCCGCAGGTAGGGTCTCGGCGTGGCTTCCGGCGCCGGCTTGCCCTCGGGGGTTACCGGAAAAACCCAGAAGTCCCGTTGGGAGTCGGGAGTGATATAGGTGTACAGGAGCCAGCGCCCGTCGCGCGACCAGTCATTGGCCCACTGGCTGTTCGGAGATGGCGTGAGGCGTTGCTCGGCGCCTGCTCCGCTCGAGTCCTTACGGGACAGGTTGTATATTGGTCCACCGGAACTGAACACAATCGTCCGGCCGTCGGGTGACCAAAGGGGAAACTGGCCAAAATTTAAGGTGAACGGGCTGGCAACGCCTCGCTCCACTTCTAGCAGCCAGAGATTGGTGGATCCGGGCCTGGTAAGGGATGCGGCTACCCTGCGTGCGTCCGGCGACAGGCGGAATGTACTGTAGTCGCCTGGCTCCCCCACCACCCCCAGCGACTTTCCCGTGCGGTCGAACCAGGTTAATTGGCCCAAATTGTTGGAATCGCTGTACAGCAGCAGCCCGCCGGCCGAGACCGTAACGTTCATCAGACCCACGACTCCCATCCTGGCTACCGGATCGGCCACCTCATGAGGCTCCCCTAAGAGTTTGAGCGTATCTGTGTCAAATTCCTGGGCGACCAAAGTCCCGCCGCGCAGCCACAGCAGGTAGTCCCTGCCGTCGCCGCCGGGTGCGTACAACGCGTTGGTTTCCGTGGTCAAGATACGCATCCGTTCCCCAGGCTTGGCGAACGAGGCCGCAAAGATGCCGCTACTTTCGGGCTTCCCGCTTGAGACCGAGTATAAAAAGTGGCCGCCGGGAAGCACTTGCGGCCACACATGGCTGCTTTCCTCGCGCGCGGCATCCAACGTGGTCAGCGGTGTGGGCGTTCCACCGGATGCGGACACTTGGAACAGACCGTGGGACACCCCCCCATACAAGATACGGCCGTCGCTCGTCCACGCTCCGCCTCGGGACAAAGGCACGTCGCAGATCTTCGCCGGCGCCCCGCCGGCCAAATCGACTCGCAGCAACTTGATTCCCACGAAAAAGGCGATGGATTTGCTGTCCGGAGACCAGAAGGGATAGGCTGCGCCGTCGGTTCCGTCGATCAGCCGCGCCGGCGCGCCGTTCAGGGGCTGGGTCCAAAGTCCGCTTTTCCCGGCGCCCGAAGCGACATAGGCTGCCGTGCGGCCGTCAGGAGATAGGGCGATGCCCCCGAGGTTGTTTCCAAAAGTGAACCTGGCGCCATCCGGTGGAGTGATCTGGAGGTGGTACGGACGGGCTTCCGCAGGTGACTGGCGTAAGCGCGACAAACCCCAAACGCCAAGGAGGACGCCGACGACCAGAGCGGCCGCGGCGATCCAGAGCCAGGGGCGCGAGCGGGCCGGAAGCGGCTGTGACTCGGCGCCGGACGATGTTGACCATTGCAGCGCGCGCTTTAAATCGAGCGCATTCTGGAACCGCTGATTTGGGTCTTTCGCCAGGCAGGTCCTGATGACGCGGTCCAACGGCGGAGTAACGTCCATCGGCGCGGGTTCGCGCTCGAGGATCGCGGCGATGACGCTGGCCGCATTCTCCCCTTCAAACGCGCGCTTCCCCGTCAGCATCTCGTACAGCACGCAGCCGAAGCTGAATAAATCGCTGCGCGCGTCCACGTCCTTCCCCTGCAACTGCTCCGGCGACATGTACTGCAGCGTCCCGACAATCTGCCCCTCGCTCGTCAGCGCCTGGGCCAGCGTGGCCCCGCCTTCCGCAAGAGGCGCGGCCTGGTGCTTGGCCAGGCCGAAATCGAGCAGCTTGATCCCCTGTTGCGTGACGAGGATGTTGGCCGGCTTGAGATCGCGATGGATGATCCCTTTCCGGTGGGCGGCATCCAACGCGTCGAGAATCTGCCCCGCGTATTCGACGGCCTTCCCGACGGGCAGGGGACCTTTCAGCGGAGCGCCTTCGACATATTCCATCACCAGGTAGTTCGGGCCCACATCATATAACGTGCAGATGTTCGAATGATTGAGCGCCGCCACCGCCCGGGCCTCGCGCTCGAAGCGCTCGCTGAACTGGGCCGTGGACACCTTGACGGCAACCGTACGATCCAGCCGCGTGTCGCGCGCCTTCCACACTTCGCCCATGCCGCCGGCCCCGATCTGAGAGAGGATTTCATAGGGGCCGAGGCGGGTGCCGTTCGTCAGGATCACGAGGCTATCTCCATGTTATTCATTTTCCAGCGGGCATCATAAGATCTACCTGAATTCCTTAGAACGACTATTTCTTCGTCGCCGGCGCCACGCGTCGCAGCTCGTCAAAAAAAGTGTTGAACACGAACACGATTTTATCGCGCTTCTCGCCGGCAGCTGCATTCGGCCTCGCCATCGCGACGCGTTTGCCGTCTGGGTGCACGTCGTAGGAGCGGCTCAGGGCTTGCAATTCAATCCCGGCGGGCGACCACTCCCGCGGTTTGTCGGCGTGGAACGATCCGCCTGGTGCCGTCCAACTGGAGACCATGAGCTTGTTCCCTTTTTGGAAGAACAGCTCGTCTTGGAGCGACCAGGCCGGCCAGATCGCAAGGCCTGTCTCGGGAATCAAAACCGGGTCGCCCGGACGCGCCGGAAACGGACGCACGTACACCTGCCACTCGCCGAACTCGTTCGACATGAAGGCGATCCACCGGCCGTCGGGGGAGAACTCCGGACTCAATTCACCCGCAGGCGTAGACAGGAAGACCGTCGGCGTCCCGGGCTTCCAGCCCGTCGCTTCATCGCCCTCGATCGGGAGAATCATCAGGTCGCTGCTGGTTTTGGGGTTCGTCTCCGAATACGCCAAATACTTGCCGCTCGGATCAAATGATTGCGGCAGCTGATTGTTCGACGACACTGTCAGGCGCTGCGGTTCGCCGGACCCGTCCAGGCGCTGCCAATAGAGGTTGGAGACGCCTTTTGTTCCGCGATCCGAGGCAAACACGATCCGCTGTGCTCCTGGGAATTTCTTGGGCGTCCAGACCGGGTCGTCATCTTTGGCCGGATTGAACGTGAATTTCGTCTTCTTCTCCCGGCGATGGGTCGTGGCCCATTCATAAACATACACGTCGCTCTGGCTGCCGTCGCTGATCGAAAATGCAATCCGCTCGCCATCGGGCGAAAACCTCGGCCAGCTCCAATCCGTTTCCTCCGTCTGCAGCGGGGTCGTCGCCCCCGTCGCATCCATCCAGAACATGGCCCGCTTTATGGCGGATCCCGCTCCTTCCCCCGGCAGATAGACGAGCGTTCCGGCATCCGACACGGAGAACTGCGCGCCGCCGCCAGCTTTGTTGGAGTGGACGCCTTCGAGGACTTTTGCCGGCAGGCCCGTCATTTTGAGCGCAGCGAGATCGAACGGGACAGCCCACAGCGCCCCCTCGCGGATGAAAACGATGTGGCCGCTTTTCACATAGCGGCCATAATAGCCTCCGGCTAGCACCAACTTGGGCGTCCCCGACGGGAGCGGTTGGATCATCAGGTTCGCGGCCACGTAATAGCTGGCTACGCTGGCGCCGGTGTAGAGAATCGCTGTTCCTCCCGGCAGCGCCTGAGGCCACCGCTGGACGAGTTCGCCATCGGCGAGCTCGCCCGCAGGCGACGGGGAACCGCCTGACGAGGGGATCCGCATGAGCGGACCGGGCCCCGACGACGTTTGAAAATAGATTATTGTGCCGTCGTCGGCCCACGTGCCCCCCCGGCCGTTGGACGCTGGGCACACGATTTTGGCCGCGCCGCCGGTCACCGGGATCGTTTTGAACTTGCCCTCGGCAAAAAAGCCGATCGACTGCCCATCAGGCGAGAAAAACGGGTTTATCGCATCCTCTGTCCCTGATAGGGGCGTGGTCTCCAGCTGATCCAACCGCTTGAGGAACAGCTGCCGCTTTGATCCGGCAACTCCGTTCGCGGTGAGCGCGACCAGCCGGCCGTCCGGAGAGATGACCGCGGCCGGGCCTCCCCCGAAGTTGGCCAAGGAGTCGACGCCGATCTCCGAGCTCAGCCGGAGCGGCGCCGACGCCGCGGGTGCGCGCTGACCGCGTATCAGAACCAGAGCCAGCGCGAGCAAGAGGCCGCCCGCCAGCGCCCAAGGCAGCGCGCGCTTCCAGCGCGGCGCGGCTACGGCCGCCGCGGCGGATGCGGCCGCGGGCGCCTCGATCAGATCGGCGCCGCCCGCTTCGATGCGCGCCAGCTCGATGCGCGCTTCGCTGATGTCGCGCAGCCGCTGTTTCGGATCGCGCTCGAGGCAGCGCTCGATGAGCCGCTTGAGCCGCCACGGGGTGGTCGCCGGCAGCGCTGCCAGCAAGATCTCCTGCCGCAACACGGCCGCGAGCGTGTCCGAGATGTCCTCGCCCTTGAATGCCCGATCGCCGCTCAGCATCTCGTAGAGAACGACGCCGAACGCCCAGATGTCGGCGCGCCTGTCGACGGCTTTGCCCTTCGCCTGCTCCGGCGACATATAGGCAGCCGTGCCGATGAGCACTCCCATCTGCGTGGCTCGGGCCGTCATGGTCGGGGAGTTCATGGCCCCGCCGTTCGTTCCCGAGGAAGGATTGAGGGCCTTCGCCAGGCCGAAGTCGAGGACCTTCACCGTGCCGTCGTCGCGGGCCTTCACGTTGGCCGGTTTCAGGTCGCGATGGATGATGCCCTGCTCATGCGCGGCTTCGAGCGCCTCGGCGATCTGCTTCGCGATCGGCAGTGCGTCGGCGAGGGCAATGGGGCCGGCCGCGATGCGGTCCGCGAGGGTCGGCCCCTCGACGAGCTCCATGACGAGGGCGTGCGTCGCGCCGGCGTCCTCGAGGCCGTAGAGGTGGGCGATGTTGGGGTGATTGAGGGAGGCGAGCACCTGGGCTTCGCGCTCGAAACGGGCGAGCCGGTCGGCGTCCGCCGCGAACGCGTCCGGCAGCACCTTGAGCGCGACGTCGCGGTTGAGCTTGGTGTCACGGGCGCGATAGACCTCGCCCATCCCCCCCGCGCCGATCGGGGCGAGGATTTCGTAAGGGCCGAGCCGCGTCCCATTTGAGAGCATCACTTCCCCTCCATGGCCGCCGAGTTCAGGGCGAACTCACGCGGCGCCGGCTTTTTCACGACTCCATAGAGGACGCCGGGTTTCGACTCCACGGCGGCCGGGGCGGCGGCAGGGGCCCCGGTCTTCGGCCGGGGATCCGTTTCCGCAGTACTCAGCCGCGTATTTACATCGCGGGTGAGTGCCCCGGGCTTTGCCCGGGGGTCCACTTCCGCCGTACTCGCCCGTGTATAAAAGCCACGGGCGAGTGGCGAGCCGAAGGCTCGTCCCTTGACTTTGTCATTTCCGAAAGTCGGCTCGGGCATAAGACTCCTTCTATCCGCTGGCCGGATCCGGGACCTCAATTCAGGCCCATCGGGCTTTGAAGAGTATATACAAGAAACTCTATTCTTACAAGCCCTATAGGAATACTCTATTTTTATCGGAGACTGGAGTCAAATCGGGGACGCCGGATATCCTAGCGCCTCGCGCCCCGGTATTTTTCGAACATCCCCTTCACGTTCTTGGCCGTGACGTGGTCGTGATGCCGGAAGCCGCCCCCGAAATTCTTCGGGATATGCATCATTTCATGGATGATCGTTTCAATCTGCTCATTGTCGCTGAAGCTGTCGAAACGCTCGGCGATGAATTCTAAAACATAGAAGGCTTTGATCCCCATCGCGATCTGCAGGACTTTGCTCATCCCATGACATCGGGCGACGACCCGTCTCGCCGATGAGCCGTGGCTTCTAAGGCAGACGACCTTCTCCACATCGATATGATGGAGGCTCAGGGTTCGAACGATATCCGCGAAGCGGATTTGAATATCGTCCGCGATTTCATATCTGATGTTTTTTGATCTAGTCTTCGGCATCCGAATCTCGCGGCGGCTGGACTTAGAATCGAACCGTCGGCAGACCGAGGCGGCTGAAATCCTTGAGGTTGAAGGTTGCGATTCCGTCACACCCCTTCACGCGGGCGCTCGCGGCGATGTAAGCATCGGCGAACTCGACGCCCGTTGAAGACGACGACGCCAAGGCCGCGCCGACGATGGACGCGTCCGCGAATTCCAAGCCGGGCAGGGCAAAAAGCATTTGCAGAGCGGCCAACACTCGGTCCCTGGGAACGCGATAGACCGCCCGCAACGTCCAAGCGACTTCGAACAGAACGGGCGGGCCGCAGACAAGGCTAATATTTCCTTCCGCGGCGCTCTTGAGGAGCGCCGTCGCCCGTTCGTTTTGTCCGGCGTCATCGGCTGTGAAAAACCGAAGCAAGACGTTGCTGTCCACAAACCAAGTCTTCATGAACGCTTGGTCACATGTTTGGCGACGGCGCGGGCCATCGCTGCCCGTTCGACGTCACGGGGGAGCGCTTTTCCGGCGAAGCCCTTGAATTTCATCAAGTCCGGAACGGGCCGAACGATGATCTCTCCGTCCCGGCTTTCGATGAAGACGCGGTCATGGATCTGGATCCCGGCCTCCCGGCGCGCGGCGGCGGGGAGCGTGATCTGCCCTTTCGAAGACACGGTGGCGACCGTCATAAGCGGTTCCTTTACTTTACATTAAGTTCTTTACTTATTATATCAGGTAAAGAGTTTTTTCGTCAAGTTCGGTTTCTCACCCAGCGCCATAGAAGAAGACGCCTTGATGGGGAAGAAATTCTCGTTGGAGATTTTACGGTCGCCGATCGGAGCGAAGCGAAGATCGAAAGCCCGGTTCTCTGCGAGATTTCTTCGGGCCCGCTTAAGCGATGAATCCGACTCCGAGCCTCTTTGCAGTCCTTTGCAGCGTACGGTCCAAAGTCCAAAGAGGCGCTTTATGGAGGCGAGCCGAGGCAATCAGGTGGACATCGATGAAACCGAGTCCGATTCCCATGAGCCTATGGACATCGAGGAAGCTTAGGACTTCTTCCAGGTCGGCGACGGCGGCTTGGGGCAGTGATCGAAGAAGAGTGAGAATCTCGGCCCGACGAGAAAGTCGGCCGCAGGCAAGTTCCCCGATGACGAAGGGATGGCAAAGGACCTCTCCTTTATCGAGCAGGGATTCAAGCCCCGGGCAGCCGTGACGGAGATGCTCGACCCATACGGACGTATCGACGAGGACCATCGCTCACCCGGCGCTTCGGCGCCGTGGAATAGGCTGGAGGTTCTTGTCCGTTCCTCCCAGCTTGGCCAGCCTCTTGGCGCTCTCCCGGGCGATCAAAGCTTCTAAGCCCATCTTGACCAGGGCCGTCTTTTCCTTGATCCCCGTCAGATCGGACGCCTTGCCGAGGATCGCGTCGTCGATGTTGATCGTCGTTCTCATATGCATGAGTATGCACCTTTTATGCATATTTGTCAAGCGGCTCCCCCCATTTCTAAGGACGAAGGAAAGGGCCGGGAATTCTCAATTCCCCCTGGCGCTTCCATTCCGCGCTGCCGTTCGACGGCTGAATATGAGATAGCTTTCATCCGGCCGCTTTAAGCGGCCGGGTAGACAAAAAACCCCCAAAAAATAAAAAAGGGGATGGCCCCTTTGGGGAACCATCCCCTCGAAATCTCTCAACTCATCCCGGACCGCGAAGATCCGGGGACAAATCTGGGACACGTACCGGAGGTACATGTCCTTTAATTCAGTAGCGCCGGTCGCGTCCGCCGCCGCCGAAGCCGCCGGTGCGCGGACGGTCCGTGCGGGCCTGGGCTTCGTTGATCTTGAGGGCCCGACCCTTGATGTCTTTGCCGTTCAGGGCGGCGATGGCCTTGAGTGCTTCTTCCTTGTTCGGCACAATGTCCGCCTCTCGCACTCGGCTGCCCGAGCAGTACGACGCTTCGTCGTCCTACACGAGGCTTCCAAGTCAGGGCCATCGGCACCTAAGGGCTTAGCTTCCGTGTTCGGACGATGTTTCATCGCCCTACACGAAGCTTCAGAGTCAGGAATGGGAACGGGCGTTTCCCCTTCGTCATGGTTGCCGGGATTTAATAACAAATCCATATCAACCGATTTTAGCATTTAGGATTTGCTTTTTCGCGCTCCGCGAAATTCCTTCCTAAAAAGCTCGGAATCAACCCATTCGACTCCCCGGGCTGAAGCCCGGGGTATGCTCAGGGTTGATACTGAGCGGCGCTTTTTACCCCGATTTAAAAATCGGGGTTTGGCGCCGTCGAACGTATCAATATCTCCCATCGCGTAAAGATGATAATGCCTGCTACGGATCGAAGTCAAGAACACAAAGATGGCCGCGAAGGAGGCCGTCAGGCCCTATCATCATCAAGGGGTCTGTGCTATGGCTAAACTACTTTAGCCCCGCCAGGCGCTTTCGGGCGTCGGCAAGCTCGGGATGGTTAGGGTCGGCGTCTTTCCAGTATTCGAGGAATTTCCGGTACTCGATACGGGCCTGCTCCCTGTCCCCTTTCTCTTCCAGGACTCGGCCCAACCGGTAGTGGTAGAGCGGTGGGATGAGCATGCGGAGCCGGTTCTTCGGGTCGATGGTCGTCAGCTTCGCGTATTCGGCGACGGCTTTGTCGAGGTCGCCCTTTTTCCAGTAGGCTCGGGCCAGGACGTCCTTTTGAAACGGGAGGTTGTACTCCAACACGTTGCCGATGTTCACGCTCCGCAAACCCAAGAACTCTATCTTCTCCCCTATGCTGATCGCCTGTTCCACCGAGTTCCCGGCTAGGGCGACCTCCGCGCCGAGGAGCCGGCTGGAAAAAGCGAACTCCTCCTTGTCCGCCGGATCCACCAGCTTTGGAAGAAGGTCCTCGAATTCCGTCAGGCGGGCCTTCGCCGCTTCGAGCCGCCCCTGCTTGAGTTCGGTCCAGCCGAGAATAAAGCGATGATGGGCCCTAAAATTGTCCAGATATGCAGGATAGTTTTTTTCGACAGAGTCAAACCAACTCTGGAATGCCTTCCGGGCCTTGTCGAATTCTCCCCTGTCCGCATAGAGGAATCCCATGTATAGGTTGGTGTAGTAAATAATGGAGCCCATCTGGAATTTTTCCAGCTGCTCTAGAATAGAGAGATAGCCCGCCTGCGACCGGTCCAGCCGGCCGAGAAGATGATTGTAGAAGTTCTTGAGGGCAAGCCCCTCTGTCTTGGCCTGCGGCGTCGGCGCTCTTTTGACGAACTCCTCCAGCCAGTGCTCGGTTTCTGCGTAGTCCTCCTTGAGCGCGTAAGCGTAAGCCAGCCCTGTGCACGATTGGTAAAAGTCCGGCCTCATGGTCAACACCGCCCGGTATTTCGCCACCGCCTCGTCAAGATTTCCCATGAAAATATTCATTTCGGCGGTGGAATCGATAGGGTTGGGAAGACCGGGATTCAGCTCAGCGCATCGCTCGAAGCTCCGGACCGCTTTAGCGAAATCTCCCATATTAGCATAGACATAGCCGAGCTGAGTGATGGCATAGCCGAACCTTGGGTCGATGGCGACGGCCTTTTCTAATTCTGAGGCGGCCTCCTGATAGAGGCCGTCACTCCAGTAATATTCTCCGAGCTCGGCATGGGCTTTGCTGTCATCCGGGTACTTGTCGACCAGCTCCTTTAAAAGCCGGAGCCGCTTCGCGGGTTCCCGTTCGATGATGGAGGCATATCTGGCCTCGATGAAGAGTCGGTCCCTTCCCGTGGCCTTGGAGGAATAGGTCTTGGCTTTCTCCAGGGCGTCTTTGCGGGCGGGATAGTCGTAGAGCTGTTGGGCCGCCTGGGACAGGAGGAAGTATGCGATGGCAAACTCGGCATCAACGCCAATCGCTTTTTCCGCGAGATTCCTGGCCTCCACATAAAAGAAGTTCTCGTAGGCCTCTTGGGCCTTTAGATAATAATTGTAGGCCTCCATGGAGCTTGTGGTGAGGTCCACTATTTTCCGTGCCGGCGCCTCGATCTTGAGTGGCGGGAGCGCGAAGCCCCGGCGGATCGTCCGGCTGATCTCGTCGATCTGGGATTTGAGGATACTGTCGACGCCGTCCCCTTTGGCCGAGGCGCTCTTCAGGATGTGTTTGCTCGAAGCGTCCAGGACCTGGACGTCCGTGGCGAACGTCTCTCCCGCCTTGACGAAGCTCCCCAGGACGAGGGCCTCGATGCCCTCCTTACGGCAGGCTTCGAAACTTGCCTCCTCGTCGAAGATCGCGGCCGCGTCCCGGCCGGAATTGCGAAGGAGGTCCTTCATCCTCTCCCAGGACGTGACCCTCAGGCGCTTCGACTCTCCGAGACTCGTGATGAGGAGGTGCGGGATCGCCTCGCGGAGGTAGTCGAGGTCCGCCTCGCCGGTCTGGTTCTTGAAACCGATGACGGCAACGGTCCGCTTCGCTCCTTCACTTTCCGGGATGAACTGCCAGACGACGAAGGCAACGATCGCGACGAGAACGATGATAGCGGGTATCCAGACTTTCTTTGATGGCAGCCGGACCGTTATCTGTTTCGATGTCGTCGGCTTGCGGAGGGGCAGCGGCTGGGCCGCTGTGGGGACTGACTTTTCGACCTTCTCGAGGTCCGAGCGCAACTCCTCCGCGGACTGATAGCGCTTCCCTTTGTCTTTCTCCAGGCAGCGCAGGATCACGCGGTCCAGGTCCTCGGGGAGCTGGGGGTTGAGCTTCGCCGGGTCCTCGGGCGGCTCATAGGCCTGCTTGTGGGCGACGCTGAGCGGCGTATCGCCCTCGAACGGAACGTGCCCCGTGACCATCTCGTAGAGGATGATCCCGAGCGAGTAGATGTCCGATCGCTGGTCGGCGTCTTTGCCTTCCACCTGTTCCGGCGACATGTATTCGGGCGTTCCGATCATGATCCCGGCCCCGGTGATCCCTTTTCCCGAGAGCGACCGGGCGATCCCGAAGTCCATGATCCGAGCGTTTCCGTCCTCGTCGAGCATGATATTCTGAGGCTTGAGGTCGCGATGGACAACGCCCAGGTTGTGCGCCTCGGTCAGGCCTTCGCAAACTTGGCGGGCGATTCCGATGGCCTGGCCCGGGCTCAACCGGCCCATCTTCCGGATGATCTGCTTGAGGTCTTCGCCGCGGATATACTCCATGGTGATAAAATGCGTGCCGTGGTCCTCCCCCAAGTCGAACATCTGGCAGACGTTTTTGTGCCGGATCCTACGGGCGAGCTTGAGCTCGTTCGAGAACCGTTCCAGGGTTTTATGGTCCAGGCCGGCCTCCGGACGGATAATCTTTAGGGCGATTTTTTCGCCAACCTTGGTGTCGTTGGCCTTGTAGACGCGGCCCATGCCGCCATGGCCCAGCTCTTCGATGATCTGATAGCGGCCGGCGAAGGTCGTCCCAGTCGAGAAGTCCCTCTCGGACGTCTGCAGCGTTTCTGTCTGAGAGAAAAAAACTTCCTTAGAAGATGGAAGCGGAGTAGAGCACTCAGCGCAAAATTTCGAGCTTGAAGGATTATCGGTCTGACACTTGGGACATTTCATGGCCCTTATTCCCTTGCTGAGCAAAAGAGTATCACCAAGAGAGGAGAGCGTCAAATGCGAAAATCGAATTTCCTTAATCTCGGCACGCACCCAACCCATCCCATAAACTTGGAAACGAGACCCTCCCTTAGAAATTAGGGATAGGCGGTCTGGCCGGCCATCCGGGCGGATTTTGACCTGCGCTGCTTTTACGAACGGCTGGCCCCCGGCAAAGGCGCGAACAAGGCCAAAGTGGCTATGGCCAGGCGATTGTTGACGATGATCTACAAGGTCTGGAAGGAGGGACGCAATTACATTGCTTATCGGAGATAACTCGGCCGCCTTGAGAAATTCTTTAATGGGCTTGAAAAAGCCGCATTGGCGGATAGGTTAAGG
>Ga0315275_10003582_pt1 | contig 14329 bp, 9 predicted proteins | sample YL17G03_0_MG_FD_205557 | JGI IMG/M metagenome (GOLD analysis project Ga0315275, IMG submission 205557) | Sediment microbial communities from Yellowstone Lake, YNP, Wyoming, USA - YL17G03_0 | ecosystem: Environmental > Aquatic > Freshwater > Lake > Sediment | place: USA: Wyoming | collected... | reverse complement strand
ACCTTTGATATCAGCTTCATAGCGGTACAACGGTTGATTCGCAGGGTTCTCCTCCCACACCACAAAATACTTCCCGTCACCAAAGGCATTGCAGGGGTTTTCTGCATGGTAGGTGTTGCTTCCTGGTTCAGACACATCAATGTCGGTATTATTATCAGGAACAGGATTATCTCCGTCTACATCATAGCTTCTCCCATGAATCACTCCTGGGATCGTCCGCTGATAGTTGGGAAGCGGGACATTGATGTCCTCCGGTCCGAGACGTTCCTCCCAGGTGACAAGAAATCGATTCGCACCATAGATCACATCAGGATCCCACGCTCCCTCTGTCGTTGCTTTAAAAGAAACCATGGTGTCAGGTCTTGTTCGATCCTGCCACGAAAAAATGGAGGAAAAACTGCTTTGATTGTTCGCACTCGGATTTCCATAAAACATGAAGATAGTGGTTTGTCCTGGGAGAACGTTCGGTATTTTCACCAGTACCTCTGAAGAGACCCCATTAATTTTATTGAAGGTAAAAAATGAGAGCTGTGTACCGGTCCGATTGACAAAACGAAGGTCATCAAAATCCGATTGCATATCTGCGTCATACAACACCGTTATGTTCACATCGTAATTATAAAACGTTTCTTGTCCACTGTTAACTATAGAGATTGGTTTCATACGCGTGAATGACGGGTCAGTCCATGCAAGATAGGTGTTCTCCATTAAAACCATTCCAATACTGGTATTCACGACAATATGTTCTGAGAGTGTCGGATCAATTTTATTTTCATTCAGAAAATCATCCTGCCAGACCTCTACAGATCCACCTCGTAGACCTATAGATTTTATGTCAGTTGCACTGGATGTGTTTCTAATGGATACCATGGCTTGTCCAACAGTCGCGGTGATAACCATCAGCATTATCAGAAAGATAAGATTTTTTTTCGTTTTTTTCTCCCCCATCGTTCATTCTCCTAGGGCCATGGTACCGTATGCCACTGGTAATTCCATAGTACTTGAAGGGTCCAATCACCAGGGATAGGCTCATCACCTAGGACCCAGATACGAACCAGTTGACCATTTACAGAGTACCATTGAATCGTACGGGTAATCTCGATGAAATCTTCTCCGATCAGTCTGAATCCATATTTATAATTCCCGTTGTGTTGTGGATCATATCCGACATCAAGGTTGAATTCGTCTCCCAAGGGTTGTCCAAACGTATACACGGTGAAATACCCGGATTCTCCTAATTCCCAGGAGAGTTGGAGTCGACGGTTCGCGTCAATGGAGACGTTCCCATGAATCTTGAAACTTTCGCTTGCGGTATCAACAAAGGTAACAGCGACCGCTTTGTTAAACTGGAGTTCTACAGCCCCTGCTTCTCCAATAGTGATATCTGCGCTGACAGTGAAGACATCCCCTGCAAGGTTTACAGCAATATCGACATCGGTGAGCCGAAGGAGCTTGCCAGACCAGTTGAAATTCGTGATCTGCCCATTGAGGTAGTCCCAAGAAATGAGATACTGATCATCGGTTTGTATACCAAAACCAATATGGAATAACTCAACACCGTTATCAACCACTGATATTGTGTTGTGGAACAGCTCACCTCCTTCAGTGATAAGACCAAGTTGTGCATGGGGATTTGTCTGCGTGGGGAGCTGCCAGATCAATTCAAGGTAATTATTCTTAAATTCAAGAGTGTCATCAAGAATCCATCCTTCATGTTCGATGGAGAATGAAAGCGTTGGGTTCCCTCCTGCGGCATCCCGTGATAGTATAACACTCCCAGTTCTTTGCGCCTTATTGATATTCCAGGAAAGTTCCAGATGGCTGTTTCGTAGCTCAAGAGTTTTGGAAAACGTCCAATTTTTATATTGAATGGATGAGGAAATTGTAATCACACTTTCAGAGTCTCGCGTGACGTTAAATAAACCTGTACCGTTCAGCAGGTCGATTTTCCATCTCATCTGTACGAAATTATTTTTCAATTCAAACGATTTGATCACCGTCATGTCTTTGCGTTGAATGGAAACGTTCAACGTTCGATCCTCATCAAGTTTTCGTATCAGGATGATATTCCCAGTGCCGTTAAGGAGATTTACGTTGCTTTCAAATCGGATCTTCCGAGGGAAATTTTCAAGAGAGATAAATGGTCGGTCGTCTCCAAAGAACGACAACGCAAGGCGTTGCACATCCTGGGACATATTCAGTTCAACAAAACTTGAAGCCGCAAGATCACCAACCGTACCAAGAGCAAGACCCCATGAGGCATGGATTCGCTTGGGAAGACCTGAAACCTGGAATGAGACAAGGTTTCCGTTCTGTTCAGAATCTAATCTATATGTAATATCATACGACCGGTCACATTCGTAGAGAAATTCCCGTGATCCCAGAATGGTAAGGTCAAAGGCCATGAAACTTGGTAAGGGATCAAGCAGCAGACTTTGAATGATGTCATCGAGAATTCCTCCTTCTGCCCGTAGGGAAATTTTCGTCGAAACACCAGCACTTCTGCCGAATTCGTAACTAATTTTTGCTTCCCTGGGAATTGAAGTGATTGTCAGCTCTGTTGCTGGCTCAAAATCAATTGAATAGGTACGCTGGAATATCTCATCACCATTGCCATTCACTGTGAGGTAACTGGTAAAAAACGTTAGTTTCGACCCACTTCCAATATTCTCTGGTTTGACCGCTAATCGGAACACTCGTGGATCACTAATGTTTTCTCTCCCGACATAAAACGTGGTGTTGACATGGTTTGCTCCTCCTTGTCCTGTGATGGATTGATACCCGACCTTTGTGCTGAAATAAGGATTATTCTCCTCCGAGGGTTGTCCTCCTTCAAGCATTATAAATGGAAAACGTGCTTCCACAGAGATTTCATACTTTTTTGAAGTGTCACATGTTGTTACAATGTTGCATTTTGTTTCGATAACCTTTTCCGTGTTATTGATGATTTTCGTGCGAGTAAATCGCAATTCGACGTTCGTATCATCTTTGCTTTGTATAGGGACACTGAACTGTCTTGATTCACCAGTGTTTAACATCGATGCGAAATCCGTCATTCCGAGCTGTAAGGGTGTTGAAATGGTTTCACCGTCGTTATACTTCGTGTTTACCCAAACGCCAAAATCCTCCCGACCTATCTTCATGTACAATACTTTTATGGAGTCTTGACTAAGTTCGTAGTCTGTCTCATTGTAAGCAACCACCGTGATCGTGTACAATCCAGAGGTCAAACCAAAATCTGTGCCTAACCCGTCCATTGTGCGATAATCCCATCGAACCGTCTCCCATCCTGTGAGTATCCGTTTTGCGACAAATTTTACATGATCAATATCATTGTACACTGTATCGAGGTTCAGGCTGCGACCAACCACGACCGCGTATTCAAGTCCAAACATACTCGCAAAAGGCATTTTGATTGGTCGGAGTTTAAACAAATACAGGTAGCCTGCCGCTGGTGACACAATTGAAATGGAGGGATCACTATTTACCGTGACAGGTGTAGTATACTTTTGTTGATTATAAGGTGTGGTAAGGCGAGCTGCATGTTTTTCAGTTACATGCGCAAAAGCCCCTATGGAAACCATAGGTGAACACACTAAACTAATCACAATTAACCATGCTATTTTTTTCCCCAACTCTATTCACCTCTTCTTGTTTGGAGTATTATCCCCCTACATTCAACAAATTTTTTTTATTTCTTTTATATTTAATATATTAAGATTTATCGGTATTTAATCTTTTGTAATGATCGAATGTCCAAATAAATTCTAGCAAAATTTAAATAGTAATAGTTCTATATTAATAATCAAACAAACAGTTAAATATTGGTACACTATAATACCAAAAAACTTAGGGGGAATATATGACAAGAAAGATTAAGATAATGAATCAGTACACTATAGATATTAATTTTTCTTGGAGAAAAAACAGGAAATAACCAATTTTTTCCGTTTCCCCTTTGATAGAGGTGAATGAAATGAAAAGCATAAAAAAAACAATCTATTTGGTAGCAATAACCTTGGTTATTGCCGGGCTGGTACTATCTAGTGCAGCGAGCACGCCAATTTCAAAACCAGAAACAAGCAGCGTAAAAGTAATAAAAACCGATAAAGTTGCACAAAAATTGGCTGTTCCAACAAAACAGATGTCATCGTCACTTCAACAGATGGCAAGCACCTTGGCAAGCACCCCAGCGATTGAAGCTGAAGGGGATCAAATTCATCCTGCCTTTGGAAGAACTATAACCGGTGTCCATATGACTGCGTATAAAGATGTCGATTTTGGTCAAATGATTTGGACATTTTCGACTGATGATGGAACTTCCTATGATCCTGGTGTCTACTATGAAATAGGAGGAGATTACCCTTCAATAAAACTCTGGCAAGGTACCACCATGTTTGGAACCCATGTCACCGATTTTAACGATGCAAATGGCGGTGCGCCCTATCTCTTCAGCTGCACCAATCCAGCTGACTCCGGAACCTATTCGTTGCTCTCCTGGGATTTTTCAACAATGGGCTGGCATGATATGATGGATGCGGATATCGGTGTTGACAGCAGTCAACTTGCTCATGAATGGGGCGTTTCCGCATATGTAATGAGTACCACATACGCATCTGGTGGTCATAATGGGTATACCAATGGACCGACTATATTATATGCAGATCCTGCAGATCCGAACCAAGGGTATATCAGTTGGTACTGGGTAAATAATACCGCTCACACCGATGGAGAAATTGATCACTCAACCATTACATCATATTCGGTGTACGACCAAGATGAGAATCTCTCTGGCAACTTTAAGCTCCTCGTTCGTGTCATGGATTTCGAAGATCCAGTGAACGGTGCTGATAACCTCTACGAGATTGTTGGAGCAGGAAGCTTAACGTATCCAGCGATTGCTTGTCAAAATGACAACCTTGTCCTCCTTGCCCAGACAAACGAGGCTGGTAACAGCGACATCGTTTGTTACTACTCAACTGAGGGTATCAACAGTCTGCAAACCAGTTTTGTTGTAAGCTCTGCGGCTGAGGAACTGTACCCCGATGTTCGTCATGTTGATGGGACAACCTTCGTCTGTACCTTCGTAAAAGAGGATAAACTCTATATGTCAACCTCGACAGACGGTGGAGCCACCTGGGGTGTTGCTGAAGAAATCGACACCTGCATATCTGAATACAAAACCGCTGATATCACTGACGCCGGTGCACAGGGAATGTTTGAGAAGAGCAACGGCGCTGATATTGATCTCTATCTCACAACCCTTGCTGGCGCACCCGATGTACCAATAATCAAAGTCAAATCAATTGCCGGTGGTCTTGGTATCTCTGCAGTCATTAAAAACGAGGGAACCGCAGCAGGAACCAATGTCACATGGACCATCCACGTAACTGGTGGGATACTTGGGCTGATAAACAAGACAAAATCCGATACAATCACAAGCCTTGCTGTCGGTGAAGAGCTGACCATAAAATCAGGTATCCTCTTTGGATTCGGTGCAATAACGATAACTGTCACCGCTGACTTGGATACAATGACCGCATCTGGTACACAGCTAATCATCTTCTCGAAGGTCTAGTAAAACAAACCTTCCCCCCCTCTTTTTTTTTTTTAATAAAAACGAATGATTCAAAATATTTTTTTATGTTCTATGTATTACTCGACATCAACAGTAGTATATTTTTTATGAGGTTTTTGGATTTTTCGGATAATAGATGCTTTACAATTATGACATAGCCCCTGAGCGACCTCGCCCATCTCGACGAGTTTTTTACCACAAGCCCAACAAAAAAACGTTTTATCCTCTTTTAATGCCTTCATTGACTGTTTGCATTTATGGCAGATCCGCTGGGAGATCTCGTCAATGTTTCCTAGCTGTGTCCCACAGGACCAACAGAAAAATTGCTCATTGTCATCAAGCTCGTCCCAACCTTCCAGCTTCATGTGCATCCATTCCAAAGTAGTTCTTCTTTCTCATGTATCGAATGGTGGTTCTTATATAAACGGTTTTCTTCTCCGTTACAACCATTTTTTACGTATCCCACTTTCGGTGATATATCCGGTTACATATTTCTGTGGCGTGACATCAAACGCAGGATTCTTCACTGAGACCCAATCCGGCATAATGGTTTTTCCATTGATCTCTGAGAGTTCTTTTCTCCCACGTTCTTCGATAACAATCTGCGATCCATCTTCTATTTTCGGATCAAACGTACTCACCGGTGCAGCAACATAAAAAGGGATACCGTTCTCCTTTGCAAGCACTGCTTTCTCATACGTCCCTATTTTGTTTGCAAAATCTCCGTTTTTTGCAATCCTATCTGCACCGACAATCACCAAATCGATCTCGTTGTTCTTCATAAAATACCCGGCTGCGTTGTCAGCAATGAGTGCGTGAGGGATATGTTCTTGAAAAAGCTCCCAGGCAGTCAATAAACCTTGGAGTCGTGGTCGTGTTTCATCCGCGAACACAAAAATTTTTTTATCCTTTCCATAAGCCACTCGCAACGGTGCTAATGCAGTGCCATAATCCACCGTGGCTAATGCACCGGCATTACAATGAGTTAAAATCCTCATGGTGTCGTTGATGAGCGTCTCCCCGTTCTCCCCTATTTTCTTACAACGGGTTACGATATCTTCAACATAGGTTGATGCAGCAGCAAATGCATTCTCTCTGTGACTGATCGCGTGTACCATATATTCAACAGCATAGAAGAGATCATAGGCGGTGGGACGTGTCGATCTTAAGAGCTCTGTAGATTTCTGCATCTCTTTTTGCCCAAGAGCCATGCCATACACCGCGGCAGCACCAATAGCCGGGGCACCACGAACCACCATTTCTTTGATTGCAAAGGCAACATCATCAACGGTTCTTGCGGTAAAAATCTCAAAGGAATATGGTAGTTTTCTCTGATCAATGAACTTAATGACGTTTCCGTCATGCCATAACGCCCGGTATTGTGTCCCATCTATTTTCATTTCATACCCCTGGATATTTGAAAAGGGCATCTTGAATTTCTTTTATGTTAATCCCTGCCAATAAGATACCTTCATTTTTTATCAGAATTGTTTTCCCGTTCCGTAGCGTCTTTAATATTTCTTTTGCACGATCAAGGGTCGCTGGCTGTGTCTCTTTTTCTGTTGTAGGAAGTGTTTCCTTAAGTTTCTCAAACAAGGTTATGCTATTGATCTGCAGGAGCGCGTTGATATCGTGACGTGCTTTTTGAATGATCCAATGTACCGGTGTCTCCAAGCAGGGGTCTTTTGTCCCAATCACCATCATGATGTTCTTCAGAGGATCATAATCAACGATTTCAACGACGTCGTGTTGCTTCATCTTTTTGACATCAATGTTTTTTGCGTTAATGAGAAGGCGTTTCCCGTAATCAAGACTTACAATACCTGTTTCCTTGTCCGCAAGTCCGAGTTCTTCGAGTCTCTGACCAAGTTTTATCATCTCAGAGATCAACGGACAATTGCTTGTTTCTCGTGAGACAAAGAGTGTTTGCAGCACTGGACTAGGGAGAATTCTTTCATTCATAACAAGGCGATAACATGGGAAGGACTTTTTATCTTTTGTCTTTTGCCTGTAAAAAAGGGTTTAGAGGACTCGGATGCCGCCTTTGCTGTTTATCTCGATATCACGCGGTTTTAACGTATGTTTCGTCCCGCGCATCTTGCGTACGGTGAGTTTTCTTCGGTCCATTGAAGGGTCCAAATCAAGCACAAGGATGCCATCAACAAGGAATTCAGAAACAGAGTCCCGTGAAAGGTTCCGAGATCCTTCAGTAATTTCTGATGTTACCAGTGCGGTACAATCATCTTCCTCAAGAATGCGAAGAAGTCTACGCACATGCATCCGTGTTGCCTGGATCGAATCAAGAGGAAGGGGCGCATTGACCACGGTGTCTTCTGGTGGAATAATCTCGGAACCTCGGTTCACCACCCAGACCGGCATTTCTGAGAGCGGCGTGAGCGAGTCAAGAATAACCCGTGAATACTTCCCTACTCGGATCTCTTCTTCCATCTCTTTGTGAACCGTGCGTTTCTCCAGATCAAGGTACAGAAATTTTAGCTGACCGCTTTGCATTGCTGCATCAAAATCGAACCCAAATTTCTTAGCTTGACTGATCAGGTTGTAAATCCGTTCATCAGAGGTTAAAAACAAGCATTTTTCTCCATTATTAATCCCTGCGTTAATATATTGAAAACATATAATGGTCTTCCCCGTGCCAGGAGTACCTGCAACTAAGGTGACACTCCCCTGCGGGTAGCCACCTTGCAGCAGACCATCAAGCCCTTCTATTCCAGTACCAACTCTTTTATCCTCTGTCGATACATGGTAATCCATCCCAAATTTCTCCATACCACATCACCCTCGGTTTAAAATTTTCTATGAATATAAATTTGTTATAAAGTAAACGCTTAAATAAGTTTCTTAAAGAAAATTATAAAAAATAGAGGGGATGAGCTTAGTTGTCTCGCCTGTTTGCACAAATGAAAAACAATGATCTATCAACGAGTTCTAACTCACCAAATCTATGTGTGGTTAACTGTTTGTTTTTCTCGAATATCATAAATTTGCCTCTCCCGAACCGGGACAATACCCTTGGGTTATTTAACACTTTCTTTTTATCTGATTCTTCTGACACAACAGAGAACATTGTTGTGGAACCGTAACTTTCTAATAGGAACAAAACCTACCACGTCTCATCGGTTGTGTCAGATATGTTAAAATTGGATTTGCACCTTCACTCCTGCTATTCAAATGATGCGATTGGGTCTCCTGAGGACCTAATCAAATCACTTAAGAAACGAGGTCTCCAGGGGATGGCTCTTACTGATCATAATACAATTATGGGATGTATAAAGGTACAAAAGGTCGTACCAAAAGATTTCCTTGTAATCCCAAGTGTTGAGATATCAACCGCAGATGGACACCTGCTTGCATTCAACGTTACGGAAAACATACAAGGAGGTCTTTCCGTTGAAGAAACCGTAGAACGGATCATTGATGCGGGCGGGGAGCCTATTGTGCCTCATCTCTTTCGGCTTCTCTCCGGTATCAAAAAAGAGAAACTAATAGGAATTCAATCGAAAGTATCAGCAATTGAAGTTTTTAATGGGTGTAGTGTCCCTAGTACAAACCTGAAATCTGCAAAAGTCGCCCGTGCGTTCAATCTTGGGGGAACCGGTGGAAGCGACTCCCATGATCCTCTCTATGCGGGATATGCATATACGGTTGTTGATTCAACAGATCTACGGATTGATACGATTCTCTCAGAAATTCAGAAGAAAAAAACATGGGGAGAAGGATTCACTATGCCACTTTCCTACCGTCGAGACCGCATGGTTCTTTCTATCCGACAGTATGTGCAAAGAGGGTTTAAACGTATATAATAACAACTTGATTGGTGGTTGATATCAACTAAAAAAGACACCTTTTAATTTATCCAACGATTCATTTGATAAAAATTTATAGAATATTAGACCATTACTAGATAGGACCTCTTGTCTGGAGGGCGAATCAATACTCTGCATTCACCATGCATGTTTATATATATGGAGAGCTTATAACTTATTATAATAGGGGATATAATATGAATGGAGATTCTAATACATATATAAAAATTTGGAAGCAGTTTTTTGTCGCCTTGATTTCCTGTCTGATGATATGTACTGCTTTAGCGCAGTCGAGGCAGACCACTTTGAATAATGATATCAAAGTGACCTATTCTTTTAACAGTCCGACCATTGAAACCATTGATATTGCAGGAACTCTTTACGACAGAGTCACCTTACTTGATTGCTATCCCGCTGGCAGCGCCGGAGAACCAAAAATTCCAGCAAAAGGAGCATTCGTTCTCTTGCCTCCGGAATCAAAGGTTAGCGAAATAGACATAATACCTGGGGAGAAAATCGTTCTTGGATCAGGACTTTTGGTAGAACCGACAAGTCAAGCGATTCCGATTTCACAAACAGAGAACCTGCCGATACCCATTCCCAATGAGGCGATCTATCATTCTAATGCAGCATATCCTGGGAAACTCTTCACTCAAGTTGGTATCCATAGTTTTCGTGGATATCAAATCCTCGTGCTCCTTTTGCATCCTATTCAATATAATCCTGTGACCGGGGAACTTTTTTATTATAAAAACATAGAGGTATCAGTAAAGACAGTCACAACTGGTCTGCAATCAGCGTTATACAGAGGTCTTGACCAGGATAAAAAAGTGGTACAACAGAAAGTCGATAATCCTGAGATGTCTCTTCAATATGACGAAGTAAATGCCCCATCATTGCCACGCTTTGAGCACTACGATCTTCTCATCATTACCACTAATACATTAAAAAGTGGTTTCGAACCTTTGAAAGAAGCGCATGATGCCACAGGTGTGTTAACAGTGATCAAAACACTTACTGACATCGGTGGTAGCGATCTTGAAAGCATCCGGAACTACATCAAAGACGCGTATACAAATTGGGGGATCGAATACGTACTCATCGGTGGTGACGACAACGTGGTTCCCGCTCCGATACTCTGGGTTTCCGGAATGGATGAAGAGACTACTTATTACGAAGATTCCATGCCAGCTGATCTCTACTATGCGTGTCTCGATGGACCGTATAACTCCGATGGTGATGGGAACTGGGGTGAACCACATGATGGGACAGATGGAGGCGATGTTGACCTTATTGCAGAAGTTTATGTCGGTAGAGCCTGTGTTGATAACATGGCTGATGTAAATAATTTTGTCACTAAAACGGTCGCCTACATCAATAAAGATCCAGGTAATGAATATCTAAGCGAGGTTTGTTTCGCAGGTGAATATCTTGGGGATTATGGTATCGCAAGTTATGGTGGTGCATATCTCGATCAACTTGAAGATGGTTCATCAGATGATGGATATACCACCGTTGGTATGCCTTCAGATATATACAACATAAATAAATTGTATGATTCACCAAGTTATGACTGGCCGCCATCAGCTATTATATCTGTTATCAATAACGGTGTCCATATCATTAATCATCTTGGTCATGCGTCCTATGACTATGATTTGAAACTAGACTCCTATGACGTCGATGCTCTTAATAATCCTTCAGATCGTACATGCTTTATCTATTCTCAGGGTTGTATGGCTGGTGGTTTTGATAATGGCGATTGTATTGCGGAACATTTTACGGTAAAAACAACACATGCAGCGTTTGCAGTTATCTTTAATGCCCGCTATGGTTTCTTCTGGTCCTATAGCACCGATGGGGATTCACAGCGGTTGCATCGGGAATTCTGGGATGCGGTATTTGGTGAAATGATCCCGGAGATTGGAAGAGCGAATCATGATTCCAAAGAAGATAACCTTCCTATCATAGGTCGATCCTGCATCCGATGGGTTTACTATGAAACGAATCTGTTTGGTGATCCCTCATTGGAATTCATAGAGGGAGCATCCAACAGTCCGCCTGAAAAACCTGCTCTACCATCTGGTCCATCATCAGGGAATGCAGGGGTTAGTTACACATTCTTATCCAGTACAACGGATCCTGATAATGGTGATCAACTGTATTATCAATGGGATTGGGGAAACAATGTAAGCGATTGGCTTGGTCCTTACACATCAGGTCAATCTGTTGAAACAACTCATATCTGGTTAACCGCTGGAGATTACCCGGTTAAAATAAAAGCAAAGGATAACAGCGCATCAGAAAGTGCATGGTCAGACCCATTAACGATTCATATCGCCGCAGCACCACAGATCGAGATTGGGACTATTTCCGGTGGCATGAGAATCACTGCAGAAATAAAGAACATGGGAATTGTCAATGCGACTGATGTCAACTGGACGGTCACCCTACAAGGATTGGTACTATTTGGGAAAGAGAAGATTGGTACTATCCCTATGATTGTGCCTGGCATTTCCTCTGATGTTGCTACAGGTTTAGTCTTTGGCTTTGGGACAATCAGTATTACGGTGACTGCCGCTGATGTAGAAAAGACAGCAACTGCATTTTTGCTAGGACCCTTTGTTCTCAACATACGATAAATCTTTCAGAACCTAATAGTGAATCGTACCTTAATTCTTGATGAAATAGAAATAAACGAATAGGTAATGTTGGGTTAAAGTTGTTTAAGGTGAGACTTTCAACTTTAGAAACCTCCAAGAGAAGATTATTATACACTAACCAACTCTTACACGGTTAGTTAACACTTTGTAACAAACTATGATATGAGAAACGCTTCTGGAGATGTTTCACTCGCATCTTGTTCTAGCTATACCATTGCTTAATATTGTTCCATTCTCCGAAGGTCTAGTGTTCGTACTCAAGACCATATCGCTGCTACGACTCACGGAACCAAGAATCCCCATCAACGCAGAAAGAACGATTTATTTTCGATAGTGTTTGAGACAGGTTTAAGGATGTAGAGCGCATCAAAAAGAACTCCAGTTAACAGAGATGTAGACCGCAAGAAAAACGTGATCTCGATGTCAATCGTATTTAAAAAATAGATTCGTCGTCCTCCTCACTTCACTTTGGTCTCATAAACAACGATAACCCTTCGCTGTTTCTGTTGATGAGGACTAATAAAGATGATACATCGCTTTTACCACTTCTGTAGCGCCTTGATTGAACTGGTATCCGGTTAGGAAAGACGACGTGGACGACAAGGAGTGCGATCGCTTTGGTCTTGTAGTCTATCCCCTGCCTTATAAAGATTTTTTAATTTACTAACAATTTTCCACTATTCGATTGAGCATTCCCATCCTTCTATTATATTGCTATAAAAACGAATAAGCTGTTCGGTTGAAAGGCTATTTCCTTACCTTGATACCATCGTTAAAAGGTTCTTAAAGAAGTGAATATTAAAAGCGGTTTATAACTTAAAAATTTTGGTACCTTATAAATAGAAATAAAAAAAAAGGAAAAAAAGGGGGAGTTTATACTATTCCGGTGACGAAGAACAGTAGGACTTTTGCTGTTGCATTTTTTGTCGCTGTGTCCGCAGTTACGTCAATGTTTGTTGCACCGAATCCAAGGACGAAGCTTTTTACGGTTACTGACTCGCCCGCTGCGATATCAACGGTTCCGGTTTTTGATTTTCCAAAGAAAATCAGTTTTCCGTCAAGGGCGATCGTCCATGAGACACCAGTCGCATCTCCGGTTCCGATGTTCTTAATCACTGCTTTGACACCAATTCCGCCTGCGATTGAGTCCACTACAATTATTGGCTCTTCTTGGACTTCAGTAATGGTCGCCGTGGCAGTATCAGTAACGGTGGTCTGTACGGCATCGGTAACGGTAAGGGTAACGTTGTAGACACCAGGTGCAGTGTATGCGTGAGTTGGGTTCTGCTCGGTTGATGTGCCTCCATCAGTGAAATCCCAGAAATAGGCGTACGGTGAAAAGCCTCCTTCAGCTGTGCCTGTGAATTGAATTGGCACATTGACATTGCCATTGTACGGTCCACCTGCGTCGCAGCTGAGTGGTGTTTCTGGTGGTTGGGTGACTGACAAATCATCCCAATAGACAGAAGTCGAATATGCGCTACCAGCATAAAGATCTATCGCTGCAAAGTTTTTCGCACCACCTTGTGCGACATGGTTTCTCCAACTCACAGATTCTAAGAGTTCTCCATTATAATAGATTGTTTGGAGATCTGCCTCGAAATCAATGTCAACTTGGAGGAGAGCCCATGCATCTTTTACAATCGGTAATGTCTTTGTAGCATCGTTTAAATCTTTTATTGTACCAGCCGTAGCACTGAATTCAAGCTGCAGCGACCAATCTGGGCTGTTGTGTGTCCCATTGACGTAAGTGTTCATCAGAATAAAGTCTGAAGCACCTGTCATATCTGAAGGGACATATAGCCATGCTCGAATGGTCCAGTTCCCGGAGTTGACGTCGGTAAATGCATGCACCATATCTTGCCAGACTGATTGGTCAATCCATTTAATTTCTAATGAGTTCGAAACACTGTGAGATTGAGCATCTGTTATGTACGCGTTATTAGCGGTGAGACCATCCCAACAAAACCATCCGCCTTGTCCATGTAATGTACTCCCGACTTCGTATGAATCGAAGTTTTCAAACCAATTTTCCCGGCTCATGGGAACTGGGTTGGAATCTCTAGTCGCGGTACTACCAAGTGCAACACCTGCCCCAAGCAATAGGAACAACACTCCTATTACCAATATTTTTCTACTATAACTTTTTTCCATTTTTTATGCCTCCTTATGTTATATATAATATCCTTCCAGTATTCTTAATGGTGCTTCTTAGATTTAAATGTTTTGTTTGAAATAAATTTTTATTTTTCACCCTAAATTGC
>Ga0315275_10003581_pt1 | contig 14334 bp, 15 predicted proteins | sample YL17G03_0_MG_FD_205557 | JGI IMG/M metagenome (GOLD analysis project Ga0315275, IMG submission 205557) | Sediment microbial communities from Yellowstone Lake, YNP, Wyoming, USA - YL17G03_0 | ecosystem: Environmental > Aquatic > Freshwater > Lake > Sediment | place: USA: Wyoming | collected... | reverse complement strand
AACTTATAAATCAATAAATAAAACTCTTCATCTGTCTCTGCCATTTCAATCTTTTGGCGATATTTGGTCGTCACATCCGGCCAATTGATATTTTTATGGGCAAAAAACGAATAATTTTTGTCGATCGCCTCCGCCAAGATATTAAAATTCTCCAAACGTTCAGCCTTCGACAAGTTTATTTTGGGTGCGCCGACATCTTTTGGTTCGTCTTTCAACACAGCACTGTTGCCGATTTTTGCCGCAGTTTCACGGTTCCTGCTGTTGTCAGACTTTGTTTCGAGTTTTAATGCTATAACACCATCAATAATTGCAGTGTCAGTTTCTTTTTTAATGTGCATCCCGCCGCCAAGTTTGTAATATCCGACAGCGCTTCGCGGCAGACCAGTCTCTTTTCCCACAAGGCTGCCTCTGTTAATTCTCACTGCACTGGCATATTCATTGCTGAAATCATGCCCGGCCCTGGGCGATGGATCATGTAAAATAAGTATATTCGAGTCGAGTCTGCCATTCTCATCTTTACCATACCCAACAAGCGTAACCCAATGGCCTGCGATTCGCTCATACTCCTCCTTTGACGGATCATACTTATACCAGCCAACATTCAGCCATACCAAACCTTTGTCGAGGATGCCCCGCTTAATCCAATCAAGCTGCGGAAGAGGATGTTTTTTGATTTCTTCTGAATGGTTTCGCCACCCTTGATATTCAAGCTGATTAACTTCGTAACCACGCTCATAAAGGTATTTCTTAAGACCTCGTATAATATTAGCCGTTCCAGTGCCCACCCCGAGGCGGGTATTCATATAAGCCTTTGAACCGAGCAGTTTTGCCAATTTGACTTCGTCATCAAACTGATTTCCTGAATTTTCAACAAGATTTGGAAAACCGTTGGAATCCAGCCATATAAGAGAGTTAGCAATCGCAACCAGGCAGCAGTAATCTGCTCCGCCTCCAGGAAAGTCGGCTCTCTCGTCAGTCTGCATTAAATCGGGAACGGAATAAATATTATCAGTATAAAAGAGAGGATAGTCAGGTGTTTGCGCCCGAACTATATTCGAAAGACATAGCGGCGCAGCCAACAAAATTCCAAGTAACCCGCAGGCCAAATTATATTTGCTTTTCACTGATGACTCCGCCTAAAATTCAACCATCGCCTTTACTACACCATCTTTGTAGCCGGCAACAAGCTCAAAGGCCTTTATCGAGTCTTCAAACTTGAATTTGTGCGTAACTAAGTAATCAATATTAACTTTGCCAGCCGCAAGAAGTTCGACCGTCTCCTGAGTAGAGCGGTTCTGCCTGCGGATATTTACAATCGTAATTTCTTTTCTGCGTGCATAGTCAATACTAATGGAAATACGGCTTTCGCGGGGAATGCCGACAAGCACAAGTTTCCCGCCCGGGCGCAGAAGCTCAATGCCCTCATCAATGGTACTCTGCTGGCCTGCACATTCATAGACAACATCTATGCCAAGCGGCTCAAGTTTACGTATCTGTTTGACAATATCACTCTCGTCAGGATTGCCGACCCAGTCTGCACCGTGCTTTTTGGCAACGGCAAGTCTTGAAGAGATTTTATCCGTCATGTAAATTTTTTTAGCACCCTGCAGTCTGGCCGCCGTCATACAGCTTAAACCTATCGGCCCTGAGCCAAGTATTGCGATTTTATCGCTACAAGGCCCCTGGCCCTGTTTTACCGAATAGAGGCCTATCGTAAAAGGTTCGCATAACGCTGCCTGAATAAGCGTCAGCTTATCATTGACCACAAGGCAATTCTCCTGGGGCATAACTATATATTCACTCAAGCAGCCGTCGCCCTGGCCGGGTGCGCCGAGAAATATTAAATTTCTGCAGGTATTTTCCCTGCCCATTCTGCACTGGTCGCAAGTTTTACAGGATACTGCCGGTTCAACGGCAACTTTATCGCCTATTTTTATATTTTGGACAGCCTTGCCGATTTGGGCCACCGTTGCGGAACATTCGTGACCGATTCTATATGGATATGTTACCACCTGTGTGCCCACCCTGCCGGTTTCGTAATAATGAACATCGCTGCCGCATATCCCGACTGCCGCCATTTTAAGCAATATATCGGTATCCTTTGTTATCTGAGGCTGCGGCACGTCGATAAATTCCAGCCGTTTTAATCCTGTCAAAACAAGCGCCTTCAATTTAAATCTCCGCCGATTTTATACATTAAACCTGAATAATATAACGTCGCCATCCTGAACGATATAGTTTTTGCCTTCAAGGCGCATTTTGCCTGCAGCTTTTACCGCCTTTTCATCGCCGAGCTTTTTTAAATCATCGAAATGCATCGTCTCGGCACGAATAAAACCACGCGCTATATCACTGTGAATCTTGCCTGCCGCCTCAACCGCTGTTGTGCCTGCCTTTATCGGCCAGGCCCTGGCCTGCTCATCACCAATCGTAAGAAACGTAATAAGACCAAGCGCTGAATAACAACTCCTGACAAATTTATTTACCGCAGGTTCACTTATTCCCAAATCTTTCATAAAGTCAACTCTGCTTGCCGCATCGAGCTGGCTTATCTCATATTCAATCTCGCCGCAAACGCTGATTGCCGGAACGGTCGAATCCAAAACGACCGATGTGTCAAAAGTCTGTGCAGGATTATTTTCTGCGGTGTTGAAAACAACAACTATCGGTTTTAACGTTAGAAAACCAAGCGATTTTACAAGCTCAGTTTCTTGGGGGGTTTTAACTGCCGTCTTTATCGGTTTTTCAGATTCGATAGTCTGACGCAGTTTCAGATAAATCGCGAGTTCCATTTTTTGTTTTGCATTGTCCTGTGTGGGCTTATGAAGCTGTTTTTGGATTTTTTCAATCCTTGTTTCAACAAGCCCAAGGTCCGCAAGAAGCAGTTCGGTCATAAGCTCTGAAAGTTCTTTTAAAGGTTCCGCCTTGATGCCTGAGCGGTCAAATGCCCTTATCACCAGCACAAGCAGTTCGCTTGTTCGGACCTGTTCCAGCAGTCTTTTGGCAGCAGCCCTGGAGTGGTCATCGGCAGAAGACATACCGGGCAAATCAAGACAATCTACCGTTGCATTGACTTTCTTTTTCGGCTTGTAGCGGCCAAAAAGCCAGTCAAGTCTTTCATCAGGCACTTGTGCCATCACTTCTTCAATCTGTACGGAACCGCTATGTCCCATCTGTCTGCCGCTTATCGCAGCAAGCAGCGTGCTTTTACCTGAACCGATTGCTCCGAGAAATGCGGCTATCATTCGGCAGCCTCTTTAAAAACACTGTTGCCGTAAGAATCATACGCGACAATCGCAGGAAAGTCTTTAAGCTCTAATTTTCTTATCGCCTCGGCACCCAAATCCTCATAAGCAACAACCTCAGCGGAAACTATATACTGACTTAAAAGCGCTCCCGCTCCGCCAATCGCAGCAAAATGAACTGCACAGTATTTTTTCAACGCATCTCTGACAGCACTATTGCGATAACCTTTGCCAATCATCCCCTTAAGACCCGCCGCTAAAAGTACGGGGGAGAACCTGTCCATCCTTGCCGATGTCGTCGGCCCTGCTGAGCCGATTACTCTGCCCGGCCGGGCGGGCGTAGGACCGACAAAATAAAAAACCTCACCCTTTATCGGTATCGGCAGTTGTTTTCCCTTCTCAATAAGTTCACAAAGTCTTTTGTGCACCGCATCGCGCGCGGCATAAACAATACCGCTGATAACAACTTCATCACCGCTGGCCAGCGACTGCACAACATCATCTGTCAAAGGCGTCGTTATTTTCTTCATAAAATCCTGCTGATAAACTATCTTAATAGGCACATTTTACATAAAAACTCTCTTTTTGCACGTCAAATAATCTATTGCCAGGAGATAAAAAAATGATATTATGCAGTTATGACAAAATTCCCCATATTCCTGAACCTGGCTGGAAAGCGTGCGGTCGTAATCGGCGCCGGGGCTGTAGCCGCAAGAAAGGTCGTTTCGCTGCTCGAAGCCGGGGCACGGGTAACCGTTGTGGCAGAGCACATAGACGATGCCATCAAGGCAAAGTGCAGCCAGCCTAACGCGGAAATCATCGAGGCCAAATATTCAAAGGACTATCTTGTCGGCGCAACGCTCGCCTTTGCAGCAACAAACGACGCCAAAACCAACGAGCAGATTTACAAGGACTGCCAGCAGCTTGAGGTGCTCTGCAATATAGTTGATAATCCGACACTCTGTGACTTTTTCACACCGGCGGTAGTTAAAAGAGACGACCTTCAGATTGCAATATCGACCAACGGCAATTTCCCCGCCTATGCAGGCCATTTAAGACAGAAACTCGAGGAAATTATCACATCAGAACACGGCAGATTCGTAATGGAACTGGAAAAAATCAGGGAAAAAGTCCTGGCTGACATAAGCGATGAAAACAAAAAAAAGACCGTGCTCGGCACACTGGCCGGCGACGAGGCCTTCGAAATATTCAGAAAAAAAGGCCCTGATGCCTTGCGCATCTGGGCCGAAAAAATCATCGCTGAAACAAAAGACTAATCTTTAATCTTTTCCATATACTTCTGGCGATGGCCGATTCGTTTCTTGCTGTTTTTGCGCCGCCTGAAATACGTTGGATATAATTTCTCGCCTTTTACTATTGACTCAGCTGCGGTGCCGGGAAATCGGCCTGTTACCTTCGCACCTTCAATATAAGGCGTGCCTATCTTGATTTTTTTGCCGTCAGATAAAAACAACACCTTGTCCATTTCTATCGTCTCGGCATCGGCAGCAACATCAGCCAGCTCGATTCGAAGACGGTCGCCCTGGGCAACCTTGTATTGCTTGCCGCCCTGCTCTATTACAGCATACATCCTATTTTAACTCCTGAAAATATAAAAACGAACCTATCAGAAAGCGTGGTATTATAGGAATTCAGTCTATATATGTAAAGAAAATTGTTATTTTAATTGTAGAGCTGCAACGTCCCTTTTTTATCTGAATTAAAAAGGTCTAAAAAATAATTTTATAATTTTTAAAATTATTTACGATAGTATGCAATAAACGGCCTCCAATTTACGTCTTTATTAGCGAAAACCATCGATGGATGAGACAAAAAATGTAATAGAAATCGTAAAACTTTGCCAAAAAGGCAAGCCGGAAGGTTTTTCGCAACTGATTGACAGCTATTCAAGCCGCTTATTCGGCTATTTTTACAGATTAACCGGCAACAGGGACGATTCAAACGAACTGCTCAGTGAGCTCTTTTTAAAAGTTGTTGAGAAAATCGGCACGTGCCGGCCGGAGACTTTTGATGCCTGGCTTTTTAAAACAGCCTCGAATCTTTTTGCAGATTACATAAGGGCAAAAAAACGCCGGGAAAAGATGCTTGACCAAATAGCAAAAGAGCTTCAGACCGAAACACAGTCTGACCGGGCCGACGATGATATGACCGATAAATTGACCAGACAACTGCAAAGGCTTGACGGCGAAACTGCCGAAATTATTGTTGTGCGGTATTATTCAGGTTTGAGCTTTGAAGAGCTGGCAAAAATCCGAAACGAACCGCTCGGAACCTGCCTTTCAAAGGTGCACCGTGGTCTGAAAAAACTGCGACAGTTAATGGAAAACTGTGATGACTGAATTTAAAAACAAAAACGATGATATTGACAACCTGCTGAAAAAATTCTATTCGCCCGACCAGGCTCAGCAGATAAAAACTGATTTTGCATCTGCTGATGCGCTATTCGAAAAATTTCCTTCTCCCAATCCCTCGCAGCAGACACTTGCGGATATAAAACAAAAAATAGCTCGACAGCTTGAAAACCGAAAGCGAATGAGCTGGACGGCTGTTTTTATAAAAACAGCGGCTGTCGCGGCAATTGTTGTTATCATCTCTTCCGTTATGCTGCTGAATTTTAACCGCAAAGGTTCAACCCAACACGCCAAAGATGAACAAAAGATGTCTCTATGGCAAAGCGAAGAAATATCAACCTTCGATGCTGAGATACAACAACTGAAAAACGAACTGCTGGCTATAAATCTCGGCGAAGAAAACGGCACAAACGGAATTCTCAGCGAGCGGGTTGAACGACTCGAACTCGAAATAGTTGAAACTGAAAATACATTTTGGAAAGGATGAAAAAATGAAAGTGACACAAAAGATGGCATTATTGCCGATACTTATCCTCTTTTTGGCAGCGGCCTTTGCTTACGGCGAAGAAGCCAATCAAACCCCGCAGCAGCTACCACCGCCGCCTCCAGAACAGCAGGCAGTGCCGCCGCCGCCGGAATCACAGGACAGGCCGAGGTTTATGCTCGATGAAAATTACATTGCAGACCTTCTTGAAAAAATCAAGCAGAACGACCCGAATGAGGCACAAAGGCTTGAGAGCCTTCGCGAGGAAAACCCGAGACTTTTCCAGGTTGAAATAAGAAAACTTGCCTGGCAGTATAGACAGCCGCGAGAGGGCACAGGGCCAGACCGCATCCACCGCGGAGCAGCCGCACCAGGCCCGGAAGGTGAGCCCGGGGCTCTGAGAGGAAGGGAAAGAAGCCGTGAAAGAATTCGTGAAATGGAAACTGAATTTTTATTAAGCTGGCTCTCGAAAAACAAACCCAACGATGCAAATGAACTTTCTGCCTTAAGGGAAAAAGACCCTATCGCTTACGATAAAAGAATAAAAATCGAAACGAAAAAATACCGCCAGATTATAGATGCCGAGCAAACAAACCCGGCCCTTGCCGAGCTGCTCAAAAAGGACCTCGGACTAAAAGAGAAACGGAACGAACTGCTTGAAAAACTCAAAGGTACAACCGATGAAAAACAAAAAGAAGAGCTGACAGCTCAGTTAAAGGAAGTAATCGGCGAAAGATTTGATGTGATTGTGCAGAAACAACAGCTCAAGTATGATGAACTCAAAAAGAAACTCGAAGAGCTCCAGCAAAGCGTAAACAAGAGCCAGGCGGAACTTGAAAACTATAAAAATAATAAGGAAGAACTCATTGAGAAGCACCTGGCTAACCTTATTAATAAGTCCGGGCAGTTCGACTGGGATTAAAAACTGTTTTAACAGCTCCAATGGTAAAAGCCCCTTCGCCCGCCAGAGGCGGGTAAAACCGAAGGGGCTTTTTTTATAATCTACTTTTCATTTGTTCAAGCTTTGTCGCTTCGGCAAGTATCTTTTTTTCCTTTTTCGTCAGGCTTGAAATGCCGTGTATGTTGACCTTCTCCAGAATTCTGTCAACTTCTTTCTGCAATTCACTATAGGCCTTGAATCGCTTTTCCCAGTCATCGGTTTGCAAAACGATTCTGTATCTGTTTTTCCATCTCGGCCAAAGATACACGTATCCTGCTCCGATTGCCATACCTGCAAGATGAGCCGCATCGCCGCCGGCATTGGCAGCACCTGTAAATATACTGACAACATAAACACCCGTCAGAATTACGGCAGCAATGCGTATCGGCACAGGAAAGAAAAGGAACAATACCACAAATTGCGGAAACAATATCGCACAGGCGGCGAGCATCCCAAGTATCGCCCCCGACGCTCCGACAAGAACGCCTGGTGCAGTTACGCCCAGTGCCGTAAGCAGCAGATAAAACACTCCGCCGGCCGCACCACAGATAAGATAAAAAGTAAGGAACTTTTTGCCCTGCCAAAACCGCTCAAGTGTCGGACCGAGAAAATACAGGCCGAGCATATTCCAAATCAAATGCCATGGGTTTGCCGGGTCGTGCAAAAACTGATAGCCTATCAGCCGCCAGAATTGAAAATATCGCCAAAACGAGGTGGAATCAATGCTGAACCACTCATAAATAAAGCTGCCCAAAGGCATTATAATGATACACAGCAAAAACATCCCGACATTCAGCAGCAAAAGCCACTTGACCACAGGCGTCAACTGCGGCAACCTGAACTGCAACTGCGGTCGGTCGGTCTGCTCCTCATAATCCGGCCGGTAATAATCCCTGTCGTAAATGCCCATAAATTGTCCCAAAATTATTGTTTTATCGCTGCTTCTCTTATAATATCGGAAAAAGTCCGATTTATTCAATTAGAAAACTTAAAATGAGCGAATTTGATTTTATCAAAGAGCAGCTCAGCCAGCTTGAGCGGGAAAACCTCCTGCGAAAACTGTTCTGTATAGATTCTGCTGCAGGGCCTGTGATTTGTATTGGAAATGCCGAAAAAGTGCTCTTCTGCAGCAATAACTACCTTAATTTAACGAACAATCCGCAAATTATCGCTGCTGCCAAAGGCGCAATGGACCAATTCGGCCTCGGTTCTGTCGCATCAAGACTCATCAGCGGAACAATCAGGCCGCACATCGAACTGGAAAAAGCAATCGCCAAAATGTTCAATAAAGAAGCCGCCCTCGTTTTTCCAACCGGTTATATGACAAACCTTGCCGTTCTGCAGACAATCCCGCAGAAAGACGACCTTCTTTTATTAGATAAACTCGACCACGCTTCAATTATCGATGCCGCTAAAGGCAGCGAAGCGGAATTCAGGACTTATCATAGAACACAATTCGACAAAATTGAAAAATTTCTCGCATCAGATAAATATAATCACAAATTTATCGTTACTGAAACCATTTTTTCAATGGACGGTGATTTTGCAGAATTGAAAAAACTTGTGGAATTGAAGAAAAAATATAACGCATATTTAATTATCGATGAGGCTCACGCCTTTGGCTGCATAGGTAAAACCGGCGCAGGTCTTGCTGAAGAACTCGGTTTGCTGAATGAAATTGATATCGTTATCGCAACATTAAGCAAGGCCGCGGGCTGTATGGGCGGTTTCGTCGCAGGCGATAAATGCGTAATCGATTATCTTATTAATAAAGCAAGGCCGTTTATTTACACGACTGCGCCGCTGCCTGCAAATTCCGCTGCCGCTATTTGTGCGATTGAGATAATCAAAAACGCAAAGGATAAAAGAAAAAGATTAAAAGAAAATGCAGATTACTTAAGAGAGCGACTTAAAAAACTTGGTTTTGATACAGGCACAAGCAGCAGTCATATAATTCCTGTAATTATAGGCGATAATAAAAAGACGCTTGAAATTTCGGAAAAACTTTTTGAAAAGGGATTTCTGGTCGTTGCGATTCGTCCGCCTACTGTTGCGTCCGGCACAGCAAGATTGCGAATCTCCGTCCAGTGCGACCATACTAAAGAGCAGATAGACCTACTCTGCAAAGCGTTGGAATAGACGCTCGTCGTCCGTGACTCGTAAAAAAAGAAACAAGCAACAACAGTTAAACAAAACCATCATTTTACGGCGGGTTGCACTTGCTGCAAGGACCATAACCACGAGCTTTCGCATCCGCAAGCTTCATAGGAACAGCACTTTTGTTCAGATAGCCGCAGTTGCCGCGATGGTATTTTTTGCCTGTCTTTGTTACGTACACAATTATGTCCTCTCCTTGTGTCGAGGTCTTCGATGGCATCGCCGATTCAGTTGACACAGTTGGTGTAATTGGTGCAGGCTACGAAACACTTTCTAACCCGGCTTCGGCAACGGCCTTCGCCGCGACGAGCCGGCCGGCATCCCATAAGCCTTTGCTCCGCTCTTTGGCAAATTCTTCAAGCTGCTGGAATTGTGCCATATATTTAAAAGGGGCTATGGTATCCACTAAACCGTAACCTTGCCGGATAATTTCTGCATTTACGAATAAACCATCCGGCACGCGATATATACAATAACCGTATTTATTTGGCTCATTCTGGTTGGAGTCATCGACAATATAGACATTTTCTCCTTTTAAGAGATTTTTGACAAATAAGGCCAATTCCACACTATATTTTTCAGCAGGCTTTACGCCTGTCAGCCTGACTTTAACCTCCTGATTGTTCATATCAACGACAATCGTATCACCGGCAACAACCCCAACAACCTGATAAGAAGGCAGGCCGGAAAGTATAATTTTCTCGAAAACGGGAAGCTCAAAATTAAACTTGTACGGTGTTGCTGCGCAAAGCGACAAGATTGCCGATGTAACAGACAGAAGAAAAATGTTTTTGTTTCTCATAACTTTCTCCGGATTTTTATAAAAGAAAATTCAAATTTAACCGTATATACCTCAAGTACATCTAATACCAGCGGGGTCCTGCTGATAAAAACTTTTTAGTTCATTATACAAATCCGGATGGATTTGTTTCAACTCCTTAGGCTTCTCGAAAAAGAATTCAGTGGCCACTGCGAAAAATTCGGCAGGGTCGGTTGCGCCATATTTGTCCAGAAAAGTGGGATGATTCTGCTGAGCCGCTATCCGGAGCCTTTGGTAATCTTTTTGCAGCACGCGGGCCCAGGCAATGAAACTGGAAGTGTCTTTAAGAACACCGCTGCTGTCGCCTTTGCCTGCGGCACTGTCAATCTGGTGCGCAAATTCGTGAAATACGACGTTGTGGCCATCGTGAATATCAGCAGCATCGTGCTTAACGTCATCCCACGAAAGAACAACAGTACCCCCTCGATGAGACTCGCCAAGCAAAACCTGCGGGCCCTCGGCCACTACACCGGCAGCCAAATACTCAGCCCGATGAGCTATAAAGGCGTGAGGATATACGAGTATTGAAGAAAGGCCGGGATAGTAATCGGTTTTTCGATGAAGAAGGAGTATGCAGGCCTGGGCAGCGATGATAACCTTTATTTCGTCGGTGATTTCAAGTCCGCCGCAGCCTTCGAACCGCTTTTCAGCGATAAAGACAAGTATGTGTCGCTGTAATTCGGCCTTGTCTTCAGCAGGCAGGCGGTCGTAGAGCGGCACATTCTTTTCGATGATTTGCAGCCATTGGCTTGGGAACTGCCGAGCAGCAACTCGGCTTCGCTGCCATTTCTTGAGCCAGAACATATATTTTTAGCCTTTTTTGCGGTATTATACCGCACTATTTGAATCAGCCAAACAGTTTCAACTTAATGGATATACTTATTGCCTGAAAGTTGTATAAAACATACTATTATATCGTAATACCTGGAGGTACTGAAAAATGTTTGAAAGGCGAATTTCGCTGTTCAGTCTGTTCGGATTCAAAGTTAAATTGGACATTAGCTGGTTTATTCTGGCAATTCTTATAGCCTGGTCTTTAGCGACAGGCGTCTTTCCAAACTACTTTGGCGGCCTTGGAACAACAACATACTGGTGGATGGGAATTGCCGGTGCCATAGGCCTTTTTGTATCCATTGTTTTTCACGAATTTTGCCATTCAATTGTCGCCAGATACTACGGGCTGTCAATGAAGGGTATTACGCTGTTTATCTTCGGGGGCGTAGCTGAAATGGAAGATGAGCCGCAAAGCCCAAAGGTTGAGTTTCTAATGGCTCTTGCCGGGCCGCTATCCAGCGTGCTGCTGAGCGGCATTTTTTACCTGCTCGGAATGGCCGGGAAAAATGCAGGCCTGCCGGTATCTGTCAGCGGCGTTCTGGTGTATCTGTCGTGGATTAATCTTATCCTGGCCGGTTTCAATCTTGTGCCTGCCTTTCCGCTCGACGGCGGCCGCATACTACGTTCGATTCTGTGGGGAATGAAACACAACCTGCGATGGGCTACGCACGTGGCCTCATCGCTCGGCTCAGCCTTCGGAATACTTCTAATTGTTCTTGGAATAGTCAGCTTCATCTCGGGCAATTTTATCGGCGGCCTGTGGTACTTCCTTATAGGGATGTTTGTCCGGGGAGCTTCCCAGATGTCCTACAGGCAGCTTATAATCAGAAAAGCACTGGCAGGCGAACACGTCGAGAGGTTTATGAAACCAGAGCCTGTAACAGTTTCACCGACACTAACCGTATCAGAGCTTGTGCAGAACTATTTTTATAAATATCATTACAAGATGTTTCCTGTTCTGGAAAACGGCAGGGTCAAAGGATGCATAAGCACCCGCGAGGTAAAGCAAATTCCTCATGACCAGTGGAATAATTACAAAATCGCAGGTTTGGTAAAACCATGCTCAAGAGAAAACACTGTTTCGCTGCACGAGGATGCCATCAAGGCCCTGGCACTTATGAACAGCACGCAAAACAGCAGACTAATGGTTCTGGACGGCGATAAACTTGCAGGAATCGTTACCCTCAAGGACTTACTACAGTTTTTGGCTTTGAAAATCGACCTTGAAGAAAATGAATAAATCAATATCCCGTATTAGTCAGAAAGCTTGTCCGACTTCATTTTGGCAAAAAGCCAGACAAGTAAAAGGTTTATAATTACAAGTACGATACTCAAACCCTGCGAAACAGTAAGACTATCAAACTGAAAAGGATTATCGTCTCGCAAAAACTCAATAAAGAAACGCATCGAGCCATAAATAATAAACATCAATGCAAAGGTAACACCGGGGCGGAAAAAGAACGGGATTTTTTTGACCTGCTTTTCCAGTGCGATTCCTTTTCTGCGATGAAAGTAAAGCAAGATACAACCAGCCAGAGCCGAGAGCGACTCGTAAATCTCGGTCGGATGAACCGACAACGGACAGAATGGACCTTCTGTAACTTCGAATCTTTCCTGCGGCGTTAATAATTTGGCCGGCTTTAAATAATAATCATATTTACGTTCCTTTGGAGCGGTCGTCCATTCGTTCGCTTCGTTGACATAGCCGAAAAAATCCGCCGGTAAATCAATATAAGGCTTTTCTCTATGCCTTGCATAGTCGGGCCTGACCTGACTTTGATATGACAATGAATCATAAGGAAAACACACTGAGATAAAAAAATTCGTCGGTTTGCCGAAACAGCAGCCGTTAAGAAAACAACCAAGCCTGCCAAAAGCAAGGGCCAGCATCAGACCAACAGCAAGGATATCGAGATATCGCCTAACAGGCAGTTTCTGCACCCACAGGTAAATAACTATAATAAAAATCGCCAGCAGTACTCCGCCAAGCAGCTCCAGCCCGCCCTGCCAGACGGCAAGCATCTCGACAATGCCGCGGCCTTTAAACTGCGACCAGTAGTGAATAACATAAAAAATCCTCGCTCCCACAACGCCGGCAATAAGCGAATAGAGCGCCGCTGTTGTTACATGCTCGGCATTTTCGCCCATGCCGCGGGAAAGTCTGCGGATAACAAATATCGCAGCGATAAAGCCGCAGACCATCATCACACCGTAACTTTTGACCGTAAGTTCGGTAAAGGGAATCCTGAAAAGCTCCGGATGCATATTTAAAGAGCCTCTTTAATTTTGTTCTTCCCATCGACCACAACGACCCTCGGCTTGGTATGCCTCGCTTCAGCAGGTTCCATATACGCAAAACCCATCACAATTACCAAATCTCCTTTTTTTATAAGTTTTGCAGCGGCACCGAGAATGGTTACTTTGCCAGAGCCGGCCTGTTCTGGCACAACATACGTTTCAAGGCGCGCACCGTTGGTTACATCAGCAACAAGCACAAGTTCATAAGATACTATTCCGGCTGCTTCCATCAGCGCCGAATCTATCCCGATACTTCCGGGATAATCTATCAGCGAATCTGTAACCGTCGCCCTATGAATCTTGCTCTTTAAGACCTTAATCAGCATAGCTTCACCTGAAAATTAAGAAACAAAGTTCGTTGTATTTTAAACATCAATAATTATATTGTCAATCAGCCGAGCCTGACCGATTTTTACGGCAAGAGCAATCAGAACCTTTCCTTTCACCTCGTCAAGCTCGCCAAGCGTTTGTGCCTCGACAATACTTATATAGTCAATTTTAATCTGTTTGCTGATTTTAAGAATTTTTTCCATCTCACTAATTAACATTTTGCTTTTACGTTCACCAGCCGCGATGAAAACTTCGGCCTCCTGCAGGGCAGCATAAACAAGAGCGGTATCTTTTCTTGCATCAGGTTTGAGATATTGATTTCTGCTGCTCATTGCAAGACCATCAATTTCACGAATAGTGGGACAAACAACAATCTTCAGCGGCACATTCAAATCAGCAACCATCCGCTGAATGATAATCGCCTGCTGCGCGTCTTTCTGACCGAAAAAAGCGACATCCGGCTGAACAATATTAAAAAGTTTACAGCAAACCGTGGCAACGCCTCTGAAATGCCCCGGCCGGCTTTTGCCGCACAAAGGGGCGCTTAGCTTCTCGACATCCACCCACGTAAGATTCTCCTCTGGATACATCTGCTCAGCCGTCGGTGCAAAAACAACATCGACGCCCTCCTTTTTACAGGCTTTGACATCTGCATCAAAAGGCCGAGGATATTTATCAATGTCTTCGCCGGGACCAAACTGAGTGGGATTTACAAAGATACCGACAACAACAAAACCGCACTGCTTTTTTGCAGCTCTTATTAGCGAAAAATGGCCTTCGTGCAGAGCACCCATCGTCGGCACAAAACCGATTTTTTTGCCCGACGATTTGGCCTTTGAAATAATTTCCCTTAT
>Ga0315275_10003580_pt1 | contig 14334 bp, 10 predicted proteins | sample YL17G03_0_MG_FD_205557 | JGI IMG/M metagenome (GOLD analysis project Ga0315275, IMG submission 205557) | Sediment microbial communities from Yellowstone Lake, YNP, Wyoming, USA - YL17G03_0 | ecosystem: Environmental > Aquatic > Freshwater > Lake > Sediment | place: USA: Wyoming | collected... | reverse complement strand
TTATGATCACAGAAACAGAGACGCTTCTGTTGATTTGCCTATTGATCACAACGCGGATTTCGCCTATATACTGTTTCTCACAGTCTCGTATTCATGTCAGATAGAGATTTGAAGGAGTCGTCATGAAAAACCTGGCCATTATCTTCTGTTTGTTGATGTTCGCGGTTGGAGTAGCAATCGCGCCGGCGGCCGTCGGCGCAGATTCGTCCGCCGGCCCGGGTTCGGCCCCTGCCGGCCAATTCATCGACCTCGGCATTCCGGTCCTCCGCGCGGCCGTCTATACCCATACCCTCGGTCCCGACGAGCGCGGCGAGATGACCAAGATCTACGGCATCTTCACCCAGTCCGCGGCGCCCGTCTTCCTCGTCCAGATCGACCCGTTCACCGGCGCCTCCCGGCAGTTCAACGCTCCCATCGGCACTCATCCCTGGGGGCTGGTGGTCGGTCCCGACAACTGCATCTACATCGGCACGGCCGGCGACGAGGCCCAGGGAGGGCTGCTGCTGCGTTTCGACCCGGCGCATCCCGATAAGGGCGTGGTCAACCTGGGCAAGATGGCGGCGAGCGAAACCTACGTCTGGGCGCTGGCCCGCGGCGAGGGCGACGGCTGCATCTACGGCTGCTCGTACGGCAACGGCAAGGTGACCGCCTACGACACCCGCACCGGCAAGTTCCGCGATTACGGCCAGATGAAACCGGGCCAGCAGTACACCCGGCCCCTCGTGGTCGGCAAGGACGGCTGGGTCTACACCGCGGCCGGCATGACCGAACCCGACTACATCGGGCTCAACCCGCGCACCGGCGAGCACGGGTCGTCTCGGCCCGCAGAGCTTGCGGGGACGCCGGCCAAGGAGCTGGCCCAGGGCGCTTGGGCCGTCTTCCGTAAGGGAACCGACGGCCATGCCTACCAGCGCGATAACGGAAAGTGGTACCGGCTGATCGCGGGCAAGGCGCAGCCGATCGCCGAGAGCGAGCTGCCGCCCGCGGCCGTGATGCGGCTCAAGGACGGCCGGGAGCTGGCCGGGGTGACCACCGAGGGCATCTGGACGCTGCGCGACCCAGCGACCGGCAAGGAGACGAGCGGCCGGATCGAGCACCAGGGCGCCGGCATGAGGATCTTCGTTTTGGGCCAAGGGCCTGACGGACAGATCTACGGCTCCACCATCCTCCCCTTGTGGCTTTTCCGGGCCGACCCGCTCACCGGGAAGAGCGAGGTCCTGGGCAAGTCCAGCAAGGCCGGCGGCGAGCTCTACTCGATGCTCCCGCTCGACGGGAAACTCTGGATGTTTGCCTACCCGGAAGCCTTCGTCTCGAGCTACGACCCGCGCCGGCCGTGGAGCTTCGGGGACGGAGCGGAGAACAACCCGCGGGACTTCGGCCCGATGGGGGACGGCCACCTGCGGCCGCGCGCGCTGATCGAAGGGCCGGGGAAGAAGTTCTGGGTGGGGAGCTTCGCCCCGTATGGAGAGTTCGGCGGGAGCCTGGGCGTTTTCGACCCGGCGCTCGGGAAGCCGGTGGAGAACTACCGGAATCTGGTGAAGAACCAATCGATCAGCGCGCTGGCTTACGATCCGAAAAGCGGGCTGATCTTCGGGGGGAGCGATGTGGCGGGGGGCGGCGGGACGACGCCGTCGGAGAGCCAGGCGTACTTTTTTGTCTGGGACCCGGTCGAAAAGAGGACTATCGAGGCGGCGGCGCTCGTCAAGGGCGACACCGGGACGCCCGCCATGACGGTGACCGGCGGCCAGGTCTTCTTGGTCACGAGCCCGTCCAATACGCTGTCGGTCTGGAATATCAAGGAAAAGCGGGTCGTCGACCAGCGGCCGATCGACGGCGGCCCGATGGTCGAAATCTCCATGGGGACGCACACGGATGGGATGGTCTATGGGCTAACGAAGAAGGGCGTCATCCGGATCGACCCGAAGACGTATGAGGTGAAGCTCTTGGGGGAATATGCGCCGGGAGTCAGCGCCGGGTGGGTGATGAACAAGCACGGCATCTACTTCGCATCGGGCGTGCACCTCGTGTGGTGGGCCTGGCCGCGCTGAGCCGAATTTTCCGGATCTCCTTGATTTGACTCTTTCCCGATGAATTGATATTCTCCGGCGAAGAAAACAGAGGGGTGAACCGTGACTTCCCACTGCCCCAAATGTCAGTCGGAAAACAGCCCCGATTCCCGGTTTTGTAAAAACTGCGCGACTCCTCTTCCCGCTGCAAACGGAATCTCCCGGTCTCCAACTGAAACCCTTCAAACACCCGTTCAGGAGCTGACGAGAGGAACTCTATTCGCGGGCCGGTATGAAATCATTGAGGAGTTGGGCAGCGGCGGCATGGGGAACGTCTATCGCGTCGAGGACACGAAGATCAAGGCGGAAATCGCCTTAAAGCTCATCAGGCCGGAGATTGGTTCCGATCAGCCGACCATCGAGCGATTCAGCAATGAACTGAAAACGACCCGGATGATTTCCCACCGGAATGTCTGCCGCATGTTCGACCTCGGGCAGGACAAAGGGTCTTACTTCATCACGATGGAGTATGTCCGGGGGGAGGATCTCAGGAGTTTTATCCACAGAGTCGGCCAGCTCCCCGCGGGCAAGGCGATCTCTATAGGAAAGCAAATCTGCGGAGGCCTGGCTGAGGCCCATCGATTAGGAGTCGTCCATCGTGACCTGAAGCCCGGCAACGTTATGATTGATCAGGACGGGAATGCCCGGATCATGGATTTTGGCATCGCCCGCTCGGTCCAGGCCAAAGGGATCACTGGCGCGGGGATTATCATCGGGACGCCGGAATACATGTCTCCGGAGCAGGCGGATGCGAAAGACGTGGACATACGGTCGGATATCTACTCGCTGGGGGTGATTCTCTACGAGATGGTGACAGGGCGGGTGCCTTTTGAGGGAGAAACTCCATTAGGCGTTATTATGAAGCACAAGGGGGAAACGCCCAAGGATCCCGGGGAATTCAACGCTCAAGTGTCTCGCGACCTCAGCCGCGCAATCCTGAGATGTCTGGAGAAGGACAAGGCCGACAGATATCAAAGCGCCGACGCGCTGAATTCGGAGCTCGAGAAAATTGAGCAGGGCATCCCCACGACACAGCCGGCGGTCCCCAAGAGAAAGCCCTTCACCTCCCAAGAGATCACCGTCAAGTTCCAGCTCAAGAAGCTCTTCGTCCCCGGGCTGGCCATTTTTTTCCTTGTCCTGGCCGCGATGATCGCCGGGATGATTTTTTTGAAGAAGGAGGCCACGCCCCTCGCCTCGGCCAAAAAGTCGATCGCCGTCCTCCCTTTTGAGGACTTGAGCCCGAATCGAGACCACCAATACCTTTGCGAGGGATTTGCCGAAACGCTCATCAATGCGCTGACCAATATCGAAGGCTTATCGGTTCCCGCCAAGACCTCCGCGTTTTTCTTCGAGGGCAAAACACTGGAGATTCGCGAGATCGGTCAGAAGCTGAACGTGGATAATGTGCTCGAAGGAAGTGTCCAGGTTGCGGGGGATAACCTTCGGGTGACCGCGCGAATCAGCAGCGTCCAGGATGGCCGGTTAGTCTGGTCTGAGATTTACTCTCGAAACCTGGAGGACGTGTTCGCCATTCAGGACGAAATCGCCCGGGAGATTGTCAAAGCGCTCAAGATCAAGCTGCTTAGCGAAAAAGGCGCCCCTCTGGTCAAGAATTACACAGAGAATCTTCAGGCCTATAACCTGTATTTGCAGGGGAGATATTTCTGGAATAAACGGACAGCCGGGGATATGAAGAAAGCGCTGGATCGCTTCGATCAAGCCATCGCCCTGGACCCCAATTATGCGCCGGCCTATGTCGGACTGGCTGATTGCTATACTCTTCTCCCTGAATATGGGGGCAGCTCTAAAAAAGACATCTTGCCGAAAGCCAGGGCCGCCGTTTCCAAGGCCTTGGCCATCGATGACACGCTGGCCGAGGCTCACACCTCGCTGGCGAATATATTGGCGCACGAATGGAACTGGGCCGGCGCGGAAAGAGAATTCCAGCGGGCGATTGAGCTCAACCCGAACTACGCGACGGCTCACCATTGGTATTTCATACTCTTGCGCAGCCTGGGTCGATTGGACGAAGCCAGAAACGAGATCAAGCGGGCGATGGAGCTTGATCCCCTGTCACTGATCATCAATGGCTGTTGGGCAGACACGTTTTACGTCAGGAAAGAATATGATCAAGCGATCAGGGAAATTCGCAGGACACTCGAGATCGACCCGAACTTCGCCCAAGCGCGAGTCACTCTCGGAGAATGTTACGTGCAAAAGGGGATGTTCGAGGAAGCCATCGCCGAGTTCCAAAAGGGGAGAATTCTTTCAGGTGACCCTCTCTACGGATCAGGAGATCTTGGATATGCCTATGCCTTGGCCGGGAAGAAGGGCCCGGCGATGGATGTTATTGCAGATCTGCAGGCGCTGTCGAAACAAGGATATTCTGTCAACTCTGATATTGCGTTCATTTATTATGGCCTCGGCGATAAAGGCAGGGCTTTTGAATGGCTGGGAAAGGCTTGCGAGGAGCGAGAAGATGGCATGAGAAATCTCAAGTCGGAACCCGTGTGGGATGGCCTCCGCTCCGACCCTCGTTTTAAGTCGCTCCTAAAAAAGATGAACCTGGAGTGAATCAGAAGGCCCGAAAATGTCAGCCGTCTCCATGGTCCCGTCGAGCACAGTCACCGTCGATTTGAGGAGAAACCGCTCCAGAATCTGCCGGTTCTCTTTCTCTTTGGCGCCGACTTTGAACCCGGACCGCAACTCCCCCAGGACGAACACGGACCTGTAGACACAATCGGCCTGAGCCAGCCGATTCATGACCTTTTCGTCACCCCTCAGGAAGCGCACGTAAGCGTTGGTGTCGGGCAGGATCTTCCTCATTTCCAATCCGCTGAGAATTCGCTCTTCTGCTTTCACATCAATACCCCGCAGCCTAGGAATCTGAGTATCCGAGTGGTAAGATAGAAACAAGAGAGAAATTTTATGGAAATTGCTGTCGATGCCATGGGCGGCGACTTCGGTCCCCGGGTGACGGTGGAAGGGGCGGTCAGAGCCTCTGAAGAATACGGCGTCGGAGTCATCCTCGTTGGAGTTGAAGAGGCCATTAAAAAGGAACTCGATAAGCTCCCGGGCATCAAAGCGAAAGTCACCATCATCGACGCGCCGGAAGCCATCGGCATGGGAGAAAAAATCTTTTCTTTAAGGAAAAAGAAGAGATCCTCCATCCTCGTGGGGGCGCAGCTCGTCAAAGACAAGGCCGCCGACGCCTTCGTCAGCATGGGGAATACGGCCGCGGTTGTTTATTTTTCCAAAAGAATAATGGGGTCCTTGAAGGGCGTGGATCGGCCGGCCCTGGCCCTGCTCATCCCCACTCTGAAGGGATTGACCCTCCTGATCGATGTCGGCGCTAATGCCAACTGTCTTCCTCATCATCTGGAGCAATTTGCCGTCATGGGCCGGATTTTCATGGAAGGCAATGTCGGCATCAAGAATCCGCGAATCGGGTTGATGAGTATCGGAGAAGAAAGCTCGAAGGGAAATGATCTGACCAGGGGGGCTTTTGAGAGAATCAAGGCCGCTCCTCTAAACTTCATCGGCAACGTCGAAGGTCGGGATATCTATTCAGGAAGGGCGGATGTCATTGTCAGCGATGGATTTACAGGAAATGTGGCCTTAAAGGCCAGCGAAGGCCTGGGGGAGGCGATTGTCTCCATGTTCAAGCATGAGGTGATGAAAAACACCCTGGCTCGAATCGGTCTCTTCCTGATGAACAGGCATCTCAAAAAGATCTATAAGAAGGTTGATTATTCCGAGTATGGAGGAGCTCATCTCCTGGGGATCGACGGAGTTTGTATCGTTGGCCACGGCCGGTCCAATCCCAAGGCCGTCAAAAACGCCGTGCGAGTTGCCAAAGAGTTCGTCGTCAACAGGGTGAAGGATAAAATCCAGCAAGAGTTGAGCCACACCGCGCCGGCCGTAAACGGAAATTGATCTGCGGTCGATCGCCGAGTTCATCCTCAAACACAATCCCTGGATGACCATTCACGGTCATTGCCATGAGGCAATATCCGTGATGAAGGGTGAGCTCACTTTTCGCTTAGTCCGGAGCATCGGAGTCTCTGTCGGTGCCGGAAACGATCCCCTCATCCTCAACGGCGTGGTCGGGGATATTTTCTTTGCTTCACTCCCTAAAAAGCGGGCGTTTATCAATATCAATCCCATTCGGCCAGGAGATGCAGAATGATAAATATGATTAAGGCGATGCTGATGGTCGGCTGGCTGTTCAATGGGCTCAACAGTGCGGGACTGGCTCAAATGACCGATGTCAAGGGCAGCCAGGATCCCGCGCTGTTTGCCCGGATGCCCAATTTCAAGATTGTCCAGTATCAGGAGAAGCAGTTTGATGCCTTTAATTTCAGGGTGACACCGTCCGGGAAGCCTACGATCCAGTCGGTTGAAGGCCATCTGACTTATTGGCAATATTTCTTCGATAAGTCGACGGGAGCCGTTCCTCCGAGCAAGCTCCAGATCATCAGAAATTATCAGGCGGCCGCGGCCAAGGTGGGAGGCCAGACCGTTGCTGAAAACCCCAATTCGACGACTCTCAAAATTTCAAATGATAACAAGGTCATCTGGGTGGAAGTCGCTCCGGTACCGGCAGGAACGGTATACGCCCTGCGGATCGTTGAACAGCAAGAGATGGTCCAGGACGTGGCGGCCAATGCGGAAGCCTTGAAAGCCGGGCTGGCGGCCGCCGGCCACATGGAGCTCCAAGGCGTCTTTTTTGACACCGGCAAGGCCGAACTCAAGCCTGAATCCGAGGCCGCGTTAAAAGAGGTCGCCAAGCTATTGCAGCAATCAGCGGAGTTAAAGGTCTGGGTCGTGGGGCACACGGACTATGTGGGAACGACGGAATCCAATCTGGGGCTCTCCTCGGCCCGGGCCGCCTCGGTGGTCAAATACCTGACCGGTACTCTCGGCATCGACCCCAAACGGTTGGGCTCTTTCGGGGCCGGCCCCTATGCGCCCATCGCCCCGAACAATACCGAAGAGGGGAGAGCGAAGAATCGGAGGGTCGAGCTGGTGGTTCAACCTTAGGCAGGAAACTGCTCAGGGCCACGAAAAAGGTCCCCGATTATTTTAAAACGGCGCGGCCGCGTGGTTATGATTTGACTCCACGCCCCCGGATTTGTTAGCCTTTGGGCCGCCGGACAGGGGAGAAAAACCCGCCTGGGGCGTGATTGTGCCCCTCAAAGGAAGGTTCGTCATGAAACAAAAAACCGTCACAGTCCTGTTCTCGATCCTTTGTACCTCCATGTTTCTTTCCTCACAGCAGAATCCGCCGCCGGTCACGCTCCTGCCCGTGGCCGGACCGGTTTACATGCTCGCGGGAGGCGGCGGCAACATCGGGATTGTGGCCGACGACGGGGGATTGCTCATGATTGACGCGATGTACGAGCGGGTGGCGGACCAGATCCGGGACGCCGTCAAGGCCCTCCCCGGAGGCGCCCGCGTGCGTATTCTGGTGAACACGCATTGGCATGCCGACCACGCGGACGGGAACAAGGCCTTTGGTCCGGGAGCCGCCATCATTGCCCACAAGAACGTCCGGACGCTCCTCGTCAATGACCAAACCCTGATGGGCCGGCCGCTCGAAGCGCTGCCGCCCGGCGCCCAGCCCGATATCACTTTTTTGGATAAACTCACCGTTTATGCCGGCGGCGAAACCATCCGGCTGGTTCATTTCCCTCATGCTCATACCGACGGGGACACCGTCATCTTCCTGGACGGGCTCAAAGTCGTGCACCTAGGAGACATGTTCTTCAACGGCATGTTCCCCTTCCTCGACGTGGCCAACGGCGGCGATATCGCGAACTGGGTGCGGCAGTTGGACATCATCCTGGGCGGGCTGCCGGCGGAGGCCAAGATCATTCCCGGCCACGGACCTTTGGCCGGTGTCGCCGACCTCAAGGCTTTCCGCGACATGCTCGCCGCGTCGGCCGACCTGGTCCGAAAGCAGATGAAGGCGGGGAAAACGCTCGATGAGATCCAAGCCGCGGGTCTCCCCGAAAGCCTGGAGGTTTGGGCCAAAGGATTCCTCAAGGGACCCCAGTGGCTGGAGCTGGTCTACCGGAGCCTGGAAAAGCCGGCCGGAGGCCCAAAGGAATCGTAGGGATCATCCGACAGAAGCCCCGCGTCTTACATTAGGACGCAGATTCGCGGAGGTGGGGCCCGACCTCGGCGACGTCAAGTGAGCTACGGGCGGCGTCCCCCGATTTGAACCGGCCGCTCTCCTTGACTTCGATTCCCGACAGGGAATATCCTTCACTCAGTCGAGGGTTGGCCCAATCTCTAGCCCAGTGATAGCAGTAATCGCTTAGCCAGAAAGAGCAAAATCTTCAGCCCTCTGGTCAGGAGGACCAACAATGCCACAGATATCCAACATCTCCAAGCGAATTCTTTTCGCCGCCGCGTTCGCGGTCCTGTTGACGACGTGGATCGCCCCGGCCCAGACCCCGGACGACGTCCTCGCCCGGGGCTTCCAGGATCCGCCCGACAGCGCCAAGCCGCGCGTCTGGTGGCACTGGATGAGTGGGAACGTAACCAAGGAAGGGATCAAGGCCGACCTCGAATGGATGAAGCGCGCCGGGATCGCCGGCTTCCAGAACTTCGACGCGGGACTGGAAACGCCTCAGATCGTCGAAAAACGCCTCGTCTACATGACGCCCGAGTGGAAAGAGGCCTTCAAGTATGCCGCCACGCTGGCCGACGAACTGAACCTGGAGATGGCCATCGCCGGTTCGCCCGGTTGGAGCGAAAGCGGTGGACCGTGGGTGACGCCGGCCCAGGCGATGAAGAAATACGTCTGGAGCGAGACGCGGCTGGAAGGCGGCCGCCGGTTCACCGGAGCGCTGCCCAAACCGCCATCCGTGACCGGACCTTACCAGAACCAGGGCGGACGGCACGAAGGATATCATGAAGGCACCAAGGCCGCGCCGCCCGAGTTCTATGCCGACAGCGCCGTGGTTGGCTATCGGGCGCCGGCGGGCGACCGCCCGCTCGCCGAGCTCGGGACGAAGCTGAGCTCGAGCGGCGGGACGTTCGGCCTCACGGCTCTCACCGACGGAGACCTGTCCAAGACAACTCTCCTGCCCGCCGGTCCCGCCGGCGGGCAGGCTTGGGTCCAATTTGAGTTCCCCCGTCCCCAGACGATTCACGGGCTCACCTTGGTGACGGCGGCCGAAGACCGCCGGGGAATCGCCGGCGAGCAGGAATTGGAGTCGAGCGACGACGGCCGCGAGTTCCGGACGGTCTCGGCGATCCCGGCGGGCGCCCGTACGGTCGCCTTCGCCCCGGTAAATGCGAAGTTCTTCCGAGTGAGCATCATCACTCCCAAGCCGCTGGCTGATGTCCGTGGCGGCTCTGCGGAGGGCGCTCAGGCCCCCCCCGCACCCGCCGGGACGCAAATCGCCGAGCTGGTGCTTCATACCGCGGCCACCATCAACAGGTTCCAGGAGAAGGCGGCCTTCTCGGCGGCGACCAGCCTCTACGACCAGGCCACCCCCGCCGCTCCGGCCGCCGTCGTCCGCAAAGCCGACGTCGTTGACCTTACTTCGAAGATGCGGGCCGACGGGACGCTCGACTGGACCCCGCCCGCCGGCCGTTGGGTCGTCCTCCGCTTCGGCTATTCCCTCACCGGCGCCCGGAATTCCCCCGCTTCCCCGGAAGCCACCGGGCTCGAGGTGGACAAGCTCAGCCGCGCCCACGTCAGGGCGTACTTCGACAATTATCTCGACCAGTATAAGGACACCGTCGGGCCTCTCATGGGCCAGCGCGGCCTCCAGTACGTCATCACCGACAGCTGGGAGGCCGGCGTCGCCAACTGGACGGACGCGATGATCGCCGAATTCGGCAAGCGCCGCGGCTACGATATGCGTCCCTGGCTCCCTGTCCTTGCCGGCCGTGTGGTGGAGAGCGGCGAGGCGAGCGACCGGTTCCTGTGGGACTTCCGGAAGACCCTGAGCGAGCTCGTCGCCGAGAACCACTACGACCAGCTCACGGACATCTTGAAGGCGCGCGGCATGCGCCGCTACACCGAATCGCACGAGTACGGACGCGCCTTCATCGCCGACGGCATGGAAGTGAAGCGCGCCGCCGACGTGCCGATGAGCGCCATGTGGCTAGAGGAGCCCGGCCGGCCCAGCCGGAATCACGATGCCGACATCCGTGAGTCCGCCTCGGTCGCTCACATCTACGGCCAGAACCTGGTGGCGGCCGAGTCCCTAACCGCGTATCTCAATGCTTGGAAGTACTCTCCGGAAACTCTGAAATCCACCGCCGACCGCTTGCTGGCCATGGGCCTGAACCGGTTCATCATCCACACGTCGGTCCATCAGCCGGTGAACGATAGGATACCGGGTCTCGGCCTCGGGCCCTTCGGCCAGTGGTTCACCCGGCATGAGACGTGGGCGGAATTGGCCAAGCCCTGGACGACCTACCTGTCCCGTAGCTCTTACATGCTCCAGCAGGGAAAATTCGCGGCCGACATCATCTATTATTACGGCGAAGATTCGAACATCACGGCGTTGTTCCTCGCGAAGCTCCCCGACATACCGCCAGGCTATAATTTCGACTTTGTCAACGCCGACGCGCTGAAGAATCGGTTGTCGGTGGCCGACGGGAAAATCACGACCGCAACCGGCATGAGCTACCGGGTGCTGGCGCTCGACCCGAACAGCCGGCACATGTCTCTCGCCGTGCTGCGGAAGATCCGCGACCTGGTGAAGGCCGGCGCGGTCGTCGTCGGTCCGAAGCCCGTCGAAAGCCCGAGCCTGGCCGACAACCAGGCCGAGTTCCGCGCCATCGCCGACGAGCTTTGGGGCCGCGGCATCGGCCAGGGCAAGGTGTACGGCGGCGAAACCATGGCCCAGGCGCTGGCCGCGCTCAAGGTGGCGCCGGATTTCGAGTATACGAAGCCGCGCGCGGACACGACTCTCAGGTTCGTTCACCGCCGGCTCGCCGACGGCGATGTCTTCTGGGTCAGCAACACCAACAATCGCCCGGAAATCCTGGAAACGACCTTCCGCGTGGAGGGGAAAGACGCCGAGCTTTGGCATGCCGAGACCGGTAACAGTGAGCCGGCCGCCTACAGCATCGCCGACGGACGGACCACAGTCCCGCTTCGCCTCGACCCAAACGGCGCCGTGTTCGTCGTCTTCCGCAAGGTGGCGGCCGCGCCGTCGCGCGCGCTGCCCGTTCCGGCTGAAGCTGCCGTTTCGAGCGTCACCGGCGCTTGGGACGTCGCCTTCCAGCCCGACCGGGGCGCCCCGGCCAAGATCAGCCTCGATGCTCTAAGTTCGTGGAGCGAGAGCGCGGACCCCGGCGTGAAGTACTTTTCGGGAACCGCAACCTACACCAAGACAATCGAAGCGCCGGCGGACTGGTTTAAGGCCGGCACGAAGCTGTGGCTTGACCTGGGCGACGTTAAAAACATCGCCCAGGTCTCGCTCAACGGCAGTCCGTTCGGCATTCTCTGGAAGCCGCCGTTCCGTGTGGACGTCACGTCCGCGCTCAAGCCGGGCGCCAACACGCTGGAAATCAAGGTGACCAACCTCTGGGTCAACCGCCTGATCGGCGATCAGCAGCCGGGCGTTACGAAAAAATACACCTATACGGCGATGGAGTTTTACCGGGCCGATTCGCCGCTTCTTCCCTCGGGCCTCCTCGGCCCCGTGTTCGTCGTGAGGTCCGAATAGCTGGCGCATAACCGGTCTGGTGCTTATTGGCCTTTCTCTCGGACTATGAAAATCAATATCAATACGGCGCCCGAGATTTTATAATAGACGTTTCTGAAGAGGAGGCCGTGCATGAAAACAGTTCGAGCGAAGGCGCTGGCGGCGGTGATCCTGATCGCGTTTGCCGTTCTGTCCTTCGGCCAGCAGCCGAAGGTCGATCTCGAGATGGTGGCCAGGATCCGGGAGGAAGGATTCCAACGCTCCCAGGTCATGGACATCGTCGGCTACATCACCGATGTCCTGGGCGCCCGCCTGACGCTGTCGGCCGACATGAAGCGGGCCCAGGCCTGGGCCAAGGACAAGATGGAGCGAATCGGCCTGGTCAACACGGTCATCGAACCGTTTATGGACTACGGCGTCTCCTGGGACAATGAATATTTCTCGCTCCACCTGCTGGAGCCGGATTATCAGCCCCTGGTCGGATTCCCGCTGACCCACACTCCCGGCACGGGGGGGAAGGTCGTCTGCCCGGTTGTCATTGCCGATGCTCAGCTCAAATCCGACCTGGCGAAATACCAGGGCCGGCTGAAGGGCGCGGCTGTCCTGGCCACGCCTCCCTTCACCATCGAGCAGGCGGAGCTGGCCAGGGGAGTCTCCCGCCTCACGGACGAAGAACTTAAGACGCTGGAGGCGGCGGTCATCCCCACTCCCCGGCGCCCGGGCCTACCACCTGGCCCATCGAACCCCGACTTTCTCAAACCCGAGGAGGCCATCGAGTTCTTCAAGGCGGAAGGAGCCGTGGCGGTTCTGCGATGCGACGGCGGAAAGCCGGGCGCGGTCCGGGGGTTCTCCCGCCCCGGCACAAAGGACGACAAGTGGTCGCGCGAGAAAAGTCTCTCCTCGCTCCCGATCATCGCCGTCACCCCCGAACACTACAACCGCATGTACCGGATCCTGAAACGGGACATCCCCGTCAAGGTCGAGATCGAGGTGCGGAACACGTTGGGCGAGATCGTGGAAAAGGCCGGCAATGTGCTGGGCGAGATCCCGGGCACGGACCTCAAGGGCGAGGTGGTGATGATCGGCGCCCATTTCGACAGCTGGCACGCCAGCCCCAACGCGAGCGACAATGCTTCCGGGTGCGCCGTGGCGCTCGAGGCGGCCCGCATCCTCAAGGCCGTTGGCGCCGTGCCGCGCCGGACCATCCGTGTTGCCCTATGGGGAGGGGAGGAACAGGGACTCTATGGATCGACCGAGTACGTCCGGAGCCATTTCGGCGATCCCCGGGACCCCAAGATCGGAAAGAAGCCGGATTACGATCGGCTCTCGGTTTATTTCAACCAGGATTACGGAGCCGGCCAGTACCGCGGGATCTATCTTCAGGGGAACGAGTTCGCCCGCCGCTTCTTTGCCGAGTGGATGAAGCCGTTGGCCGACCTCGGGTTCAAGGCCATTTCTATCCAAAGCGTCGGCTCGACCGACCACGTCGCCTTCGACCAGGCCGGCCTGCCCGCGTTCCAGTTCATCCAGGACCGGATCGCCGGGACCGCCGGCCATACCAACCTTGATTTCTACGACACGCTGTCGGCCGAGGACCTGATGAAGAACGCCGTCATCATGGCCGTGTTCGCCTACGAGGCGGCGATGAGCCAGGAGCGGATCCCGCGGAAGACGATCGTGGTGGAGGAGGCGGCGCCGGAGAAAAAAGCGCCACCGGTGTCATAGGTCACCAGGATCGTGCCGATAAACGCGCCTGAAAATGTGGATTGCCGCCCTTTCAGACCTGCACGGGATTCGCTCCAGGTTTGAAGCAGCCCGCCGGCTTGTCGATGCGGGGATCAAGACGCTCCTGTTGGGCGGAGACATCGCTCAAAATGGCCCGCCAGAGTTTCAGCAGGCCAATGTCAGGGCCTGTTTTGACATCTTGCTCTCCGGGAAAAAAGATGTCCGGATCTTCGCCATCCCGGGCACGGTCTGTCTTTTCCATTGCCCCCCCTTCGGGTTCTTTGATTTCGGGATGGGAATCGGGAGCGGGACCGAAGGCCACATTCATATCGGCAGCCGGTCCATTGCCGAGTTCATCCGCAAGAACGATCCCTGGCTGACCATCCACGGCCATAGCCATGAGGCGGTCTCCACAATGAAGGGGGAATTTTCCTTCAGCATCGGCGGAAGCAGGGGAGTCGTCGTCGGCGCCGGCAACGACCCGGCGGTCCTCAACGGCGTGGCTATCGATGTCTTCACCCGATCACTCAGGAGGCTCAACGGGGACACGATACCTCATTCCTCATTATGAATGAGAACAGGGAAATGGATAATGTGTCCCCACCTAAGGGGAATCGATAACCTGGCCTTGATGGGGGATAGGCGAGGTCACCCAGGCAATGAACTCCGGATGGTCCATCGTCTCCCGGGCGGCGTTTTGCCGAACATCACGGTAGATGATCTGGCCCTTGGACGGCACAGGCCTAGGTTGGCAGCCGTAAGGACATCGCAAACTGATTCTTAATGCATGGAACCGTAAGGACATCGCAAACTGTTTGGCCCTCAGCAAAGGGGCACGATGATCTTTCCCTGGAAGGGGAACG
>Ga0315275_10003578_pt1 | contig 14335 bp, 14 predicted proteins | sample YL17G03_0_MG_FD_205557 | JGI IMG/M metagenome (GOLD analysis project Ga0315275, IMG submission 205557) | Sediment microbial communities from Yellowstone Lake, YNP, Wyoming, USA - YL17G03_0 | ecosystem: Environmental > Aquatic > Freshwater > Lake > Sediment | place: USA: Wyoming | collected... | reverse complement strand
CGTTACTTCAGGGAGCCCATCGATAGCTGGGGGCTCCCGATGCCCCTTTGCAAGGAGGTCGCCTCCCACTTCTACCCGAGGGTAAGGGGAAACCTCGCACTCGCCATCGAGGTCGTCGGGGAGCTACACGGACACGGCGTCTTCGAGGTCGCAGTCGTCGGCGACTACATGCTCACGAGGATGAAGAAACACCTTACACCGGGGCACTTTGACACGTTTGACGTGTGGGTGGACACCCTGAGCAACTGGGCGAACACCGACGGCATGTGTACGGGTCTAGTCTCCGAGACGATAAGCAAGGACCCTGGGCTCGTCGAGAGGCTCCTCGACTGGACGAGATCGGAGAACCGGTGGAGGCGCCGGGCCTCGGCCGTGTCCCTAGTCCCCATCGCGAGAAGGGGAGACATGCTGGACGACGTCTTCCGACTCGCGGACAGGCTGATGGAGGACCCCGACGACATGGTTCAGAAGGGAGCCGGGTGGCTCCTCAAGGAGGCCTCCAAGAAACACCCGGACGAGGTCAGAGAATACCTCCTAACGTGGAGGCCGAGGACCTCCGCCCTCATCCTGAGGTACGCCTCCGAGAAGCTGCCCGGGGAGAAGAGGGTGCTAAAAAGGGGCTAGGAATCCTTCTGGGACCACTCTATCTCGATCTCTATCTCGCGCCCGCCTTCGATGTAGGCGTATAGGAACTTGTAGACGAGGGGCTCCGTGAACCTGATTGTTTCAGGTTTCATATCCGTGAGGTGTTCAGACGCCTCGATCTCCCCCCTCTTGAGGGATTCCCCGAACCTCACCATGAGGCCTCCGAGTTCCTCCCGGGTCATCTCCGAGCTACCCCTCCGTATGGCGCGGTGGCGCTCACCGTACTCCTCGATGTACTCCATCATCGTCCCCCACCGGTCCATGCCGCGCCTTAGAGCACCCTCACCCGTGGGAGTGATCGTGTAGTAGTGCCTATCTGGTGCGTCGTCCCTGTGCTCCACTCGACCGGTAATAAGCCCCCCCTCCATCAACTTCACGATGGCCGGGTAGATGGTCCCCGCCTTCGGCTTCCAGAAACCCGAGAACATGTCATTGAGGCGCTGGATGACGCTGTAGCCATAGTTGGGTCCCTCGCTCAGGATGAGTAGTATCCACATCTGGACGGGGCTCACGCCTTGTTCCCTCGGGAGGATAGGCTGCATCTATGTAACCGATCTACGTATATAGATAATCTACATATTATGTTTTGTCATCCACGGTGACGAGGCCATGAAGAGGGAGTACAATCCGAGCAACTGGGATCTAACGAAGAGACTCCTCGGCTACATCAAACCCTACATGGGGACATACATAGTCATCAATCTAACCGCCTTCGGGAGGGAGGGCGTCTACAGCCTCCTCGCCCCGCTCATCGTCATGCTCATAATCGACTACACCCTCGTCCCCGTCCCCGGCGCCAAGAACTGGTTCATCGACCTCATCAAGTCGTGGATGGGTGTCACCGACAGGGGCGTCCTTCTCGTCGTCCTCGTCGGCTGCATACTGATCCTCGCCCTATTCAGGTTCACCTTCCTCATCCTACACAGATACTACCGCGGCGTGATGAGTCAGAACATCCTACGCGACATGCGCCGCCAACTCTACGAGGCGCTGATCAACAAGTCGTTCAGCTACCTCGGCCAAGTCAAGACGGGGCAGATAATAAGCAGGGTCACCAGCGACATGAACTCCATCGACCTCTTCTACTCGGAGACGGTCAGGGAGCTCTTCAGGATGAGCCTCCAGCTTGGCATAGCCGCCACCATCCTGCTCAGCATAAACACCCAGTTAGCCCTGATAACGCTCCTTCCCCTCCCATTCATCTTCGTCACCATGAGGCTCTATCTGAGCAGGGTCAGGGGGCGGATGCTGGCGGCGAAGAACCAGTTCGACTCGTTGAATGGCGTCCTCGTGGAGGGGATCACGGCGCAGAAGCTGATCAAGGGATTCGGGCAGGAGGAGGCCTTCGCCGCTAGGTTCAGCAAGGAGAACGAGTCCTACGTGGAGAAGAGCCTCAGGACGGCTAGACTCCAGGCGGTCTACACTCCCTCGAACATGGTGATAACCGCGACGGGCGTGGCCCTCGTACTCGTCTTTGGCGGTATAAGGGTCCTAGAAGGAAGCCTTACCCTAGGCGAACTGGTCCTCTTCGGCACCTACTTCACACAGATCGTTGGCCCCGTCAGAATGTACGCGAGGCTCATGGACTTCTACCAGGACGGCATCGTGAGCGCGAAACGTGTCTTCGAAGTCCTCGACGTCGGCAGGGACGTACCCGAGCCCGAGCACCCGACAGAATTACCACGCTTAAAGGGAGAGATAGAGTTCAAGGACGTCTCCTTCAGCTATGGTGGAACCTCGGAGGTTCTCAGAGACGTCAACCTCAAGGTCTCGCCGGGGGAGAAGGTCGCGATCATCGGCTTCGTCGGGAGCGGGAAGAGCGCCCTGACGGAACTCGTGCCCCGTTTCTACGACGTAACAGCGGGACAAGTCTTGGTCGATGACCGCGATGTCCGTGAAGCCTCCCTGAAGTCTCTCAGGGGACAAATAGGTATCGTCCTCCAGGACATCTACATCTTCTCGGACACCATCAAGGGCAACCTCAAGTTCGGCAAGCCCGATGCAACCGACGAGGAGGTCATCGCCGCGGCCAAGGCGTCCCGGATACACGACTACATAGCCTCGCTACCCAAGGGATACGACACCCCCGTCGGCGAAAGAGGCTTGACCCTGAGCGGGGGACAGAGACAGAGGATCGCCATAGCCAGGGTCCTACTCACAAACCCGAGCATACTCATCCTCGACGATTCTACCAGCAACGTCGACGCCGAGACCGAGGTCCTGATCAGGAAGGCGATAGACACCCTCCTCGAGGGGCGCACCGCCCTGATCATCACACAGCGCGCCTCCACATGCGAGTCGGCGGACAAGGTAGTGGTCATCGACCAGGGCCAGATAATCGCCGTAGGCAAACACAGGAAGCTGCTGAAGGAGAGCGAAAAGTACAGGATGCTGATAGAGTCTCAGACGCTCACCCTAGAGCAGGAGGCTGATGACTGATGGCTGAGTTCTCGGGCAGGTACGACGTCGGCTCCCTCGAGTCCACGGAGCGCAGGTTCAGCGACTGGGGCCTCATCAAGAGGATAATAAAGGACTACATGCTCCGCCACAAGTCCCTCGTCGCCGCTATGGCTCTGATCATAGTGGCGAAGACCGCCCTCGTCCTCTCGGGGCCGTACATCTACAAGGTCACGCTGGACAGCTTCATCAGCAACACGCCCGAACCCAACGAGGCGTGGCTCGCGAACATAATCAGGGGCATCGCCACTGTACTTGGGGGCGACACAGCCACCCAGTGGTTGGACCTAGTCGCCGCTGGGCTCGTCTACGTCGCCGTCGGCGTCGCCCTATGGGGAGTGATGAGCCTCCAGGAGTACTCCCTCAACAAGCTCGGGTTGAACATCATCGCCGACATCAGAACGGACTTCTTCCTCCACCTGGAGAAGCTGAGTCAAAACTTCTTCGAGTACGGCAACACGGGGAAGCTCGTCTCCAGGGTCACTAACGACGCGGAGGCGCTTAGGAAACTAGTGTCATCGGGCATCATAGGGGTTGTCGCCGACCTCATCACGGCGCTAGCCATCCTGGCTACAATGTTCCTGCTCAACTGGCAGCTCGCCCTGGTCGCCGTCGTCATGGCGCCGGTAATAGCCATAGTCACGACGACGCTGAACAGGTTCGTGAGGAACAACTGGCGGGTCGCGAGGCAGAACATCGCCTCCATGACGGGGAAGGTGCAGGACCTCATGGTCGGTGCCAAGGTTACGAAGGCGATGGCGCAGGAGGAGAGGAGCCTCTCCGACTTCAACACGGTCAACGTCGCCAACGCGAAGGCGCAGATAAAGGCGGAGATGACTGCGAACATCTACGAGGCCACAGTCGGCTTCTTCTCCGCCCTCATTAGTACCCTGATCTGGTTCTTCGGGGGGCAGCAGATCTTCGGCGCATACCTTGCCATAGGTGACCTCGTCGCCTTCACCCAGTACACCACCAGCTACCTCGACCCCATCCAGAACATAAGCACCTTCTACGGGGAGATCCAGAGTGCCCTAGCCGGGGCGGAGCGCATCTTCGTGGTCCTTGACATCGACCCGGAGGTGAAGGAGGCGCCGGACGCCGTGGACTTCCCCCAGGGGGAGGGGATAGTCGAACTCCACGACGTCCGATTCAGCTACGTCAAGGACCAACCCGTCATCAAGGGGATAAACATAAAGACGCGCCCCGGGGAACGCCTCGCCATCTTCGGCCCCACCGGCTCGGGGAAGTCGAGCATCATCAACCTCGTCGGCCGATTCTACGACCCCGACTCGGGCTCCGTCACCATCGACGGCGTCGACCTGCGGAAGGTGAAACTCAAGGCACTCCGCCGAAGAGTGGGCATCGTCCTGCAGGAGCCCTACCTATTCCAGGGTACGCTCCGATACAACCTCAAGTTCGGCCGCCCCGACGCCGGCGACGACGAGATGATCAGGGTCGCAAAACTCGTGGGCATACACGACCCCATCATGCGCCTCCCGAAGGGCTACGACGAGGAAGTCAGGGAGCGCGGCAGCAACCTAAGCTACGGGCAGCGCCAACTAGTCTGCCTGGCTAGGGCACTCATCTCAGACCCCAAGATACTCATCCTCGACGAGGCGACGAGCAGCGTCGACCCCTACACGGAGCAACTCATCCAGGAGGCCCTCAAGGCCGAGATGAAGAACCGCACAATAATCATTGTCACCCACCGCGTCAGCACGGTCAGGGACGCCGACCGCATAATAGTCCTACACAATGGCGAGATCCAAGCGGAGGGCACACACAGCCAACTAGTCAAGAAAAACGAGCTATACATACGCCTCTGCGAGATGCAGCTAGTCAAAGTTTGATGAGACACACCAACCACAACCAACCCGAATCAATAGGCACCGCTACCCAAACCGATCCAGAGCCCCTTTCGCGAAAAATGTCTAGAAAAAGACGCGGAAAAGATCCGGGGAGGAGGGGGGTTACTTCGTCACGAACGTGAGCACGTCCTCGTCCTGCATCCTGTGGTTGAGCCCCACCTTCTGCCCACCGAACCTGACGCTCTTCCCCCAGACCTGAGCATACTTGAAGTCTGTACGCAGCGCCTTGTGGAGCGTATCACAGACATCTCCCACGGTATAGCCACTGCGTACTATCAGGGGTTCCTTGTAGTCGGTCTCTCCGCCCTTCGGCCTCATGTAGATCCTGATGAAATCGAGCCGCTGGTAGAGTTGCTCCCTGAACTCGTCGATGTTGACCCCCGACTCGGCCGCGATGGGGAGGACGTAGTAGTCGAGATTCTCGCGCACCTTACGAAGGCTCTCAGAGTCGATCATGTCTATCTTGTTGAGGACAGCAAAGGTGGGGACGTAGACCCTGTTGCCGAGTATCACGTCGATGAGCTGCTCGTCGTTGATATCCTCACGGATCATCACGCGGGCATTGTGGAACCCGTAGACGGCGAGTATGTCCCGAACGGTCTCCTTCCTTATCTTCGTCAGTGGCACCTGAGCGATCACCGAGACCCCGCCGGCGGCGGTCTTCTCGATGACGATGTTCGGCGGCCTTTCCTCCGGCCTGATGCCGATCTCGCGAAGCTCCTTTAATAGAATCGGTTTGGCGCCGGGCTGGAATACGTCGAGGGTGATGAGGAGGAGGTCGGCTGATCTCGCCACACTGAGGACCCTCTTGCCGAGCCCCTTACCCTGCGCCGCTCCCGCGATGATACCGGGCAGGTCGAGGATCTGTATCTTCGCCCCACGGTACTCCATGAGCCCCGGCACGACCGTCAGGGTCGTGAAGTCGTAGGCACCCACCTTCGACTTCGCATTGGTTACCTGATTCAGGATGGTTGACTTCCCGACGCTGGGCAACCCGATTAGGACGACGGTTGCGTCCCCCGTTTTCTTAACGGAGTAACCGTCATCGCTCCCCCTATTGCTGGCCTTGATCTGCTTCTCTTCCTGCTCCCTCGTCAGCTTGGCGCGGCGAGCCTTGAGTATCCCGAGATGCCTCTCAGTCGCCTTGTTGACCTGGGTACGGGCGATCTCCTCCTCGATCAGCTTGATCTTCTCAGGGATACCCATTACCAACCCAGCACATGGGCGCCCTCAAAAAGGTTCCTGAAGATTCAGAACGGTTTCAGGGGTCAACCAACGCGGGGCTTGACCGGGCTCTTCTTACCGGTCATCTCCTCCACGTTTATCTCGACGAGGGCCAACTGAGGGTTCTTATCCATGTCTTCCTCTGTGAGCAGCCTCCCCTTCCCGGGAGCGTACTTGTCGCTCAGCCTCTTCAGAACCATGAGTCGCCTCCCCGGGTCGGAGATGAGACTCGCCTTCCCCCTAATGATGACACTCATATACTTCCAAGTAAAATCGCAGGGCTTCTCACCCTTCACGATCTCCCCCGAGTCCACCTCAAAGCAAACCCTAGGGTTCTTGGAGATGTTCCGCATCTTGGCGCCATCCTTGTGGCTGTGGAAGAAGACCTTCCCGTCGAAGTAGACATAGTTTATCGGGACGACGTAGGGTTGATCATCAACGGAAGTGGCGAGTCTCCCGACAGCATTCTCCCTGAGAATCTCCTCGATTATGGCCTTCTCGGTGATCTCCTTGTCCTTTCTCCGCATACCAGACATGGCTCAGGAGGGGGATACACCACCTTTAACGATATCGGGAAAGTTAAATGCGGCTCAGCAGGTATGTGATCGACCGCCAATGGCGAAGTACAAGAGTATGACGTGGAACCTCATGTACATCGGCGCGGTCCTCTGTGCCCTCATCTGCGTCGCCATAGTCTACCAGATCATCATGACCCAAGACACATCAGACGAGTGGATCATCTGGACATGCGTCATAATCGGCTTCTCTCTCTTCGGCTTCGGTTTCCTCTACGAAAGCAAACATAGGGACCAAGAATCTCAAACAGAAGCTCAGCCGAAGGGATCAGAACAAAAATCGGCTTAAATAATGCCCCACCAACACTCAACGGGATTGAGTTGAGTGAAGAAAAGATCCTCACGATCGAACTTGAGAGGCTTCAGGACTACTCATTCAGAGTCGACTTCGGGCGCGAGGGAATCGAGGCACTTATCACGGATGAGGGCGAACCCTTAGGTAAGGGCTCCGGCCCGACCCCGTCAATGCTCCTCGCCGCGGCGATGGGCAACTGCCTGAGTTCAAGCCTGCTATTCTGTCTTCAGAAGGCTAGAGCCCAAGTCAAAGGGCTGAAGACCAAGGTTGACGCCAAGATGACCCGCAACGAGAAGGGGCGCTGGAGGATAACAGAGGTCGCCGTGGAGCTTACACCAGAGGTCGAAAGGGAATACGTCAGCCAAATGGAGAGGTGTATCGTCCTCTTCCAAGACTTCTGCATATTGTCGAAGAGCGTAGAACAAGGGATACCCCTGAAGGTCAAGGTCAACTGGGCTAATTCTTGACCCAAGTGTGCCCACATGCGACACACTTGAACCTCTCGACGTACCTGTCACTGCTCACACCCGCGTGCTCGCCCAGTGCGACCCTTACTTGGTGGTAGGCCTCACTGTGGCCGCACTGGGGGCAGATCTGGCTGACCTTAACCGACTCATCGTCTGTCTTAACCACATATACGGGCTCTGCCTTGTGCTCATCCTCCCTAGCTAACTCAACTACCCCGGGATTGATTTCATAGCCACATTTTTGGCACCTATATCCCCTGGGGGTGTTCTCCATGAAAGAGCCACATTTATCGCAAAACCTCATTGTATAACGCCTAGGATGTGTTGGATGTGGAAACTGACGTATTTAGAATTACTAACCATGGATATTAAAGGGTTAGGTACAAACAGAAGAACAGTACACGGACCACCCAATCAGAGCTTCTAAATCTTTATAAAAAGGAGGTGTAACCGCTCAGCTATGGGTATCTGCTACCACTGCGGCAAGGAACTCGAGTAGCAGACGAGGTGCAAGCAATGCAACCTCACCTTCTGCAGTGAGTACCTGCCCTCCCGAGGCCCATAACTGTATCGCGCTCTCAAGAGACTTCAAAGTAAAGAAGGCAAACGAAAAAATTCAGAAACAGGCCTCCGAGAACGTTGACGTTCTCGATGATGAAGAGGAGCCAGTAACTGGCGTCAGGTCAAGAGGCATAAAATATCTACCGATGGAAGAGGAGGAGACTCAGACCAAGGAAGTTAAATGCCGCAAGGGACCAACGGGCAGCATCAACCGTGTCAGGGCGCTCTTCTTCCTCTGCATAATCGCCGTGGGTATGTGGAGTATCAACATCCTCGTCAGCATGTCGATGAACTCGGGGAGCCAAAACATTTCACCCGTAACCTTCCCGACGGACGCCGAGACCCTGGCGCTGAGAGAACACGTCCTCGCGACAATGAATCAGGAGAGAAGCAAGCGAGGAGTTGACAACCTCAGCCTCGACACAAATCTCATAGCACAGAGGTACGCGGAGCAACTCGCGACTACGGACGTGTTAAAGTATAATCCTCAACTCCCCTCGGGGATGAAGGAGAACATAATCAGGAGAGACATCTCACGCCCCCTCGACCCCAAGGCCATCCTCGATAAGACCGTCAACGACATGATAAACGAAGACGCGCTCAACAACTGGGTCAACAGGGATGCCATCCTTAACAAGGAGTACACGAAGGTGAGCCTCGACGTGGCCTGGAATGACAAGTACATCTACTTCGTACAGGATTTTAGTAAGTAGAGACTAGTCGAGGAGTTCATCCACCATACCTGCGACCATCGCGGCGATGGCCGGCGAGGAAGTTAGGCCCGGAGACTCTATTCCTATTAGGTCGATGAGGCCAGGGTATCCTCTTTTTTCTTCGTGCTCTATGATGAAGTCCCTCGCCTTCTCTCCTGGGCCCTGAAGTTTTGCGCGTATCCCCGCCATGTCAGGGCGGAGGTCATCCTTCTCGACACGGGGCAGGTAGGTCACTATGTCGCTCCAGAATGGCTCAACCGGGGAATCGACCTTGTAATCAAGTTTATCGACGTAGTAGGCGTTTGGGCCAAACTTTAATCGCCCGGTTAAGTCTGGGACCGTGTGTATCCCTAGTCCGAGGGTATCCTTGAGGGGGGGAGGGTAGACGAGCATCGTAGCCGGAGGCTTACCGCTCAAGCTGTAGTAGTCACCCTTGCACCAGTGCAGTCTGTACTTGGCCGCGTCGATGTCGATGCCGACCATTTCGGCTACCTTGTCACAGAATAGACCGGCTGCGTTGACCACAACCCTCGCCTCAAGGCTGAAGGGCTCCCCACCACTGACCGTATCGACGACGTACCCATCCTCGGTCTTCTTTATCCCCTTGACCTCGGTGTCTAGGACAAGCGGATCGGAGCCGCTCTGCCTGCGTGCCTTGCGCAGGTAGTGATCCATCAGGCCGTGAGCGTCCATGATGCCTGTACTTGGGCTGAGGACGGCCATATCGCCTTTAACTTTCGGTTCGAGCTTCTTGATCTTCTCCGAGTCGATGAGTTCGAGGTCGTTGACGCCGTTCGCCTTCCCCTGCTTCATGAGGGCCTCAAGCTGTTTGATCTCGTCCTCACCGTTACCGACGATGATCTTGCCGAGTCTCTTGTGCGGTATCTTGTTCTCCGCGCAAATCTGGTAGATCATGGGGTTGGCCTCGACGCAGACCTTGGCCTTCAGGGTCCCTGTGACATAGTAGATACCGGCGTGGATGACTTCGCTGTTCCTGCTACTCGCTCCTTGACCGATGGTGGACTCCTTCTCGAGGATGAACACGTCTCGGTCTCGGCGGGCAATCTCCGACGCGATGGCTAGGCCAACAGCCCCGGCACCTATCACAATGGCATCTACTTTGTCCAAGGTGGGTATCCTTTGTATCCGCCCTGCCCTCTTAAAACTAATCGGTTCTGGGATTATGACTGGTTGATCTCTTTGGCCAGTCGATAGGCGTCCCAGGCGGATATGACGGAGAGGATCACTCCAATTATCAGGAGTTCATCAAACGTGAGAATCCCGTCTAATAGGATGCTGACAAGTATTACAAGGCCCAAGAAGGATAGGCCTCTGCTTATCTTTCCGAGGTATATCTGACCAGCTCCGGTTATTAAGAGGGATAGAATCACCGCGAGCATTGGGTTCTTCTTGGTGGTAACGCGAATACTTGCTACGCCATCAATTTGGGGCTGGGGCTTTCCGCAGTTCGGGCAGACGGTGTACTTATACGCTATTTGAACCCCGCAATAAGGACAGTACTTCGTCTTCTCCTCAGACATGTGGATGAAAGTCGTGGTTCCTAGGAAGATACGCCTTTTGGTAGTGTTGCAACGAAAAAGAGAATACCTGAGGAAGGGGTATCGGTTACTCGTCGTCTTCGACTTCCTCGGTTGCTCCGTCCACGTCTTTGAGGTCTTCCTCGTCGACTTCCTCTTCCTCGGCGCAGAACTCGCATAGCTGCTCTATGGGGGAGCCACAGTCCTCGCAGAACTTGGCGCCGCAGGACTTACACTTTATGAGCTTGTCGGACTCTTCACCGCAGATTTCGCACTCTGGCAATTTTTTCACCTTTTTCGGGGGCTTATCCCCGGGCACCTGAAACCGATCGACAGCCTAGAGAAATGGTATTCCTAAATTTATACGCGTAATATCACCCACCATTCGGGAAGTGTATTTAATAGTTCAAGTTAAGTGATTGATATATTAGAATAAAATAGAAAGTATTTAAAACGTTGCCGAAAAATTGTTAAAATGTGGATTACCGAGTTATGGAAAATAGCTGTTTTATTAAAAATTCTGCGCTTATTTTATCTCCTTGTACCATTCCTCCGGCGCGCCGTCTATCGAGGGGTCATAGTTAGATGGGAGCAGCTCCTCGATGCCGAGGATCTCGGTGACGAATACTTCAACGACGCCCTTCACTATTGTGCCTTCGGTTAGGTGTCCGCCGACGGTGGGCACGTCCCATGCACCGCCTATGCAGTAGTGGATGGCGGGGAAGGGCTCTGATTTGCCGTTGACTATGCGTGTGTGGATCATGCCGCTCATGCTGATGAGCATGCTGAGGTTCTCGAAGCTGGCCGCGGTCTCGTTGTGCCAGTTGGCGCGGTCTCTGTTGTCCGGGGTCCACATGTACATCTTGGCGGGGCTGAAGCCGCCCATGAAGGCGGCGTGAATCTTACCGAACCTGATGTTCTTGTCCTTGGCGAACTGCTGGAGCGCCTTGAAGACGTCTGTTCCCGTCGTCATCCTTACTATGAACTCGCGTCCTCTACGAGTCTCGACGCTGTGGTACTCGGTTGGCTTCGCTGCCTCACGTTCCCATGGATCTTTCTTTCTCGGAGCCATAAACACCGATCACTACTCCGTTGATGTGTGGTTAAAACTTTAGACGATGCGTCGCCTCGTCTATCATGGGGTATTTGGCTCGATCAGTATCTGGCTGAGGGAAAGGGACCAGCCCGGCTGGAGCTGACTGCCCCTGAACTCGAGTTCGGTTTCCTGGCTGAGGATGAGGTTTAGGGTCAGGCTATACCACCCGGCGCCGATTGCCTGCAGGTCCTCGACCTCGACCCATTCGCCTACTATGGTCTGTCTCCCGCCCCTCGTCGCGATATCGGCGTAGAAGACTATCGATTCGACGATCTGGGCTAACCTCGTTGGTTTGAGGTAGTAGGTTATGGTATAGTTCCCAGGGGCGAGACTTAGGTATGGTCCGAACCACGCGACTTCGAGAGGCTGTGGGCCGTTGGCTGTTGAGACGATGAGTCGGTCTGCGGTTATTCGGCTCGTCGCCACGTTTAGATCTTGGGAGTCCACTGATCTCGTGGACTCGCGGGGGGTCGGTGTGAGCAGTGCTTCGACGTGTACGTCGTCGAATAATACCGTTGTGAGGTCGCTGGCCTCGAACCTGAACTCGACTTCTGCCTTCGCCTGTTTGAGGACGAGAGTTACCGTGATCGCGGTCCAGTCACCCGACGTGACCTCGTAGCCGTAGACAGCCCTCTTTGTCACGACCTCACCTAAGTCATAGACGTCGAATGTTCCTAGATACCCTTCGTAGCTTGATGGGGTCTTTATGCGGAATGTGAGCCTGTAGGCGCCTTTGTCCATGAATTCATATGGCCCGTATACGAGGTGGCCCTCCCGAGTACCTGCTGTCGATTCCGCCACAGCTCCAGTCTCGGAGCTTGGTTCGTGTATGAGTCTACCCTTGCCTACGTAGAGGCCGCTGTTTACCGTGTAGATCCGCGGGTAGGAGTCAGCCAAGACTATCCTTGGGACGTCCTCCTTCGTTATGAGGACTGCGTTGTCATCGTATGAGGCGATCTTATGACTGGAGCCTTCGCTTAGCGCTTTCTCGAAGACGTATGAGGTAGAGACGTCGTAGGTCCTGAGGTCGAGGAGGATGTAGTCGGATTTCACCATCAGCTCGTCTATGTAGTTTTTTAGGTATTTTTCTTGGTCCCCGCTGGGTGGGAGCTCGGGTAGGACATAGGCGTTTATGCGATCGCTGAAGTGGGGGAATATGTGGTTCTGCGTGAGGATCGACGCGGATTCAGGTACTTTTTCTATCAGTATGTGGAGTTCGTTGACCCTATCGTTTACGCTGGTTGAAGGTGGGTACCATAGAATCGGGGTCTTCGCGTTTATGGCATTGGAGACGGGACTCAGTGGGCTGAGGAGTATGGCGAAGAGCATTGTGATCATTAGCATTTTCTTCGCTAATCGGTGTTTCTCGCCCTCAAAGTGGTGGGTATAAACTAGGATGAGTGTTACGAAAATTGGCACAATGAGGTACAGGGAGTAGTGGGACCCGATCATGTAATAGGCTTGATAGTTGGAGAGGAGAAAGGGTGAGAAGAGAAGAATCAGGGGAACTATGGATCTAGTTGTAAGTGGGAGAAATAGAAGAGGACCGAAGAGGAATACTATATATAATAGTTTTAAAACTGGATCATAGGATAGAGCCTGAATTACATCATCTAGATGAGTCATGATGTATATGGGGAGCAGTATGGTGTTTCCGCTGTACTGAATTATGTGAAAGACACTTGACGCAAGGTACTGCTGCCTGAATAGGGGATTTATTGAGTACCCGGCCATGAATAATTTTACGATGAAATAATATACGACGCCGAATAGCGTCGTTAGTATTGTAATATGTACCTTATTGGGTTTGAATTCCTTTATTTGTTCTAATAACTCTCTTGGTTTCGCATATATTTGGAGGCAGACAAGAGAAACTATCACTATCGCGAAGGATAATTCAAAGATCATTAGGGTCAAGAGAAGCGTGAGGGTGTATAGCCCCCATCGCTCCTTCATGAAAAGGTAGAGAGTCGCGAATAATAAGAGGGGGAGAAAAATTTGTTGTTGAAAATCGAACCAGTTTGCCCCCTGAAGCCCGGGGTATAATAGATAAATCAGGGATATGTACAGGCTAATCTTCTTGTCTTTGAGGAATACGTTTGAGAGTAGATACAGAGGGATGGCTGCTGAGGCGAGGAGAAGTGCCTTTATTCGTAGGAGGGTGAGGATCCCAGGGAAAAGATAGTATATCGGGAGTAGTAGAATCAGTATTGGACTGAAGTGGATGGCGAAGTAGGACCCAGAACTGTTGAAGTATAGATCTGTGGTGTAGTAGAATGGTTTTCCTTCGAAGAGTGTATCGTGGAGAACCTGATTGAATACTCCTAGATCCCAGGCATAGCTTGAGAACGTGTAGTGTTTAAGGCACGTGAAGTAGCTGAAAGCAGCCGTATAGGTTAGTACACTTAAGATGAGGACTGTTTCGATTTGATAATTTTTTATGATTTGGTAGAGAGACTCTCTGGAGGGCGTCATTCATTATTTTTTAGTCTTGAAAAATTTCAAGACTAAGTTACTGATGATTTGAGCGCATGCGTACAGACTCGCATCGCTTTAACTGATTTTTAGTAGTTCCTGTAAGATGCCCAGTTGTGTCGGGTTGGCTTTGACGATGTCGCTTGTGCTGAGGATGCCGAAGACTTTGCCCTTATCCATGATTACGAGTTTCTTGATCTTTTTCTGGGCCATTAACTTGGCGGCGTCTTCTATGGAGGCGTCGGGTTCGATGGTTATGAGGGGGCTGCTCATTATGTCTTTGGCCCTCACCATGCTGGCGTCGAGTCGCGACTCGACTATCCTGCTTAGTATGTTTTTACTTGTGATGATGCCGACTGCGCGGTTGCTGTTTGTTACGATGACGCTGCCTACGTCGAATTTGTTCATCTTGACGACGGCG
>Ga0315275_10003575_pt1 | contig 14337 bp, 8 predicted proteins | sample YL17G03_0_MG_FD_205557 | JGI IMG/M metagenome (GOLD analysis project Ga0315275, IMG submission 205557) | Sediment microbial communities from Yellowstone Lake, YNP, Wyoming, USA - YL17G03_0 | ecosystem: Environmental > Aquatic > Freshwater > Lake > Sediment | place: USA: Wyoming | collected... | reverse complement strand
CGGGCCCTGCCGCTTGCGCAGCCAGGAACGCATCGCGTCCGATGAAGTCGCCCTTGTCCCCGGCGACGAAGCGTTCGAGGCCCGCCATCGCCGGCGTGCAGGACGTGGAGAACTCGAGCGACCAGACACCGTAGCCTTTTTCGAGCCGCAGGCTGTCCTGCGCGCGCATGCCGATCGGGTGCAGCCCCAGGGGCGTGCCGGCCATCATCAGCGCCTGCCAGAGCGCGTGCTGTTGCTCGGTGCGGACGTTGATCTCGTAACCGAGTTCGCCGGTGAGCGAGAGGCGCGCCACCACCGCGGACGTCGGCCCGACATCGATGCTGGCGCAACCCATGAACGGAAGGCCGCGATCGGAGACATCGCCGTGCGTGAGGGAAGCGAGGATCGCGCGCGACCGGGGTCCCGACAGCGAAAAACCGAGCCAGCTTTCCGAGAGGTTCTCGATTGCGACGCCCCTGGCCGGCAGGTGATCGCGGAACCAGCGCAGGTGCCACTCCTGCAGGTAGTACGAGCCGACGAGCCAGTAGCGATCCGCGTCGAGCCTCGTGACGGTGAGATCGCCCATCAGGCGGCCCGCAGGATTGAGCATCGGCGCGAGACGGATGCGGCCCACGGCGGGCAGGCGTGAGGCGACCAGGTAGTCGAGCCATTTTCCCGCACCGGGGCCGCGGACTTCGTAGCGCGCGTACACGCCGGTATCGAGCAGGCCCGCCGCAGATCGAGTGGCCGCCACTTCCGCGGCGACGAACCGATCAGCGGTCGGTCGTCGCAAAGTCGGTGGATCGACGAAGTCCGGTTCACCGGTCGCGAAGTATTGCGGTGATTCCATGCCCCACACCACGCCGAAACGTGCGCCGAGTGCCTGCTGTGCCGCATAGCTCGGTGTCGTCTTCAGTGGGCGGCCAGCGGGTAACTCTTCGTTGGGATAGGCGATCACGAAACGTCGCGCGTAGAACTGCGCCGTCGTGTCACGCAGGTATCCGTTGTCGGCCGCGAACTTGCCGTAACGGGCGACGTCCATCCCGAAGATGTCGGTGCCCGGGTCGCCCTCGACCATCCATTCCGACAGCACCTTGCCGATGGCGCCGCCCTGCGAGAAACCACCCATGCAGCCGCAGGCCGCCCAGAAGTTGCGCAGGCCAGGCACGGGGCCGACGAGTGGATTGCCGTCCGGTGTGAAGGTGAACGCGCCGTTCACCCACTTACGGATGCCGGCCCGTTCCAATGACGGAAACCGCGCGAATCCAATCAGCAGTTCCGGGCTGATGCGGTCGATGTCCTCTGGCAGCAGCTCCATGCCGTAGTCCCACTCGGCGCCCTCGGTCTGCCAGTGCCGCGGATTGCGTTCGTACACGCCGAGGATCACGCCTTTGCGTTCCTGCTGCAGGTAGGTGAAGCCTTCGAGGTCCGTCACGCACGGCATCTCGTCGGGACGTGCCAGCAGCTCCGGCAGGTCTTCGGTGATCAGGTAGTGGTGCTGCATCGGCGTGAGCGGCAGGTCCACGCCCACCATGCGGCCGACACGACGCGCCCATAAACCGCCGGCATTCACCACGTGCTGCGCGACGATCGTTCCCTGTTCGGTCTCGACGAGCCAGCCGTCGGCGTGCGGCTGCAGCCCCGTCACGCGGTTGCGCAGGATCACGTCGGCGCCACGCTTGCGCGCCGCGATCGCGAATGCGTGCGTTGTGCCGTGCGGATCCACCGCACCCTCGTGCGGGTCGAAGAGGCCGCCCAGCAGTCCCTTGGGGTCGACGATCGGGCATGCGGCCACGATCTCGCCTGGCGTCGCCAGCCGGGCCTCGATGCCGAGCGTCTGGTAAACCGCGAACTCGGACTGCAGCCATTCCCAGCGTTCGGGCGTGGTCGCGATGCTGTAGCCGCCTGGCATGTGCATGCCGACGCTCTGGCCGCTCTCGGCCTCGATCTCGCGGTACAGCTTGATCGTGTACGCCTGCAGCGCCGCGATGTGCGGGTCGTCGTTGATGGCGTGGAAACCCGCAGCGGCGTGCCAGGTGGAGCCGGCCGTCAGCTCCGCGCGCTCGATCAATGCGACGTCGCCCCAGCCCTTGCGCGTGAGGTGATACAGAACGCTCGCCCCGACGATGCCGCCGCCGATTACGACGACGCGATAGTGACTCTTCATCGACTGCTATTCCTCGTCGAGGCTGTCCGACAGCACCGCGCGGCGCTCGCGCATGAACTGTCGCAGGGCCTCGTCGATCACGGGATCGAGACCGGGATCTTCGTAGTCGGCGAGCATGCGCTTCCAGACCGTGTTCGCGCGCTGCTCGGCATTCAGGCTGCCTTCGCTCGACCATTGCTCGTACGACGAGTAGTCCGCGATGGTCGACTGGTGAAACGCCGCTTCGAAATTTTCCTGCGTATGCGCGCAACCGAGGAAGTGGCCCCCGGGACCGACTTCACGGATGGCGTCGAGCGCCTGGCCGCGCGGACTCACGTCCATGCCGCTCGCCAGTGCCTGCATCATCGCGAGCTGGTCGACGTCCATGACGAACTTCTCGTAGCCCGCGACGAGCCCGCCTTCGAGCCAGCCGGCCGCATGCGTGACGAGGTTGACGCCCGCGAGCAGGGTCGGCAGCAACGTGTGCGCGCTTTCGTAGGCGGCCTGCGCATCGGCGACCTTCGACGAGCAGAGCGAGCCGCCGCTGCGGCAGGGCACGCCGAGCCTGCGCGCCAGCTGCGCCGTCGCGAAGATCATCTGCGTGGCCTCCGCCGTGCCGAACGTCGGCGCGCCGGTGCGCATTGAGATGGCGCCGACGAACGAGCCCATGATCACGGGCGCACCCGGTCGCACGAGCTGCGTCAGCGCCATGCCGGCCAGGGTTTCGGCCAGCAATTCCGCCATGCAGCCGGCGGGGGTCACGGGTCCCATCGCTCCGGCGAGGACGGCCGGCACGATGATCGTGCCCTGGTTGCGCGAGGCGAACGCGCGCAGCGCGCCGAGCATGCGGCCGTCGAAAGTCAGTGGGGAGTTCGAATTGATGTTGCCGAGCAGGACGCAGTTGGCGTCGACGAATTCCTGGCCGAACAGGAGGGCGGCCATGCGCACGGCGTCCGCGGCGTGTCCCGGCGTTTCGGGCGTGCCCTCGCAGCCCTGGTCGCTGTAGCGGAAGAATGCGTACTGGACGTCGAGGTGGCGCTTGCCTTCGGGCACGTCCATCGGCTCGACCATGCAGCCGCCGGAAAAATGGATCGCAGGCGCGACGTGGGCGAGCTTGATGAAGTTGTGCAGGTCCGCGAGCGTGCCGTAGCGGCGGCCGCCGTCGAGGTCCGTCACGAAGGGCGGGCCGCCGACCGGCGAGAAGACCGTCGCGTCCCCGCCGAAGCGCACGCTGCGCGCCGGGTTTCTGGCGTGCAGCATGAACTCGCGCGGCGCAGTGCGCAGCAGCCGGCGGGCGAGGCCGCGTGGAATCCGGACGCGCTCGCCTTGCACGTCGGCCCCTGCCTCGTGCCACAGGCGCAGCGATTGCGGGTCGCGCCGGAATTCGATGCCGATCTCTTCGAGGATCGTCTCGGCGTTGGCTTCGATGATCTCGACGGCCTCGCTGTTCAGCAGTTCGACCGTGGGGATGCGGCGGCGAATGTAGGGCAGCTTCTCGGCCGCGCGGTGCGTACGTGCCGCACGGCGGATTTCGCGGTTGCTGGTACGCCCCGTGCGGTGGATCGTGGACGTGTCGCTCAAGGGCGCGCTCGCGTTCGTGTCCGGCCGGCGGCCGTCGTGCGTTGATATATAACACTTGTTATGTTTAGAGTGGAAGCGGGGCCGGACCGCCGCCCCGTCGCCCCGCCAGGGAGCATGCGATGCCGAAACGAGTGGATGCCGGCCAGCGCCGGTCCGAGATTGCAGCGCTCGTCGTCGACGTGATCCAGCGGGAGGGCGCGGCGAGCGCGACGGTGCGCCGCGTATCCGAGGCGGGCGGCTTCAGCATCGGCGTCATCACCCACTATTTCCGCGACAAGGACGAGCTGATCGCCTGCGCCTTCGACTGGCTGGCAGAGCGGTCGTTCGCCGAACTCGACACGACGCTGGCGCAAGCCGGGCCGGGGCTGCCGCGGTTGCATGCGGCGCTCGAATTCATGGTGCCCCGGCAGGGCGCAAGCAGCTTCCCGGCCGTCTGGCTCAGCCTGTGGAGTGGCGCGATGCACAACCCCGGGCTGGCCAGCGTTCACCGCCGCTATTACGCACGCTGGCGTCGAATCCTCGGGCAATGCATTGCGGAAGCCGCGCGTCGCGCCGAGGTCGAGCCGCCGCCCGCGATGGCCGATGCAGTCGACCTGCTCGCAGCCGGGGTCGATGGCCTGTGGTTGGCGGTGACGTTCGAAGGTGGAAGATTCAGCGGGCCGCGCCGCCGCCGGCTCGTGTCGCAGCTGCTGGCGTCGGTCGTCAGGTCGGGCGCTTCTGCCGCAGGTCCCCGCGTACTCGCGCGTACTCGAGTTCGAATGCCTCGGTGAACGACCGCGGCATTTCTTCGGTGCCGGCCGTCTGCTGGGTGAGCAGGCGGTAGAACTCGGAGTAATGCTCCCAGTACCGGGGACGTGGATCCTGCCCCGGCGCGAGCTGGCGGGCGCGGCCTTGCTCGAACTGGTCGGAGACGTTCACCGGCGAGAGCTGGCCAAGCACGGAGTCGAGTCCTGCCTTCATGCCGGCGGCGAGCGCTGTCTCGTGGTCACGCGTGTCCTGCAGCACGTCTCGCAACGAGTCCACCGGGCCAGCGAAGAGTCGCCCGTGCGATTCAAAGAGGCGCTGCAAGGCTTGTTCGATGCTCGTCGACGAACGGAGCGGGTTGCTGCTGTTGCCCGGTGCCGCCGGCACGGCCGCAACTGCTGCAGCTACGGCGCCCGTTGCACGCGCACGCAGGATGTCGTTGAGCCCGACGACCGCCTCACGCAGCAGCTGGCCAGCGACGAGCGGCAGCATGGCCTGGGCTTCGGGCGAAAGCGTGGCCGGGTCGATGCCGGCGCCGCGGCAGAAAGCCTGCACGGCCGACCGCAGGTCTGTCCACGTGCTGGCCTGCTGGTGAAACGGGATCGAGCGCTCGCGCGCATCGACTCGCGTCTTGCGTCGCGCCAGCGCGTCCTCGAGTTCTTCGCGCGGAATCTGGCGCGTGCGCAGTGCCCAGTCCTGGCTGCCGGGAGCCGGTGTCGCCGGGCTCCGGAGCGGCGGTGGCGCAGCGGTGGGCTCACCACCATCGGCCGGCTCCATGCCAGGCACGACGGAGTCAATCCGGCCCGTGCGCGTCGGATCGAACGCACTCTCGCCCGAAGAGTCCACGGTGCGCTGCAACGTCTCGAGCAGTTTCGCGCGCGACTCGACGTTCAGGCGCACGCCGAACGCGTTGCCGACCGGGAGCGAGCCGCTCTCGCCGATCTCGCGCGGCGTGAGCAGGTTGTCGAAATTGAGGCTGTGGCCGATGTCCGAGTCGAGGTGTTTCGCGGCGGATTGTTCGTCGCCCGCCGTGGGCAGGAAATCGATGCGATTGTCGAGGCTGACGAGGATGTCATAGTCGCCCACGCGCAGCCGGTCGCCGTCGCTCAGTTCGATGCGGCCCGTGGCCGAGGCGGGTTCGTCCGCATCGTTGACGAACACGCCGTTCGTGCTGGTGTCGATCAGCCAGTACTTGCCGCCGAGGCACTGCACTTCAAAATGGTGGCCGGAGACCACGCGACGCGGGTCAGGCAGGACCCAGTCGTTGCCTGGCGCACGTCCGACCGTGCCGCCGTTGACGCCGAACACGCGCGATCGGTTCTCGCCGAGTTCGCGATAGTGTTCGCTGATGACGCGAAGTTTAATGGCCATGTTGTTGCTAGTGCTGGCTGCCCGATGCTTCCAGTCTAACCCTTCGACCCGCCGGAAGCGGCTGACGCAGGTCCGCGACCCTTGTAATATGCGGCGACCCTAACACGCAAGGCGTGCCGGCCTCATGGCCTCCAGTCACATTTTCAAGGTCATTTTCCACAATCAGGGCAAGGTCTTCGAGATCTATGCCCGCAAGGTGGGCCATGGCGCGATCTTCGGCTTCATCGAGGTCGAGGAACTGATCTTCGGCGAGAAGTCGTCCGTCGTGGTCGATCCCTCCGAGGAAAAGATCCAGACCGAATTTGCCGGGGTGAAGCGCACCTACCTGCCGCTGCACTCGGTGATCCGCATCGACGAGGTGCGCAAGTCGGGCGTCAGCAAGGTGTCTGCGGTGGATTCCGCCTCCAATGTCGCCCAGTTTCCGTTCCCCGTGTACCCCCCGCCAGGCGGACCCGGCAACCGCGAAAAGTAGAGCAACGGCGCGGCCTTACGGCTCCGCACGCTGGCCCGGGCCGGCCTGCTCCGGTATCATTCGCGGCTCACTTTTGACCGGCGGCCGCCCTCGCTCATGCTCACCTTCAGCGGCGCTCCCGCGCTATCGGATTTCCGGCTCGACAAGGTCCTGGCGGCCGTCCGCGAGCGGGTTGCGCACGTCGAATCGGTCGACACCAGATACGTCCATTTCGTCGAGGTCTCGGCTCCGCTGGCGGACGAACAGCGCACCGTCATCGAGGCGTTGCTGCGTTACGGTCCGTTGAGCCGGACGGGTGGCCAGACAGGTGCACCCCGGGGCGAGTTGCTGCTGGTCGTGCCGCGCTTCGGCACCGTGTCGCCCTGGTCGTCGAAAGCGACCGACATCGCTCACGTCTGCGGCCTGAACAACGTCACGCGCATCGAGCGCGGCGTCGCCTATTTCATCGTGTCGTCGCAGCGACTGAGCGAGGCTGACCACGCGACGATCGCCGCGGTCATTCACGACCGGATGACCGAGAACGTGCTCGATTCGATCGACGCGGCAGCGGGCCTGTTTGCGCACCATGCGCCGCAGCCGCTCGCGACCGTGCCGGTGCTGGCGCAGGGCCGGGCGGCACTCGAGCGCGCCAATGCCGAACTCGGCCTCGCGCTGTCCGAAGACGAGATCGACTACCTGGTCGCCGCATTCACCGGGCAGCTGCAGCGCGATCCGAGCGACGTCGAGCTCATGATGTTCGCGCAGGCCAACTCCGAGCACTGCCGGCACAAGATCTTCAACGCGGACTGGATCGTCGACGGCAAGCGCAGTGAGAAGTCGCTGTTCGGCATGATCCGCAATACGCACCGCGTCAGCCCGCAGGGCGTGCTCTCGGCGTATCGCGACAACGCGGCCGTCATCGAAGGCTGGCCGGGCCGCCGCTGGTTTGCGCAGGCGGGCGACGGCAACTACGAAGGCTCGGACGAGCCCATCGACATCCTGATGAAGGTCGAGACGCACAACCACCCGACGGCGATCTCGCCGTTCGCCGGCGCGGCCACTGGCTCCGGCGGCGAAATTCGCGACGAGGGCGCGACTGGCCGCGGCTCGAAGCCGAAAGCCGGTCTGGTCGGATTCTCGGTGTCGAACCTGCGCATCCCCGGCTTCGAGCAGCCGTGGGAGCAGGATTTCGGCAAGCCGGATCGCATCGTGCCGGCGCTGCAGATCATGCTCGATGGCCCGATCGGCGCCGCCGCGTTCAACAACGAATTTGGCCGGCCCAACATCTACGGCTACTTCCGCACCTTCGAGCAGCGGGTCGAAACGCCCGGGCGCTCGCCGCTGCGCGGTTATCACAAGCCGATCATGATCGCGGGTGGTCTCGGCAACATTCGCCGGTCGCATGTGGAAAAGGCGCCCGTCGTTGCCGGCGCGAAGATCGTCGTGCTCGGTGGCCCTTCGATGCTGATCGGTCTCGGCGGCGGCGCCGCGTCGTCGATGGGCGCGGGCTCGAGCTCGGCGGACCTCGATTTCGCGTCGGTGCAGCGCGGCAATCCCGAAATGCAGCGTCGTGCGCAGGAAGTCATCGACGCCTGCTGGGCGATGGGCGACGAGAACCCGATCCTGCTCATCCACGACGTGGGTGCCGGTGGCCTCTCCAATGCAATTCCGGAATCCGTGCACTTCGGCACGACCGGTGGCCGCATCGACCTGCGCAGGATCCTGAGCGACGAGCCGGGCATGTCGCCGCTCGAACTCTGGTGCAACGAATCGCAGGAGCGTTACGTGCTGGTGATTGCCGCGGAGCAGCTCGCCGCGTTTGGCGCGCTCTGCGATCGGGAGCGTTGCCCGTTCGCCGTGGTCGGTGACGTCACCGACGATGCGGTGCTGCGCGTGGACGATCCGCAGTTCGGCAACGCGCCGGTCGACATGCCGCTCGAGACGCTGCTCGGCAAGCCGCCGAAGATGACGCGCGACGTGCGGCGCATGCCGCACGCCGGCGATGGGTTCTCGGCGAAAGACGTGACGAACGTGCGTGAGGCCGCGCTGCGCGTGCTGAGCCTGCCGACCGTCGCGGACAAGACGTTCCTGATCACGATCGGTGACCGCTCGGTCGGCGGCATGATCAGTCGCGATCCGCTGGTCGGGCCGTGGCAGGTCGCCGTGAGCGACGTCGCGGTCACGGTTGCGGATTATTTCTCCACCCACGGCGAGGCGATGGCGATGGGTGAACGCACGCCGCTCGCGCTGCTCGATGCTGCAGCGTCCGGTCGCATGGCCGTCGCCGAAGCCGTCACCAACATCGTCGCGGCCGACATTCGTCGCATCGAAGAGATCCGGCTCTCCGCGAACTGGATGGCCGCCTGCGGCGAGCCGGGCGAGGACGCGGACCTCTATGACACGGTGTACGCGGTGGGCGAAGAATTCTGCCCCGCGCTCGGCATCGCGATCCCGGTCGGCAAGGACTCGCTGTCGATGAAGACCGCGTGGAATGCGGCCGATGGCGCGCGCAAGGTCGTCTCACCGGTGTCGCTGATCGTCTCGGCGTTCGCGCCGGTCGAGGACGTGCGCCGCACGCTCACGCCGCAGCTGCGACTCGATCGTGGCGCCACGCGCCTGCTGCTCGTCGATCTGGGGGGCGGTCGCAATCGCCTGGGTGCCTCCTGCCTGGCGCAGGTGTACGGCCGGATCGGCGCGACCGCGCCGGACTGCGATGACGCCGGGCCATTGCGTGCATTCGTGGGCGCGATCATCGAACTGCGACGCCAGCGGCTGATCCTCGCCTACCACGATCGTTCGGATGGCGGACTGTTCGCGACGCTGGTGGAGATGGCGTTCGCCGGCCATTGCGGGCTCGACATCACGCTGACGGCCGGTGATCACGACGCGGCCGTCGCCGAACTCTTCGCGGAAGAGCTGGGTGCCGTGCTGCAGGTCGAGACCTCGCGGCTCGCTGAAGTGCGGGCTGTGTTCGCCGCCGCGGGCCTGGGCCCGGTGGTGCACGACCTCGGCACGGCCGAAGCCTTCGATCGCATCGTCATCGACGACCGTCACGGCAAGTCGGTACTCGATGCCACGCGCACCGATCTGCGCTCGGCGTGGTCCGAGACCAGCTACCGCCTGCAGTCGCTGCGCGACAATCCGGCCTGCGCGCACGAAGAACGCGAGCAGGTCACGGATGCGAAGAACCCGGGTCTGTTTGCGACTCTGACGTACGACCCGGCCGAGGACATCGCGGCGCCGTACGTGCTGCGCGGCGCGCGGCCCGAGATCGCGATCCTGCGCGAGCAGGGCGTGAACAGCCAGCTGGAGATGGCCGCGGCGTTCGATCGTGCGGGGTTCCGTCCGGCCGACGTGCACATGACCGACCTGATCGCGGGCCGCACGCGACTCGATCGCTTCAAGGGCGTGGTCGCCTGCGGCGGCTTTTCGTACGGCGACGTGCTCGGCGCCGGCGAGGGCTGGGCGAAATCGATACTGTTCAACGCTGCGCTGCGCGAACAGTTTGCTGCCTTCTTCGCGCGGTCAGACAGCTTTTCGCTCGGCGTCTGCAACGGCTGCCAGATGATGTCGACGCTCAAGTCGCTGATTCCGGGGGCCGGCCACTGGCCGCGGTTCGTCCGTAATCGCTCGGAGCAGTTCGAAGGCCGCGTGGGCCTGGTCGAAATCCTGCCGACGCCGTCGATTTTCTTCAGCGGCATGGCAGGTTCGGTGCTGCCGATTGCCGTCGCGCATGGCGAAGGCCGCGCCGAGTTCGTGAACGAGGCGGCGGAGCGCGACTGCACGCACGGCGGGCTGGTGAGCCTGCGCTGGGTGGACAACCACGGCAAGGTTGCTTCGACCTACCCGTCGAACCCGAACGGATCGCCATCCGGCATCACCGGCCTGACGACGACGGACGGGCGCGTGACGATACTGATGCCGCACCCCGAGCGCGTGTATCGCACCGTGCAGAACTCGTGGCACCCGGAAAACTGGGGCGAGGACGGCGGCTGGATGCGGATGTTCCGCAACGCTCGCGTCTGGGTCGGCTAGGAAGCCCTAGTCGCTGCGGGCGGCGCGCCCGATGGGCGTGATCTTGTCGAGCGACTCGTCGGCGAAGAACTTCCGCACCATCATTGCCTGCTGCAGCTTGCCCTTGCGCACGTAGGCTTCATACAGCATGTCCTTGACGAGTTCGAGCAGCACGCCGGCTTCGTTCGCGCTCAGGTCCGGCCACTGCGGCGACGGATCGGCATCGCTGCTGAACAGCACCTTTTTCACGATGCTGAAGGTTTCATGGTCGATCTCGGCCATTTCGCGCGCTTCGCGCGCCTGCTCGAAGATGCGCAGCCGGCCGTTCTCGCCAAGGTCCTGGAAAACCGCCTGTGCCGTGCGGCGGCACATCGAGCCGAAGGCGTTGAAGTGGCCCGACGAATAACAGCCGAGGGCCTCGCGGAACAGCAGCTCGATGTTCTCCGGCAGGTAGGTGAAGTTGAACTTCTCCTTCGCGCGCTCGAGCTCGACGAAGTTGTTCGCCAATTCGACGCGGTTGGCCGCGTACATCTTGACTGCGAACTTGAGGAAAATCGGCGCGCTGCACGAATCGCAGCGATAGACGATGCCCACGTGGTTCGGCCGGCTCGCGACGAGTTCGGAGTACTGCGGGATCGAGACCGCAGTGATGTGTGAATAGACCTGGCAGTGCGGGCACGGCAGGGCCAGGCTGCGTTCCTGGTCGTAGTGCAGACAACTGCTGGAATCGACGTAGACGGACATCTTTTCTCAGCCTTTGGTCCGAATGTTGTCGCCCACAGTGTAGCGCATCGCCTTTGCGGCCGCTTCGTTTGCCGGGCGTGCCTCGAGCACGGCCTCGGCCTGGCCCGGGGCCCGGGTCATGGCAACGTCGTACCGGGCACCGTCAGCCAGCGGCCGCCAGGGTCCGTAGGCATGGCGGGCGTCGACGTGATCTTTCCACCGTGAATCCGTCCGGGCCTGCGCCCAGATGTCTTCGCCCGCTTCTTCTTCGTCGCTCAGGGCATAACTGGCGGGGACGAGACGAGTTGGCGCAGGCTCGGCCGCGGGGGCCGCGGGGGCCGCAGCGGGCGTCGGCGTGGTCTCGGCGGCCAATTCCGTGCGCAGGAAGCGACCGCTGAGCCGGTCCAGTCGGAAGGCGTCGGGCAACCCCAGCTGCGCCGCCCGACCGGTCCAGACCAGCGTGCGCACGTCGAGGCGCCACTCGTCGCCTGACATCTCGAATACCTGCATGTGGCCGGCGGGAAGCCGGGTGAGGGTGACTCGATACGCGCTCGGCCCGGTCCGTTCGCAATGGACCTGTGCGATGAGGGCCTTGGGCCGCATCGACTCGTAGGTCTGCAGATGCAGGACAGGCGGCCAGAGCACCTGGGCGACGAGCAGGAGCAGGACCGCAACCGCAAGGTTGCCGGCAGCGGCCCACGGCCTGTGCGCGAGCCAGCGACTCAGGCTCAGGAGCAGGGCCAGCAGGCCGAAGGCGACGCAGAGCGCGATGACCCCCAGCATGCCGGCCGTCCGCTCAGCTGGCCGGAATGAGCGAGGTGAGCTCGCCCGAGTCGACGAGGCGGGCGAGGTTCGCGATGTCGCGATCGAGGCGATGGTCGTCCGGCTGGTACGGCACGTGTGTTCGCACTGCGGCATGCACGCGCTGCAGTTGCGCCGTGGTCGTGAGTGGGCGCAGCGAATCGAGCGCATGGGCGGCGGCGAGCAGTTCGATGCCCAGCACGCGTGCCGTGTTGTCGCAGATCCTCGCGAGCTTGCGGCCGGCCCACGGCGCCATGCTCACGTGGTCCTCCTGGCCCGCCGAGGTCGGCAGGCTGTCCACCGAGGCTGGGTGCGCGTACGTCTTGTTCTCGGAGACCAGCGCAGCTGCCGTGACATGCGCGATCATGAAGCCCGATTCGAGCCCGGGTTCGGTCGTGAGGAACATGTTGAGGTTCGGATTCACGCGACGGTCGAGCAGGTCGATGCGGCGCTCGGACGTGCTCGCGAGTTCCGCGACGGCGATCGCGAGGAAATCACTGATGAACCCGATCGGCTCGGCGTGGAAGTTGCCGCCGGACAGCACGTCTTCACCGAAGATCAGCGGGTTGTCGGAGACGCCGTTGATGGCGGCGCCGAGCACGTCACGCGCGTGGCGCAACGTATGTTCGACCGCGCCGAACACCTGCGGCATGCAGCGCACCGCGTAGGGATCCTGCACCCGCTCGCAGTGTTCGTGGCTGCGGCGGATCTCGCTGTCAGAATCGAGCAGCGCGCGGATGCGCCGCGCCGCGTCGATCTGGCCTGGCAGGCGGCTCGCCTGCTGGATGCGGTCGTCGAAGGGCGCGTGACTGCCGGCCAGGCCTTCCACCGTCATTGCGCAACAGATCACTGAGCCGTCGAGCAGCGACTCCGCGCGGAACAGGCCGTCGAGGGCGAGCGACAGGCTCAGTTGCGTGCCGTTCAGCAGCGCCAGGCCTTCCTTCGCCTGCAGTTCGAGCGGCTCGACGCCGGCCGCGCGCAGCACCTCGAGGTCCTTCAGTTCGCGCTGCCTGTCGTCGCCGGCGGCAGCGGGCGTCGTTGCCTCGCCCTCGCCGATGAGTGCGAGCGCCAGGTGCGCCAGTGGCGCGAGATCGCCGGATGCGCCGACCGACCCTTGTGCGGGAATCACGGGCAGCACGTCGGCATTGAGCAGGGCGAGAAGCGTGTCGACGACGAGCGGGCGCACACCGGAGAACCCAGCCGCCAGGTTGTTGGCCTTGAGCAGCAGCATGCGCCGCACCAGCGCGGGCGACAGCGGCTCGCCTACGCCGCACGCATGGCTGCGCACCAGGTTGAGCTGCAGCTTTTTCGTCTTTTGCGCGGGGATGACGCGGTTGGCGAAGGCGCCGAAACCGGTGTTGATGCCATAGGCGGTCCGACCGGATTCCACCGTCGCGACGACGGTAGCCTCGGACTCCCGCATGCGTGCGCGGGCCGTGTCCGCCAACTTGACCTCCGGGCGTCCACGTTCGAACCGCCGGAGCTGTTCGAGCGTGAGCGAGGCGCCGTCGATGACGAGCGTCGGGTTACGCATGCAGGCTGCGAAAGCGCACGCGGTGCGGTTCGTCCGCTGCTTCGCCACGGCGTTTCTTGAGGTCGTCGACGTATTCCGAGTAGTTGCCTTCGAACCAGACCACTTCGCTGTTGCCCTCGAAGGCGAGGATGTGCGTTGCGATGCGGTCGAGGAACCAGCGATCGTGCGAGATGACGACGGCGCAACCGGGGAAGCTCAGCAGCGCTTCTTCGAGCGCGCGCAGCGTTTCGATGTCGAGGTCGTTGGTCGGTTCGTCGAGCAGGATGACGTTGCCGCCTTCCTTCAGCACCTTTGCGAGGTGCACGCGGTTGCGTTCGCCCCCCGAGAGTTCCCCAATCAGTTGCTGCTGCTGGGCGCCGCGGAAATTGAAGCGGCCGACGTAGGCGCGCGACGGCGTCTCGTAGTTGCCGACCTTGATCATGTCGAGGCCGTTTGAAATTTCCGCGAACACGGTCTTCTTGTCGTCGAGCGATTGCCGTGACTGGTCGACGTACGCGAGTTGCACGGTAGGCCCGACGCGGAGCTCGCCGCCATCGGCGGTTTCCTGGCCGGTGATGATGCGGAACAGCGTGGTCTTGCCGGCGCCGTTCGGGCCGATGATACCCACGATGCCGCCCTGCGGCAGGTTGACGTTGAGGTTGTCGAACAACAGCTTGTCGCCGTAGGCCTTCGACAGTCCCTTGGCTTCGACCACGAGTTCGCCCAGGCGCGGGCCCGGCGGGATGTAGATCTCGTTGGTCTCGTTGCGTTCCTGGAACTCACGCGACTGCAGCTCCTCGAAGCGCTGCATGCGTGCCTTGCTCTTGGCCTGGCGCGCCTTCGGGTTCTGGCGCACCCACTCGAGTTCGCGCGCAAGCATCTTCTTGAGCGCGCCCTGCTGCTGCTCCTCGACCTTGAGCCGCGCTTCCTTCTGCTCGAGCCACGACGAGTAATTGCCCTGCCACGGGATGCCGTGGCCGCGGTCGAGTTCCAGGATCCAGCCCGCGACGTTGT
>Ga0315275_10003574_pt1 | contig 14338 bp, 11 predicted proteins | sample YL17G03_0_MG_FD_205557 | JGI IMG/M metagenome (GOLD analysis project Ga0315275, IMG submission 205557) | Sediment microbial communities from Yellowstone Lake, YNP, Wyoming, USA - YL17G03_0 | ecosystem: Environmental > Aquatic > Freshwater > Lake > Sediment | place: USA: Wyoming | collected... | reverse complement strand
TCCGCCCTTGCCGACGAACCATTGGTACGTCGCCTGTTTGGCGTCGAGGACCTTTCGCAACATATCCATCTGTTGCAAGGCGCCGTCGGAGTCGCCCGAGTCGAGGAAGAGGTCGAAGGGGAGGGGCCCGCTCAGTTGCTCGGCCAGGGCGATGCACGAACGCTCGGCGTAAAGCGGAAGGGCCTCGGCGGTCGCCGGACCGATCCAGCGGTCGAGGCCGACGGCGCCGCGGTATCCGCGCAGTTCCATCGCGCCCGAGATGACGCTGACCGACCCGTAGAGGTCGGGCCGCGCCAGGGCGTTATAGAATGCGCCGTGGCCGCCGGACGAGATGCCGGCGATGCCGCGCTGGCCCTTCTGGCGTGCGGCCGGATAACGGCCCTCGACAAATCCGCGCAGGTCCTCCGTGAGGTAATCGCCCCAGCGCATCCACGGCTGGGCGGGCGAGTTCATGAACCACGAGGCGCCGCCCACGGCCGGGCAGACCGCGATCAACTCGTACTTCGCCAGGTGCGGATCGAGCGCCGCCTTCCAGGTGTTGTCGCCGTCGAGGAGTCCCGGCAGGAAATAGATGACCGGGTACTTGCCGTCGGCCTTCAGGGCTGCGGGGTGGCCGACCCAGAACCGCTCGATCTTGCCGGTCGAGGGCGACTGGACGATGTAGAACTTCCAGACGTTCGGGACGGCGGCTGCGGCCGTCGGAAGGGCCGGCACGAGCGCCGCCAGGAGCCATGCCGCCGATAGCGCGCCGGCCAGCCGCAGTGATCTGCGCATATCCGCCTCCGAGGATGAGTGCCATCCAATTGTATGTGTTTAGCGTGCCCGTAGCCAGGTGCCACGGCTTCCCTGGCAGGGCGTGTCCTGATGCGGGCAGCACGGGTTGGCGAGCAACCTGCCTGCCGGCCGGCAGGCCCGTGGCACCCCCCCGAAGGGGAAGAGGCTGGCACGCTAAACACGTACATCCAATTGTCGGCCGAACGGCAGCCGCGTCAAGACCGGTTTTTCGTCGGCGCGGCCGCTCCATTGGACGCTCCGCCCCGGGAAGCAGGTTCGGCGCTTGAGGATCGGGCCTTGACGGCCACGCAAAAAAGGTTCATGGACTCAAAGCACCGGGCATCGAGGCGTTCGATCCACCCGCCGACCCGCCGCAGACCCGGCGCCTTATGCATCAGCCAGAGCAGGGGGGCCAGGGGCCGCGTCAGAAAGGCCGATCCGTCGAATGCCACCGCCTCGAGGCCCGAGCGTGCCAGCACCGCCGCGAGGCGGTCCTTCGAAAAGTGTTCGTGCCACTTCTTTCGGGCCGAGACGTCGCCGATGAGTCCGTCGGGGTTGACCGCGTAGCGGCGCTCGTGTTCCGCCCGCGAGTGCGCCAGCCGATAGAGCCACCGGTGCATCCGCGGAAACCGGAACTTGAAGTTTCCGATGTCAAGGAAAGAGAAGACGTACCACCGCGGCACGGTTACGATCAGGCGGCCGTCGTCGCGGAGGACCCGGCGGACCTCGTCCAGGAGTTCCTGCTGCTCGTGCACGTGCTCCAAAACATCTAGCAATATGATGGACGTAAATGTGTTGTCCTCAAAAGGCAGTGGGACCGTGCGGCTGATGTGCCGCACGTCCAGGCCGGGGAATCGCCGGCGGGCCTCGGCGACCGCATCGCGCGAGATCTCCAGGCCCACGAGGCGCCGGATGTTCTTGGCCCGCATCGCCGCAAGAAGCGCCCCGTCGGCGCAACCGAAATCCAGGTGGGCCTCCCCGCCGGCCGGCACGTGCTCCCAGGCAAAGCCGTAGCGGTTATACCCGAACGGATTTCCGGGGCTGAGACGGGTTCGCATCCGGCATGTCCTCGAGGTGAGCCAGGTTCGAGCGTCGGTATTTTATCGGCCAGGCGCCGCTCGGGCAACGAGGCTTTCCCGCTCGCTTGCGCTCGCGGCTAGTCGGCCCTCGCCCGATCGCGATGACTGCCGGCAGGCATGTTTGGCTGGACCTTGCTTTCGATGGTCGCCGATACTACCTTCTAAGAACCATGCGACTAGCCTATAACCTTGTCAGGCTCGCGCGGCCAAGCCACTGGATCAAGAACCTCTTCGTTTTTGCGGCGCTCCTGTTTTCGCGCAAAGTGACGGACCCTGATGCGGTGCTGGCGGCCGTCAAAGGGTTCATCGCCTTCTGCTTCGCTTCGAGCGCCATTTACGCGCTCAACGACGTCCTTGACCAGCGGGAGGACCAGCGGCATCCGAAGAAGCGGCTGCGGCCGGTGGCATCGGGCGAGGTCGCGCGCGGCGAGGCCCTGGCGATGTACGTCGTCCTGGTCGTGGCGTCGCTCGCGGTCTCCGTCGCGGTGGCAGCGCTCTTTCCGATCATGGTCGGCCTTTACCTCGTGGTGATGCTTGCCTACGTGCTGGGCCTCAAGCGCGTGGCGATCCTGGACGTGCTCTTGATTGCGGTGGGGTTTGTCATCCGGGCCTACGCGGGCGGCGTGGCGGTCCACGTCTGGGTCAGCCCGTGGCTGGTGCTGTGCACGCTCACGCTCGCGCTCTTCCTGGGGTTTGCGAAGCGCGAGAGCGAACGGGCGGGCCTGGGTCCCGCGGCGGCCGAGACGCGGGCCATCGAATGGAATATATATGACGCGAAGAGCCTGGACCACATGATGACGGTGTCGGCGGCCCTGGCGATCGCCACCTACATGCTCTACACGGTCAGCCCGGAGACGATCGCTCGCGTCGGCCACCCGTGGATGTTCCTGACGGTCCTGCCGGTGGTCTACGGCGTGTTCCGATTCTACCGCCGTGCCGCGAGCGGCAAGGCGACCGGACCCGTCGAGATGGTCCGGCGCGACCCGGCGTTCGTCGTCGCCCTGGCCGTGTGGCTGGGGATGGTGGCGGTCATGCTCTTCGTGGTGCCCAGGAGCGCGCCGTGATCGTGATGAGGAATGCCGGATGAGCACCGCCCATACGGGCCGTATGGCCGAACAAGGGCTGGAAGACCGCGCTACGGGCCGACTCGCGTGGCTCTGGCTGGCTGGCGCCGCCGCGGCCCTGGTTCTCTATGTTCTGACGCTCGCGCCGGACCTGGTGTGGCAGGACGCCGGCGATTACCAGTTGCGGGCCGCGAGGCTGGACCTCGTGCGGTCGGGCGACACCGTCCGGGTCCATCCTTGGTTCCTCCTGGTGGCCCACGCGCTCGGGCGGATTCCGCCCTGCCTGTCCGGTAGGCAGGTGTGGAACTACGCCTACGCAGCCAACCTGGCCTCAGCCATCGGCTCGGCCCTGGCCGTGGCTAACCTGCTACTGCTCGCGCGCCTCGTCACGGGTCGGACCTGGCCGGCGGTCATTGCGGCGACGACCTTTGCCGTCGGCCACGCCGTCTGGTCCTACGCCACCGTTGCGCAGACCTACGGATGGATGGCGGCGCTGCTGACGGCGATGTGCCTTGCGACGTGGGCATACCTTGCCGAGAGGAAGATGCGATGGTTCCTTGCGGCGTTCCTGGCGGGCGGCATGGGCCTGAGCGACCATCTTATGATAGGCATCGCCCTCATCGTATTCGCCGGATGGGCGGTCTGGGATGTCGTGCGTCAGCGGACGCCGTGGTGGGCGCTCGCGGCCGGCGCGGCGTGCGCGCTGGTCGGCGCGGCGCTCTACTGGGCGGTCATCGCGATGGAATACATGCAGACGGGCGACCTTGAGGGGGCGCTGCGGTCGGCCCTCGTCGGCCGATGGGCGGCCGGCGTCTTCAACCTTTCGGACCTTCCCCTGCACCTCGGCAAGTCGGCCCTCTACATCGGCCTCTCGTATCCGACGCCGCTTGTGCTGGCGGGCTTCGCCGGCGCCGCTGGCCTCGTGCGGCGTCGCGACACGTTCTCCCGGCTCCTCGTGGTCCTTGCGGCGGTGTACCTCCTCTGGGCCGTCCGGTACAAGGTGTCGGACCCGGAGGCGTTCTTCATACCGTTCTACGTGTTTGCGAGCGTGATGATCGGCCTGGGGGCCGCGCGGTTCCTGGAGCGTCGCGGGCGGTGGGCGATAGCGGCGCTGGCGGTCGCGGCGGTTCTACCGGCAGCGGTCTATGCGGTCCTCCCGCCGGCTGTCGAGGGGATATTTGCGGCGTATCCGCAAGTGCGCCAGCGCCTGGACCTTGCGACGTTCGAGCGTCCGCTGCCGTACCGCGACACCTATGCGTATCTTTTTCAGCCATGGAAATGCGGCGACCGGAGTGCGCGGCGGTTCGCCGAGGAGGCGCTTCGGTCGCTTCCGCCGCGGGCGGTGCTCCTGTCGGACTCGACGGCCAGCCCGCCGCTCCTTTGCCTCCAGCGTCTGGAGGGCTTGCGGCCGGACGTCCTCGTCGTCGGCGCCGAGACCAGCATGACCAGCGAAATCGGCAGGCACTTCTGGCTGAGCGACAATGACCTTGCGACCGAGGCGGCGGCCCAGGACCTGCGGATATTCGTGGTCACCAATCACCCGTATTACCTGCCGCCGTGGGTAGCCAAGTACGCGCGCCTGGAGCCGTTCGGAATTCTCTGGGAAGTCGTGCCGTGCGACGGCGGGGCGGCGCCATGAGTCCTCTCGGGCGGGCGGTCAAGCGGACGATGGACGTGGCCGTTGCGGCGGCCGGTCTCGTGGTCTGCTCGCCGGTCCTGGCGGTGGTGGCGTTGCTGGTGCGTCTCGGCAGCCCTGGTCCGATCCTCTTTCGCCAGGAACGTGCCGGCCGCGGCATGAAGCCGTTCACGATCCTGAAGTTTCGGACGATGCGTGCCGATGCGGATCCGTTCGGCGTCAGCCCTCGCGAGGCGGGCGACGCGCGGCTGACGCGGATCGGGCGGCGGCTGCGCGAGACCAGCCTCGACGAGTTGCCGCAACTCTGGAACATCCTTAAGGGCGACATGAGCCTCGTCGGTCCGCGTCCGCTGTACGTGAGCCAGGCCCGCGAGTTCACGGAGCGTGAGCGGCGTCGGCTGGAGGTCCGGCCGGGAATGACGGGCCTCGCCCAGACCCGCGGCCGGGGCGAGATTCCACACGAGGAAAAACTTGAGTTGGACGTTCAGTACGTCGAAAAACAAAGCGTGCGCCTGGACCTCTGGATCCTCTGGCGCACGGCCTGGCGCCTCTTCAGCCGCAAGGACGCCTACCAGAAATGGTGATGACCCCCTCTCCCTCGATGGGAGAGGGATGGGGTGAGGGTGAAAGTGCTTCCATTAAACGAACCAGGCCCCCTCACCCCGGCCCCTCTCCCGCCAGGGGAGAGGGGATATGAAACAGCCTCTTTGTTGACAAACGCCGCGGCGCGGGTATGCTTACAGGGCCATATCGTCTGAAAACCGTCGGCGGAACATGAGGATGACGAGGCGGAACCATGCCTGAGACAGTCAACATTCTGATGACGTGCATCGGGCGGCGCGTCAGCCTTCTGAATTCCTTCCGGCGGGCGATGGCGGAACTGGGGGTGGCCGGGCGGATCTACGGCAGCGACTGGTCCGGCATGGCGCCGGCGTTCTACGAGGCGGACGAAGGGTTCATCGTGCCCGGGGTCAACGCGCCCCATTACATTGACGCGCTCTTGGATATCTGCCGCCGCAAGAAGGTCGGCCTGGTGATCCCCCTGGTGGACCCTGAACTGCTGGCGCTGGCGCAGGCGCGGGACCGGTTCGCCGCCGAGGGTTCGCGCGTGGTGATCTCGTCTCCGCGTGTGATTGAAATCTGCCGCGACAAGGAGAAGACCTGCCAGTTCCTGGAGGCGGCCGGCATCGGGTCGCCCAAGGCGCTGTCGCTCAAGGAAGCCGTAAAGGGTCCGTTCCCGATCATCGCCAAGGCCCGAGCCGGTTCCAGCACGAAAAACGTCCGGCAGGTTCAGAGTGCGGATGGGCTGCGCCGCCTCGGCCAGACCAAGATGGATTACGTCTTCCAGGAATACATTAAAGGTCGGGAGTTCACGGTGGACGTCTATGCCGGCCTCGACGGCGTGCCGCGCGTGGCCGTGCCGCGCGAGCGACTCCAGGTCCGCGCGGGCGAGGTGATCCGCGGCCGGACCGTCCGGGACGAGCGGATCATCCGGGAGGCCATGAGGCTGGTCGAGGCGCTGGCGGAATGCGTCGGCGTCATCACGGCCCAATGCCGGCTGACGGCGAAGGGCGACGTGAAGTTCTTCGACGTGAACCCGCGGTTCGGCGGCGGCGTACCGCTTGCCATCCGGGCCGGCGCCGATTTTCCCCGATGGATCATCGAGGAGCATCTCGGCCGCAAGCCCGACATTGTCCCGGACGCCTGGGAAGACGGCCTGGTCATGATGCGCTACGACGGCGAGGTATTCCGCCGCGCGGACGAGTTGGTGAAGTTGGAGTAAGTCGCCGTGCCAAAGGCGTGGGGGGATGGGAAAAGGAGTCCACGTGTTTCCGCCCGGTTCGACGCCCTGGATTGACATCCTCAAGGATGTCTGGGCGCCGGGCGTCTGGATATTTCTCGTCGCGCTGCTCCTGAGCCTGCTCGGGACGCCCCTGTTCCGGTGGTTCGCCCTTCGCAAGAACATCTACGACCGGCCGGACCAGGCCGTCAAGATCCATAAGGCCCCGATTCCGTACCTCGGCGGCGCCGCCATCTGGCTGGCCTGGACCCTGGCTGTGCTGATCTACTGCCTGTGGGCGCCGACCGGCGAGGGCGTGGACTGGCGTGCGGCCGTGGCCCTCCTGGCGGGAGGCGCGGTCGCCTTTGTGACCGGTCTCGTGGACGACCTGCGAAACATCCAGCCGAGAACCAAACTCATCGGCCAGGCCCTCGCCGGCGCCATCCTGCTCCTCGGAGGCATCCGCTGGTCGGCCTACCCGAACTTCACGTGGTTGCCGGTCCTGGACCTGGCGGAGGGCAGCCTTTTTGTGGTCACGATATGCGTGGCGATGCACTTCGTGGTGGTGCTGGGGGCCACCAATGCCACGAACCTCCTGGACGGCCTGGACGGACTGTGTTCCGGCGTGACGGTGATTATCTCGGCGGGATTTCTCCTCCTGGCGACGGCCCTCGTCGCGTGGGCCAAGTACGACCCGGCGCAGCAGGCCTTGTTCTATCCACACATGGACCTGGTTCTGGCGGTGTCGTTCGCGCTGGCGGGCGCGGCCATCGGGTTCCTCCCGTACAACTTTAACCCCGCGAGGATCTTCATGGGCGACGCCGGAAGCGTCTTCATCGGTTACGTCCTGGCGGCCCAAATGATCATCTTCGCCGGCCGCCACGGCGTCGTGAAGTGGTTCATAGGGGCACTCTTTATCTTCGGGGTTCCCATCTTCGACACGGGCGTGGCCGTCATCCGCCGGGTCCTCAACCGCCGGCCGATCATGCGGCCGGACCGCAGCCATGTATATAATCAGTTGGTGGATCGGCTGGGCCTGTCGGTGCGTTGGACCGTCGCCATCCTGTACGGCATGAGCATCCTCTTCGCCGCTGCCGGACTTCTGGTCCTCTACCTGCCCGGCACGCGAGCGATGCTCATCTATCTGCTGTTGGGCGCCGCCATCCTGGTCGTGGTGTGGCGGCTGGGGTTCCTGCGGATGACGCCGGGGGAGATCGCCGCCGCCGACCTCAGCCTCGCCCAGAAGCGGCGGCGGTAGCGGACTGGGCTGGTCGGCCTTGCCAGGCCGAGGGCGAGGGCGGATAATAACCTTGGTGCAGTAGATCTGAAAGTGGAAGGCGACTTATGCGAGTGCGGTATGCGGCTCTCCTGGCGGTGGCGGCAGTTTTAACGATCGGGACATCGGCCCTCGGTCAGGGCATCGTCGGCGTGGGCGGCGGTCCGAGCGCAAACTTCGGTACGAACCTTCCCTCGGCCGGCCTAGGTCATTCCCTCGGAGGAAATTTCACGACGGCCGCACGGTTTTTCGGACGGCCGTTCACTGGCGGCGGCAGTTTCATCACGGTCACTCCCATCGAGGTGAACCTGATGCGCAATCCCCAGGGGCTGCCCAGTCCCTACGACCTGGCCCCGGGGCCGGGCTTCGGACCGCTCATGGGCCTGAAGTTCAGGACGATTGATTCGCTCTCCTTCGAGAAGCGCGGCCGCCTGGCCAAACTCCGCGAGGCCACCCTCGCGCTGGCCGAGCGGATCCGCCAGGCCGACCAGACCAGCGCCGGACAGGTCAGCCTCGGGTTCCGCCAGTTCATGTTTCCGATGCCCCTGGTGGACCGGCTCGATCTGGGCTATGGCTTCTTCTCGCAATTGGATCTCGTGGGCGCCGGCTCCGTCAGCCCCGAAGTCTTCCTCGCTCCGTTCACCCAGGAAGTCCAGCAGAGCCTCGGCGAGAAGGAGTTCCAGGACGCCGCACAGGCCATGCGCCTGAGCCGCCCCTTGCCCGAAGGCATGACCATGGACCAGTTCTACGACACCCAGTTGTCGGCCCTCGGCAACTTCCTTTTCAACAGCCGCAAGTTCGTGGTCTCCGCCGCCGTCTGGTCGGCCCTCGTTGACCGCGACAAGACCAATGGCACCGCCAGCCGCGCCCTGGCCCTCTCGCTCCTGGCGTCCGGCCAGATGCAGAAGGCCGCCGCCGAGGTCCGGCGGTCCCTGGCCCTCGCTCAAGGCTGGCCCGACAAGGTGCGGTTCACCGGCTCGAACTTCCAGGACGTCTTCCCGTCGGTCCAGGACCTCACCGGCATCCGCGAGGAACTCAAGGCCCAACTCGACAAGCAGCCGGACGACCCCGACCTCAACCTCCTGATGGCCTTCGTGGACCTTTTCCAGGGCAACCTGACCGGCGCCACGGAGCGCCTGCAAACACTGGCCGCCAGGGACGAGGTCGCGCGGCAATGTCTGGACCGCATCAAGGCGGGGGCGGTCGCCGATTCCGTCAGGCGTCCGGCCCAGTCGGCCCTACGCCGCGCCGCCGTCGAGTTGACCGGCCTCGAGGAAGCGCCCCTCTCGCCCGAGGACCGGGCCAAACTCATCGCCGCACTCCAGGCCGGCCCGACCACCTACGAAGACTACATGCGACTGGGCGATTTCCGGTTCTTCATGGGCGACTTCAACCAGGCGAGCGAGTCCTACCGCGCCGCCCACAAGGCCCGCCCCGAGGACCCTTACGCCCTGTTCGCCCTGACGCACGCTTGCTTCGCCAACGGGGAGTACCGCCAGGCCGTCCGGAACCTCGAGGCGGCGCTCGCCATCCAGCCCAACTGGGGACTCTACGAGTTCCGCATCCAGGAGTTCTACGGCGACCCCGACGAGTATCAGCGACAGTTGAAGGACCTCCAGCGGATGGTCGAGTTGCGGACCCAATCCGCCGACATGAAGTTCCTGTTGGCATATATCTATTACTTTAGCGGCCGCTTTGCCGACGCCACCGATCTCCTGGCCGCCTGTCTCCGCGCCGACCCGAACTTCCAGGAGGCCAACTACTTCCTGCGCCTCGCCAGGCTCCAGGGCTAGCGCCGCCAGGGGTGGCATGGTCACGCCGTGCCGTTGCGTGACCATGCATCGGTACCGGCGCGGCCGGCAACTTTCAGGAGGAATCGTGGCCCAAGAGCGCGTGCCCCTGTCCCGTCCCGACATCAGCCAGGCCGACATTGACGCCGTCGTGGCGATCCTAAGGACCCCTCACCTCAGCCTTGGCCCGACCGGCCCCGCCTTCGAAAAGGCGCTCGCCCGGTACGTCGGCCTCAGGCACGGCGTGGCCGTCAACTCCGGCACCTCGGCCCTCCACCTCGTGGTCCGGGCGATGGGCCTCGGGCCCGGCGACGAGATGATCACGAGTCCCTTCACGTTCGTCGCCACGGCCAACTGCGCCCTTTTCGAAGGCGCAAAGCCCGTCTTCGTGGATATAAACGAAAAGACATGGAACTTCGACGTCGCCGGACTCGAGGCGGCGATCACCCCGCGCACCCGCCTCCTCATGCCCGTCCACATCTTCGGCCGACCCATGCCGATGGACGCTATTCTGAGGATCAGTCAGGCCCGCGGCATCCCGGTCGTCGAGGACGCCTGCGAGGCGCTCGGCGCGACCTACAAAGGCCGCAAGGCCGGCGCCTTCGCCCTCGCCTCCACCTTCGCCTTCTATCCCAATAAGCAGATGACCACCGGCGAAGGCGGCATGATCCTCACCGACGACTCGTCCCTGGCCGACCTTTGCCGGAGCCTACGAAACCAGGGCCGCGACCCGAAGGGCGGGTGGCTGGCCCACGCGCGCCTGGGCTACAATTATCGCCTCTCGGACATCAACGCGGCCCTCGGCCTGTCGCAACTCGCGCGGCTCGAGGATTTTCTTGCCGCGCGCCAGCGCGTCGCCGAGCGGTACTTAAAGAAACTCGCCGAGGTTGAGGAACTCGTTCTCCCGCCGCCGTACCTGGACGGTCGCCTGTCGTGGTTCGTCTTCGTCGTGCGCCTGGCCGACCGGTTCACGCAAGAGCAGAGGGACAAGGTCCTCGCGCATTTGAGAGAGCAGGGGATCGGGACGAACAACTATTTCTCGCCCGTCCATCTCCAGGGGTTCTATCGAGAGAAGTTCGGCTACAAGCCCGGCGACTTCCCGGTCACGGAGAAGGTTGCCGCCCGCACGCTCGCCCTGCCGTTTTACAATCGCCTGTCGCAGGAGGACCAGGACCTGGTCATCGAGGTCCTGAAATCCGCCCTCGCGCGGCTGTGACGGCTGTAGGCCGTCATCCTGAGCGAGCGAAGCGAGTCGAAGGATCTCCGCCAGTGCGGAGTGCGGAATGAACGGCCAAACGGCCACCCGCTGGAGAAGGGGAAAATAGTATTGGTGTCCCCAGATATTCCAGATATTAACGTGTCCAGCGGCAACATCGTCCCGCCGCCCGGGGCGGCATAGACCGGCCGGACGACCTCAATCGCCCCGTTGACCGTCAGGGGGTGCGTCGTCTGTTGGCCCTTGTACCGGAGCCGCCGGCCCGTCGCATCGGCCGGAGGGGGAAAAAGCGGCTTTCGCCGCGTCCGTCCGGAGTTGGATGCCCCGCTCGTAGAGCCGTTGTCGGAACCGCGCCATCGCGTCGCGAACCGCCTCCTCGCTCCCCGCGATGACCGCTCCGTCGGGTGCCGCATTGATTGCCTCGGTCACCTCCCGCAACAACCTCTCGATGTCCGGCCCCACCGCCTGCTTAACCTGCGCCAAACTGATCTTCGCACGTTTTGACATTCGTCTTGTCTCCTCCAGGCCCCCCATGCCTGTAAGACATGACTAACAAAGAACTTAGAGAGCGCCAGTAAAATCAGTCACACCCTCGGAGGGACACGCGCCACCTGCCCGCCGTAGCCTTGTCGAAGCGAGTCGCGTCCGGTTTCGTTACCCTACGACTTACAGTGACCTCCTCAAGAATAAACCTGGGTCGTGTCCCCAAGGGCACAAGGGCACCTCTCTTTTGATCACCGAAGAAATCCGCGACCGCCGCAAAGATGACTTGACCCGCGCGGCAAGCGCGCGCACAATCCGCTGATGCAAGACAGTCCCCGGGTCTCTCCGGTTGAGGCGGACGGGTCCGGCGGCACAACGAAAGGAATCCGCGGACGATGATCGAGTTCGGGAACAAGATCGTTTTCGTAGGTTATGGCGCGGTGTCTCAGTGCACGCTGCCCATCTTCGTGAAGCACGTCAATGTCCCCCCGAAGAACATCACGATCATCGAATTCGAGGACCGGGCGGAGGCGCTCCGGCCGTGGACGGACCAAGGTGTGCACTTCGTCCGCGACCGCATCACGAAGGAAAATATGGGGTCCCTGCTCGCGAAGCACCTTTCGGCCGGCGACCTCCTCGTTGACCTCGCCTGGAACATCGAGTGCACCGACATCCTCCAGTGGTGCCACGATCGCGGCGTCCTGTACGTGAACACCTCCGTTGAACTCTGGGACCCGTACGCCGGCGCCCGGAACAAGCACCCCACCGAGCGGACGCTCTACTGGCGTCACATGAGGATCCGCGAGATGACGGCCGGCTGGAAGGAGCACGGGCCCACGGCCGTCCTCGAGCATGGCGCCAACCCCGGCCTCATCTCCCACTTCACCAAGCAGGGCCTGATTGACATCGGCGAGCGACTCCTCGCGGACAAGAAGGCCAAGGGCAAGGACGTCGAGGCGATCCGCGAATTCATCCGCTCGGGCGCGTTCAACCGGCTGGCCATGAAGTTGGGCGTCAAGGTCATCCACTGCTCCGAGCGGGACACGCAGATCACCGACAAGCCGAAGCAGGTGGACGAGTTTGTCAACACCTGGAGCGTCGAGGGGTTCCGCGAGGAAGGCACCACGACCGCCGAAATGGGCTGGGGCACCCACGAGAAGGAGTTGCCCGACCATGCCTACGAACACCCGGACGGACCGCGCAACCAGATCTGCCTGGCCCGCATGGGCATCAACACGTGGGTGAACTCGTGGGTCCCCGAATACTCGATTGTCGGAATGGTGGTCCGCCACGGCGAGGCCTTCACCATCTCCGACCGGCTGACGGTGTGGGAGGACGGGAAGCCCGTATATCGCCCGACCGTGCACTACGCCTACTGCCCCTGCGACTCGGCCATCGCCAGCCTGAATGAGTTACGCGGATACGACTACCGGCTTGTGGATCGCCAGCGGATCATGACCGACGAGATCACGAGCGGCTCGGACATCCTGGGGGCGCTCCTCATGGGCCACCCCTACAACGCCTGGTGGACCGGCAGCGACCTTTCAATCGAGGAATCGCGCCGGCTCGTGCCGCACCAGAATGCCACCACGATGCAGGTGGCGATCAGCGTCGTGGCGGCGGCCCTGTGGATGATCGAGAATCCGCGACGGGGCGTCTGCGTGCCCGACGACCTGCCGCACGAGTACGTCCTCGCGATCGCCAAGCCGTACCTCGGCAAGTTCATCTCGATCCCGTCGGACTGGACGCCCCTGAAGCACTACTCCAACTCTTTCGAGGGGTACAATAAACCCGCTCTGGACCCGAGCGACCCGTGGCAGTTCAAGAACTTTCTCATCACCGACGGAGACTGAGGAGAGGGTCGCAGCGGACCGGCGCCATCATGCAAAGGAAGGTGACATGGCGAACCTGAGACTCCTCAAGCGTCTGGCCCGGAAGCACGGCACGCCCCTGTTCGTGGTGGACCACAAGGTCCTCCGGGCCAATTACCGCCAGTTCAAGCAATACCTGCCGCGAGTCCAGGCCTATTACGCCGTCAAGGCCAACCCCGACCCGGCCATCGTCCGGACGCTCTACGAGATGGGCGCAAGTTTCGACGTGGCCTCGATGCCCGAGTTCCTCATCGTCCACGAAAACATCAAGAACCTACCTGCGAAGCAGCGCCAGGACTGGATTTGGGACAAGATCATCTACGCCAACCCCATCAAGGCCACCGAGACGCTCGAACAGTTGGACCCATATAAGCCGCTCGTGACCTATGACAACGTCGAGGAAATCCGCAAGATCAAGAAGCACGCCCCGCACGCCGGCCTGGCGCTCCGGATCAAGGTGCCCAACACCGGCTCGATGGTGGAACTCTCGAGCAAGTTCGGCGCCGCCCCCGGCGAGGCCGTGGACCTCATCCGCGCAGCCTTCGACGCCGGACTCGTCGTCGAAGGCGTCAGTTTCCACGTCGGCAGCCAGTGCACCAACTTCGAAAATTACGTTCAGGCCCTTTACCTGGTGGCCGGCATCTTCATGGAGGCCTGGGGCTGCGGATACGAGCAGGTGAAGATCCTCGACATCGGCGGCGGATTCCCCGCGCATTATGACAAGAACGTCAAGCCGTTCCGGCAACTGGCATCGCGGCTCAATTCAGAATTCGATCGCCTTTTCCCCAAGCACATCGAGATCCTGGCCGAGCCGGGCCGCTTCATGGTGGCCACGGCCGCAACCCTCGTCGCCAAGGTCATCGGAAAGGCCGTCCGCGACGGGAAGCCCTGCTACTATATCAACGACGGCGTTTACCACACCTTCAGCGGCGTCATCTTCGACCACTGCAAGTACCCCGTGAGGGCCTTCAAGAAAGGTCCGACCGAGATCTCGGCCGTTTACGGACCCACCTGCGACGCCCTCGACACCATCTCGCTGGCCGAAGAACTGCCCGACCTCCAACTCGGCGACCTCGTCTATAGCGAAAACATCGGCGCCTATAGCCACGCCTCGTCCACCTATTTCAACGGTTTCCCCCCGGCAACCGTGGTCCACATCAACCAGTAGGCGCTCTTAAGCCCGGAACCCGGAACCCGAAACCCGGAACCCGAAACTTGGAACCTGGAACCTGGAACTTGGAACTGCCGTTGCCTTAACTTGCGCGCGGTTACGTTGACTTACGTTTTTTGCGCGCCCGAAAAACGCGTTTTTTTTGCCAAAGTTATCCACAAAACGGCCCTGGCGCGTGCGCCGCGAGGGGTCTGCGGC
>Ga0315275_10003572_pt1 | contig 14341 bp, 10 predicted proteins | sample YL17G03_0_MG_FD_205557 | JGI IMG/M metagenome (GOLD analysis project Ga0315275, IMG submission 205557) | Sediment microbial communities from Yellowstone Lake, YNP, Wyoming, USA - YL17G03_0 | ecosystem: Environmental > Aquatic > Freshwater > Lake > Sediment | place: USA: Wyoming | collected... | reverse complement strand
CAAATTCAGCGTCTTCGGCTGGTAATCGACACGCGCCACAACCGTGGCCTTGAGCGTCAGCGTAATCTCAGGCTTTGCCTTATCGTTGCTGATGACGGGAACACGTCTGGTTACCACGCCGGGCTGCGTGGTTGCATGATACTTGATTTTCAGCGTTCCGCTCTCACCTGGCTCGTACTCTTTCTTTTCCAGTGTGAATAAAGTACATCCGCAGTCGGGCTTCACGTCGATTATTTTCAACAGGGCCTCGCCGACGTTCTTGAAGCCGAACTCGCAGATATTGGCGGTGCCCGGCCCCACGTCGCCGAAGTCATGAACCATCTTGTCGAATCTAACCTCCGGCCCAGGTGCGTTGGCGTCCGCCTTGGGCTTTTCGGGTTCCGGCTTGGGCTTAACGGCTTCCAGCCTGGGCCTGACACGCTCGGCCTTAACAGGTTCCGGCTTAGGATTGACGGGTTCGGGCTTAACAGGCTCGGCCTTCGGTCTAACCGGTTCCGCGGCCTCTTTCGCAATAGCCACTGGCTTCTCAGTGGCCTGCACCACCTTCTGCGGCTCCTGCGCCGGCTTTTGTGCCTCTTCGCAGCCGATTTGCGACAGCAAAACGCAGCCGATACCCAAAACGACCAAAATCATGCAAGTACGTTTCATATTTCGATCTCCGAATTAGTTCTCAGAATCAATCTTCTGAACAAACCAGCCCAAAAGCGTCATTATACTCAAAATGCCGCCCCACGGCAAGCAATTTCCAGCCCTTTTTGATGCCATAATGTGCGGATTTTCTCTTTCACAGCCGCAGGACGACGCGTTAAAAGTGAGATTAAGCAGATCAAGGAAACTGAGTGTGCCCGGAGCAAGCCGGCCGTTCATAACGGTGACCCTCATTATCGTTTGCATTGGCTTGGCCAGCCGCTTAAATATCTTGGTATCGTCCCAAGATTTGTGGGGAAAAGACTATCGGGTAAAAAGGCGTTCCTTCGACGCTGCTCAGGATGGTGAGCTTGTCGAACCATTATCGCATTAGGGCTGACAGCAGGCAATAAAACGCCTCCGAGAATCTCCCACAGCAGAGCTTGTAGGTTTGCGATTCTGCTGGTAGCGGATAAAGCGACAAACGCTATTGGCTGTTCCGGAACTGAACAACCAGATTGCCCCCAACCTTTGGGACGTTAATAAGAAGTTTCTGTATCGGAGACGGTGCTGGGTGCCATATAATCACGATGCTTCAGGTCAGTGTGGTATATGTGGCCGTGTTATGAAGAGGTGAACAAATGAATGAGATTCGTAGGCGAGTATTCATAGGAGAACGTGGATTGCCGGCACTTGGACTATTGGTCTGGGTATGCCTGTCTCAAAGCTCGTTTGCGGACTTGTTGGGGGATTTGGCCCGGCCGCACAATGGGCGAAGTATGCGGGAGACCTCGACGCATAAGATTGGGCCCGACGGCAAGTACGACCCTAACGGCGAGCCGGACCCGCAGAGCAACTACGACAACAAGAACGTCGCTCCCGGCGAGACAAAGGTGCTGATGAACGCGAAAGGACCCGGAGTCATCACGCATATCTGGATGACATTCCTCGGCCCGGAGCCTCACCCCTGGGCCAAGAACGGCTCAGCCAATCATCAGGAGATGCTCCTGCGGATGTATTGGGACGGCAGCGAGCGGCCGGGCGTCGAGGCGCCGGTCGGCGACTTCTTCGCCAACAGTTTCGCCAAGCGCAGCGAAGTCATCAGTCTGCCCGTTGTCGTTGAAGACGCCGACTCCTACAACTGCTTCTGGCAGATGCCGTTTCGCAAGTCGGCCAGAATTGAGGTCGTCAACGAAAGCGATAAGCCCATCAGCCTTCTCTACTACAACATCGACTGGATCAGGAAAAACCGCATCAGCAAGGATACGCCTTACTTTTACGCGCAATACCGCCAGGAATACCCCGTCGAGAATGGCAAGGATTACCTGCTTCTTGAAACCGAGGGAAAAGGCCATTATGTGGGCACCGTTTTGAGCGTGCGAACGCGCAGCCCATCCTGGTTTGGAGAGGGCGATGAAAAAATCTACATCGATGGCGAGGAAAAGGCCTCCATCTGGGGAACGGGAACGGAAGACTACTTCCTCAGCGCCTGGGGCCTCAAGAAAACGAGCACCCTCTTCTTCGGCGTGCCTTACTTCGACCAGTGGGGCATCGTAGGCGGCCATACCAGCGCGTACCGCTGGCATATCTGCGACCCGATTGTCTTCAACAAAGCTATCAAGGTGACTTTCGAGCACTACGGCTGGATTTCCGCAGATGAGAACCCCACCGGCAAAGTCCATAGCTGGAACGAACGCGAGGACGACTATTCGAGCGTGGCATTCTGGTATCAGACCGGCGAGCCGACTTTCAAAGCACGTGCTCCACACGCCAGCCAACGCAAGCTGCCCGGCCTTGACCAGGTCATTGCGGCCCGCGAATATACCGACGACCGCTGCCACGGCGAAGGAAAAGCCGTCGTGCAGAGCCTGGAGATTTATCCTGACGGGCATCTGCTGTACATGCCGGCCCAGAAAGAGGGGGCCTGGGTCGAGATTCCTGTTGAGGTCGCGAAAAAGGAGCCGCGTCGTCTTGTCCTTGTTATGACCTGTTCATACGACTTCGGCAAGTACCAGGCGTACCTCGACGGAGTCAAGTTAGGCGGTGTGATGGACCTATACAGCAAGGAAATCCTCAGCCGTGAGTATCACCTGCTCGACTTCTGGCCGGAGCCGGGCAAATACACGCTCCGCCTGGAGTGTGTCGGGAAGAGCCCCGAATCCGCAGGCTACTACCTCGGTATCGAGTCCGTTCGCCTGCGGCAGCGCCGCCCGCGCGTCCTCGAATACGCCCGCGACAAGGACAAAGACTGGCGCAAAGAACCTATTCTCTACGAATAGCGGCATACCTGGGGCAAGACCCGCCGTGCCGCGTTGGCGCCGGCAAATCGGCGACCGCCCGCAAGGTCCTATATAAGCCCGCTTTTCCGTATGACGCTCAAGGTGAAAATGGCCGCGACGCGGAGACCGCCTATCGTGTTATCTTCTTTTGGGAAAAGCACTTACGATGCTATCGCGCCGACAAACGGCCCCTGTTTATTTGTGAATTTCCCCGAAATCTGCAATAAAAATTGTCCCGGCGCGCGTCTTTATAGGTGAAACCTCAGCTTGACGAAAACGAAAAGGAGTCTGTTGAGGAGGATACCGAAATGCTAAAAAGAATAACAACCGAATTTGGAGCGGCTGTCAAGCTGATACTGGCGGAGAATCTCAACGTTTTGCGAACCTTCGTCAGGTACCTGACAAGCCTGTTTGGGAGATTCGGCCAACTGCAGAAGGACGCAAAACTGCGAGGCGGAAAGGAGCTGGTTTAGAAAAGAGCAGGATATGCCGAAGAAGACGACGTTGGCTCTTGATTGAGTGTGGCTGACTGGGAAATATCCTCTGCGGGTGTAACCGCCGGACAGAGGCGCCCACTATCCTGTTGAAAGAGTCTTGCCGGCGGATAGAAAGACAAGATAAGAGAAATGTTAAGACTTTAATAAGGTAACAGCCCTCCTTAAGGCGGCCGGATGCGTACATAAGTCGTGCACATCCGGCTATTTTTTTTAAATCAAGGCCTGCGGCGCAGACCGCTGCCGAAGCAATACATCAGGAGGCTTGTTTCTACCAGTCTTCCGGGTAGCGGATGGACTTGGGCTGGATGTTGAAGCTCTGAGACAACTGGTCTATCAGTGCATCGACCCTTTTGATCTGATAGTCCGTCGGTCGGTCGGTTGTGCCGTCGGCTATGACGCAGATACGTATAGTCTGGCTCTCCCCGCGCCAGGTTCGCCCGGGTATGATGGACCACTGTCGCTGCCACTTCTCGGTTGGAAGTATCTGCCCGTTGCCTCCGCCAAGCCCGTTGCAGACCACAAAGTGACAATCGAGGTCCTCGGCGCCGCCCAAACCGTAGAGCGAGACGAGCTGCTCTATATTGCCCGCCCTGGTCCCGCTGTAATAAACTTCGACGCTATTCCACCGCTCGACGTGCTGAGGGGCTTGAGAACGGACTGATTCCTTGATGGGATCAAGGACTACATAGTTCGAGAGGCTGAATGGGCCGGCCAGAGGCGGCTTGCCGCTCAGGCCCATCAGCACTACGGCGCCGACCGTCATCGAAACCAGCAGCGCCGCCAGAACCTTCACCACCCTTGGTTGATTCGACATAGCACCAAACCACGCAACAGAAAAAAAACTTCAACCTTAACTACTTTGGGAGAACTCAACGCAGTTACATTGTAAACATCGGCACGCCCCCACGTGTTACTGTAAATTTTGCTGAAAATTCTGTTATCTGCCCTTGTCGCGCACAAGGCCGCTGAGCACCTTATAGGACACAACAAGGCGTTGAAGATTTTTTTGGCGATGTAGAGCTTTTGCGGAATATCGGGCCGCAGCTACTCACAGACACATTGTTACAAATGTGTTGCTTTATGGGACGGGGGGTTGTATATTCCCTTGACCGAATTGGCCGCCGAACACCGGACGTTCACGCTCGGCGCGGAAACCGGGGCTATCAGGCCTAAGGTCTTGACAGAAGCGAGGTGCAAAAATGGCGTCGGAATTTCATACAAAGCCGCAACGCAATGAGAGACTCTTGCAAACCCGTCCGTTATCTCAACAGGAGATTTCCAGGCTGACCGAGCAGGGCTGTACGTGCTCGGACTGGTCCTGCGTCGAGGTGGCCGAGGGGTTCAACACAGAGACGGTCAGAGCGACTCATTTTAGCGGACGTGTAAGGCTGGGCGTGTTCAAAAAGCGAGTAACTTTCTTCGGCGGCGTGGAAAAGTCGGCGGGAATCAGCAACGCAACAATCCATAACTGCACCATCGGCAACGACGTCTATATCGACAGTGTCAGGAACTACATCGCCAACTACGTAATTGAGCACGACGTGGTAATTCAGAACGTCAACCTGCTGGCCGTCGAGGGCGAAAGCTCATTCGGCAACGGCACCCAGGTGGCCGTCGTCAACGAGGCCGGCGGCAGGGAAATACCGATTTATGACCGGCTTTCGGCCCAGACAGCGTATGTGCTGGCCTTTTATCGCCATCGCCCAAAGGTCATTGAACGCCTCAAGGCGATGATCGCCGGCTACACCGCCTCGGTTGCCTCCTCGATGGGCCTCGTCGCCGCCGGCGCCAAGCTCTTTAACTGCGGAATCATCAAGAATCTCAGGATCGGCCCGGCAACGGTGATCGAGGGCGTCAACCGCCTCCAGAACGGCTCGATCAATAGTTGCGTGGAGGACCCCGTCTATAACGGACCGGGCGTCTATGCCAAAGATTTTATTGTTTGCAGCGGCGCAAAGATCGCCGACGGCGCAATAATAGCGGACTGTTTCGTAGGCCAGGGCGCCGAATTGGCCAAGCAGTATTCCGCGGAGAATTCCGTCTTCTTTGCAAATTGCGGCGGATTCCACGGCGAGGCCTGCGCCATATTCGCCGGACCTTACACCGTAACGCACCACAAGTCCACCCTCCTGATAGCCGGGCAGTTTTCCTTCCTCAACGCAGGCAGCGGAACCAACCAGAGCAACCACATGTACAAGCTTGGACCCAATCACCAGGGCATTGTGGAGCGCGGCTCGAAAACCGCCAGCGATTCCTATATGCTCTGGCCTGCGAAGGTCGGACCCTTCACCGTCGTGATGGGCAGGCACTACAGGAATTCGGACATCTCGGATCTGCCCTTTTCGTACCTTATTGAGCACGAAGACGAGAGCATTCTTATCCCCGGCGTGAACTTCCGCAGCGTGGGGACCGTGCGAGATGCGCGAAAATGGCCCAGGCGGGACAAACGAAAGGACCCGAATAAGCTCGACCTGATAAACTTCAAGCTGCTTAGCCCTTACACGATTGCCAAGATGCTCAACGGCAGCAGCCTGCTGAGGAATCTCAAGGCGACTTCCGGCGAGAATACCGAGTACTTTACGTATAACAGCGTCAGGATTCCGAATTCCTCGCTCGAAAGAGGCATCAGGCTTTATGAAATCGGAATAGACAAGTTCCTCGGCAATTGCCTCATCGGTCGGCTGCAGGGCAGGCAGCTCGCAAGCGTCGATGAGCTTCGCTCGGCCCTGGCGGCGCAAACCAACGTGGGACGCGGCAAATGGATAGACCTGGCCGGTCTGTTCGCCCCGCAGGAGGCCGTCGAGAAACTGCTCAACGACATCGAGAGCGGCGCCGTAACCACGCTCGAACAGGTGGCCGAGGCCTTCCGGTCTATGCACGATAATTATCCTGTATACGAATGGGCCTGGGTCACAGGCGTGCTGCAGCAGCGGATATGCAAGAGTATCGACCGCGTAACGGCAAAGGATATCATTGATTTGGTTGCAAGGTGGAAGTCAGCCGTCGTGGAGCTCGACCAGATGCTCTATGCCGACGCGAAAAAGGAGTTCGCCGCGCCCGCCCAGATCGGATTCGGAGTCGATGGCGACGAGGCAAGCAGAAAGGCCGATTTCGAGCAGGTCAGGGGCACATTCGACAAGAACAGCTTCGTCCACGAAATCGAAGAGCATATAGCCCGAAAGACGGCCCTCGGCGACGAGCTGATCGCCTCGCTGCAAAAGATTTAGCTTTCACCAACATTGAAACAGAATTGAAATGTCTCTATGTGTTTTGATTCGTGGCCGCACTCTATGATAACGTGCGGCATGGATAGGAATGTCAAATATCTTAATGTGAGGACTGCTTATGAGAGTCATAATTGAGCCGGACTATAAGACAGCAGCCAAGTGGACCGCCAACTACATTGCCGGGAGGATTAACCAGTTTGGGCCGGGCGCAGACAAGCCGTTTGTCCTGGGCCTGCCCACCGGGTCGTCGCCGATCGGCGTCTATAACGAGCTCGTCGAACTCTGCAAGGCGCAGAAGGTGTCGTTCAAAAACATCGTCACCTTTAATATGGATGAATACGTGAATCTGCCGCAGGACCACCCGGAAAGCTACCGTTCATTTATGTGGAAGCATCTGTTCAGCCGCGTGGATATTCCCAGGAACAACGTCAATATCCTCAACGGCAACGCCCCGGACCTCCAGGCCGAGTGCGCCCGCTATGAAGAAAAGATGCGCAAGCTCGGCGGCGTTAGGCTCTTTCTCGGCGGTATCGGGCCCGACGGGCATATTGCCTTCAACGAGCCGGGCTCGTCGCTCTCATCGAGAACGCGCGTCAAGACGCTCACATACGACACTATTATAGCCAATTCGCGATTCTTCGGCGGCGATATTAACAAGGTGCCGAAGACGGCCCTGACCGTCGGCGTGGCGACAGTTATGGATGCGCAGGAAGTCGTGATCATCGTCAACGGCCACAACAAGGCGCGGGCCCTGCAGCACGCCATTGAAGGTAGCATCAATCACCTTTGGACAATCAGCGCCCTGCAAATGCACCCCAAAGGGATTATTGTCTGCGATGACGAGGCGACGGCGGAGCTAAAGGTCGCCACGGTGAATTATTTCAAGGATATAGAGTCAGCCAATCTCGACCCGGCTGTTTTGTTGAAATGAACCGGTCGCTTGCCGATTCCGCAGACGAGCGTGTGAAATGAAAAACGGGAAATTCACTCGGGTGAATTTCCCGTTTTGATATTTGCCGAGCATCCCGGCCTTGCGAGCTTTCTATTGGGGAACGGCGCCGCCGGGGACGACCGGTGGGGCGGCTGGCTTAGGCTCCTTGCCGGGCGGATACACTATCTTCGCCTGAGACTTAAGCTCTTCGACGTACTTCATTGCCAGCTCCTGCAGCTTCCTCTGGGCCACTTCGTTCATCAAGCTCTCTTTGACCTGGTCAAAGGACGTAACGCTCGCCTCCTTGCGGTCGGTTACCTTTATGATGTGGAATCCATACAGTGTTTCCACGACATCGCTGATCTTGCCGACCTCGAGCGCAAAAGCGGCATTTGAAAACTCCGTAACCATACTCCCCCTGCCGGTCCTCGGGAAGAAATTCAGGTCGCCGCCTTGTGCCGCCGACGGGCACGCCGAGTTCTCTTTGGCCAGGGCGGCAAAATCGCCGCCTTCTTTGACTTTCTTAAGCAGCTCCTCGGCCTTGGCTTTAGCCGCCGCTTTGGCCTGGTTCGGGTCGGAATTGGGGTCCGACAGGTCCGGCTTTATCAGGATGTGACTCGCCCTGACCTGCTCGGGGACGTCGTATCTGGCCTTGTTCTGCTCATAATACGCCTTGGCGTCCTCTTCGGTGACTTTCACCTCGTCCGGGTATTTCTGAGCGACAAGCTTCTGCTGGCCCAGCATCGCCTGCATCTGGTTCTTCAACTGCTCGTAATTGTAACCGTAGGCCTCCATCTTCGCCTTGAACTCTTCAAGGGTCGCCGGTGGCTTCTGCAGCGCCGCCATTCGCGTTATCTCTCTGGTGACCTCCTCATCGGTAATCACTATGTTGGCCTTCTTCACCTGCTCGTCGAGAAGCTGCATCCTGATCATTTCCTGCAGGGCCTGGTCTTTGAGCAGTTTCATCTGCTGTTCGAGAAAAGCCGGCGGCAGGTTGGCGGCCTGCTTGACCAGCCTATCGAGGTGCGGTTTGAGCAGATCATCCAACTGCTTCTGGGTAATATCGACGCCGTTGACGGTTATCAGAACGTCGCTGCCGGACTTCGCCGTGACCGGCGCCGGCGTGACTGCGTTGACGTCGGGCTTGACGGTATCCGGCTCGACCTTAACCGGAGCCGGGCCGGGTTTCTTGACATCGGGCGTGGTCGTCTTCTTCGGCTTGCAGCTCGTCAGGCTGCAAACGGCGCAGAGCAGCGCAAGCCACGTTAACGCTCTAAGATAATAGGTTCTCATAATCCTGTCCTTTCGCGGGCACAATAAAAAAAGACCCTTCATCAAGGGTACACACGTTCAATTATCCCCTTGCTTCAGCCGCCTGTCAAGGCAATTACTGCTTTTCGTCCCGCTCGGATACGATGCAAAGCTAATCCTTTGTAATGCCGCCTGCAAAGTGTTAGAATACGGCGAAATATATCGGCTTACAGCCGCCGATTACCGATTTAGACCCAAAGCGCATTTGCAGTAGGAGACTCCTTATGAGTGCGAATTCCGCCAACAAGGCAGCCTTGACCGGCAGGCAGCGCGTCCTCAAAACACTCAACTACCAGAAGGTTGACCGAGTCCCGGTCGATTTGGGCGGGACGCCGTGCAGTGGGGCGCACGTCAGCGTAATCGCCAGCTTGCGGCGGGCGCTCGGCTTAGATAAGGCCGGCGAGCCGGTCAAGCTCGTCGAGCCTTACCAGATGCTCGGCGAGGTCGCAGCCGACCTCCGCGCCGCCCTCGGCATCGACGTCGTTGCCCTGCCCTCGCCCCGCAATATGTTCGGTTTTGAAAACGCAGGCTGGAAAAAATGGCGAACGTTTGACGGAACCGATTGTTTAGTGGCCGCCCAATTCAATACCAAGCCGGAGCCGAGCGGCGATATTCTTATGTACCCACAAGGCGATAAGTCGGCGCAGCCTTCGGCGCGGATGCCAAAGGGCGGCTATTACTTCGACTCCATCATCCGCCAAAAGCCCATCGACGACGCTAAGCTCGACCCCGCGGACAATCTCGAAGAGTTCCAGCCCGTCGGCGAAGAAGACTTGGCGTACTACGAGCGCAAGGCGGCCGAGCTGTACGACAACACCGACCTTGCAGTTGCAGCGGCGTTCGGCGGAACCGCCTTCGGCGATATCGCGCTGGTGCCGGCGCCCTGGCTCAAAGACCCCAAGGGAATCCGCGACATCGAGGAATGGTACATAAGCACCATCGCACGCAGAGACTACATAAAGGAGGTCTTTGCACAACAGACCGAAATCGCGATCAAGAACCTCGAGAGTATATATCAGGCGGTGGGAGACAAAGTGCAGGTCCTCCACATGGACGGCACCGACCTGGCCTCGCAGAACAGCCTCTTCTGTTCGCCGGACACATACCGCGAGCTTTACCTGCCCTTCAGCAGGAAACTCAACGACTGGATACATTCCCACACCAAATGGAAGACGATCAAGCACTGCTGCGGGGGCTGCGAGCCGCTGATTGAAGGATTCATCGAAGCGGGCTTCGATATCCTCAACCCCGTTCAGACCTCGGCCAAAGGTATGGACCCCAAGCACCTCGTTGAAGAATTCGGCGGCAGGATAGTCTTCTGGGGCGGCGGCGTCGATACCCAGCAGACCCTGCCTTTCGGCAAGCCGGACGAAGTTGCCAAGCAAGTCAAAGAAAGGGTGCGGATATTCGGTAAGACTAAGGGCTACGTCTTCAACACGATTCACAATATCCAATGCAATACGCCCGTTGAGAACGTCCTGGCGATGTTCCGGGCCTTGGGGCGCGATGTATAAGGAGTGCGAGAATGGCGAATGTAAGGAAATTCTGCAGGTGTTGTGCGCTCTTGACATTGATGGCCGTTGCCGGCTGCGGCTTCCCGCAGAGCGGTCCGGCTGGAAACAAGGCCGGCGCCAGAAAAATCATCAATCTGGATGGCGCGTGGGAGATTGCGGAAGGCTCGATGGATTCGCCGCCGGCCGCCTTCGCCCATAAAGTCCCTGTTCCGGGACTTGTGGATATGGCTGAGCCTGCCTTTGCCGAGGTCGGGAAAAAGAGCGACAAGCGTCAGGCCTTCTGGTATCGGCGGACATTCGCCGTCAAGGCGGAGATTCCAGAGGTCGCCATCCTGAAAATCCATAAGGCAAGGTACGGGACGAAGGTATTCCTTAACGGCCAGGTGGTCGGCGAGCATCTGCCCTGCTTCACCCCCGCCTTGATGGATGTCAGGAAATTCCTCAAAGGCGCCGGGCGGGAGAATGAGCTTGTCATACGCGTCGGCGCGGACCGGGAATCCCTCCCGCAGGACCAGCCCACCGGCTGGGATTTCGAGAAATACAAATACATTCCCGGAATCTATGACTCGGTCGAGCTGATTCTCAGCGGCGCACCCCACATCGCCAACGTCCAAACCGTCCCCGAGATTGAGAAAAGCAAGGTCCGCGTGGTGGTGGAAATGGACAACGCGGCCGGCGCGGACAAGATCGAGATACGCTACAAGCTGTCCGAAGCGCGGACGGCAAAACCGGTCCGTTCGGGCGTTGCCCAAGCGACCGGCTGTTCGGGCGACGAGAAAGTAACCGTCGATTTTGAAGTCCCCGTTCCCGATTGCCGTTTGTGGACGCCCGAAGACCCCTTCCTCTATGAGCTGGAGGTCAAGACGGCGGGCGACTGCAAGCTCGTCCGATTCGGCATGCGGTCGTTCCGGTTCGACCCCGAAACAAAGCGGGCGATACTCAACGGCAAACCATACTTTATGCGAGGGACCAACGTCTGCATATACCGCTTCTTCGAGGACGACGCCCGCGGCGACAAGCCCTGGCGCAGAGAGTGGGTGCAAAAGCTGCACCGGAAGTTCAAAAGTATGCACTGGAATTCCATCCGCTACTGCATAGGCTTTCCGCCGGAGCTTTGGTACAAAATAGCCGACGAGGAGGGCTTTCTGATTCAGGATGAATTCCCCATCTGGCTGCTGGGCAAGGCCCCCGAAAACCCCAGGGCCGAGAAGATTATCCCCGAATACATCGAGTGGATGCGCGAGCGATGGAATCACCCCTGCGTGGTCTTATGGGACGGGCAGAATGAAAGCGTCACCCCCGAAACCGGCAAGGCCATCCGTGCGGTTCGGCGCCTGGACTTGTCCGGCAGGCCGTGGGACAACGGCTGGGCCGAGCCGCAAAGCCTCACCGACTGCGCCGAGGCCCACCCATATCTGTTTATCAAGGCCTGGTCCGGCGGAGAGCCTTTCCGATTCAAGGATATCGCAGGCGTCTCGCCGGTCCCTCATCTGCGCGACGAGCAGAAGAAACTCGACGTCACCATCATCATCAACGAATATGCCTGGCTCTGGCTCAACCGCGACGGCAGCGTTACCTGCCTGACCGACAAAGTCTATAGCAGCATCCTCGGACAGGACTCGACCGCAGAGCAGCGGCGGGTGCTCTACGCAAAATATCTCGCCGGCCTGACCGAGTTCTGGCGATGTCACCGCGAGTGCGCAGGCGTCCTGCACTTCTGCGGCCTCGGCTATTCGCGGCCCGGCGACAAGCCCAGGCCCGAAGGCGGGGCCACCAGCGACCACTTCGTCGATCTGGAGAAACTCGAGTTTGAGCCGAACTTCGAGGAGTACGTCCGCGACGCCTTCTGCCCGGTGGGACTTATGGTCGATCTCTGGGATGAAGAGATCGCGCCGGGCGCCGAACGGCAGCTCAAGGTCTTCGTAATCAACGACCTCTACCGCAACTGGGAGGGGACCGTCGATCTTCAAATCCTCTGCGGTAAACAGGTCGTCGGCAAACAGTCAAAACCCTGCACGGTGGAAAGCCTTGGCCGGGAAATACTCACCTTTGAACAAAAGTTTCCGACCGAGGCCGGCGATTACAGGCTCGTCGCCCAGTTGGCCGGCGATGACGGCAGGCCCGTGCGCAGCATCCGCGATTTCAAAGTCGTTGCGAGCAGCAAATAATACGGGGCCTGTCTAAGCCTGCGCGAAGGCAAGATATGGCTGCCTCGGCGAGATGAAAAAGCCCCGGAGGATTAGAAAGTGGAAACAATGACCACAAAGATAAAATCGGCAAGTTCGCTTATCCTGACCATCGCATTGTGCCTCGGTTCAAGGGCCGCTGAGTCCGACAAACCAACGGTGCTCACTGCCGGCTGCTGCCTCAAGAGCATCCGCGAATTTGGCGTCCTGCCCGCTAATAGCGCAGCGGTCAACGCCGAGAACCTGCAGAAGGCGATTGACTGGGCGCATCCGCGCGGTGCGGCGCTGTTCGTCGAGCCGTCGCAGGAGCCGTACCCCGTGGCCGGCGGGATAATCCTGCGGGCGAATGTCTCGCTGATCGGCGTGCACGGGCCGGTCGGTCGAGGGACAAGACACCCCGAAAAGGTCCAGCCGGTCGGAAGCGTCTTTGCAGTCGAAGATAAAGAAAAGCCCTTCATCACCGTCGAAAACGCCACGCAGATTCGCGGGATTCAGTTCTGGTATCCCAGGCAGACGACCAGGGACCCTGCCGGGATAATCGAATATCCGGCCACGATACGGGCGTCGCAGACCAAAGGCGCCCAGGGAGTAACGCTCTCGTGCCTCACCTTCTACGGCGAGTTCCTCGCGATGGACTTCAACGCCCGGCGCGGCGCGATCGTAGAGCAGATACTCTTTGAGCACTGCTACGGCTACCCGCTCAGCGGCGAGTTCATCCGAATCGACTATTGCTACGACATCCCGCGAATACTGCACTGCCACGTCAACCCTGCCAATCGCCGGTTCATCGAGGGCGGCTACAGCAGGGCCGTGATCGATTCGGTCGTCGCAAGAAAGACCTTCACCTACCGCATCGACCACACCGATAACGCCCAGCTAATGGACCTGTTCACATTTGGAGCGTACGGTGGCATCTACTTAGGACCCGCCACGTACGGGCAGTTGACGAATTTCAACTTCGATTGTGTAACCGTGGGGATCCATAAACTCGGCGACAACTCCTTCAATCGCAACTGGCAGATCGCCCAAGGCTCGATAATCGCCAACACCGGACCGAGCGTCGAGGAAATTCATCCCCTCATCATCGAGGGCAAGGGGCACACATCGCTCGCAAATGTCGAGTCGTTCTCCGGCCCCAATGGCGCGCTAACGACACTGAACATATCGCAGGATTACCTTCTGGTCCGCGGCGGCGACAAGCTCACGATAACCCTTAGCGGCTGCCGAATGAGAAACTACGCAGCCGACCAGCCGATCACCGTACTGAATTCCAACGCACTTATTCAAGCGATAGGATGTATTGACAAAAATGAGAATATATTTATATACACGGCGAACAAGCCGTGATTGAAACACAACTTTGGAAGCCGAAAGGAAAGCAGCAGATGAGATATTTCCAGAGCACAGCCTGGGTGATTGCATTTATTCTCATTTTGGCGGCGCCCGGTCTTGCCGCCGACTGGCCGCAGTGGCGGGGGCCTTTCTTCAACGGCTCGACCGACGAAAACGACCTGCCGGCCTCGTGGAGCGCAACCGAGAACACCGCCTGGGTAAGCCCCCTTCCCGGAGAAAGCGGTGCAACAGCCATAATCTCCAACGGCAGAGTCTTTGTGACCTCAATGGTCGAAGGGACATCCGACTTTGTGGCCCTTTGCTTTGACGAAAAAACAGGCAAACAGTTGTGGCGAAAAGATGTCGGCTCCGACTCCCGCAGGTATCCGCGCAACAACATGTGCTCGCCTTCGCCGGTTGCGGACGCAAATAATGTA
>Ga0315275_10003571_pt1 | contig 14343 bp, 16 predicted proteins | sample YL17G03_0_MG_FD_205557 | JGI IMG/M metagenome (GOLD analysis project Ga0315275, IMG submission 205557) | Sediment microbial communities from Yellowstone Lake, YNP, Wyoming, USA - YL17G03_0 | ecosystem: Environmental > Aquatic > Freshwater > Lake > Sediment | place: USA: Wyoming | collected... | reverse complement strand
CGATGAGCTTCTTCACCTCCTTCTGGGACTTCCCGCAGAAGGAGCAGCACAGCGTCTCTCGTTTCTCCACTCCGGCCATCCGTCCATCTTACTGCGGCTTCTTCTCGGCCGCCTTCTTCCTGACGATCACCTCGTCGATGAGGCCGTATTCCTTGGCCTCCTGCGACGACATGTAATAGTCCCGGTCGGTGTCCTTCGAGATCCGCTCGATGGGCTGGCTGGTGTGGCGCGACAGGATCTCGTCGAGGGTCTTCTTGAGGCGCAGGGCCTCGCGGGCCTGGATCTCGATGTCGCTGGCCTGCCCGGAGAATCCGCCTGAGAGCTGGTGGATCATGATCCGGGCGTTGGGCACGGCGAAGCGCTTGCCCTTCGCGCCCGCCGAGATGAGCACCGCGGCCATGCTGGCCGCCTGCCCCAGGCAGATGGTCGAGACCGGCGCCTTCACGTACTGCATGGTGTCGTAGATGGCCAGGCCCGCGGTCACCGAGCCGCCCGGGCTGTTGATGTAGATGGAGACGTCCTTCTCCGGATCCTCCGACTCGAGGAAGAGGAGCTGGGCGGTGACGACGTTGGCCACGTCGTCGTCGATGGCCGTCCCGATGAAGACGATGCGGTCCTTGAGCAGGCGCGAGTAGATGTCGTAGGAGCGCTCGCCCCGGTGGGTCTGCTCGATGACATAGGGCATCGGGATGTAGGGCATCGTTCCTCCGGGGCTCCCGAGATCGGGGGCCGACTACTGGAAAATAGCGCTGGCGGCCAGCAGCGCAACGACCTTGTCCTCGCGGATGCGCTGCCGCAGCGCCGCACGCCCCTCGGCCTTGAGCTGCAGCCGCGAGGGCGGCACGCCCATCTCGGCGGCGCGGCGCTGGATCTCGTCCTGCTCGTCCCGATCGTCCACACCGATCTTCTCGGTCTCGGCGATGGCCTCGAGCAGGAGCGAGGCCTTCACGGAGACGAGGGCCTGCTCGCGCAGGTCGGCGCGGATGCTGGCTAGGTCCAGGTCGAGCTGGCGAAGGTCGATGCCCTGGCGGGTCAGCCGCTGGGCCGTGCTCTGCATCATGGCGTCGATGGTCCGCTCGACCAGCGACGGGGGGACCTCGAAGTCGTTCCGGTCGAGCGCGGCCTTCACGAGCGCTCCGCGCTCCTCGGCCTCGACGCGCCGCTTCTCGCGCTTCCCGATGTCGTCGCGGATCCGGTCGCGCAGCGCCGGGAGGGTCTCGATCCCCTCGATGGCCATCTCCTTCGCGAAGGCGTCGTCGACGGGCGGGATCTTCTGGGTGCGCAGCGACTTGAGCTGGATCTCGAACCGGGCGGGCTTGCCCGCCATGGCCGGATCGCGGAAGTCGGCCGGGAAGGGCTGCGTGAGCTCGAAGGCCTCTCCGACGCTGCGCCCCGTGAGCATGGCCATCTCGCCGGCGAAGAAGTTGCCGTCCTTCACCTGGACGACCGCGCCCTCCGCCGAGCCGCCGTCGAAGGGCTTGCCCTCGACCGAGCCCTTGTAGTCGATGACCGCCCAGTCGCCCAGCTCGGCGACGGTGCGCCCCTCGACCGGCACCATCTCCGCGAAGGACTGGTGCAGCCGCTCCAGCTCGGCGTCGACGGCGGCGTCGGTGACCTCCACGGTCTGCCTGGCCACGGTGAGGCCGCGGTAGTCCTTGGGCTCGATGAACGGCTTCACCTCCACCCGTGCGGTGTAGGAGAACGGCCTGTCCGCGGCGATGGCCGACTCGCCCACCTGCACGCGCGGCGCGGCCACGGCCTCGAGCTTCTGCTCCCGGGAGGCCTCGTCGAAGCTCTTCTGGACCAGCCGCTCGACCACGTCGGCCTCCACCTGCTCCTTGAAGTTGCGCTCGAGGACGGCGCGGGGAGCCTTGCCGGGGCGGAAGCCCTTCAGCTTCGCGCGCCGCCCCAGGCTGGCGTAGGCGCGGTCGATCTCCTTCGCCACCTCGGCGGGCTCGATCTCGACGGTGACCTTCGTCTCCACGGGGGAGAGCTTCTCGACCTGGATCTTCATTCGGGGAATTCCTTCAAGCGGAACGGGGGCATAGACCTACGGCCGCGGGGGCGCCCGGTCAAGGGAAATGGGGGCGAAATGGGCGGGGAGGGACTCGAACCCTCATGCCTTGCGGCACCGGATCCTAAGTCCGGCGCGTCTGCCAGTTCCGCCACCCGCCCGCGGACGCTCGCAGACTATCCGATCACGGCCCGGGCCGAGGGAAGCTGTTTCGTTGTAGAAACGGACGGTGGACGCCCCCCATGAGCACCCGCCCGAGGCGACCTGCTCGCCGGAATGCCCGCGCTGGACCGAGTGGGCCATCCACTTCTATTTCCTGCAGCAGCGCTGGCCCGAGATGCTCGAGGCCTGCCGGGTGGCCTCGGCCGTCGAGTGGGTGTTGGTGGCACCGGGCGTGGCCGGGGTGGCGCTTCCCGATCACCTGCGCGAGGAGCAGCTGGTGCGGCTGAACCTGGTCCCCGGGCGGGACACGTCCGAGGTGCTCCTCGACGGCTGGGGCATCCGCTGCGCTCTCACCTTCCGTGGAGTCCGCACCGAGGTCGCGCTGCCCTGGCCCTCGGTGGTGGCCGGGACGCTCCGGGCGCCGGCGCGAAAGAAGCCCCGCTTCGGGGTCATCCAGGGCGGGAAGAAGTAGCAGCGCGGCGCTTGCGGCGCGCAAGAGCGGGGCCACGGAGCCGGCGCCCCGGAAAGCAGAAGGCCGACCGGTGTGCTGGTCGGCCCCTCTTCCCCGGTCCTCGGGGGATGTTGGTGAGCGCAGAAGGAATCGAACCTTCAACCTATGGATTAAGAGTCCATTGCTCTGCCAGTTGAGCTATGCGCCCGAAAACATCGGGAAACTTCGGATGGCATCTTGCGAAGGGCGGCGGATTTAGCAGTTTAGCCCCTGGGGTGTCAATGGCGCGCCCGGAGGGAATCGAACCCCCGACCTGCGGCTTCGAAGGCCGACGCTCTATCCATCTGAGCTACGGGCGCGAACGGCGGGAAGGTCCCGCCGCCCGATAAGAGGTGGGGTGAGTGAAGGGGTTCGAACCCTCAACCCCCGGATCCACAGTCCAGTGCTCTGCCGATTGAGCTACACTCACCGTAAAAATCGTTGCGCGCCCGGAGGGAGTCGAACCCCCGACCCGCGGCTTAGAAGGCCGCTGCTCTATCCAACTGAGCTACGGGCGCAAGTCGGCCCCGTCCTCCGTGCTCCGGGATGGTTGCGTCCCCGGCCATCCGATTCGACTTTCAAAGAGTCGGGGCGGCCGGATTCGGACCGGCGACCTCCTGCGCCCAAGGCAGGCGCGCTACCAGGCTGCGCTACGCCCCGCCAGCTGACATTCCACTCGTCCGCCCCGGCCCGAGAGCGCCGTGTCTAGCGTCCCTCCGGGGTTTTGTCAAAGGTTGGCTGCGATGCGGCGCAGATCGGGGACCAGCCGGCGCAGGGCCTCGCCCCGGTGGGACAGCCCGTCCTTCTCGGCAGGGGAGAGTTCCGCCATGGTCTTCCCGGGCGCGCCCTCTGGCAGGAAGAGTGGGTCGTAGCCGAACCCCCCCTCCCCTCGCGGCGCCTCGCCGAGGATGCCCCGGCAGCTGCCCTCGGCGGTGGCGAGGATCGTCCCGTCGGGCCCGGCGAGCGCCACCACCGCCCGGTACTCGGCCCCGCGGTGCTCCGCCGGGACCCCGTGCATCACCATCAGGAGCTTCGTGTTGTTGGCGCGGTCGCGCTCCTCGCCGGAGAGGCCGGGGCTCTCCCCCTCCGACCAGCGCGCCGAGCGGATGCCGGGCTGGCCCCACAGGCCGTCGATGCAGAGCCCGGAGTCGTCGGCCAGCGCGTGCATGCCGGCGGCCCGGGCGCACGCCGACGCCTTCTTCGCGGCGTTGGCGGCGAAGGTGGCGCCGTCCTCCACGACCTCGGGGATCTCCCGCCCCAGGTCGTCGAGCGAGACCACGCGCACGGGAAGTCCGGCCACCAGCCGGCGCAGCTCCCGGAGCTTGCCCGGGTTGCGGGTGGCGAAGAGCAGGTTCACGGAGAGGCGAGGGAGCGCTCCTGCGCGATCTTGAGATCCGCGATGCCGGCCAGGGCGGCGTCGAGCATCTGGTCGAGTTGCTCGCGGCCAAAGGCCTTGCCCTCGGCGGTGCCCTGCACCTCGACGATGTCCAGGTCGCCGTTGGCGACCACGTTCATGTCCACCTCGGCGGTGGAGTCCTCCTCGTACTCGAGGTCGAGGCGGACCTCCCCGTCCACGATGCCCACGCTGACCGCGGCCACGTGCCGGAGGATGGGCGCCCCCTTCACCACCCCGGCCTTCTGGAGCTTGCGGACCGCCAGCGCCAATGCCACGAAGCCGCCGGTGACGGCGGCGGTGCGGGTGCCGCCGTCGGCCTGGATGACGTCGCAGTCGATGGTGAGGGTGCGGGGGCCGAGGGCGTTCAGATCCACCGACGCCCGCAGCGCCCGGCCGATGAGCCGCTGGATCTCGAGCGTGCGCCCACCCTGCTTGCCCCGGGCCGCCTCGCGGGCCATTCGCTGGTTGGTGGAGCGGGGCAGCATCCCGTACTCGGCGGTGACCCATCCGGCGCCGGTGCCGAGCACATGGGGCGGGACCCGGTTCTCCAGGCTGGCGGTGCAGAGGACCTGGGTGTCGCCGAAGCGGGCCAGGCAGGAGCCCTCGGCGTGCTTGGAAACGTTCACTTCGAGCGAAACGGGCCGGAGCTGGCCGGCCTTCCTTCCGTGGGCGCGCATGGGGCGCGCATCATAACCGCGCGGCCCGGCCGGAGCACCACCGAGGCTGCGCGCTTCCGCAGCGGGCGGCTACCGCAGCGTCGCGCTTCCCGGCGCCCGCCAGGCCGCGATCCCGGCCGCCAGCGCGTTCGCGATCGCCTCCTGCCGGCCCGGCCTGGCGAGGTCCCTCCCCTCGACCGGGTGGGAGACGAAGCCGAGCTCCACGAGGACCGCCGCCATGCGCGCCCCGGCCAGCACGTAAAAGGGGGCCTGCTTCACTCCCCGGTCGGCGGCGCGGGTCTCGCGCACCACCGCGCCGTGGATGGCCTGGGCCAGCCGCGAGCTCTCGGCGAGGTTGGCGTTGTCCTCCAGGTCGGCCAGGATCCCCCCCACCACGTCGGCCGGGTCGATCTCCGGCTCGCCGGCCAGCCGGTCGGCGTTCTCGCGGGCCGCCACGGCCTTGGCCGATGCGTCGGTGGCGTCGGCCGACAGAAAGTAGGTCTCGACCCCGCGGGCCATCGCCGCACGGGAGCCCGGCGCCGAGTTCAGGTGGATGGAGACGAAGAGGTCGGCCTTCTCGACGTTGGCCAGCGCCGCCCGGCGCGCCAGCTCCACGGATTCGTCGCCGCCACGGGTGAGGACCACGCGCGCCCCCTGCTTCTCCAGCCGCTTCTTCAGCAACCGGGCGATCTGGAGCGCGATGTCCTTCTCCCGCTTGCCGTCGACCGAGATGGCCCCGTCCTTCTCTCCGCCGTGGCCGGGGTCGATGACGGCGACGAAGGTGGGCGCAGCCGCGGCCTTTGCGGGGACCGGCTTGGCCGGGACGGGCTTGGCTGCGAGGAGGAGCGCGCTGACGAGTGCGAGGAACATGGCGCGCTCCTCAGGTTACCTCGAGGGCGCCCACCGACGGCGCCTCGCGCACCTCTCCGATGTGCGCCGCCTCGACCCCCCGGTCGGCGAGCAGCGCCAGCACCGCCTCCAGCCGCTCGGGCGCGACCGCGGCGAAGAGCCCGCCGTTCGTCTGCGCGTCGGCGAGGACGAGCTGCGTCGGGCGGCCGATGGAGGCGGCAAACTTCACGTGGGGAGCGACCCAGTCCAGGTTGGCCGTCGTGCCGCCGGGCACGACGTCTCGCTCGGCCAGCGCGAGCACGCCGGCCTGCACGGGCACCGCGGCCGCGTCGATGTGCAGGACCACGCGCGACCCCCCGGCCATCTCCCAGGCATGTCCGAGGAGGCCGAAGCCGGTGATGTCGGTCAGGGCGGAGACGGCGCCGCTCGCCGCCAGGACCTCGCCGGCGGCCCGGTTCAGCTCGGCCATCACCGCGGTGGCCTCGGCGATCTGCTCGGGCGTGGCCGTTCCGCGCTTGATGGCGGTGGTGATGATGCCGGAGCCGAGGGGCTTCGTGAGCAGGAGCTGGTCGCCGGGCCGAGCACCCACGTTGCGGAGCACGCGGTCGGGGTGGACGAGCCCGGTGACCGCCATGCCGTACTTGGGCTCGGGGTCGTCGATGCTGTGACCGCCCAGGATGGGCGCGCCGGCCAGCGCGGCGGCCTCGGAGCCTCCGCGCAGGATCTCTGCGAGGACCTCCAGGGGGAGCAGCTTCACCGGGAAGGCCACCAGGTTGAGGGCGAAGATGGGGCGGCCACCCATGGCCCAGACGTCGGAGAAGGCGTTGGCGGCGGCGATGCGGCCGAACCAGTACGGGTCGTCCACCACCGGCGTGAAGAAGTCGACGGTCTCGACGATGGCCTCGGTGGCCGACAGTTGATACACGGCCGCGTCGTCGCGCGTCTCGTGGTCGACGAGCGCGCGCGCATCCTCCACCTTCGGCAAGTGGCGCAGGACCTGCGCCAGATCCGCCGGGCGGATCTTGCAGGCTCAACCCGCGCCGTGCGAGAGCGAGGTGAGCCGGGGATGGTTCTTGTCCATCGCTTCCTACTGTCGTGGCGCGGCCGGCGACGCGCCCGAGGGATCTTGGCCGGCGAACTTGAGATAGAGCTCGGCGCTGTGGTTTCCGGGAGAGACCAGGAGAACCTCGTTCCACTGGTCGGAGGCTTCTCCCAGCCGGCCGGCGGCGAAGAGGCAGAGGCCCAGGTTGAGCCGTCCGGGGACGAAGGCCGGGTTCTGCCGGACGACCTCCTCGTACTCCAGGATGGCGTCGTCGCGGCGGCCCGAGTCGCGCAGAGCGCCGGCCAGGCGGGCGCGGATGTCGACGAAGTTGGGGCAGAGGGCGAGGGCTCTCCGCAACTCGGAGATGGCCTCGGCGTAGAGGCCGGCGGAGAGATACACGTCGCCGATGTCGGCGTACATGTTGGCGAGCTTGCCCTTCACGAAGTGGTCGAGTTGGCCTGGGGCGGCGCCGGACGTGGTGAGGGCCTGCTGATAGGCCTGCTGGGCCTCGTGGTACTTGCCGGTGTCGTTGTAGGTGATGGCCAGGTTGAGCGCGGCGTCGGTGTAGGCGGGGTTGAGACGAAGAGCCGCCTCGAAGGCCCGCTGGGCCTTCTGGTAGTGGCCCTGGTCGTGGAGGCAGACGCCGAGCATGTTGTAGACGTCGGCGAAGGTCGGGTTCCCCTCCACCACCTGGGTCAGGTACTGCTCGGCGCGCGCGAACTCGCGCCGGGCGTAGTGGAGGCGGCCGAGCGCCAGCTTCTCCTTGAGAACGTCGTCCATGGTCCTCCCCGTCGCCGGTGGGCTTCGCCGCCCGGGGGAGTCTACCATCCGCCCGGCGGCACGGGCGACCGTGCGCCGACCGCTCCCGTCCGCGCCGCGACCGGACCTCGGTCACAGCCCCCTGGTCACAGCCCGGCGGCGAAGACCCAGCGCTCGCCGCGCCGCTCCAGTCGATAGCGGGCCCGGAGCGGCCGCACCCCACGTCCGGCACCAGCCTCGGCACCGGCCTCGGCACTGGCCTCGCCCTCACGTCCGGCACCGGCCCCCGCACCGGCCTCCTCGTAGTCCTCGCCGACCTCGGCGCCGTCGCGGTCGACCCGGATTTGCCAGGCCCGGACCCGCAGGCCGGGGCGGGGCGAGGCGGAGTCCCTGCGCAGGCGCGCCGTGAGCCCGGCCCGGTCGGTGGCGCCCTCGCGGTAGTCGTCGGCGGCCAGCGCCACCTGGGCCGCCGCATCGCCGGCGCGCGCGGCGTCGAGCCGCCGGAAGAGAGTCCGCAGCACGGCACGGAGCCGGGCGAACTGGTCGCCCTCGGCGCACCAGAGCGCGATCTTGCAGGGCTTCATGTGGAACCGTTCGCGACCGATGTAGGAGACGGCCGCCGCTTGGTCGCGCCAGACCGCCCTCCCCTCGGCATCGAGCTGGGCCACCACCGTGGCGCGCTCCCCCTCCACGTCCGGCACCACCTCCGAGTACCGGACCGGCGTCAGCTCGAGCGTGCCCCCGGCGTGCCAGCCGTACACGTCCTCGAGGTGGGCGCGATCCTGATGGGCGAGTGCCTGTCGGATCTGGTTCTCCGGGCTCTGGAGCGAGAGCCCGGAGCCGGCGTCCAGGAGCTCGGCTCGCCAGAACCAGGCGGCCAGGGCCGCGGCTCCGGCCACGAGAACGGGGACGAGGTACGGGGCGCCGGAGCGGAAGCTGACGCGCCTCCGGCGCCGGAACTCGAACTCACTTCCAGGGCGAGGCAGCTGGCTCGGGCGGGATCCGGAGTTCGGCAAGGAGCTTCTCCGCGCTGGCGCGCTGCTTGCTCTCCGGGAACTTCACGATCAGCTGCTGGAGCGCCTGCTGCGCCCGGTAGCGCTCGGAGAGCTTCATGTACATGTCGGCGAGCTGCCAGAGGGCCTCGGGCTCCCGCGTGCTGCCCGGGTAGTCCTTCGTGAGCCGCTCCAGCCGGAACGCCGCCCCCTGCCATTTCTCGCGCTTCTTGTAGAACTCGAAGGCGTACCAGTCGCGCTCGGCCAGCACGTCTCGGATCTTGGCGAGCTTCTCCCTGGCCTCGGGCGCGTACTTCGAGCTGGGATACTTCTCGAGGAAGAGGGCCAGGCCATCGGCCGCCTTGCCGACCTGGGCCAGGTCGCGCTCGTAGACCGCCGGGAAGAAGAAGAAGTCGCTGGGCGCGTCGTTCGCCCGGGAAAGCGCGGCCCGGTACGCCGCGTAGTCCACATCGGGGCTCGAGGGGTGGATCTTCACGAAGGTCTGGTAGGCGTCGGCCGCCTCGATGAACTTTCCCTGGTCGTAGCGCAGGTCGGCCAGCCGCAGCTCGGCCAGGACCCCGTACTTCGAGTACGGGTACTTGGTGCGGACCTTCTCCAGGACCTTCTGGGCCTTGGCGAAGTCCCGGTCCTCGAGGTCGGCCACGCCGAGGACGTAGTCCTCCTCGGCCGGGGACTCGTACTTCACCGCCGGCGCACTCTTCGCGCAGCCGGAGAGGGTCAAGAACGACAGGGCGGCGGCCGCCGCGAGCGGCCAGATCTGGGTCCGGAAACGCATCGGGGCGCGAAACATATCAGCGGTCCTCCCCTTCGTCCACGTACACTCCCAGTGCGGATGAGACCGCCCGGCCGGAGAATCCGCGGGCCAGCAGGAAGCGGCCGAGGCGGGCCCGCTCCCGGTCGTCGAGGCCGGGGATGGGGCGCCGGGCGCGTCGCTCGGCGAGGTGGCGGCAGAGGGCCATCTCGTCGGCGCCCAGGGCGTCTGCGACGGCGCGGCGGGCCGATTCGGGGGGGATGCCGGCGGCGGCTAGGCGCCGCTCGGCGAGGCGCGGGCCGAGGCGCCCGGGGGCGACGAGCGCGCGGGCCCGATCGCGGGCGAAGGCGGCGTCGTCGAGGTAGCCCAGGCCGAGCAGCCAGGTCACCACCTCCCCGGCCTCCTCGGCGAATCCGGCTCGGGCGAGCCGGTCGCGGACCTGGGCCTCGGTGCGAGGGCGGGCGGCGAGCAGCCGGAGCGCCCGGGCCCGGGCGCGGGACTGCGGCGAATCGGTCACGGGGGTTCCGGAGATCGACTAGAACCGCTCGATCTGGAAGTCGTCCTCGGTGGGCACCGGGGAGGTCTCGGCGGGACGCCCGGCGATCCGGCCGATGGGGAGCGGGCCAGCGGCCGGGGCGCGGGGCGGGGGAGCGGCAACGCGCGGCGCGGGGGCGGCGGCGACGGGCGCGGGCTTCGGCGCTCCGGGTTCCTGGGACTGTTCGAAGTTGTCCCACTTCGAGTCGCTGGTGCCGGAGATGCCCGACACGCGGAGCGCGAAGTCGTCGGGATTGGTGGCCTGGCGCAGCGACTCCTCGTAGCTCACGAGCCCCGACCGGTAGAGCCCCATGAGCGACTGGTCGAAGGTCTGCATTCCGTAGGACACGTGCCCCTGGGAGATGGCGTCGGAGATCTCCTTGGTCCGGTCCTTGTCCTCGACCATCTCGCGGACGCGCGCCGTGGCCAGCAGCACCTCGACGGCGGGCACGCGGCCCCGGCCGTCGGCGCGGGGGACCAGCCGCTGGCTGATCACCGCGCGCAGAACGGACCCGAGTTGCAGGCGCACCTGCTTCTGCTGGTAGGGGGGAAAGGCCGAGATGATGCGGTTGACGGTCTCGGTGGCGTCGAGGGTGTGGAGCGTCGACATCACCAGATGTCCGGTCTCGGCGGCGGTGAGCGCGGTCTCGATGGTCTCGAGGTCCCGCATCTCGCCGACCAGGATGACGTCGGGGTCCTGGCGCAGCGCGCTCTTCAGGGCCTGCCCGAAGCTCATGGTATCGACGCCCACCTCGCGCTGGTTCACGATCGACCGCTTGTCGCGGATTAGGAACTCGATGGGATCCTCGATCGTCATGATGTGGCAGGTCTCGGTGGCGTTGATGTAGTCGACCATCGCCGCCAGCGTGGTGGACTTGCCCGAGCCGGTGGTGCCGGTGACCAGGATCAGGCCGCGCTGCTCGGCGGCGATCTTCTCCAGCACCTTGGGCAGCATGAGCTGCTCGATCGACTGGATGCGGAAGGGGATGACGCGGAGCACCACGCCGAGCGAGCCGCGCTGCTGGAACACGTTCACGCGGAACCGGCCCAGGCCGGGAACCCCGTAGGCCAGGTCGACCTCGTTGGTCTGCTTGAACTTCTCCCGCTGGTACTCGTTCATGATGCCGTGGGCCATCCGCGCGATCTCCTCGGGCGGAAGGCGGCGGGCATCCTTGAGCGGGACGAGCGCCCCGTCGATGCGGAACATCGGGGGCAGGCCGGCCTTGAGGTGAATATCGCTGGCGCCGGACCGCAGGGCGATCTGCAGGATCTCGTTCAACTCCATGGCGAATCGAGAGCGTATCACCGGGGGCGCGGGGATTCCACGAACCATGCTCGATGGACGCAGGTCTGGACGCGGACCGGGGAAGCCTCTGTGGGATGCGGGCCCACAGCGATATCGAGCCGCGCCGGTGGACATGACGCGAACGCCGCCCGCACCCGGAGGCACGGACGGCGTCTTTGCGGACTGCCGGGCGGCTAGCGCTTCGAGAACTGGAAGCGCTTGCGGGCGCCGGGCTGGCCGTACTTCTTGCGCTCGACCGCGCGAGCGTCGCGGGTCAGGAACCCGGCCTTCTTGAGGGCCGGGCGCCACTCGGGGTTGAGGCCCACCAGCGCGCGAGAGATGCCGTGGCGGATGGCGCCGGCCTGGCCGGACAGCCCTCCACCGTTGGCGTTCACGAAGACGTCCATCTTGCCCATCTGGTCGACGAGCTTGAGCGGCTCGACGAGGATCATCTTCGAGGTCTCGCGGCCAAAGTACTCGTCGAGCGGGCGACCGTTGACGATGATGGTCCCGGTGCCCGGGACGAGCCGGACGCGCGCGACGGATTCCTTGCGGCGGCCGGTGGTGATCTTCTGCGTCGTGGCCATCTATCTCGTTTCCTCTAGGCGGAGAGCTTCAGGGCTTCGGGCTTCTGCGCGGCGTGCGGATGCGCGGCGCCGGCATAGACCTTCAGCTTGGTCATCATGGCGCGCCCGAGGGCGTTGCGAGGGAGCATGCGCTTCACGGCGGCGATGAGGATGTCCTCGGGGTGCCGGGCGCGGACCTTGTCTGCGGGCGTCAACTTGGCGCCGCCGGGGTGCATGGTGTGCGAGAAGTAGAGTTTTTCCTGCTCCTTCTTGCCGGTGAAACGGGCCTTCTCGGCGTTGACGATGACGACGAAATCTCCAGTGTCCATCGAGGGCGTGTACGAGGTCTTGTGCTTGCCCTTGAGGAGGGTGGCGATGCGGGTCGCTGCGCGGCCGACCGTCAGGTCCGTCGCGTCGACGATCCACCACTTCCGACCCCGGAGCGCTTCCGCCTGGGTGGTGCTGTGCGTAGCCTTGTTCATGGAAAACCTGGTGTTTCGAGCGATTGGGAAGGGGCGTTCCTAGCGGAAGCCCCCCCCGAAGTCAAGGAAGGTCGACCCCGCCGGAGGGCCGGGCGGCGCACCGGCCGACTACGGCAACCGATAGCCGAGGAAGAGCTGCGTGGTGAAGGCGAATGAGGTGCTGGTGCCGCCCGCGGAGACGGCGGTGGACGAGTAGGCGTCGATGGCGGCGCCGAACCGCGTGTTGAGACCGACCGAGAGGTGCGGCGTGGGGTGGTACTCGACGTACGGCCCGGCTGCCGGCCCGAAGATGAACCGCGGAGCGACGGTGCCGGACACGAGGAGCGTCATGTTGAAGTCGAGGCCGACGCCGATCTCTAGGTTGGGCTGGATCGGAAAGCCCATGACCACCCCGACCGGGAACTGGAAGCCGAACATGGCGCTGCTCGTGGTGTAGAGCTTTAGACCCGGGTCGACGTGCAAGAGGAGCTTGAAGTCCCGACCCTGGAGGAGCTGGAAGCGGAGCGGCGCGTAGAAGGAGAGGCCGAACTGGCTGTCGGTGGTGCCCTCGAAACCGTAGAGCAGGCCGAGCCGGAGGCTCACGTCGGTCGTGGGAGAGAGGCCGAACGTGTAGCCGAAGGTCGTGCTGGGCCAGCCGGCCTGGACGTCCACGACCGGACGACCGGGGGCGACCGTCTCGGACCCCACGGTGCTCCAGCCGGAGAGGCCGGCGTGGGCGGGGGCGTCGGACTGGGCCTGCGCGGCCGCAGGGGAGAAGGCGGCGGCAGCGAGAATGCTGGCGACGAGCACGCTCTGGCTTCTGTTCGTCATGTATCTACCTCCTCCGAGGGGGTGCACGGGTTCGGGGGTCTGGTCGGCATGTTGGGCTCCCCTTTAGCGGTCAATTGCTCAGTGCGTCAAGTGCCTAGCCCCCCTTAGCGGTCAATTGCTCCCCCCGGTGCCGGACGCCCTCCCTGTGCCCTCCCTGTGCCGGACGCGAGCCCCCCAGTGCCGAGCCCCCCCGGTGCAGCCCCCGGACGACGGGGGTGGCCATCCCCGCCCAGCCGGGCGCTCAGGGCTCGGAGCACCTGCGGTGGAGCGAGCGGAGGCCGACCGACGGAGGCTCCACTCTCGGGGTCGTGCCTCCGGGTCGTGCCCCGGGTCGTGCCCGGGTCGTGCCGGACATGGGCCTCACCTGGGCCTCGTCGGGAAAATCCTCGAGGAATCGACTCGGCGTCCGCGTCTCCAGCCGTCCGCGCCGCGTCCGGGACGCAACTCTCGTGACCCAGAGCAACTCGCGAGTTCGCGTGATTCCGACGTAGGCGAGGCGACGTTCCTCCTCCAGGTCCCGGGCCTCTCCCTGGATCCCGGAAACCGGCAGGAGGTCCTCCTCGAATCCGATGATGAATACGACCGGAAACTCGAGCCCCTTCGCGGCATGGATTGTCATGAGGGTCACCCCTTCGGCGTCTTCGGGCTCTTCGTCGCGCGACTCGAGCGCGAGGCGCTGCAGACACGTGCGAAGGGTGGCCTTCGGGTCGCGCGGCTCGTGCGCCTCCAAGAGCGCAGCACCCCGTCTGATCCCGCCGGCGCCAAAGTGATCCATTCGCCGTTTTCAAACTGATCCACCGATGTCGCTCGGAAGTTGCCCGGCTGGGCGGCCGGAGCTTCCGCTGGAGGATGCTCGGAATGGATCAGGTGTACGTGGTTCGGCACAAGGTGAAGGTGGAGGGGCTGTCCGGCACCTGAGCGGCACCTGAGCGGCCGTCGCCAGCGAAGTCGCCATCGGCCTTCCGGCACTCGCAGCCCACTCCCCGAGTCTTCCCATGGCGACGTCGCCGATCCCGCGCGGAGGCATGTTGGCGATGCGCGCCAGCGACACGTCATCGTCCGGATACGCGCAGATCTTGAGCCACGCCAGAACGTCGCGGACCTCTGCCCGGTCGAAGAAGGCGGGGCCTCCCCGAACGCGATGGCGAATGCCCACTTCGCGCAGTGCCTCCTCCGGGGCCTGGCTCTGTGCGTTCAGCCGATACAGAACGGCAAGATCGGACGGCGAGCGGCCATCGGCCAGTCCCGGCCAATCTCCCCTGCGCCGAATCGCGCATCCTCCTCCTCGCCCGGGAGATGGACGACCCGCACCGGGTCGCCGTGCCCCGCGTCTGTCCAGAGTCGCTTTGGGCGCCGCTCCGCCGATCGCGCGATGACGGCGCTCGCGCAGTCTAGGATTCGCCCGGTGGACCGGTAGTTCTGCGCCAGTCTGACAATAGCCGCTCCAGGGAAGTGCTTCCACCTCCGGCACCAGGCTCCCCGGCAACGACTCTTCGGTGGTTGCCTCGTAGTCGTGCCCCCCCCGCCCGGGCCG
>Ga0315275_10003570_pt1 | contig 14343 bp, 13 predicted proteins | sample YL17G03_0_MG_FD_205557 | JGI IMG/M metagenome (GOLD analysis project Ga0315275, IMG submission 205557) | Sediment microbial communities from Yellowstone Lake, YNP, Wyoming, USA - YL17G03_0 | ecosystem: Environmental > Aquatic > Freshwater > Lake > Sediment | place: USA: Wyoming | collected... | reverse complement strand
GTTCTTCCCGTTCAGCCACACCGTTCCCGAGGTTGGCGGCTCGAGCGCGCCAAGAATGTACAGCAGCGTGCTCTTGCCGCTGCCCGATGGACCCACGATCGACACCGAGTCGCCCGTCTTCAGCGTCAGATCGACCTCGGACAGCACGCGCAGTGGTCCCGCTGGCGCAGGATACTCCTTCGACAGCCTTCGTACTTCGAGCACGCGGTGACTCCCACCCGGGGCCTGAAGACCCCGGGCTCCACCAACACCCCGACCCCGGGCTACATCACGGACCGATAGACCTCCAGCGCCCGCGCCGCCATCTGAGCGGCGCCGTAGTGCGCACGGACTCCTTCGTATCCTCTCCTGCCGCACTCCCGTCTCTTCTCGCGGTTGGTCCAGAGTTCCAGGATGCCGGCTGCGAGCGCATCCGGATTGTCCGGCTCCACCAGGATGCCGCCCCCGGTGGTATCCACGATCTCGGTGGCCGCGCCGCGGCGCGGCTGGACGATCGGCACTCCGCTCGCCATGGCCTCGAGGAGGAACAGGCCTTTCGGATCCGCGTACGGGCCGGGCACCGAGAGCACGCTCAGTCGCTGCAGGAACGCGAGCTTTGCCGGCCGATCCAGCTCGCCGTGGTACTGGAGGTGACCGGTCAGGCCCCAGGCGTCCATCTGTTGCTGGATGCCGGCGAGATAGCCCTTGTGTTCCGGGGCGAGGTAGCCGGCCGCCCACAGCCGGCTCGGGGGGAGCCCAGGATGGGATCTCAGGCGCATGTACGCCTCGGCCAGCACGTGCAGCCCCTTCTCGGGCGCGAGGCGGCCCAGGTACCCGACCGTGAACGGTTCAGTATCGTCGCCTCCGCGCGCTGCGTAGCCGTCCAGGTTGATGCCAAGCGGCACGACGTGAATCCGGCCCGGTTCGATCCCGAGGTACTCGGCAATCATCGACCGGCCGAAGTGGCTCACCGCCACGAAGGCGTCGACCTGCGCCGCGTGCTCGCGGATGAGCTGGATCGACCGGCTTCGATACGGCTCGCCAAGACCGTCGAGAAACAACTCCTCGCCCTGAAACGTGCAAAAGACGGGCACCTTCAGTGCGGCCTTGATGGCGGGCGCCAGTCCAATCAGCAACGAATTCGGGAGCGTGACGATGTCGGGAGGGAAATCCTTTGCGAGGAACTCGACGAGCTTGGCGATTTCCTTGCGCTGGAAGCCCTTCGGACCGAGCAGCATCGACACCGTCATGGCACCCAGTTGTGCGGGATCGACGCTGACGGCCCACCGCGTGGCGAACCTCAGGAGCGGCGGATAGTCGAGCAGTCGGTCCACCACCCACGGCGTGCGGCGGAAGAATGCGAAGTGTTGCTGCAGAAATACGTTGATGCCCCCGAGAAAAACCCGTTTCTGGCTGACGTTCCGCTCGTCGGTCCGCGTCGGGGTGTAGGCGGGCATGAGCACGACCTCGTGCCCCGCGGCCAGGAGCGCCGACGCGAGGGTGTTGTCCCGCAGGCAGCTGCCGCAATACATGTGGCCGGCGCCAGCGGTGATGTAGGCAATTTTCATGTCCGCCGCTCACGAACCGAAGCAGTAGAGCACACCATCCTGTGACCCGATGACGAGCGCGCCTTGCGCCGCAGCCGGCGACGCCGAGAGCGCGCCGCCCGCCGTGAACTCCCACGTCTTCCTGCCGGACGCTAGATCCAACTCGTAGAGCACGCCGTCGTTCGACCCGACAAACACCCGATTCCCGACGATGACGGGCGAGGACTCCACCCGGGCCTTCGTGAGAAACGTCCAGGCGGCCTTGCCGGTGGAGCTGTTGAGGCAGTGGACGAGCTTGTCGCGTCCCCCCAGAACCACGCGGTCCGCAGTCAGCGCGGCCGACGAGTAGAAGGGAAAGTTGCGGGTCTTGTGCCGGTAGGTCCACCGGGTGACGCGCCGTACGAGGTCGATGCCCAGCACCTCGTTGCCGAAGGTCCCGACGTAGGCCCCTGCGTCCCGCACCGCGGCTGACGCTCCCGTGTATGCGCCCAGCGGCAACTCGTAGACCTGTTTCCCGGTGGCCGCGTCGATCGCTCGGAACGTCTCGTCACACCCGGAGATGTAGACCGTGCCTTTGTCAATCGCCGGCGTACCGTGCACCGGGCCTTCCGTTCGGTACTTCCAGATCAGCGTACCGGTCGCAGCCGACAGACAGTACAGATGCTGATCGTAGGATCCAAAGTAGATCCGGTCGCCTGCGATGTTGGGCGACGACTTGATCTCGCCGTCGGTCTTGAAGGTCCAGCGCGCCTTCCCGGTCGATACGTCCACCGCGTGGAACACGCCGTCCAGATCGCCGACGAACACGAGGCCCCCATGCACCAACGGTGACGACTCCTCGACCTGGCTCTTCGTCTGGTATTGCCACCGCAGGGCGCCGGTAGCCAGCTCGAGCGCGTACATCGAGCCGTCCATCGACCCCACGTAGACGACGCCGTCCGCGATCGCCGCGGAGGACTCGATGGCGTCCTTCGCCTGGTAGCTCCAGCGCAGGCGGAGCGGCGTCGGCAGCGTCGTGGCCGAGACGCCTGCAAGCGCAGATGAGCCGCGGAACATCGGCCATGCGTCGTTCACGGCCGTCCCCTGCAACGCCGCCGCCACCCCGCCCACTGTCGCCGCGAGCGCCACGCTCACAATCGCGACACCCGGCCATAGACGCGCGGCACGATAGCTGGAGGTCGTCATTCGCGCGAGCCCGGGGCCGTGTTCGCAATGGCGAACAACTCGGAGCGGTGCATGATGTAGAGCACGCCGTTTGCGGGCACCGGCGTGCCGTACACCGAGCTGCCCATGTTAATCTCGGCGAGCTTCTTCAGTTCCTTCCCCCCCTGCAGGACGATGACGTCGCCGTCCTCGTCTCCGAGATACACCTTGCCGTCAGCCAGGAGCGGCGAGCCCCAAACCGCGGCCAGCATGTCGTACGTCCAGTACGGCGTCCCGGTCTTCGCATCGAGGCAGTGGAGAAAGCCGCTGAAATCCGAGATGTAGACCAGACCGTCCGCCACGGCGGCCGTGGAGATCGAGCGCCGGATCTTCCCGTAGTGCCACACGCGCCCCGTCTCGGTGATGTCCCCGAGTTTCGTGGGATCGATGGCGTACATGTGTCCCACGCCCTCGCCGTTCTCAGGGTCCTGGCCCGTGGCCAGCCAGACCATGCCGTCGGCGAAGACGGGCGTGGCAATGCCGTCGTTGCGCGTCTTCGGCCACACGGCGTCTTTCGGATTCAGATCGAATCGCCAGAGCTTCTCGCCCGTGCGCGCGTTGAAGCCGTAGAGCCACCCGTCTCCTCCCGGGAAGAACACCTGCATGACGCCGGAGACGAGACCGAGCGCCGGCGACGACCATTGCCCGCGCATGATGCGATCGCCAGGCGAGTCGTCCTGCCAGACCACCTTGCCGGTGTTCTTGTTGACCGCGATGAAGCTGGGGGCACGTGGCGACGGCACTTTCTCGAGCTCATCGTCGCGGCCGTTGGACGTTTCGAGAAACACCAGGTCTTCCCAGACGACGGGCGACGAGTTGGCCATGTTGCGCTGGAACACGCCCAACTCCTTCATCATGTCCAGTTTCCAGACGATGTCGGCATCGGCCGGCCCCTTGGAAACCTCCGCCTGGTAGGGTCCGTCATTCTCGCCGTCGAGGAACCCCTCTGTGTCCAGGGCGACCAGTTCGCCCCGGCTCGTGACGTAGTAGAGGCGCTTGCCGTCGACGGCCGGCGATGAACAGATTCCCAGCTCAGGCCAGTCGTTCGCCTTCCCGGACTCCAGCTTGTCCGTGACCGCCTGCCAGAGAAACTTGCCGTCCGACTCCCGGAAGCACATCAGCAGGCCCTTGTCCCCTTTCACGTCGGGGTTCCGCGGGTTACTGTTGTTGGTCCCCACGAAGACCTTCCCGCCGGCGACCACAGGGTTTCCGTAAGAGGTTGACCCGAGTTCGGCTTTCCACTTGATGTTCTTCCCGGCCTGGATGTCCCACGAGACCGGCAGGTTCTTCATGGACGAGATCATGTTCCGCTGGGGCGTGCCACCCCACATGGGCCAATCCTGGGCCGCCAGCGACACGGCCGCGAGGGTGAGCCATAGCACCCCAAGACTGGCAGACCCCGATCGGCTGAAACGCGCGGCGACTGGATTCATGATCGATTCCCGGACCGAGCTGAGGTTGCTATCTGGCCTTCACATCGTAGCTGGCGAGCACGCCCTGGTTCCTGATGTAGAGCGTGCCGTCGGAAATGACAGGATGCGCCCAACTCGGCCACCCCTGGTCGGCGATCGGGAAGCGGCCTTTCTCCACGTAGGCCGCGGGACTGGCTTCGGCCAAGCCGACGGTGTTGCCCTCCCCGAGCAGATACAGGTGTCCGTCGGCGACAATCAGCGTGCCCTTCCCCACGCTCCGGTCCCGCCACATGACCTTGCCGGTGGCGAACTCCATGCACGTCAGGATGGCGTTCGAAAAGCCATAGAGGTACCCGTTCACGAAGACGACGCCGCCATGGTGGTTCATCATGTCGCGGCTGAAGTAGATCTCGTCCGCCTTGACCTCACCAGCCTCCGCTTTCAGTTGGAGCAAGGCGCTGCCGGTGCCGTAGGCGGACGTGTAGAAGACCTTGTCACCGAAGAAGACGGGCGTTGTGACGTTGGCCGTGTCGTTGGCCGCCCGCGGATAGCGCCACATGAGCTTGCCGTCCTTCGCCCGCACGCCGACGCCCGCCTGCGAGGTCAGCGTCATGATTGTGCGCACGCCCTGGACGTCGGCCACGATGCACGACGAATACGCGGCGGGGTCGCTGAGTTCGGCCGTCGTCCACACCGTCTTGCCGGTTGCCTTGTCCAGCGCGGCGAGCCCGGCCCCACGCCCGCCTGGCGTGATGATCACGTGGTCGCCGTCGACGAGCGGCGATTCACTGAGCAGCCACTGCGGGTTCGAGCCCCCGAACTCCTTGAGGATGTTGCGCGTCCACACCACCGTGCCGTCGCTCGTCAGCAGGCACGCGAGGTCCCCATCCTCCGACAAGGCATAGAGCCGTTCGCCATCGATGGTCGGGGTTCCCCTCGGCCCTCCACCCTTGTCCTGGTCCAACGTCCGCCCGAGCGCCCGTGTCCACACCGTCGTGCCATTGGCACGGTTCAGGCAGAAGACCACGCTCCTGGCGTCCTGCGTGCCCTGCACGTAGATGTAGCCGCCCTGGATTGCCATCGAGCCGTAGCCTTTGCCCAGGCTGGAGACGGACCAGGACAGGGGCGGTCCGGCGGGCGGCCACTGCTTGAGCAGACCGGTCTCGGCGGACGCACCGTTGCGGTCCGGGCCTCGCCACTGGGGCCAGTCGCTCCCGGCGGCCGCCGCGGCCAAGATGATGATGAAGTACCCCACGGCAATCGGTCGAAACCTGGATGAACGCATATCGCCCTCAACGTGTTCGGCAAGTGATGCGGGGTCTGCCTTCGACGGTGCTCCCGTCGACCGCGCTCCCTTCGACTGCGCTCAGGGCAGGCGGGGCAGGCAGGCCAGGGACGCCTCGGCCCGCGAACGCACGAGTTCCCAGCCGGCGCATCTCTTACTTCGCGGCCACCGCGACCACGTGTGACTGCGTGCGGAAGTACAGCACGCCGCCGGAAATCGCTGGGCTTGCCATGCAGATCTCGCCCATGGCGTTCCTGGACACGAGCTCGAACGCCGGACCCGCCTTTACCACGTAGATGTCGCCGTCTTCGCTCGGGAAGTAGATCTTCCCGTCTCCCGCAACCGGGGAGGCCGTGAAGCCGCTGGTGCCGCCGCCGAGTCGCTGCTGGTAGATCCGGTTGCCGGTCTTCGCGTCGTAGCAGCTCATCACGCCGTTGTTCCTGGCGTTATAGAGGTAGTCGCCATAGACCAGCGGCGTGATCATGTATGCCCCGTCGCGCGGGTAGCTCCAGGCCACGAACTGGTTTGACGACTCGCTGGCGGCGAGGGAGATGTCGCCCGTCGCGTTCAGCCGGATCGCGTAGATGGGCGCCATCGGGCCATGCGCACTGGTGATGAAGACCATGCCGTGGGCCACCACGGGCGTCGGCACCGGGATGTCGCCTCCTCCCTTGAGGCGCCACAGCTCCTTCCCTGTCCGGACATCGTAGCCGCCGGTATGCTTGTAGCCGTTGACGATCATCTGCGCCGTCGCGCCGTCAGCGTGGACCGTCGGGGTCCCCCACGTCGGCACGTCAGTACGGGGTGTCCGCCACAGGTCGGTGCCGTCCGCGATGCTCAGCGCCGCGATGAACGAGCCGTTCAAGACGTCGCACTGGATCAACACGCTGTCCTGGTAGATGATCGGCGAGCTCGCGAATTCCCACTGCGCGTCCGGCACCACGTAGAACGCCGAATCGAGCACGCCGAGGTCCCGCTTCCACTGCTGCTTGCCGTCCATGTCGAAACAGTAGATCCCCTCGGATCCGAAGAACGCGATGAGATGACGCCCGTCGGTCGCCAGCGTCGAGTTGGCGTGCGTCGCTTTCGGGTGTCGCTTGACCTTGGGCACGCCGGCATAGACGGTCTTCTCCCACAGGACTTTGCCCGTCTGCGTGTCCAGGCAATACACGACCCACCGGTGGGGCGTGTTGTCCTGCACGGAACCGATGTCGCCGTAGAGACCGACCTTCAGTTCCGGCTTCTCGACGCCGCTGATGGCGGTTGACACGAAGAGACGGTTGCCCCAGACGATGGGGCTCGAGTGACCGAGGCCGGGGACCGGGGTCTTCCACCGGATGTTCCTGGACGTCGGCCCGTCCCAGTCGACCGGGAGCGCGAAACCGTCTGCCACGCCGGAGGCGCCGGGGCCGCGGAACGACGGCCAATTGGTGTTGCCTTGAGGCTCCTGGCCCGTCACGGGCAAAGCCAGCACGGCCAGCGGCAGCAGCATGAGTAACGCGCCGCGAGGAATTCGGGTTCGGTCCACAGCCTCACGCCCCTCTCCGTCGAGACAATGCCCGCATTATATGCTGGCGTCCCTGGGGATAGGCGGGTGTGAGGCCGGCTGCTTCCAGGGCGCGCCGCAGGATGACTTTCGCGCCGGAGGGCGCTATAGTTCAGATGCCCTCCAACAGCCCTCATTGATCCCACGTGAGGAATATCCCATGTCGAAGAGAGTCTTGGTCGCCACCGAAAAGCCCTTTGCCAAGGTCGCGGTGGCCGGCATCGCCGACATCTTCCAGAAAGCCGGCTACGAGATGGTGCTCCTGGAAAGCTACAAGGAGAAGGCGGACTTCCTGAAAGCCGTCGCTGACGTGGACGCCGTGATCATTCGAAGCGACATCGTCGACGCGGAGGTGTTGAAGGCAGCGCCGGACGTGAAGATCGTGGTACGGGCCGGGGCCGGTTACGACAACATCGATCTGAAGGCGGCCAGCGCCCAGGGCGTCGTCGCGATGAACACGCCGGGGCAGAACTCCAACGCGGTGGCCGAGCTGGTCTTCGGGCTGATGATCCACCTGGCGCGGAGAGGATTCAGCGGCAAGGACGGCACCGAACTGAGGGACAAGAAGATCGGCATCCATGCCTACGGCAATGTCGGGAAGTACGTCGCCATGGTTGCCAAAGGCTTCGGCATGGAGGTGTGTGGGTTCGACCCTTACGTGCCGGCCGAAAAGATGAAGGCCGAGGGGGTCACGCCCGTCAGCTCCGTCGAGGAGCTCTATCGCACCTGCGATTACATCTCCCTGCATCTGCCGAAGACCAAGGAGACCGTCAAGTCAGTGAACTTCGATCTGCTGTCGAAGACCAAGAAAGGCGCGGCCCTGATCAACACCGCGCGCGCCGAGGTGGTGGATGAGGCGGGCCTGCTCCAGATGATGGAGGCGCGCCCCGACTTCATGTACGGTGCTGACGTCGCGCCGGAATGTGCCGCCGAGTTCGCGGCGAAGTACGCGGGCCGCTACTGCTTCACCGCCAAGAAGATGGGCGCGCAGACCGCCGAAGCCAACATCAACGCCGGCCTGGCGGCCGCCCGCCAGATCGTCAACTTCTTGGAGAACGGCGACAAGACGTTCCAGGTCAACTGATCAGCGTCCGAACGACACCCCGACCCTGACTTGCCAGCCCGACCGGTTCAGGGTGAAGGGTGTTCCTTGGCGGCCAATGGCGGGAACGGAGTCCTGCCCGGGGCCACTGCTGGTCTGGACGGTGACCACTTGATTCACCCAGCGGCCTTCGCTCCGCGACGCCTGGTCCAATTCCACGGCCGTGGCCTCACCGTCCTGGATCTGCAGTGTCGTATTCAGTGTGCCGCTCACCTTTCCGACCTCGTGCCCATCCTTGGAGGCGATCATGCGTTCACACTGCCACGTCATGCTTCTCGGTGCTCTGGCAGCCGCCGCTTGCGGGAAGAACAGTCCCACCGCGCCGACACCGACCCCGGCATCCAGCAGGGTGATATCGCTGAGTGGGATTCTGGCCTTTGGCACCGTTGAAATCGGGAAGACGTCGGACTTGACTCTCACTCTCAGCAACAATCGAGATTCGCGATGGCCCGGACGCGAAGAAGGCAACCACGACTGATGCGATCGGGACGTTCACGCTCTCCGGCCTGCAACCAGGCAGCGTGACGGTCCGCTCGCCATCCGCACGCGCGCGGACGTCGGATTATCGACCGGCATGGCCATTCTGTGCGACGCGCTCGGCCGGATGGACGAGGCGTTCGCGCGCCTCGTCAGGCGGATGAACCTCGCGCCGCCGCGCCGTTACATCTTGAAGATGACGAAGGTGAACGCCCTGTCGAAGGACGTCCCGCTCGAGTTATAGGTGTTGACCATCAAGTGCCCGGAGAAGCTGAAGGAGAACGAGGACATGCCCGGGCCCGAATCGGCCATCGTGACCATGGTCGTGTGCTGGGCCCAGTCGAGGCTCTCGCCGGTCACGACGATCTCATAGGTCCCGGTCCCTGTCTTCGTTACGCTGCTGACGTTCGTGCTGTGCGACAGGCCCACCCAGCTCCCGTCGGCACCCACGACGCCGTGCGCCAGCGGCGTGCCCGTCATTCCGGGCCCCGCGTGCACGCCCGTGGCGGTCGCGGTCATCACTTCGACGCCGTTGACCACCGCGGTGATCGCCTTCCCGGCACCGCTCGAGTTGATGAACTGGCCAGCCGCCCCGGCGGCGCCTCCGGACTCTCCCCGGACGCCGATGCCCGACGCACTGCTCCCGTACAGGCCCCAGGCGTTGGTCCCGATGTTCGCCACGCCAGTGACGGCCGTGCCGTTGCTCAACGGGCTCGCGAATTCACCGCTGCTGCCGGTCACGGCCCCGACAACCGCAAGGTCGGCGGCGGAGCGGATGGAACCGACCACGTCGAGCGCGGTCACCGGCGAGGTGGTGCCAATCCCCACCAGCCCGTCGTTGGTGATGGTCATGCGCGTCGTCATCGGCGCGGCCGCACCGGCCGCGCCGCCCGGCGCCGTGGCGAAGGTGAAGGCTCCCGCCACATTCTGGTTGAACGCCATGTAGCCCGCGAAACCGGACACGCCGTACTTGTAGCCCTCATCGAAATAGACGTTGAAGCCGATGTGCGGGTTGTCGGCGATGAGGAACAACGGGACTGCCGAGTCCGTGCCGAACCTCGCATACGTGGCAGAGCGCGCCAGCCGCACGTCGAGCGGGAACAGCGGGGTCGCGGTGCCCAACCCGACGTAGCCGTACGGCGCGATCCGCACGCGCTCGGTCCACGTAACGCCGCCGATGGGCGTGGTGGTGAGGGACAGGTAGGTGCCGTGCGCGGCGTCGGTCCAGGGCTCCGCCGCGCGGAACATCACCTGCCCTGCCCGCCCGAGAACCCGGTGGCGCCGTACCCGCGGACCGCGAGGCCGCCCAGGATGTCATCGCTCTGCACCGCGGTGGGCGCGCCCGGGGTGCCGCGCGCGGCCCGGTACACCACCGGCAGCGCGCCCAGCGCGTCGCTGTAGACGTCGAAGAACGCGCCCGGCGCCGCGCTCGCCACGGCATGGAAGGCCGCCGCCGGCGCCGTCGTGTTCACGCCAATGCTCGTCCCCGACTGGAACATGATCGAGTTGCCGAGGTCCGCGGTCCCGGTGAACACGCCGATGTAGCCGGGCGCCCCGACACTCGTCGGAAGCGGACCGGCGGTGGGCGCCAACGTCCCGCTCAACGCTTGGCGCAGCACCCGCGTGTCCACGAACGTCAGCCCGTCGTCGCCCGTGCCGGTCTTGTCCCCCGCCAGCACGAAGGCCGAGAGCGGTTTGCCGCCCATCGTGTCCGCGTCGGCCGCCTTCAGCGCGTAGGGCACACTCACCAGCAGCACGCGCGGCTGCTCCGCCTGCCCGTCAGCCTGCACAGCCAGCCAGCGCGCCTCGCCCGTCGCGAACAACTCGACCGGCAGGCCCTCGGCCTGGCTCGCGCCCAGATAGGCCGCGAACCGGCCACCGTCGTCCACCGCCACCCGCTGCGTCTCGGTCCAGAGGGGCGTCTCGCCCGCCTGGTCGGCGTAGAGGGCGAAGCGCACCGTCGCCGCGCCCGTCACGCCGGGCAGGGTGCCGGCGACCTTCACCAGACGCGGGACGGGCGGGTCGGCGGGGGCCGCGCACACGAGGGTGACGGTGCCTGCGGCCAGGATGGCGACGAGGGCGCGGACGAGGAGTCGACGGGGGCGGATCATGGGCACTCTCCTTCGCGAAGGCAAATCGCTGACGAGGAACGGCCACTGGGTGGATCGTGCGGAATCTGCCGAGTGTGTTGCGAACGCCGCCAATGTCCAGCAGGAAATCACGCACCCGCGGGAAATCGCGACGGGACGGCGCAGGGCAGGCCTGCCCCACCGGAACACAGTCGCCGTGGGGCGACGGCCGTCCCAATGGCCGCAGGGGCACCCCCGCGTGGTTGGCCTGAGCGTTGAGCCATGCGCTGTTCCAGAGCCTCTCTACTGCCGCTTCTCCAGCCGCGCCAGCCGCTCTGCCAGCGCCGCCAGTTGCGCGCGCAGCGCCTCGGTCTCCGCCTTGAGGCCTGCGTTTTGCGCCTGCAGCGCGTTGGCCTTCGCGTCGAGTTCCCGCACCGCCGCCAGCGTCAGGTACGACCGCTCGCTGTAGTTCACCATCTTGTAGCCACGCTCGTCGGCGGCCACCATCTCCGGAGAGACCTGCTCGACCTCCTCTGCGATGAGGCCCGAGTTCAACCCCGCGCCGAAGTGATACGCCGGGAACTGCTCCACGTTCCACGTGAAGTGCACCGGCCGCAGTTGCACGACGCGGCCGAGCACCGGCTCGAACGGCCGGATGTCGGCCTTCAGCCTCGCGCCCGACGAGCACGTGCCCGCGAGGGCGGTCCCGGCGAAGCTCTTGACGCACCCGTTGGTGGCGCTGGTGCCGACCCTGATGTCGCCCACCACCTGGAGCGTCGTGTTCGGCGCCGACGTGCCGATGCCGACGAGGACCGCGGCGACGTCGCCGGCCGGTGCGCCGAGCGTCAGCGAGTTGCTCTGTGTCATCTGCGCGCCAGCCCCGATGGCCGTGGCATAGGAGAGGGTGGGGTGGCCGGCGTCCGGCCCGGCCGCGTCGCCGATGTAGGTGTTGTACGACCCGCCCGCGTTGTAGTAGCCGGCCGTGGAGCCAAGACCCGTGTTGCGCTGACCCGTCGACGTGGCCACGAGGCTGGCGAAGCCGACCGCCGTGTTGTACTGCCACGTCGAGTTGCCATTCAGGCTCTGAGACCCGAAGGCGCTGTTGCCGGAGCCCGTGGTGTTGTTGCGGAGGCTCCAATACCCGAAGGCGCTGTTGTTGACCGTGTCGCTTTTGGCCGCCATCGTCTGCACCGAGCCATCGGGGAACCCGAACCCGCCCGTCGTCCTCTCGATCGTCCCCGCGACGCTCAGCATCTGACCCGGCGTCGTCGTCTCGATGCCCACGTTGCCCGCCGGGCTGATGCGCATCCGCTCCACCCAGCTGGCCGACCCGAGCGGCGTGGTGGTGAGGGACAGGCAGGAGCCGTGCGCGGCGTCGGTCCAGGGCTCCGCCGCGCGGAACATCACTTGCCCCTGCCCGCCCGAGAACCCGGTGGCGCCGTAGCCCCGCACCGCGAGGCCGCCCAGGATGTCATCGGTCTGCACGACGGTCGGCGCGCCCGGCGCCGCGGTCGCCATGGTATGGAAGGCCGCCGGCGGCGCCGTCGTGTTCACACCGATGCTCGACCCCGACTGGAACATGATCGAGTTGCCGAGGTCCGCGGTCCCGGTGAACACGCCGATGTAGCGGGCGCCCCGCTGGTGAAGAGCGCCAGCGGCAGCCCCTCGGGCTCGAGCGCGCCCAACGTCACCGCGTAGCGGCCCTGGCTATCCAGCGTCACCCCCTGCACCTCGGTCCACAGCGGGGCCCCGCTCTCGGCCTCCGCGTAGATCCCGAAGGTCAAGGTGGCCGCGCCCGCTCGCGGCTGGCCCGCCCCGTCCCGCACCACCCGCGGCGTCTGCGCCGAGACGTCCAGCGCCACCACCAGCACCATCAGCCACACCGCCAGCTTGAGTCTCATGATGTCGCCTCCGTCCCACAGGACAATGACCGGTCACCAGACGAAAAACGGCCCGCCGCCGGGCGCCCCGGCTGCATCGCCATCGTCGCCGCTACTGTCTGAAGACGATGATTGAGAACTCGCTCGCGGGTGAGAGACGATAGGCCGGATCAGCGGGGTGCGCCTCGCCAGGTGAACGGAACGCCCCTTCTCAGACGCCGCCGGCGCCCGCCCCGGACGGTACCGCGCCCGGGCACAAGGCTGATTATGGCCGCGGCGACCTAGGAGCGTGTCCGAGTAATGCCCGGACACGCTCCTAGAACGGCTCGCGTTGAGCGCCGAACAAGAGGCAACAAGAGCGCCGACGTGGCGATCAACGAAAAGGCAGGCAGTTCGTGCGCGTGTGCCGCCTGGACCGCTCAGGCATTCTGGTCAAATGAGCCTCGGCGTTCAACGCGTGCCGGGTTAGGAGGCCGTCATGGGATTACTCGGACGGCCTCCTAGTTGTCAACGGCATTCGCACGGCATTCGCTCGGCAGGTCAACTGATCAGAGTCCACCTTACTGCCCCAGTGCGTAAACCGTCGATCGACCCAGGGCAATCTGAATGGGAGTCACGCCATCCGTTTCCCACAGAATAATCGCCAGGGTCCCTTCGCATAACTTCCGATCAAATGCATATTCGGTCATGACACAAATATCGTTGACAAGAAGCTGAAAGCGGAATCCTTGCGCGATGATTCTCATCCCATACCACAGGCCCAACTGGACAGGGTAATCGATCGACGACACATCGTGTTCGAATTGTCCGCCCAGTATCTTTTCAAAATAGACCTTATTGTTCTCAAAACGGAATCGGTAGCGATTGTTGAGGTCGTGAAATCGAAAATCAAATTGTAGCTCTCTGAAGGACGTCTTCTTGCAGAAGGACAGTTCCCATTCGAAGTCGTACAGCCGATATCTCGTCGGATTCAGAAGAAACACATGCCATTCATCATTGCTGCGTGGATGACCAGTTACACAAATCGTCCCCTTATTTCCTATGCGAGTGTTGTCGGAGTCAGCGCGGCCTTCTCCAGTGGAGTATACGCGGCGGTATCCGAGTCGCGACTGAAGGGCTATTACTTCGTCCCATTCCCCGTCATAGACAAGGATAGCCTCACCATCGATGCCGGCATCGAAGAGTATCTGGCCCCTATCGGGAGAGGACCGTGCGACGAAGGCCATTTCGTACAACCCGCGTGCAATCACATACCGGGTCTTCGCGAGATGACGCATGAGGTAGCGTAGCGATTTCTTTACAATGCGGTACATACGAGTTATTTCGAGTGTCTCTCGGAGAAGTGCATCGCGATCTTCATGAACCCGGCCAGCGGCCGGAATGTTACCAGGATTCCGCTCGATCCGAGGATCACCCCAATACACGCCAGACTGACCATGTTTCAGGGCATCCAGAAATGCTCCACAGGCGTTCATTCTACAGGGTATGCCGGAAGCGGTTCCTGTCGCCTAGGTTACGCCAAGGCCGCGCATCGGACGGCTGATTCGAGCCCGGGAGAAGTCAGGGGGATTCGCTGGTCATGATGAACAAGGGCGTCATCTCAAAGCTCTCGAACTTCGGCCGTAAGCGATCGGGGTTGTAGAAGCGGTCCACGTTGACGGTCTTCTTGGTGCTCGTGACAACATCAATCGGGATGTTGTCGTAGCGCCCATTCTTGAGCACGACCAGTCGCCCGTGCAGTTTCCTGACCACCAAATCAAGCGCGAGGTTGCCATACGCCATTGGCACGATCGAGTCGATCGCGTCCGGGTCGCCACAACGCACCAGATAGCCGAGTTTCTGA
>Ga0315275_10003569_pt1 | contig 14343 bp, 14 predicted proteins | sample YL17G03_0_MG_FD_205557 | JGI IMG/M metagenome (GOLD analysis project Ga0315275, IMG submission 205557) | Sediment microbial communities from Yellowstone Lake, YNP, Wyoming, USA - YL17G03_0 | ecosystem: Environmental > Aquatic > Freshwater > Lake > Sediment | place: USA: Wyoming | collected... | reverse complement strand
AATATGATGATTTAAATAACAGTGGTAATTCTTAAATTACCCTCCTAAAAAAAATCTTAAATCGAAGGGAGGGAAGGAATGAGTGCCAGGAATACGAGTTAATGAAAATGAGCCGTTTGAAAACGCTTTAAGACGCTTTAAAAAGCAGTGTGAAAAGGCAGGCATTCTATCGGAACTGAGGAAACGACAGCACTACGAGAAGCCCAGTGTTAAGAGAAAGAAAAAGGCACTGGCAGCTCGAAAGAGAGCTTTGAAAGGCATGAGAAGGTATTAAGAGGGGGCACGGTAGAATACCGGGAGCCGCCGATACCTTAAATCTTTAGATCGTAATTAATTTAGGGGCGAAGAATCACAGCCCATTGTGTGCCATCTCTTAAAAAAGATCTCTTTCTTTCCCGGGCAAATATTTACGCTTGATGTGCTTATTCTTGGGGAATAGCCAATTTCGCCTTTGTGGAGAATGGTGTTGAATTTCCTGCCAGAGGATAAGATTGCAGAGATTAAAGAGAGCTGTAGTATCGTTGATGTAATCTCCGATTACGTTTCACTCAAAAAGTCAGGGGCTAATTATAAGGGTTTATGTCCTTTCCATGTGGAAAAGACACCTTCCTTCATGGTCAATGAGCAGAAGAAGATCTTTCACTGTTTCGGGTGCGGGGCAAGTGGGAATGTATTCAATTTTTTAATGAAAAATGAACACCTCACATTTCCCGATGCGGTAAGAGAAGCAGCAAGGAAGGCCGGCATATCCGTTCCGGTCAGAAGGACTGAAGAAAGATCTGAGCAAAAAACAGGGAACTTTTCCGAATTATACCAGATTAATGAATATGCTGCTGAGTACTTTACGGACATGCTCATCAGAACAAGGGAAGGCGAGACTGGCAGGAAGTATCTGGTCAAGCGAGGGATTGATAAAGAGATCGTCCAGCAATTTAAATTGGGTTTCTCACCCAACCGATGGGATGGGTTGCTACGATACCTTTCAGTAAAAGGTATTCCAGTTGAAGAAGAGAAACGATTGGGCTTGATAATACCCCGGGAAGATAAGAAGGGTTTCTACGATCGCTTCAGAAATAGACTGATATTCCCTATAACGGATGTGCAAGGCAGGCTTATAGGCTTTGGAGGGAGGGCAATCGGGGAGGATGAACCGAAGTATTTAAACTCTCCTGATTCCCCTGTATACAGTAAAGGTCACCACGTATACGGTTTAAGCCAAAGTCTTCCCTCTATCCGGAAGGAGGACCAGGCCATCATCGTGGAGGGTTACTTCGACCTCTTGAGCATGTATCAGCACGGGCTTAAAAATGTCGTAGCGACGCTTGGTACAGCAATAACACCTCACCAGATTAGGCTCCTCAAGAGGTATACAAAAAATCTGCTCGTCATTTTTGATCCTGACGAATCGGGAAAGAAGGCCGCCCTGCGCGCGCTCCCGCTTTTTTTAGAGGAAGGGATTTCCCCTCACGTTATTCTCCTTCCTGCTGGCTTTGATCCAGACAGCTTTGTCCAGAAAGATAAAGGAGAAGCCCTCAAGGACAAACTGAAAAGGCCTCTCTCCCTCCTGGATTTTTTCCTCCAATATGCTTTTACCGCTACTGATCCTTACAGCGTTAAGGGAAAACTCAAGATCATTGAGGAAGTGGTGCCGGTAGTGAGTCGGATCAAAGATCGGGTCGAAAGAGAACTCTATATTCAAAAGATATCACAACGTTTGGGGATCAAAGAGGAAATTATTTTCCAGAAGATAAAAACCGCTGACCGAAGAGGAATACCCGAAAGGACGGTAGCAATCCCTGAAGTGTTAGAAGAAAAAAAGGTTGAAAAAATGATGGTACGCCTTATGCTCCTCTACCCCGATTTGATACCTCAGATGCAGAAGGAGGCTATTGTCGATGATTTCTCCATCGATTCCTGCAGAAAATTAGCAATCATCATTATTGATAAATTTGTTGCTTCTCAAGGGTTTGACCCAACATTACTGATGAATGAAGTTTCGGAAGAGGAGTTACGGGGGTTACTCTCCGAGTGCCTTTTTGACGAGGAACCTCTGGAAGATGCCGTTGAACTTTTACGAAGCTGCATACAGAAAATACGGTTAGGTAAAATGGGAAGAGACCTCAAACAGTTGAGCGTTATGATTAACAAAGCCCAGGATGAAAGAGATGAAAGGCTTTTAAGGGAGTTCTTGCTCTATAAGCAAGAGTTGATAAAGAAAAGGAAGGATTTAGCCCGAACAAGCACAGTATAAAAAAAGAGTAAGGGGAAAGATGAATGCCGAAGAAACCAGAGATGGACGAAATCAAACACTTGATCGATACTGATAAGGAGAAGAGTTATCTTCCTTACGACGAAGTAGAAGAGATCCTCCCGTCTGATATTGTTTCTCCTGACCAAATTGATGACCTGATGATGACGTTTGGTGAGATGGATATCGAGATTGTGGATGCAACTCAAAAAGTTAAGTTGACTAAGCAGAGAGCTGCCAAGATTCAGGAGGAGGAAGAGGAGGAGGTAGATTTCGATCGTGATCTGTTCGGTAAGCTCAATGATCCGGTGAGAATGTACCTCCGTGACATGGGTTCCGTCTCATTGCTGACCCGCGAGGAAGAGGTAGAGATTGCCAAGAGGATCGAAGAAGGAGAACAGGAAATAGCAAGTGCGGTCCTGAATGCACCAATTGCAATCAGGGAAATACTCGGTTTTGGCGATAAACTGAAGGCTGAAAAGATTTCTGTCCGTGAGATCATTGAAGATTTAGATGAAGAGGCCAGTGATGCTGAAGAAGAGTATTACCGCAAGAAGACTATAGAAATGATTGATAAAATTAGGTCGCTGGATGAATCAAGCCGTAAGCTCGGGAGAGGAATGGCCAGGAAATCACTCACGGAGAAAAAGAAGAAAAATATCCGGGAGAAGATCATGAAGAATAAGGAGGACATTGTACTCCTCCTTAAAGAAACGCATTTCAGCCGGGTGCAGATTGAAAAGATCACGCAAAAACTCCGGGGCTTTCTCATAAGGCTTGAAAAAGCTGAAGAAGAGATTACAGAGTGTGACAAAAAGACAAAGATGAAGGCCAAGGACATTAAACATCTTATCCGGGAGATAAAGCAGAACCAGAAAGAGGCCAAGAAAGTTCTAAGAAAGCATGGCATAAGCCTGGATGATTTAACAGAATGTGATAGGATAATAAAAGATGCCCAGAGCAGGATAAAAAAGGTAGAATTGGACTCTGCACTCCCTGCCAAGGTGTTGAAAGAAACCATTCACCACATTGATAGGGGGGAGGAAAAGGCAAAAAAGGCGAAAGACGAACTTGTAAGGGCAAATCTGCGCTTGGTAGTAAGCCTTGCCAAAAAATATACGAACAGGGGCCTGCACTTCCTGGACCTTATCCAGGAAGGGAATATAGGTCTTATAAAAGCGGTAGAGAAGTTTGAATATCAGCGGGGTTACAAGTTCAGTACTTATGCTACATGGTGGATACGACAGGCAATTACCCGCGCGATTGCGGATCAGGCACGGACAATCAGAATCCCGGTTCATATGATTGAGACCATAAATAAACTCATCCGGACGTCAAGATATCTTGTCCAGGAGATCGGGAGAGAACCTATTCCTGAAGAAATTGCAGAAAAGATGGAGCTACCCTTAGATAAGGTGAGGAAGGTTTTAAAGATCGCAAAGGAACCCATCTCTCTCGAGACCCCCATTGGCGAAGAGGAGGACAGCCACCTGGGCGATTTCATTGAGGACAAAAGCATTCTTTCACCCGTTGATGCGGTAATCAACGGGAATTTGCAAGAGCAGACCAATAGCGTACTTGCTACTCTGAGCCCCCGGGAAGAGAAGGTTTTAAGGATGAGATTCGGAATCGGAGAAAAATCGGACCACACCCTGGAAGAAGTGGGCCAGACTTTTGATGTAACGCGCGAGCGAATACGCCAGATTGAAGCCAAGGCATTGAGAAAGCTCAGACATCCGAGCAGGAACAAAAAGTTAAAGAGTTTCGTTGAATATTGATGAATGCACTGTTGATGAGACAACATACGTGTACGAGGTATGGGCTCATAGCTCAGTTGGTAGAGCCACCGGCTCATAACCGGAAGGTCCCAGGTTCGATCCCTGGTGAGCCCACCATACGATGATAAAATGCACCCCGAGGGGTGCATTTTAATTTGTGCGAAAGGAGAGCGATCTGAACGTGGAGGAGAAGACCTTGAAGAGGGAGATAGAGATTCTGATAAAACTTCAGGCGGTAGATCTGGAGTTATACCAGTCAGAAAGATTTCACCAGAAATATCCTGAAAAGCTGAAAAAGCTGGAGAAGAAAATTGAGGAAGAACAGGTAAGATTTCAGCAGACAAAGGAGCGGTTAGAGGGCCTTCAGAAGGAGAGAAAACAGAAGGAGAAAGACCTCGAGATTGAAGCAGAACGCGTTAAGAAGGCAGAGGAGAAGCTTGCATCTGTCAAAACCAACAAGGAATATCAGGCAGCCGTGAAAGAAATAGAAACGTTAAAACAGATAAATTCTGCAAAAGAAGATGAGATTTTGCTTGTGATGGAAGAGATCGATACCCTCCAGGACGAACAGAAGAAAAAGGAGAAAGAGCTTGGAGAAAAGATGAAGGCATTCCAGGAAGAAAAGAAGAAATTAGAAGAAGAAGAACAGAAGTTTGGCGCTGTAAGTGAAGAGAACAAAGTATTGCGCGAAGATTTGGTGAGAGAGTTAGAGATAAATCTTCTCAGACAGTACATGATAATTAAAGAAAAGAGGAACGGTCTGGCTGTAGTGTCAGTTAAGAAAGGTACGTGTTCCGGGTGCAGTATGCACATTCCTCCCCAGTTATACAATGATATATTGACGAATGAGCATATCATCACCTGTCCCAGTTGTAACAGGATCCTCTACGTGCAGAATGGTGGCAAAACCGTTGACAAGGTGCAATCAGAAGTAGATACTGTTGGTACGTCAGGAGTCTAAGAGAGGGGGTCCTAAAGGAGACGAAATAATCGCTTCCACTATTTGGGGCGGAGAGGAAAGTCCGAGCTCCACAGGGCAGGGTGCTTCGTAACACGAAGTCCCGGTGACGGGAAGGAAAGTGCCACAGAAAATATACCGCCCGCCTCAGGCGGGTAAGGGTGAAAAGGCGAGGTAAGAGCTCACCGTCCCGGTGGTGACATCGGGAGCATGGCAAACCCCACCTGGAGCAAGACCGAATAGGAGGGTATCAGGCTAAGCCCGCCGCAGGCGGGATTGTCTGAGTTGAGTAGCCCGCTTGACTTTACCCTCGGGTAGGTCGCTTGAGGTCTTAAGCAATTAAGATCCCAGATGAATGATTATTACCTGATCTCTTGATCAGGCACAGAACTCGGCTTATCGTCCCCTTTTGTATCCCTTCATTCCTTTATTCTCCCAATAAAGGAATAGAACTTTCCAGATCCTTTTGTTACAATAAAACATAGAATAATTACGCAATCGGGTGAAATTACACTCATATGCCATACCTGCAGATAGATGGTTATCGATACTACTATTTAAAGAAGGAGTGCTCACCTTCCCCGGCCCAAAACCACCTTGTCTTCATCCATGGTTCAGGGGGTGATCATAAGCTCTGGTCGAAACAATGGGACTCTTTCGCTTCAGGGACGCAGATAGTAATTCCCGACCTCCCCGGGCATGGCCTTTCAGAAGATAAGGGGAGGGATGAAATCGGAGATTATGCTGAATGGTTAAAGGGTTTTTTAGCCGCACTGAATCTTGAGAAACCTTTACTCATTGGGCACTCCATGGGTGGGGCAATTGCTCAGGAATTTGCCCTCCGTTATCCCCGTTTCTTGAGGGGGCTGGTGTTGGTGGGAACAGGAGCTAAACTCCGGGTTTCTCCTGCCATTCTCAGCCTGGTGTGCAAAGATTTCGAAATGATGGTTCACTTGAGCTGTGAATATGCATATTCGGAGACAGTCCCCGAAGAATTGGTCCGGGAGGGTTTTAAAATTCTCTGTCAGAATACCCCCGAAATCCTGTATGGTGATTTTCTATCCTGTGACCGGTTCGATTCCCGCGAGAGACTGCACGAGATTTCTCTCCCCGCACTGATCATCTGCGGCAGCGGAGATAAACTTACACCCCCACTCTACTCTCAGTATCTCCATGAGAATATTCGCAATTCCATTCTCCACATCATTGACGGGGCTGGGCACATGATCATGGTGGAGAGACCCCGTGAGTTCAACGAGGCAATAGAAATATTTTGTCAGGGCTTGCTATGAAGCTGAAAACGCTCTTTGGACCTGTGCCCTCACGAAGGCTGGGATTCTCTCTGGGGATAGATATCATTCCCTTCAAAGTGTGCAGTATGGATTGTATCTATTGCCAGTTGGGTAAGACAACGAAGAAAACGGTGGAGCGAGAATCCTATACCTCCCCGGATGAGGTGTTGGATGAATGGGATCAGATCAAGGGAGAGATCGGCACGATTGACTGCATTGCCATTGCCGGATCAGGAGAACCAACCCTCAACTCTCAGCTCGGCAAGCTTATCAAAAAGCTGAAGGATCGTGTCAATCTTCCGATTGCTGTGCTGACGAATGGAAGCCTTCTTTTTCAGAGAGACGTCCGGAAGGAGATGCTCAATGCTGATATAATCCTCCCTTCGCTCGATGCGGTGACACCCGGGATATTTGAGAAAATAAATCGTCCCCACCCCTCTCTTTCTCTAAGCGAGATTATTGAAGGCCTGAGAAAGTTTCGCACAATGTATCGAGGCAAGATATGGCTTGAGTTCATGGTGGTCAAAGGGGTGAACGATTGTCAGGAGGAGTTAGAGCGGATGAAAGAAACTATGCGGAGGATCGGTCCTGATAAGGTCCAGTTAAACACCGTGGTCCGCCCGGGAAGCGAGGAGGGGGCAAAGCCGGCAAGGCTTGAGGAGCTCAAAAAGATACAGAAATACTTGGGCAAGGGGTGTGAAATCATCACTGCTATGAGCAGAAAAAGGGGCTCTGTACGTAAAGAGAACCTGGAAGAAACAATCATCTCCATGGTGAGAAGGCATCCCCTTACGATGAGCGAGATCATCAAGACGCTCGGCAAGAAGCGGGGAGAGGTAATAACCTGCATAGACCGGTTACAAGACCGGAATATCATAGAAGTGAATTGCCATCAGGGCAGGAAATATTGTAAGGTGAGAAAGGAATCTTCTTTTCGTTAAAACGTTTCATGATCGTATTAAAATCGCAGTCGGAAATTGAGCAGGTAAGAAAGAGCTGTAAGATAGTCGCTTCCGCCTTAGAGGCGCTGAAGAAGATTATCGAACCAGGAATCACCTGCCAGGAGTTGAATGAAGTTGCTGAGAAGCTGATTCTGCAGGAAGGGGCAATCCCTGCCTTCAAGGGATATCGCGGTTTCCCTGCAGCCCTCTGTACCTCGGTAAATGAACAGATTGTTCATGGCATCCCGGATGGGAGACGACTTAGGGAAGGGGATATTGTCAGTCTTGACCTGGGGGTAAAACTGAACGGCTTTTACGGTGATTGCGCAATTACGGTGCCAGTAGGCAAGATATCTGAGGAAGCAGAGAAACTGCTCAAGGTTACCGAGACCTCCCTTTACCTGGGGATCAAACAGTCAGTGGTCGGTAACAGGCTTTTTGATATCTCCTATGCCATACAGTCCTGGGTGGAAGAGAACGGATTTTCCGTGGTCAGAGATTTTGTGGGTCACGGGATAGGAAGAGAACTTCATGAAGAACCGCAGGTCCCTAATTTCGGTGTGCCTCATCAGGGCCCCCGGCTGGAAGAGGGAATGGTTCTTGCTCTGGAACCAATGGTGAATGCGGGAACTTTTAAGGTAAAGATCCTTCCCGATGGGTGGACTACTGCAACCGCTGACGGCAACCTCTCCGCCCACTTTGAGCACACGATCGTAATAACCAGGAATGGCCCTGAGATATTGAGTAACGTTGAATGATGGAATAAAGGTAGTTACCATGGCAGTGATAGAATTGTTGAACTATCCCCATCCTCTTCTCAAGAAGAAGAGTGAGAAGGTTGAGAAGATTGATGGTTCTGTTAAAAAGCTTATCCGGGATATGGCTGAGACCATGTACTTCAATAAAGGAGTAGGGCTCGCTGCTCCCCAGGTTGGAGTTTCAAAGAGGGTCATAACGGTTGATGCAGGCAAAGGCCTTGTCTGTTTGATAAATCCCGTGCTGGTAAACAGCGAGGGGGAAATCCAGATGGAAGAGGGATGCTTAAGCTGCCCGGAGGTGAGCCTTAATATCAAACGATGCAGCAAAGTTACTTTAAAAGGGCTTAATCCTGATGGGGAAGAGGTGGCCGTAGAGGCAGAAGAATTACTCGCCCGGATTTTTCAGCATGAGATTGACCATCTCGAAGGGGTTCTCATCATTGATCGGGTCTCTCCCTTGAAGAGAGAGCTGATAAAGAAAAAGTTAAAAAAGAAATCAGCCGGAAGGGGGTAGGCCAGACTATTGCCTGAGTTACCGGAGGTTGAGACCTTAAAGAATGATCTGTCTCAGAGGATAATCGGGAGAAGGATCAGGGAGATTCAGATTCGTCAGGGGAGAATTTTCAGGAAAATTCCTTCCCGGGAGTCTCTCAAGCGAAACCTGCTTGGAAAGAAGATTGTAGGATTACAGAGGAGGGGCAAAGCGATTCTTTTCTCTCTTGACTCCCCTGAGATTCTTGTTATCAGGCTGGGCATGACCGGTCAGATAACGGTAACCCCTGAGCCGGCGGGAATGCCTGATAAGCATACCCATCTCATCTTGAGCATGGAAGATGGTTCAAGAGTTCTTTTCAGGGATGTTCGTCGATTCGGTCAGGTGTTCCTGAGCCCTCTGAACGAGGTTGAAGGTTTTTTACAGATGGGACCTGAGCCTTTGCATAATGGCTTTCATCTGTTCCACTTACAACGGATACTTAACTCTGCGATGCGGATTAAAACCCTGCTCATGGACCAGCGGAAAGTTGCCGGCATAGGGAATATCTACTCAGACGAGATTCTCTTTCGTGCCAGGATCAGCCCGTTACGGGCAGCCAGATCACTCTCTTCTCATGAGATGAAAAGGCTTTACCACGCAATCCGCAAGGTCCTGAGAGAAGGGATCAGGGAGCGGGGATCAACCATCAGGGATTTCCGGGATGGACTGGGGAGGCCAGGCAGGTATCAGCATCATTTCAGGGTTTACCAGAGAGGAGGGCAGGCCTGTTTGATCTGTAAGACCACGATTGAAAGGATGAAGGTGGGTGGCAGGAGTTGTCATTTCTGCCCCAGTTGTCAAAATTGAAGAGAACATGGGAGAAAACAGATGAAAGAAGCGTACGATTGTGTGGTGGTAGGTGCAGGTCCGGGAGGACTTATGGCCGCGAAGACAGCTGCGGAAAACGGCCTCAGAGTAGCACTGATCGAACGGAAGGAGAACGTGACCCAGATTACGCGTGCCTGCTCCATGATGGTAGTTTCTCTAAGCGGGCACTATCTGAGCGAAAGGGTCACCTTGAATACGAGAGACCAGCGGCTCTGTTTTCCCCATTATGGTTTTTCAGTCCCCTATGATGGCCCGTATCGAAACTTCTACAGCTGGCAGATCTGGTCCCATAAAGGTCACAAGCTTCAGATAGGTGATTATGAGGAGAATATGCGGAAAGGCGATGCCGGGAGAACGAGCGCCGTCTACAGTAAGGAGACGCTCCTCGGCTGCTTACTTAAGGAGTATCTCCGCAACGGGGGAGAACTTTTCAACGGCTACAACGTAATCGGGGCGGTCAAGGAAGATGGGAAGGTTAAGGTGATCACTCAGGAGGGAAAGACCTTGAAGGGCACCTTCGTCGTCGCTGCCGACGGGAGGACTTCAAGACTTGCCCGGTGCCTTGGCCTCAATCAGACACGAAGCTTTTTCGGCACGAATCTCGGTGCCGGATACGAGATGGTTGGTGCGGATATCCCGCAAGATCAGTCCCTCTTTCAGATGTTTCTGGGAGAGGAGCCTCGCATGAGGATCTGGATGACCCCCAGGGCCGGGAGCGAAGCATATGCCGTGATTATCATGACCCTCCACCCCGGTGCAGATATGGAAGGAGCCTTTGAGAGGTTCATCAATACGGGGGCTTTCGCGTCGTGGTTCAAGAGAGCAGAGAAGACAAAGAAGCTGTCGGTCGTTGGAAACATGCTCTCCCATGTGACAAAACCCTACAAGGATCAGGTCATCTTCATTGGGGATACCATCTGGTGCCAGGAATCAGAGATGACAGGTGCTCTCATCAGTGGATGGAAGGCCGTCAGCGCTCTTACTCTCGCCCTGGTCGAGGGGAAGATTTCTGAAGAGGGCATGAAAGATTATATCACCTGGTGGGAGGATGAAGTGCTTAAAAAAAATGACTGGCGGGATATGATCCGTAACGTCGTAATGCCCTATACCTTGAATCCCGATGAGATTGATTTTCTGCTGAGTCTTTTCAAGAAATCCCTTTTCGGCCCCTTTGACCCCTATGAGACCCCCAAAATAGTGGGTGCTGGGATGGCCGAGATCATGCCCATTGTAGCCAAGGAAAGGCCTTTAATCTTCGAAAAAATGAAGAAGATGGGCGGTACCCCGCTCAATGTAGTCTTTGGGGGATGTATTAGGGCCGGCTTTCCAGCCTTCGGTACCGTATAGTCGGTCTGACAGTGAAAACGAGCTAAAAAATTCATGCTGTTGCCCTGTAGAAACTGAGAGAGGAGAAAGGGATGAGAGAGGTATATGACCTGGTGGTTGTCGGTGCTGGTCCTGCCGGCCTTATGGCTGCGAAGACGGCTGCGGAAGCTGGTCTAAAAGTAGCATTGATTGAAAGAAAAGAGAACATCGCGGAGATCAGGCGAGCCTGTTCCATGATGATTGTGTCGTTAAGCGGGAGATATTTAAAAGAGAGGGTTACCGTAAACCTTACAAATCAGCGGCTTTGTTTTCCCTACTATGGTTTTTCTGTTAACTATCCAGGCCCCTACAAGAACTTCTATGCCTGGCAGATCTGTTCCTATCGGGGCAATAAGATACAGATAGGCGGTTATGATGAGAACCTACGCAAGGGTGATGCAGGGAGAGCGAGTGCTATTTACAACAAGAGCATACTCCTTGACAGCCTTTTGCAGGAGTGCCTTTCCCTCAAGGTGGATGTGTTCAATCCGTACAATGTCATCGGAGTCATCAAGGAGGGGAAAGAGGTAAAGGTACGAGCGAGTGAGGGTAAGACGTTCAAAGGGACATTTGTTATTGCTGCAGACGGCAGGAGCTCGCGAATCGCCAGGTGCCTTGGTCTTAATTATGAGAGAAAATTTTTTGGTACCGCTATCACCATGGGATATGAGATGATTGGTACAGAGATTCCTGAAGAGTTTTCACTCTTCCAGATCTTCTTGAATGAGCAGCCGGACATGCGAGCCTGGATTACTCCACGCACCACAGAAGGAGACCACTTTGTCATGGTTACCTCTGTCAATCACGGTGCGGACTTTGAAGGGGCATTTGAGCGGTTTACCAAGAAGAGCATTTTTTCACCGTGGTTTAGGAAGGCAGAGAAAAGGCGCAAGTTGTCCGCAGTTGGGAACATGCTCTCCCATATCATAAAGCCGTACAAGGATCAGGTTGTACTCGTCGGTGACACGATCTGGTGTCAAGAGGCAGAAATGACTGGTGCGATCATCAGTGGATGGAAGGCAGCCAATGCAGTTGCCCTTGCTCTGATTGAGGGGAAGATTTCTGAAGAAGGTGTTGCTGATTACCTGGCGTGGTGGAAGGACATTGTGCTCAAGGAGTATGATTATCAGGATATGATCCGCAATGCAGTGCTTCCTCGAATCTTGACATCCGACGAGCTTGATTTTCTCCTGAGCCTCTTTAAAAAACCACTGCCGAGCGTTTTTGATCCCTATGAAACTCCGAAGGTGGTTGGGAAGGCAATGGCTGAAGTTATGCCTATTATCGCCCGGGAGAGACCGGTGATGATGGAGAAGTTGAAGAAGATGGGAAATATCCCGCTGGAGAAGGTCTTCAACGGGTGTATCCGGGCAGGGTTCCCGGCGATGAGTACGGTTTAGTTTTTGAAAATGAGAAAGGAGGATGTAATGAAAAAAAGTGGGGTGTTATTAACAATGGTTTGCCTTGCAATGCTTCTCGTTGTGGCCGGAGTTTTTGCTCAGCAGGGGAAATCATGGAAAGGCAGTGGTGGATGGGGTCCTGGAAGTATGTATTGTAAATTGTATAACCCCAAAGCCATTGAAACAATCAAAGGTGAGGTTGTGAATATGAGGAGGGTTGTCCCTGCCGAAGGGATGTGTGAAGGCGTAGATATCATCGTGAAGACCGCAAAGGAAGAAATCGGGGTCAATCTCGGGCCTGCATGGTTCATTGAAAATCAGGACCTGAAAATCGGGCTGAAAGATATGGTTGAAATCAAAGGTTCACGAGTCTCCTTCGGGCAAAAACCTGGAATCATTGCCGCTCAGATAAAAAGGGGAGACGATGTACTGGTACTTCGTGATGAATCCGGAATACCTGTTTGGAGTTGGAGGAAAGATTACCCCCAGCGGTAACGTAATTCCTGGCATTGGTTGAATATTGTTAATGGGGAGAGGCACGGCGTGCCGTGCCCCTACCTGAGAGGGGATTATGGCCGGTTTTAAGGATCGCATTATTCGGGCTGCCAAGTTAGATGTCCACCTGTATGAAGAGGTTGAGTCAGATACAGCAGCGATGGGCCAGGCTGTTGGTATCGTTTTACTCTCCAGTATAGCTGCCGGGATTGGGAACATAGGACGGGGAGGAATTGTCGGCATATTCTCCGGCACGCTCGTTGCCCTTGTTGGATGGTATATCTGGGCATATCTTACCTATGTTATTGGCACGAAATTCCTGCCCGAGCCGGAAACAAAATCTAATATAGGTGAGCTGCTTCGAACAATTGGATTCTCAAGCTCGCCCGGTTTGATTCGGGTATTAGGTTTTATTCCGATGCTGGGAGCGATCATCTTCTGGGGTTCTGCCATCTGGATGCTCGCGGCAATGGTGATTGCCGTCAGAACGGCTCTTGATTATAAGAGCACACCTCGGGCAGTTGTTGTCTGCCTGATCGGGTGGATCATTCAGATGGCGGTGGTCTGGCTTATTTTTATGATCTTCCGGTAAGGGCACCGTTTACCGTGCCCTGCATTGTAGGGACAAGCAGACGGCCCTACAGTTCGTACAGAGTATCATCAACCGAGGGAGGTTTGAAGGAAGGTTGGCTTTTCCCTTCCTTTTTCTCATCGAAGAGAAAAGGTTCTTCCCCTCCCATGAGACCTTCCATCTCCGCTTCAACTTTTTCCGGGTCTTCGCCTGATTCTATCCGGCGGATTGCTTCCTCCATCCCCTTACCCATCTGGACACCGGTTATGTGAGAAAGTTTACGCATCAGGTTGGCTACCTGCTTGGGGTCATTTTCATTCAACCGTTCAGACTCCCGTGAAAGAAGGGACATAGCTTCACCCATCTTAGCTTCATCAAGATTGGGTTCCCCGGTATCCTCTTTCCCTTTGCCCCGTGAGATGGTAGCAAAGGTGGACATCTTCCGCTCAAGAATTGTTTGCTTACAGCGGGGACAGAGGGGCTTTTTGTCAGTGTTGACTGACCGGGAGAAGAAGTTAAAAATAGTATTGCACTCTTTACAGTAGAATTCGTAGATCGGCATAGGGAATTCTCCTCCTTTTCGTTTACTGCCTTTCCCCGAAGATAGCAGTGCCAATCCGTACCAGGGTAGCGCCTTCTTCAATAGCCACCTCGAAGTCGCTGGACATCCCCATGGAAAGTTCCTGTAATCTGATACTCTCCTTGAACTGTTGGTTCATCTCTTCTTTGAGCTCCCTCAAAACCTGAAAATAAGGAAGGGCCATATCCTGGCTGTCAAAATAGGGAGGCATGGTCATGAGACCCTGGAGAGAAAGGTTCCTCAACGGAATGATCTCATTGATCAACTGGATGAGACCGTCTCTGTCAATCCCGTGTTTGCTCTCTTCCCCGGAGATATTCACCTGAATCAGTACAGGTATCGTCTTTCCCTTTTGTTCAGCAATCCTGTTGATCTCCCTTGCCAGGTCAATCCTGTCAACAGAATGGATCATATCAAAGAGATCAGCTGCATATTTAGCCTTGTTTGTCTGGAGGTGTCCGATAAAATGCCATTCCACGGTGTGCCCCAATGTGCTGATTTTATCCCTTGCCTCCTGGACATAATTCTCTCCCAGTATGGTAACGCCGGCTTGGATTGCCTCCTGTATTCTCTCTATCTCCACAGTCTTGGACA
>Ga0315275_10003568_pt1 | contig 14344 bp, 16 predicted proteins | sample YL17G03_0_MG_FD_205557 | JGI IMG/M metagenome (GOLD analysis project Ga0315275, IMG submission 205557) | Sediment microbial communities from Yellowstone Lake, YNP, Wyoming, USA - YL17G03_0 | ecosystem: Environmental > Aquatic > Freshwater > Lake > Sediment | place: USA: Wyoming | collected... | reverse complement strand
GTGCCCGCCGGGCATGCTCGGCATCGGCATCGGCGGCAGCGCGGAAAAGGCCATGGTGCTGGCCAAGGAGGCGCTGATGGAGCCGATCGACATGCACGCGCTCAGAGCGCGCGGCCCGCAGAACCGACTGGAGGAACTGCGCATCGAGATCCACGATCAGGTCAACGCACTGGGCATCGGTGCGCAAGGCCTGGGCGGGCTCACCACGGTGCTCGACGTGAAGATCCGCGATTTCCCCACGCATGCTGCGTCGCTGCCGGTGGCAATGATTCCGAACTGCGCCGCGACCCGCCACGCGCACTTCGTGCTGGACGGCAGCGGCCCGGCGCACCTGGAGCCACCCAGCCTCGAGCGCTGGCCCAAGGTGCAGTGGGCGCCGGCACCCGATGCGCGTCGCGTCGACCTGGATCGCGTCACGCGCGAGGAGATCACCACGTGGCAGCCGGGCGAGACGCTGCTGTTGTCGGGCAAGCTGCTCACCGGGCGAGACGCCGCGCACAAGCGCATCGCCGACCTGTTCGCCCGCGGCGAGGCGCTTCCAGCCGGCGCGGACTTCCGCAACCGCTTCATTTATTACGTGGGCCCGGTAGACCCGGTGCGCGATGAGGTGGTCGGCCCCGCCGGCCCTACTACGGCGACGCGGATGGACAAGTTCACCGACCTCATGCTGGAAAAAACCGGACTGCTCGGCATGGTGGGCAAGGGTGAGCGCGGTCCGAGCGGAATCGAAGCCATCCGCAAGCACCGCGCGGTGTACTTGATCGCGGTGGGCGGAGCCGCCTACCTGGTGTCCAAGGCGATCAAGTCCTCGCGCGTGGTGGCCTTCGCCGATCTGGGCATGGAGGCGATCTACGAATTCAATGTAAAAGACATGCCGGTCACCGTGGCGGTGGACACCCATGGCGCCTCGGTACATAACACCGGCCCCGCGCAGTGGCGCGGCAAGATCGGCAAGATTCCGGTGGCAGCCGCATGAGCCACCCGGCGAGGGGCCCCGGCCGCAGGCCGGGGATCGACGGCAAGGCGAATGCGAGCAGCCGCCGACGCGCGACGTCTGGAGCACCGATAGTCATGGCAGAGGCGGTTGCATGAGTGGCCGACACCGCGCGCGAGAGGGATGCTGGAGTGAAAGGTGATGTCCGCACGCGCGAGGCGCGGTTACGCCTCACGCCCGCCATCTCACGCTGTATGCCGCACGCCGCGAGCCTCACGTTTCTATGGCGGGCCGCCCCGCATTGCACGGTAGTGAACCTGGTCAGGTCCGGAAGGAAGCAGCCAACGCTACTTACTGCAGGTGCCGGGGGAACGGCTCGCCACCCCTTCGAGCTGCCGGCGCACCGCGCCGGCAGCCTCGCCCGCGAGAGCGCATGACGCTGGCCCTGGCGCGCAAGTGGCGGCCGAGAACCTTCGGCGAAATGGTCGGGCAAGAGCACATAGTGCGTGCGCTGACCAATGCGCTCAGCCAGAATCGTCTGCACCACGCCTACCTGATGACGGGCACGCGCGGGGTGGGCAAGACCACCTTGGCGCGGGTGATGGCCAAGGCGCTGAACTGCGAGACCGGGGTTAGCGCCACGCCATGCGGGCGCTGTGCCGCCTGCACTGAGATCGATGCCGGCCGGTTCGTCGACCTGATCGAGCTCGACGCGGCTTCCAACACCCAGGTCGACCAGATGCGCGAGTTGTTGGACAACGCGTTGTACGCTCCCACGCGTGGCCGCTTCAAGGTCTACATTATCGACGAAGTGCACATGCTGTCGCGCTCGGCCTTCAACGCCATGCTCAAGACGCTGGAGGAGCCGCCGCAGCACGTGAAGTTCATCCTCGCCACCACCGACCCGCAGAAAGTGCCGGTTACGGTGCTGTCGCGCTGCCTGCAGTTCAACCTGAAGCAGATCCCCCAGCCGCAAATCCGCGAACAGTTAGCGCGCGTGCTGGAGCACGAAGGCATCGCTTTCGAAGGCGCCGCGCTCGGCCTGCTTGCCCGCGCCGCCCACGGCAGCATGCGCGACGGCCTCAGCCTGCTCGATCAAGCCATCGCGCACGGCGCGGGCCGAGTGGACGAGGCCTCGGTGCGGGCGATGCTGGGCACTATCGCCCAGGACACCCTGTTTCGCGTACTGGATGCCCTGGCCGCCGGGGATGGTGCGGCGCTGATCCGTCTCGCCGACGAGATGCAGGCGCTCAGCTTGTCGTTCGAAGCCGCGCTGCAGGATCTGGCTTCGCTGCTGCACCGGCTGGCCCTGGCGCAGCGACTGCCCGATGTCCTGCCGGTGGAGGAGCCCGAGCGCGAGCGCATGCTGGCGATGGCGGCGCGCCTGTCCGCGGAGGATCTGCAACTCCACTATCAGATCGCCCTGCACGCGCGTGCCGACCTGCATCTTGCGCCCGATGAGTACGCAGGATTTACCATGGCGCTGCTGCGCATGCTGGCGTTCGCTCCAGCAGGCGGCGGCGAGGGGACGGCCGAGCAGGCGCCGGCGCGCACAACACGCGCAGTCGGAGCAGCGATGAGTGCGGCCGCGCCGGCCACCCGCGCGGTGCCGGAAGCCGTGGGTGCATTGGCAATTCCCGACTGGCGTGAGCTGGTGGCGCAGCTCAAAGTCGGCGGGATGGCACGCATGCTCGCGCAGCACTGCGAGCTCGCCGGCCTGTCGCAGGATCGCATTGAACTGCGCGTGCCGGAGGCGCACCGCCATCTGCTCGACAAGCCCTACCGCGACAAGCTGCACGGCGCGCTCGAGGAGCACTTCCGCCGCCGCCTGCGGGTCGACATCGTGGCCGGGGAGGCCTCCGGGATGACGCCGGCGGAGCAGGAGGACCGGGAGCGCCAGGCGCGGATGCGCGATGCCGTGCAGGCGATCGATCGCGATCCGTTCGTGCGCGACCTGGTCGAGACGTTCGACGCGCGCGTGGTGGATGGATCCGTTCAGCCCGTGGCGGGGCCGGTGCGTGACCCAGGGCAAAGCGAGAGGAGCGAAGCATGATGAAGGGACAGTTGGCCGGGCTGATGAAGCAGGCCCAGCAGATGCAGGAAAACATGCGCAAGCTGCAGGAGCAGCTCGCCAGCGTCGAAGTCGAAGGCCAGTCCGGGGCCGGGCTGGTCAAGGTGGTAATGACCTGCAAGCACGACGTCAAGCGCGTGAGCATCGATCCGAGCCTGCTCGGCGATGACCGAGACATGCTCGAAGATCTGGTTGCCGCTGCGGTGAACGACGCGGTGCGCCGTGCCGAGGCCACCACACAGGAGAAGATGGCCGGCATCACCTCCGGCATGGGGCTGCCGCCGGGGTTCAAACTTCCCATTTGAGCCAGGCGTGAGGCGCTAAACTATCGGCATGAACGGCCCGTCCAGCCTCGAAGAGTTGATCCAGGCGTTGCGCTGTCTACCGGGCGTGGGGCCGAAGTCGGCGCAGCGCATGGCCTATCACCTGCTGCAGCGGGACCAGACGGGCGCAGCGCGCCTTGGCAACGCCCTGGGTCGGGCGCTGTCGGTGATCCGACACTGCGAGAAGTGCAACACGTTCAGCGAAGAGCCGGTCTGCGAGCTGTGCCGCTCTCCACGCCGCGATCAGAACCTGCTGTGCGTGATCGAGACCCCGGCCGATCTGCTCATGATGGAGCAGGCGCAGTGCTATCGCGGGCACTATTTCGTTCTGATGGGGCGGCTCTCGCCGCTGGACGGAATCGGCCCGCGCGAGATCCATTTCGACCGCCTGCTGCGGCGGGCCACCGAAGGTGTGGTAACCGAGGTGATTCTGGCCACCAATTTCACTCTGGAAGGCGAGGCGACTGCACACGCCATCGGCGAGATGCTGCGCCCGCGCGGGCTGAACGTGACGCGCATCGCGCGCGGCCTGCCGGTGGGCGGAGAGCTCGAGCACGTGGACAGCGGTACACTGGCCCAGGCCGTGCTTGAGCGCAGGCCGGCCTAGCATCCAGTCCGAGCCCATGTCGCGTGCACCCAACCCATCCGGCTCTCGCCGTGCCGTGCCGCGGCGGCCCAAGCGCCCGGCGCGCCCGGCGGCACAGGCAGCACATGCGCCCGCGATTGCCGAAGGCAACGACGCCGCCAGCGGACCGCAGAAGATCCATAAGGTGCTGGCGCAGGCCGGGCTAGGATCGCGGCGCGAGATGGAAGAGTTGATCCGTGCCGGTAAGGTGCGGGTCAACGGCGCGGTGGCGCAGGTCGGCATGCGCGTGCAGGCCGGCGATGTGATCCGCGTGGGGCGGCGGCAGGTCACGGTGCGCGACGACTCCAAGCTGGCGCGCATCCTCCTTTATCACAAGCCCGAGGGTGAGATCGTCAGCCACGACGATCCGCAGGGTCGGCCGAGTGTGTTCGACCGGCTGCCGCCGGTGCGGCGCGGCAAGTGGCTCGCGATCGGCCGCCTCGACTACAACACCTCCGGGCTGCTGATCCTGACCACCTCGGGCGAGTTGGCCAACCGCCTGATGCATCCGCGCTACGAGGTCGAGCGCGAGTACGCGGTGCGCATCATCGGCAAGCTCACCGAGGAAAAGATCCGCCAGCTCACGCGCGGGGTGCGCCTCGAGGACGGCATGGCCCGCTTCGAGGAATTGGAGGAGCGCGGCGGGCGTGGCCTGAACAACTGGTACCGGGTGGTGCTGCGCGAAGGACGCAACCGCATCGTGCGCCGCATGTTCGAGGCGGCCGGCTACCAGGTCAGCCGGCTGATGCGGGTGCGCTTCGGCATCGTGTCGCTGCCCTTCGGCGTGCGCCGCGGCGGCTGGCGCGAGCCTGACGCCCAGCAAACGGCCGCCATCCTGGAGTGGTCCACCGCACTGATGGCGCCGGCGCCTGAACCACTGGCGACACACGCGCGCATTGTCAGGCCAGCTGGTCCCGCCCGAGCAGAAAAACCAGATCGTCGCCGGCCTGGGTCGCCAGCCAGGTAGGCTCCAGCTGCGGGAACGCGGCCTCCACCGCCGCCCGGCCACTGCCCACTTCCACCACGAGAATACCGCCTGGCAGCAGGTGTTGGTGCGCATGCGCCAGGATGCGACGCACGATGTCCATGCCGTCCTCGCCCCCGGCCAGCGCCTGCGCGGGCTCGCGCTGGTACTCGGCGGGCAGGTCGTTCATCGCATCCGCGTCGACGTAGGGCGGATTGCTGACGATGAGTGAATAGCGACGCCCTTTGAGGCCGGCGAACAGGTCGGAGCGCAGCAGCGTGACGCGCTGCTCCAGCGCGTAGTCCTCGACGTTGATGCGCGCCACGTCGAGTGCGTCGGCCGACAAGTCCACCGCGTCCACCCGCGCGTTGGGAAACGCAGCCGCGAGCAGCACCGCAAGGCACCCCGAGCCGGTGCACAGGTCCAGCACATCGCTTAGCGCCCCGGCATCGGGCAGCCAGGCGCTGAAGCCTTCGTCGATCAGTTCGGCGATGTGAGAGCGCGGCACGATGGCGCGCTCATCGACGAAGAAGCTGCAATCGCCGAGCCACGCCTCATGCGTCATGTAGGCCGCCGGCAACCGTTCGAGGACGCGCTGCTCGAGCACCGCGAGCACTGCACGTACCTCGTCGGGCAGCAGCACCGCATCGAGGAACGGGTCCAGACGCTCGAGCGGCAGGTGCAGCGTGTGCAGGATGAGGTAGCTGGCCTCGTCGTAAGCGTTGTCACTGCCGTGCCCGAAGCTCAACCCGGCCTGCTCGAACCGGCTCACACCGAAGCGCAGCAGGTCGCGCACGCTGCGCAGGTCGCGTGCTGCCTCGGCGTAGAGCGGGGTGCGCGGCTCGCGAGCCGCGCCGTGGCCGGCGCTGCGCATGCCGCGTCAGTGGTTGAGCAGCAGCGCGCCGAGCGCGCGCTCGTACACGCGACTCAGGCCACCTGCGTCGGCCAGCGCGACGCGTTCGTTGAGCTTGTGAATCGAGGCGTTGACCGGCCCGAGCTCCACCACTTCGGGGCAGATCGCGGCGATGAAGCGCCCGTCCGAGGTGCCCCCGGAGGTGGACAGCTGCGGCGTAATCCCCAACTCGCGTTCGATGGCTGCGCTCAGGGCCTGCACCAGGCGCCCGCGCGGCGTGAGGAAGGGCAGGCCGGACAGCGACCACTCCAGCTCGTAGTCGAGCCGATGGCGGTCGAGCACGGCGTGTACCGCCGCCTTCAGGCCGTCGACCGTGCTGGCGGTGGAGAAGCGGAAGTTGAACAGCACGCGCAGCTCGCCCGGGATCACGTTGCCGGCCCCGGTGCCGGCCTGGACGTTGGAGATCTGGAACGCCGTCGGCGGGAAGTACTCGTCGCCTTCGTCCCAGACGGCATGCGTCAGCTCGGCCAGCGCGGGCACGGCGAGATGAATCGGGTTGCGCGCGAGCTGCGGATAAGCCACGTGCCCCTGCACGCCCAGCACGCGCAACTGCGCATTGAGCGACCCGCGCCGCCCGTTCTTGAGCGTGTCGCCGAGCTGCTCCGTGCAGGTGGGTTCGCCAACGATGCAGCAGTCCAGGGTCTCGTTGCGGCTGCGCAGCGCGTCCACTACGCGCACGGTACCGTCCAGCGCAACGCCTTCTTCGTCCGAGGTGATCAGCAGCGCGATCGACCCCGGATGCGAGGGATGCGTGCGGCAGAAGCGCTCGACCGCCGTGACGAAGGCGGCGATCGAGGTCTTCATGTCGGCTGCCCCCCGTCCATACAAATGGCCGTCGCGCTCGCTGGGCTCGAAGGGGTCGGACTCCCACTGCGCTAACGGCCCGGGCGGCACCACGTCGGTGTGCCCGGCGAAGCAGATGACCGGTTTGGCCTTCCCGCGCCGGGCCCACAGGTTGTCCACCGACCCGAAGCGCATTGGCTCGATGCGAAAGCCCAGCGGCTGCAAGCGCTGCGCGATCAACTGCTGGCAGCCGGCATCCTCGGGCGTGACGGAGCGGCAGCGGATGAGAGCTTTGGCAAGCTCGATGGTGGCGCTGGCTGCGGAGTCGTTGGACATGGCCGCACCATTATAGGTGAGGCGTGATCGGTACGGCGTGATCGGTAGGGCGCGATCGGTACGGCGTGATCGGTACTGCGTGATCGGTACGGCGTGATCGGTACGGCGTGATCGGTACGGCGTACCGATCACGCTTTATCAGTTTCCAGCGTTGACATCGATCTTGAAATCGTCGAACGAGGACCCCTGGGCCAAATCGGTGCGCACCGGGGCCTTGGCGCCGATGCGGGTGGCGGCCTGCTCGGCGTTATTCATGATCCAGGACAGGTTGGTGGCCGAGTCGGAGTTGCGCAGCGCTTCCTCCTTGGTGATCTTGCCCTCGGCGTACAGCTTGAACAGCGCCTGCTCGAAGCTCACCGACCCCGGCGAGAGGCTCTTCTCGATCGCCTCTTTGATCTGGTCGATCTCGGCCTTCACGATCAATTCCTGAATGTGCTTGCTGTTGAGCAGCACTTCCACCGCGGCCACCTGGGTGCCGTCCACGGCCTTGACCAGACGCTGGGAGATGATCGCCTTCAGGCATACCGCCAGGTCGCTGAGCAGCGCGGCACGGGCGTCGTACGGAAAGAAGTTGATGATGCGGTTCAACGCATGGTAGCTGTTGTTGGCGTGCAGGGTGGACAGGCACAAGTGGCCGGTCTGAGCATAGAGCAGCGCCTGCTGCAGCGTCTCGCGGTCGCGCGACTCGCCGATCATAAGGATGTCGGGTGCCTCGCGCATCGCGTTGACCAGCGCGTTGTGATAGCTGCGCGTGTCCAGCCCCACCTCGCGTTGATTGATCACGCAGCGCTGGTGCTTGAACACGAACTCGATGGGGTCCTCGATCGTGAGAACGTGGCCCCCGCGCGTGCTATTGCGATGCTCGATCATGGCCGCAAGGGTGGTCGACTTACCCGAGCCGGTCGCGCCTACCACCAGGATCAGGCCGCGCTTCTCCATGATCAGGTCTTTCAGGATCGCGGGCAGGCGCAACCCCTCGATCCCCGGAGTCTGGGTACGCAGGTAGCGGATTACCAGGGCCACGTGGCCGCGCTGCCGGAAGACGTTCACGCGGAAGCGGCCGACCTCGGGCACCGGGAAGGAGAAATTCATCTCCCAGGTTTGCTCGAATTCCTGCTGATCCTTCTCCGACATCATCTCGTAGGCGATCTTCTTGACCGCCTCCGGCTCGAGCACATCGGTGTTGACCGGCATGATAGTGCCCAGAATCTTGATCGACATGGGCATCCCGGCCGAGATGAACAGGTCGGAGGCCTGCTTCTCGGCCATCAGCTTAAGAACGGGGGTCAGGTACATGGTGCGCGGTTAGGTAACCAGGGCGGTCTGGCAAAAGCAAGTTTCGAGCGCAAGCGTCTCCGCGGCATACCCTGCCCGCCGCCGCACGGCTCAATCCCCGCGCAGCAGCTCGTTGATGCTGGTCTTGGCCCGGGTCTTGGCGTCCACCTGCTTCACGATGACGGCGCAGTACAGGCTGTACTTGCCGTCCGCCGAGGGCAGGTTGCCGGACACCACCACCGATCCGGGCGGGATGCGTCCGTACCCGACCTGGCCGGTGTCGCGGTTGTAGATCCGCGTGCTCTGCCCAATGTACACGCCCATCGAGATGACCGAGCCTTCGCCTACGATCACGCCCTCGACGATCTCGGAGCGCGCGCCGATGAAGCAGTTATCCTCGATGATGGTAGGGTTGGCCTGCAACGGCTCGAGCACCCCGCCGATACCGACTCCCCCGGACAAATGCACGTTCTTGCCGATCTGCGCGCAAGAGCCCACGGTGGCCCAGGTATCCACCATGGTACCCTCGTCGACGTAGGCGCCGAGGTTGACGTAGGAGGGCATGAGCACCACGTTGCGCGCGATGAATGCGCCGCGGCGCACGGCGGCGGGCGGGACCACGCGGAAGCCGCCGGCCTTGAAGTCCCCGGCGCTGTAGTCGGCAAACTTGGCCGGCACCTTATCGAAGTAGGCGGTGTAGCCGTCTCGCACCACGACATTTTCGTCGATGCGAAACGACAGGAGCACCGCCTTCTTCACCCATTGGTGGGTCACCCATTCGCCGCCGAGCTTCTCGGCCACCCGCAGCCTGCCGGCGTCGAGCTGCGCCAGCGCCTCGTTGACGGCTTCGCGCAAGCGCGGCTCGGCGTTGGCGGGTGTGATGTTCGCGCGGTTGTCGAATGCGGTTTCGATCGTCGGCTGCAGTTCGGACATAAGGGATTGAGTCGCTAAGTGGGTTGCGTGACAAAGGCACGGATGCGTTGCATTGCCTCGGCGCATTCGGCGGGCGCGGACACCAGCGCCGCGCGCACGAAGCCGCGGCCAGGGTTCACGCCGCGCGCCTCGCGCGCCAGATAACTGCCGGGCAGCACCATGACATTGTAGGTTTCGTACAGCCGGCGGGCGAACTCGGTGTCCTCCTGTGGCGTGCGCAGCCACAGATAGAAGGCGCCGTCGGGCATGGCGATCGGAATCGCATCGCCAAGAATAGCAAGCGCCGCGTCGAACTTCTCGCGATACAGGCGCCGGTTGTCTCGCACATGGGCCTCGTCGGCCCAGGCAGCGCAGCTCGCCGCCTGCACTGTCAGGCTCATGGCATTGCCCAGGTAGGTGCGAAACAGCAGAAAGCGCTCCAGAAAATCCGCGTCCCCGGCAACGAAGCCCGAGCGCAGGCCCGGCACGTTCGAGCGCTTGGACAGGCTGCCCAGGCAGATCAGTCGCGGATACCCGGTGCGGCCCAGCCGGTGCGCGGCCTGCAGGCCCCCCAGCGGCGGGGCAGCCTCGTCGAAGTAGATCTCCGAATAGCACTCGTCGCTGGCGATCAGGAAGCCGTACCGGTCCGACAGCGCGAACAGCCGCGCCCAGTCGTCCATGTCCATTACCTTGCCGGTCGGGTTACCCGGGCTGCATACGTAGACGAGCTGGGTCTGCGCCCACGCCGGCGCAGGCAGCTGGCCGAGGTCGAGGCGATAGCCGTCTTCGGGCAGAGTGTTGATAAACTCCGGCTGCGCTCCGGCCAGCAGCGTGGCGCCTTCATAGATCTGGTAGAACGGGTTGGGCATGACGACCCGTGCGCCCGGCTGGGTCGAGTCCACCACGGCTTGCGCGAGTGCAAACAGGCCTTCGCGACTGCCGTTGACCGGGAGTACCTGGCGCGCGGGGTCGATCGGGGGCAGGCCGTAGCGTATCGAGATCCAGCCCGCGATCGCCGCGCGCAGCGCATCGCTGCCCCTGGTCGGCGGGTAGCCTGCCAGGCCGTCGAGGTTGTCCACCAGCGCGCGCCTGATGAACTCCGGTGTCGCGTGTTTTGGCTCGCCGATCGACAGATTGACCGGCTTGAGCGCCGGATTGGCGCGCACGTCCTTGAGCAGGGTCGCCAGTTTCTGGAAGGGGTACTGCTGCAGGCGTGCAAGATACGGGTTCATGACAGGGCGCCGGGTGCATGGCAGGGCGCCGGGTTCGTGGCAGGGCGCCGGGTTAATAGGAAGGCGCTGGGTTGACAGGAAGGCGCTGGGCCAATCGGTGCGCGCGCCGCGGATTATAAGGCACATGGCTGCCAAGGAGGCGACAGGTGGTGACAGACAGGGCGAGCGCGATCGCGGGGCTGGTCACCGGTGCACTGGTGTGGGGTTTGATCTGGTATCCATTCCGGGTGCTCGAGCAGGCCGGCATTTCCGGTGTGTTCGCCACGCTCACCACCTACGCCGTCGCGCTGGCGGTGGCAGTGCTCCTGTTCCGGCGCGAGCTGATGCCGCTGCTGAAGCCGGACCGCTCGCTGCTGCTGATCGCCGCGAGCGCAGGCTGGTGCAATCTGGCATACGTGCTGGGCATGATCCACGGCCAGGTGATGCAGGTACTGCTGCTGTTCTACCTGGCGCCGTTGTGGACGCTGCTGTTCGCACGCGCAATGCTGGACGAGCGCCCCGGCGCCGTGGGCGTGCTCGTCATCGCGCTCTCGCTCGGGGGCGCGGCGCTGATGCTGTGGGAACCACATTTGCACCTGCCCATCCCACGCAGTGCCCCTGAGTGGCTCGGCCTGTCCTCCGGTTTCACCTTCGCGCTGTCCAACGTGCTGAGCCGCCGGGCGCGGCATCACAGCGTGCGCGTCAAGTCCACAGCCGTGTTCGCGGGCGTTGTGCTGGTGGCGCTGCTGGTGGCTGTGCTTGACTTGCGCGCCCCGTCGCAGTGGACCGCAGCGGGCCTATCGGCCCCGGTGGTCACGCTGGTGGTGACACTGGGTGTTGTGCTTCTCGCCACCAATGTCGCAGTCCAGCACGGCCTCGCGGTGGTCGCGGCCAACCAGGCGATCGTGATCATGCTGAGCGAGCTGCTGGTGGCCGCGGTCTCGGCCACCCTGCTGGCGGGGGAGGCGATGCGCTGGAACGAGTGGGCAGGCGGCGGCATGATCGTGGCAGCCAGCCTTCTGTCCGGACGCCTGGAGCGCGGGTAGAGGTGCGTCTGCGCACGCGGACGGCCACGCTGGCATCCAGCTACAACGTGGCAGCCACCACGCTGGAGCAGTTGATGACGCTCTCGATCCTGATCCTGGGCGCGTGGCTGGCAATGCAGGGCAAGGGCTTCACCATCGGCATGCTGAGTGCCTGGCACGGACAGGTGACGATTCAGCGGCGGAGTGATGGGTTGCGCTGCGCTCCACCCATCCTACGCAAGCTGGAGTACCTGCTCTCGCCGGTGCGCAAGGTGTTTCACGAAGCGGGGCGCGAGCGGCAGCAATCGGCTTTGTCTGGTTACGGGGAGCAATGCGCTCCATTCGGGTGAAGGCGTCTACTTCGCCGAGGCAACTGGATAATTCGGGTGTGCAGGGTTGACCACAAGCCGCTCGTGCGAGGGCTCGACCACCAGATCCATCGCCTCCATGGGCAAGACGCCCATCAACGGCTCGTCGCCGAGCACGACGGCCTCCGTTACATAGCTGCGGTTCTCGAAGGCTATTTCTACCGGTGCCATTTTGGGTACCTTGAGCTGGCGTCCGTCGGCGGTTCGGACGTACTGGCTACTGACTTCGGTTACCTCGAAGCCAAGCTGATGCGCCACTTCCTCGGGCACACACATGAAAGTTGCTCCGGTATCGACCATCGCCCTGACCTCGATAGACTGCTTGGTGAACAAGTTGGTCAACTTGAGATTGGCGTACGTCAGGCCCATGCTCGATCATCCCCGCGGGTTGGATTTCGCTGCGCACCCCGGAAGAGCTCGGCCGATTGGGAGAGGCCGAGCGAGATTTTCTGCCCATCCGGGGCCCCCTTCGCGTAGCACCGAGCGCGAGGTAGCACTCAAAGTTTACAGCAGCCCTGGTCGGCCCGTCTGGCGCGAGTCAGCAGCAGCCGCAGAGACAGCGTCTGTTACCCGCGCCTGGGATTCGGCTAAAATGTGCGCGCTTCGGCAGGCGCCTGGTCCCAGGGCAGCAAGCATGCGGGAAATAGGGGACAGACCCCGATTTCGAACTGACCCCGATTTCTTCCGCCACCGCGCCGTTGAGGTGAAGTACCCAGTAATAGTTCGCGAGCTTTCGTTGACAGCAAAGCATAAACGCATAAAAATGACGGCTGTCGATAGGTAGGCTGATTATGCGAACAACCGTAGATCTTTCGGACGATCTGTTCCGCCGAGCCAAGGCGGAAGCAGCCCTGCGCGGGCGCAAGTTCAAAGACCTGGTCGAGGAAGGTTTGCGCATGGTGCTGGAGACGCCGCGCCCCGAAGCAAGTGCCGAGCCGCGGCGCACGTTGCATGACCTGATGGCCGAGTTCTGCGGGGTCGGCGACTCGGGAGTGTCCGATCTCGCCTCCGATCCCAAGCATTTGGAGGGGTTCGGGCGTGATTCGATCGGCCATCGTTGATACTGGACCACTCGTTGCATTCTTAGACCGAGCGGAGCGCCACCACCGCTGGGCTGCCGAGCAGGTCCGGCAGCTGGAAGCGCCGCTGCTCGTCTGCGAGCCGGTGTTGGCCGAGACGATGTTCCTGCTGGCGCGCCTGCCGACCGCGCAGGACGCGATTCTCGGGTGGTTGGAAACCGGCGCATTGCGCGTGGCGTTCCAGGTTGGCGAGAATCTTGCCGAGTTGCGCTCCCTGCTGAGGAAGTACCGCGACCGGCCGATTTCGCTCGCTGATGCTTGCGTGGTACGCATGGCGGAACTGTTCGAACACCATCACGTTTTCACCCTCGACTCGGATTTTTCCGTTTACCGCAAGAACGGTCGCGATCCATTGCGCCTGATCGCACCATCGCAGGCCTAGACATCATGATCGCCAGCCAGCGCATCGTACAGATCGAGTCCACGTAGCGCCAGCAGATGGCCAAAGAGAAATAGGGGACAGACCGCGTTTTTAGACATCCTGCCCGGGGACGTGCTGCTTACGCGGCTGGGCAACGCCGACTTGCTCCTGGAGCTGCCGAGCCTGGACAGCCTCACCATCCAATGCCAGTACCGCGACCCGGCGCAGCGCATCGAGCCGATCCGCTTCGCCCACGGCAGCGCGCTCGGCGGCGCCGATCTCGATGCCCTGCCCATCGCGCCCATTCTGGGCAGCCCCGACGCCGACCAGCTGGTGGGTTCCGTGTTCGACGAGACGCTGCTCGGCTTGGGGGGTGACGACACCCTCGACGGGGCGGAAGGCGACGATCAGTTGATCGGCGGCGCCCGCGGGGGCATCTTCGCGGCGAGTTCGAGATCACTGTAGCGTTAGTCCGCGAGGGTTCATAGCTACGTGCGGGTAGGTGGGCACCCTGATATCTTGGCCCGATGAAGGTCAGTGAAGTTCTTCGGCTGTTCTCCGATGATGCGTGGTATTAGATTGCCACCCACGGAAGTCATCGGCAGTTCGAGCATCCTACTATCGTCGCTGGCGCGGCCGGCAACGACAGCATCACGGGAACGTTCGAGGCCGACGCCTTATACGGCGACGCAGGCGCGGACATTCTGTTCGGCGGCGGCGGCGCGGATCTACTCTCCGGCGGCGACGACGACGATACCCTGTCCGGTGGCGAGGGCGATGACCAGCTCTACGGCGAGGCGGGTCACGACACCCTGTCCGGTGGCGCGGACAACGACGCGCTCTACGGTGACCTGGGTGATGACCATCTGAGCGGCGACGCGGGTGCCGACTTCCTGCAAGGTGGCGCCGGCCTCGACACGCTTGCCGGCGGCCCCGGCGACGACATCCTGGCCGGGGGCGAGGACAGCGACACCTACACGGTTGCCCTGGGGGAGGGTCACGACGGCCTCTACGATGAGGGCGGGGCCTTGGACAGCCTGGTGTTCGGGCCGGGTATCGCGAGTAGCGATGTCAGCGTCACGCGCGACCTGGATGCCATCGTGCTCACGCTGGCTGGCGGCGCGCAATCGGTGCGCCTGGGCGACTGGTACTACTATCCCGACA
>Ga0315275_10003566_pt1 | contig 14345 bp, 13 predicted proteins | sample YL17G03_0_MG_FD_205557 | JGI IMG/M metagenome (GOLD analysis project Ga0315275, IMG submission 205557) | Sediment microbial communities from Yellowstone Lake, YNP, Wyoming, USA - YL17G03_0 | ecosystem: Environmental > Aquatic > Freshwater > Lake > Sediment | place: USA: Wyoming | collected... | reverse complement strand
GGTTCCGCGCCGGCACGGAAAACACCGCCGGCATCGTCGGCTTCGGCGAAGCGGCCCGCATTCTGCCGGCCAAGATGACCGAGGACATGCCCCGCTTGGAACGCCTCGCGGCGCGCCTGCGCCAGGGCCTGGAGACGAAGATCCCCAAAATCCATTTTAACGGCCATCCCGACCTGCGGGTCCAGACGACGCTCAGCTACGCTTTCCTGGGCCTGGAAGCCGAGGCCATCCTGCTCGGACTGGCCACCCGGGACGTCTGCGTGTCGACGGGATCGGCCTGCAGCGAGGATTCGGACGAGGTCTCGCACGTCCTCAAGGCCATCGGACTCAAGCCGGAATTCGCCCGCTCGACGATCCGGATGTCGCTGGGGCGTTTCAACACGGATGCGGACGTGGATTTTGTCCTGGAGATTCTGCCCGAGATCACGGCCAAATTGCGCGCCATCTCGGCCTGGGACCCGGACGAGGACGAGGTCTGACATGACCATTCTGGAATGGGCCAAGACCCGGATCGTACTTCTGGACGGCGGCCTGGGGTCGGAATTGATGAAGCGGGGCCTTCCCCAGGGGACCACGCCCGAACTCTGGAACGTCGAGCATCCGGACGCCGTGCGCGGCGTCCACGGCGATTATTACGAGGCCGGCGCGGACGCCGTCTCGACCAATTCGTTCGGGGCCAGCCGCCTCAAGCTCGAAGGGCTCGGTCTGGCCGAGCGGTGCCTGGAACTGAACCGGGCCGCGGCCGCCAACGCCGCGGCAGTCCGGCCGGCAGGGCGGTTCGTCGGCGGGAGCATGGGGCCGACCGGCAAATTTCTCAAACCGCAGGGGGAATACACGGAACGCGACTTCGAGGACTCGTTCGCCGAGCAGGCCCGCGGCCTGGCCGAGGGCGGAGCGGATTTCCTCATTCTGGAAACGTTTTTCGATCTGCGCGAAGCCCTCTGCGGATTATGGGGGGCGAAAAAATCGGCGCCCCGGCTGCCCGTTTTCGTGACCCTGACCTACAACAAAACCAAACGGGGCTTTTTCACCCTGATGGGCGACGGGCCGGCGGCGGCGGCCGCCGCGCTGGAGAAAAACGGGGCGGCAGCCGTCGGCGCGAACTGCACGCTGACCAGCGCGACGATGATCGACCTGGCCGCGGAGCTCCGCCGGGCGACGGCCCTCCCGATCATCGTCCAGCCCAACGCCGGCCAGCCCGAGATCGGCGAAGACGGAAGCACGATCTACGTCCAGACGCCCGAGCAGTTCGCCGCGGACATGGTCCGGATCGCCGGGGCCGGGGCGAATTTCGTCGGAGGCTGCTGCGGCACTACGCCCGACTTCATCCGCCGGCTGGCGGAGCGCCTGGCCCGCTAAGCGGACGCGCCGCGATCCGGAGCCGGAGGAGATAGGTCCGCCGGACCCGGAGAAAGAATTCCCAGTACCCCTCGCCGCGAAAGTCCGGGTAGGTCCACTCCAGCACGCGGATGCCGTCCTTGGCGAAGAGAAACTCGAGATGGGCGTAAATCCCCTGTCGCAGCGGGACGCGATGGGAAAAATCCTTGGCTGTGGCCATGATCAGGGCGGCCGAAGTGAGGTAGCCGGGGTCGAGGTTGACGACCCTTACCTTCGTCCCGAAATCCGCGGCCAACTCGGCTTCGAGCGCGTTTGTCTCGACCTTGATGTCCGGCAGCTTGGTGGGCTCGATGAGCGCTTCGAAGCTGAGGAAGCCCCTCCGCAGGTCGATCCCCATGTGCGGAGCGTAGTACGCGGTACCGGGGAACGACAGGCGGGGGCTGCGGTCGTCGACCGGTCCATACGCGGCGGCCAGCCGCTCCTCGGCCCGGGCGAACTGGTCCTCCCGGGCGGCGATGATGCCGCACACCAGTTTGACCGGCGCAAACGGCTTGATCTCGGCCATGCCTCCACCATAAAGGAATCGGCCGTTCAATTCAACGCCCCCGGGCCAAATTGATTTTGACCGGTCGATCCCCTATAATGGATGGAAATTTCCCAAGGATGGCTGCCATGAAATGGGTCTATATCGAAGATATCGCCGCGCACAAGGACCAGGATGTTGAAATCCGGGGGTGGGTCTACAACAAGACGTCCATGGGCAAGGTCCGCTTCATCCTTGTCCGCGACGGCACGGGCCTCATCCAGGCCACGGCCTTCAACAAGGACGAAAACAATCCCCTCTTCGCCGCCTTCGATCGCTTGACCCAGGAATCGTCCCTGATCGTCCGCGGCCGGGTGCGCGAGGACAAGCGGGCCCCCGGCGGGCACGAGCTGACCCTGACCGAGATCGAAATCATCCAGATCGCCCAGGACTATCCCATCACGCCCAAGGAGCATTCGACGCCCTTCCTGATGGAGCACCGCCATCTCTGGCTCCGCTCGCGCAAACAGCATGCCGTCCTGCGGGTCCGGGCCGAAGTCATCAAGGCCATCCGCGATTTCTTCGACGATCGCGGCTTCCGCCTCATGGATACCCCGATCCTGACGCCCAGCGCCTGCGAGGGAACGACGACGCTGTTCGAGACCAAGTACTTCGACCAGGCCGCCTACCTCAGCCAGAGCGGACAGCTTTACAACGAGGCCACGGCGGCCGCGTTCGGCAAAGTCTACTGCTTCGGACCGGCCTTCCGGGCCGAGAAATCCAAAACCCGGCGCCACCTGATCGAATTCTGGATGGTCGAACCCGAGGTCGCCTTCGCCGTGCTCGAGGATACGATCGAGCTGGGCACGGACCTCATCCTGTTCATCGTCGAGCGCGTCCTGGCCAAACGGCGGGCCGAGCTCGAGGAAAACGAGCGCGACCCCAAGCCGCTCGAAGCGCTGGCCAAGCCGTTCCCCCGGTACATGTACGATGCGATCGTCCCCATCCTCCGCGAGAAAGGATCGCCGATGAGCTACGGCGACGATTTCGGCGCGCCCGAGGAATCACTCCTGTCCTCCTTGTCCGCGAACCCCGTCCTGATCACCCATTTCCCGGCCAAGATCAAGGCCTTCTACATGCAGCCCGACGCCCAACGTCCCGACCTGGCCCTGGGTGTGGACTTCATGGCCCCGGAAGGCTACGGCGAGGTCATCGGCGGCGGCCAGCGCATTCACGACTTGGCCCTGCTCGAAGAGCGCATCAAGGAACAAAACCTGCCCCGCGAAGCCTACGAGTGGTACCTGGACCTGCGCAAATACGGGTCCGTCCCCCACGCCGGCTTCGGCATGGGCGTCGAACGCATGGTGTCCTGGATGTGCGGAATCAAACACATCCGCGAGACGATCCCTTTCCCCCGCCTGCTGTACCGGATCTATCCCTGACCTGGTCCCGGTTTCCATGCCCCAACCGGCCATCGCCCTGATCACCTTCGGCTGCGCCAAGAACCTGGTCGACAGCGAGGTCATGCTCGGCTATCTCGGCACCGGAGGATACCATTTCGTCAAAGACCCCGCGCAAGCCGATATCATCGTCTTGAACACCTGCGGATTCATCCAGCCCTCCAGGGATGAAGCCGATCAGGCCATCCAGGAAGCGTTGGCCCAAAAAGCGAAACGCGGGGTGCGGGTCATCGTCACCGGTTGTTACGCCGAGCGGGACCGCGGGCTTCTGGCCGCCAGATATCCCGCCGTCGACGCCTGGATCGGAGTCAAGGATTTCGACAAGATTCGGGCCGTAGTCGAGGGCCAGCCCTTTCGCCCCGGAGAACGGACCTTCCTCTATGGGCATGAATCGCCGCGCGTCCTGTCCACGCCGCGCGGCTGGGCCTACCTGAAGGTCTCCGAAGGCTGTTCCCACGATTGCACTTTTTGCGCCATCCCCCTGATCAAGGGGCGCTACCGGTCCCGCCCGGCTTCCTCCATTGTCGAGGAAGCCCGGCGGCTGGCCGAAGGAGGAGTCCGAGAGATCGTCCTGATCTCCCAGGACACGACGTTCTTCGGCCGGGACAAGGGACGTTCGAACGGCCTGGCCCGGCTTCTCCTCGACCTGGCCGAGATTCCCGACCTGCGCTGGGTGCGTTTCCTTTACGGCTATCCCGAGGAAATCACGGACGCCCTCTTGGATGCCATGAACCATCCCAAGATCTGCCGCTATCTCGACATTCCCTTTCAGCATGCCGACCCGGGCATCGTCAGACGCATGGGGCGGTCCGTGCCGGGTGGGCGCGCTCTCCATCTCCTCGATCAAATCCGGGCCCGGCTGCCGGGCGCGGTTGTGCGCACGTCCCTCATCGTCGGATTTCCCGGCGAGGGCCGCCGGGAGTTCGCGGCCCTGGAATCGTTTGTCCGCTCGGCCCGTTTCGATCACCTGGGGATTTTCGCCTACTCCCGCGAAGAAGGAACGACGGCCTTCGGGCTGGGCGATCCCGTTCCGGCGGCGGCCAAAGAGCGCCGCCGGGCCCGGATCCTGGAAATCCAAGCCGGACTCGCGGCGAAAGCCCAGGCCGGGCGCGTCGGCCAAGTGCTCGAGGTCCTGATCGAGGGTTCTTACGAACGCAGCGACCGGCTCCTTGTCGGGCGGACCCGATTTCAAGCCCCCGAAGTGGACGGCGTCGTCTTCGTCGAGCGCCCCGGCGGCTGGGACCCGGCCGGAGAGCCGCTCCGCTCGGTTGAAATCGTCGCCGCGGATGTGTATGATCTGCAAGGGCGGTTCGTCGCCTGAACCCATTCGGGCCCGGCGGAAAGAGTGGATCCCATCATGAACGCGTTGGCCAAGGTCGTGTCCACGTTCGGCGGAGCCGGATATTTTCCGGTCGCTCCCGGAACGTTCACCAGCCTGATCGCCGCCCTCCTCTACCGCTTCCTGCTGGTCCGGGCTCCCGGACTCATCGCGGCCGCCGTCATCGCCGCCGTTTACTTTCTGGGCGTGGCCGCGGCCGGATCCTTCTCCCGCCGGCTGGGCGAACGGGACCCGGGCAAAATCGTCATCGACGAGGTCGTCGGCCAGTGGATCGCTCTTTTCCTGGTCCCGATGACGTGGCTCAATCTGGCCCTGGGATTTTTCTTGTTCCGCCTTTTCGACGTTTTAAAGCCCTTCGGCATCCGTTCCGTGGAAAAGCTTCCCGGAGGCTGGGGCATCATGACCGACGACGTCGTCGCCGGGTCGGCCGCCCTTCTCCTCCTCCGTGTCTCCCTCATCATCCGATGAAGATCGAAATCATCGCCGTCGGTTCCGAACTCTTGACCCCGGACTTTCAAGACACGAACTCGCTCTTCCTGACCCGGCGCCTCAACGACCTCGGCTTCGCCGTCTCCCGGCGGACGATCGTCGGCGACCGGCCGGAGGAAATCATCCGGACCATCGCCTCCGCCCGACCCGGCGGCGACCTCATCGTCTTCAGCGGCGGCTTGGGGCCGACCGGGGACGACGTGACGCGCGACGCGGTGGCCGAATCACTCGGGCGCCGCCTGGTTTTTCGCCCCGATATCCTGGCCGGCATCGAGGAGCGGTTCGCCCGGCGCGGCCGGGCCATGCCCGAATCAAACCGCCGCCAGGCCCTCATCGTGGAGGGCGCCGAGGTCCTGGACAACCGCTACGGGACCGCACCCGGGCTCTGGATCGAAGAGGGCCCGACCCGGTTCGTCCTGCTGCCCGGACCGCCGCGCGAGTTTGAAGGCGTTTTCGAAGAACATGTCCGGCCGCGCTTGGCGGCTTGGCGAAGGGGCTTCGGCTCGCGGCGCATCCTGCGGACGACGGGTTTCACCGAATCCGAAGTCGAGGACCGCATCGCCGGACTGTATCCGCGGTCCGCCGATCTCCATCTGACCGTCCTGGCTTCGCCGGGCCAGATCGACCTCTACATCGCCTCATTTTCGGAGCGGTCGGAAGACGAAGCCTCGGCCGGGGCCGAGGCCCTGGCGTCCGCCTTGCGGGAGCGGCTGGGCGACGCCATCTACGGGGAAACACCCGACCCTCTGGAGAACGTCGTGGCCGGCCTCTTGAAAGAAGCCGGTAAGACCGTCGCCGCGGCCGAATCGTGCACGGGGGGCCTTCTCGCCCATCGTCTGACCAATGTTCCCGGGAGCTCGTCCTATTTCCTGGAGGGTTTCGTAGCCTACGGCAACGCGGCCAAGTCGCGGGACCTGGGCGTTCCCGCCGGCCTCATCGCCGTTTACGGCGCAGTCAGCGCGCCCGTGGCCGAGGCCATGGCCCGCGGCGCCCGCGAACGGGCCGGCAGCGATTTCGCCGTCGGCATCACCGGGATCGCCGGGCCATCAGGTGGAACGTCGGACAAACCCGTCGGGCTGGTTTTCATCGCCCTGGCCGGCCCCGGCCCTTCCGTCACGGCCCGCCAACTTTTTTTCGGCCAACGCGAATTTGTAAAATTCCAATCCAGCCAGAAGGCGCTCGACATGCTGCGCCGGGCCTTGCTGGATGCATTTTAGGAGTTCACCGCCATGCGCGCGTTCATCGCCATCGATCTCGATCCGGCCATCAAGGCGACCTTGTCCGATTTCATCAAGGGCTTGAAGAAGATCAACGACCGGGACGTCAGCTGGGTCCGCGAGAACGCCCTCCACCTGACGATCAAATTCCTGGGCGAAATCAAGGACGGCTACTTGGATTCGATCACGACCTTCCTCGGCGAAATCACCCGCTCCGTCCAATCGTTCCCCTTGGTCCTCAAGGGCACGGGGTTTTTTCCGGCCAACCCGCGGGCCATCCGCGTTCTCTGGGTCGGCGTCTTCGAGCAGCCGACGTTGATGGGACTTCAACGCGAAATCGACTTCCGCCTGCAAACGCAGGGCTTCCCGGCGGAAAACATTCCCTTTCACCCCCATTTGACCCTGGGCCGGGTGAAAGCGCCGAAAAAACTCCGCGACATCCTGGCCGAGCTCGAGCGGCACCAGTATTCCGCCTTCGGCCAGATGAGCGTCAACCGGATCAAGCTTTTTGAAAGCCGCCTGAAGCCGAGCGGGGCCGAATACTCCGTTCTGGGCGAGTTCCCCCTGTCATGACTCCCCTGGCGGCCCGCCTCCTCTTGGCCGCAGCGTCCTACTTGCTGGGCGCGTTTCCCACCGGGTACCTACTGTTCCGAACCAGCGAACGGAAGGACATCCGGAGCTTCGGCAGCGGAGCGACCGGGGCGACCAACGTCCTGCGCTTGAAGGGTTGGCGGCTGGCGATCCCGGTCGCCGTGATCGACGTCGCCAAAGGATTCCTCCCGGCTTTCCTCGCCGCCCGGATTTTTTCCGACCCTGTTTTTTCCGCGGTGTGCGCCTTCCTGGCCGTGGCCGGACATTGTTTCCCCGTCTATATCGGTTTTCAAGGAGGCAAAGGCGTGGCCCCGGCGGCGGGCGCCATGTTCGCCCTGGCCCCCCTGGCGGCGGCGGGCTGTCTGGCCGTATTCATCGGGGCGGTGTCCCTGACCCGCTATATTTCCCTCGGATCGATCCTGGCCGCGCTGGCCTTTCCGCCGTTCCTCCTGCTCCTCGGCGCGCCCGGACCTTTCATTCTCTGGACGCTCCCCCTCGTCGCGATCATTTGGATCCGGCACGCCGCCAACATCGGGCGGTTGATCCGGGGACGGGAGCGCAAATTCGGAGAAAAGGCGGCCATCACACCATGAATGCGGGAGTCATCGGAGGAGGCAGCTGGGGATCAGCGTTCGCCCTGTATCTCGGGCGGTTGGGCTTTCCGACGCGGCTTTGGATCCGCGAGGCCGACATTTTCCAATCGGCCTGTCGCGACCGGGAAAATCCGGTTTTTTTGCCCGGCCACAAATTTCCGGCCGAGGTGACGTTTCATCACCTTCTCGACGAGGCGGTCGAGGGGGCCGACATGATCTTCATCGCCGTCCCCTCCTCGTTCTGCCGGAAGATCTACGCCCATATCGGGCCGCACCTGGGTCCCGGCCAGGCGGTCATCAGCCTGACCAAGGGCGTGGAGAAGAAGACTCTGATGCGCATGAGCGAGATCATGGCCGAGGTCTTTCCGGGCCGCCCGCTCGGCGTCCTGTCCGGGCCCAGTTTTTCCAAGGAAGTGGCCGAGGGCCACCCGACCGCCCTGGTCCTGGCCTCGATCGAAGACGAACTGTCCCGGCGGATCCAGCATCTCCTGTCGGGCCTCAGCCTGCGCATTTATACCACCCGCGACGTCGTCGGCGTCGAACTGGCCGGCGCCTTGAAAAACGTCATCGCCATCGCCGCGGGGATCTCGGACGCCCTGCACTTCGGTCACAATTCCCGGGCCTCGCTGATGACCCGCGGCCTGGCCGAGATCACCCGGCTTGGGCTCCAGCTCGGCGCCCAACGGAAAACGTTTTCCGGGCTGGCCGGAATCGGCGACCTGGTCCTGACCTGCACCGGACACCTCAGCCGCAACCGGCAGGTCGGTATGGAAATCGGCCGGGGCCGGCGCCTCTCCGAGATCGTCGCCGAAATGCGCATGGTCGCCGAAGGCATCCCGACGACCCTGTCCGCTTATCAACTGGGCCTCCGCGAGGGCGTCGAGATGCCGATCATCGAACAGGTTTTCCAGATTCTCTATCGCAAGAAAGACCCGCGCAAAGCCCTGACCGACCTGATGTCGCGGGGTCTCAAGGACGAATAAACGACCCGCCGGCGCCGGCGCCGGTTCGCTTCGCCGACCGGACGAAATCCGGCCGCGAGTTCCTTTCCGCGAGCAGGTCGTTTATAATGAGGTCGGCATCATCCCACTCTCGAGGTTGGAATGAAAAATAAAACCGCTCTCCTCCTCATCGCCATCGCCGCCATCGCCGCCTGCACGACGGCCGAACAGCGCCTGGCCGCGCAGCGCGATCAAGATCCCCAATACCAATATGAAAAAGCCGTCGTCTGCATGAATGCAAGTTTGACCGACGAGGCGCTGAAGTATCTGGCCCTCGCCCTCTCCCTGGATCCGAACCATTATCGGGCGCTCAATCTGCGCGGCCTGGCCTTGTTGATGAAAGGCAGCCTGGCCGAGGCCACGGCATCCTTCGAGAAGTGCGTCCAGTTGGCCCCCGCATTCTCCGACGGGTACAACAATTTGGGCACGGCCCTTCAGGAAAAGGGCGATGCGGCCGGAGCGGAGGCCGCCTTCCGCCGGGCCTTCGAGATCGACGCGAATTACAACGCCAGTTTCAACCTGGCCAAGATTTTCTACCAGCTTGGCAAGCTCGACGAGGCCCTGGACTACGTCCAGCGCTCCCTCCGCAAGTTCCCCCGCTCCCTGCTGGCCCTCAATCTCCAGGGGCTCATTCTGGAATCGCAGAACAAGCTCGATGAGGCCATCGCCAGCTACGAGGCCGCCCTCCATATCGTCGCCGACGAGCCCAACGTCCTGTTCAATCAGGCGGTCGCCTACTACAAGAAAAACGATTACGAGAAAACCAAATCCCTGATGGAAAAGGTCCAGCGGCTGCTGCGGGAAAAGCCCTCGGCCAACCCGGCCCAGGACGCCGAGTTGAAGAAGCGGATCGAAGAAGTCCTACGGCGGATCGCCAAGTAGAACAAGCCGGCGGGGCGGTCCGCGGCCCAGCCGAGGTCAGGTCCCCTCTTCCCAGTCGGCCAGGTACTTCTTCTGTACCGGGGTCAGCTTGTCGATGGAGACGCCCATCGTGGCCAGCTTGAGGCGGGCGATCTCCCGGTCGATCTCCAGAGGCACGGAATAGACCTTATTTTCCAGGGACGCGGCGTTTTGGATCATGTGGGCAACGGCGAGGGCCTGGTTGGCGAAGCTCATGTCCATGACCATGGCCGGATGGCCCTCGGCGGCGGCCAGGTTGAGCAGGCGGCCTTCGCCCAGCAGGTAGATTTTGCGGCCGTTCCTCAGGGTGAATTCCTCGACGAAATCCCGGATGATCTTGCGGCTCTTGGACAGTCCGGCCAGGGCGGGGATGTCGAGTTCGACGTTGAAGTGGCCGGAATTGGCCACGATCGCGCCGTCCTTCATGGCCTGGAAATGCTTCTTGGCGATGACGTTCTTGTTGCCGGTCACGGTGATGAAGACGTCGCCGATCTTGGCCGCTTCGGCCATGGGCATGACGTCGTAGCCGTCCATCAGCGCTTCGATGGCCTTGAGCGGGTTGATCTCGGTGATGATGATCCGGGCGCCGGCGCCCTGGGCCCGCAAAGCCAGGCCGCGGCCGCACCAGCCGTAGCCGGCGACGACGAATTTCAGCCCGGCGATCAACACGTTGGTCGCCCGCAGCAGCCCGTCCAGGGTGCTCTGGCCGGTTCCGTAGCGATTGTCGAAGAAATGCTTGGTCTGGGCGTCGTTGACGGCGATGATGGGATAGCGGAGAACGCCGCCGCGGGCCATGCTCTTCAGGCGGATGACGCCGGTCGTCGTTTCCTCGGTGCCGCCGATGATGTGTTTGAGCAGTTCCTGGCGCTTGGTGTGCAGGATCGTAACCAGGTCGGCGCCGTCGTCCATCGTCACGTGGGGAGCGTGGCCGAGCGATTGATGGATGTGCTTGTAGTAAGTCTTGTGATCCTCGCCCTTGATGGAAAAGGTCGGAATCTTGTCGAACTTGACCAGGGCCGCGGCCACGTCGTCCTGGGTGCTGAGCGGATTGGAGGCCGTCAGCCGGACGTCGGCGCCGCCGATCTTGAGGGTCTGAATCAGGTTGCCCGTCTCGGCCGTGACGTGGAGACAGGCGGCGACGCGGACGCCCTTGAGCGGCTTGTCCTTGGCGAACTGGGCCCGGATGGCCCGCAGGACGGGCATGAAGCGGGCCGACCACTCCATCCGCAGTTTCCCTTTATGAGCCAGGTTCAGGTCTTTGACGTCGAATTCCATAGCCATCTCCTTGGCCGGCGGGGCGCCGGCCGTTTTACAATCCGGCTTCCCGCTTGAGGGTCGCCGCCAGGTCCGTCCGCTCCCAGGTGAACTCGGGCTCGGTCCGGCCGAAGTGGCCAAAGGCCGCCGTCTTCTTGTAGATCGGCCGCTTCAGATCGAGGTGCTTGATCATGCCCTTGGGGGTGAGCGGGAAGTGGGCCCGGATGAGGGCCTTGATCCTGTCCTCAGATATTTTGGCCGTGCCGAAGGCATCGAGCATCAAGGAGACGGGCTCGGCAACGCCGATGGCGTAGGCGAACTGGATCTCGAACCGGTCGGCCAAGCCGGCGGCGACGACGTTCTTGGCCACGTAGCGGGCCATATACGAGCCGGAGCGGTCGACCTTGGAGGGGTCCTTGCCGGATAAGCATCCGCCTCCGTGGCTGCCCACTCCGCCGTAAGTGTCCACGATGATCTTGCGGCCGGTCACGCCGGTGTCGGCGATGGGACCGCCCTGTTCGAAGCGGCCCGTGCCGTTGATGAAGAACTTGGTGTTCTTGTCCATCATGGACGCCGGGACGACCTCATTGATAACCAGGCGGCGGATGTCGTCGCGCAAGTCGCCCATCTTGACCTCGGCGTCGTGCTGGGCGGCCATGACGACGGCCTCGACCCGCTTGGGGACGTCGCCCTCGTATTCGATCGTGACCTGCGACTTGCCGTCGGGGCGGAGGTACTTGAGGAGGTCCTGGCGGCGCACATCCGTCAGGCGGCGGACGAGCTTGTGGGCCAGCATGATGGGCATGGGCATGAGTTCTTCGGTCTCGCGGCAGGCGAAGCCGAACATCAGCCCCTGGTCTCCGGCGCCCTGTTCGTGGCCGTTCTTCTCGTCGACGCCCATGGCGATGTCGGGCGACTGCTCATGGATCGTGGACAGGACGCAGCAGGTCTCCCAATCGAAGCCGTAATGGGCCCGCGTATAGCCGATCTCGCGAACGGTTTCGCGCACGATTTTCTGGAAATCGGAGTAGCCTTCGGTCGTGATTTCGCCGGCGATCAGGACCATGCCGGTCGTGGCCAGCGTTTCACAAGCCACCCGGCTGTTCGGATCCTGGGCCAGCAGACTGTCGAGGATCGCGTCCGACACCTGGTCGCAGACCTTGTCCGGGTGTCCGACGGTGACCGATTCCGACGTGAAGAGATGTTTTCCGTCTTGACTCATGAGGTGATCCCTCCTCCGTGGATTCTAAAAATAAAGTGGCGAGTAAGGTACCATAAAGAAAACGAGGGCGCAATCATTATTTAGGATTTTTTCGCCCTCCGATATTCCGTTCAGGTCGGCACAATTGAGCCGCCCGGGGCAGTGTGATAGGATGAAGTCCTTCCAAGGAGGTTCCCATGCGCAATCTTTTCCGGCGCGGAATGCTCGTCGTCTCCGTCCTGGCTCTTTGCGCCGCGGCCGGCGCCGACGAGGGGATGTGGCTTTTTGACCGCCTGCCCTCGCCCCTGCTCAAGGCCAAATATAATTTCACAATGACCGACGATTGGGCTCTTCATGTCATGCTGTCGTCCGTGCGTTTCGGCGGGGCCTCGGGCTCCTTCGTCTCGCCCGACGGGCTGGTGCTGACCAATCACCACGTCGGCCAGGGGGCGATCCGGAACCTCAGCACCAAGGAACGCGATCTGATGAAAACGGGCTTCTACGCCCGGACCCGGCCCGAGGAGCTGAAATGCCCCGGGATGGAATTGTCCGTCCTTCAGGAAATCGAGGACGTGACGGCCAAGGTGCGGGGCGCGGAGACGGCGGACATGATCCCGGCCCAGGCCGCGGCGGCCCGCGACAAGGTCATCGCCTCTCTGGAACGGGAGGCGACGGAAAAAACCGGTTTCCGCTGCACCGTCGTCACGCTCTATTCCGGGGGGATGTATCATCTTTATAAATACAAGGTCCATACCGACGTCCGGCTCGTGTTCGCCCCGGAGTATGCCATGGCCTTCTTCGGCGGCGACCCGGACAATTTCACTTATCCGCGCTACGATCTGGACATCAGCCTGTTCCGGATCTACGAGAACGACAAGCCCCTGGCCTCGAAGCACTACCTGAAGTGGAACACGGCCGGGCTCAAGGAAGGCGACCTCGTCTTCGCTTCCGGCCATCCCGGATCGACCGGCCGGCTGTTGTCCTATGCCCAGATGGAATTCCTCCGCGACACCTCCTATCCCTGGACGATTTCCAATTACGAGCGGCGCCGGGCCCTGCTTAAGGAATTCGGCAAGCGCGGGGCGGAAGCCGCCCGGATCGCGCAAGGGACGCTCTTCGGGATCGAGAACAGCCTGAAGGCCGCGATCGGCTACCAGTCCGGACTGCTGGACAAGACCCTGATGGAAAAAAAGCGGCGGGACGAGCAGGTCCTGCGGGCTCAAATCGCCGCCGATCCCGAATTGGCCAAGACCTACGGTCCGGCCTGGGACGAAATCGCGGCGGCCGAAAAATCCTTGGCCTCGTTTTACAAGATGTACCGGTTCTTCGAGGGCGGGGCCGGATTCAGCTCGACCTATTTCAACACCGCCCGGACGCTCGTACGCCTGGCGACCGAAAAAGGAAAGCCCGACGAATCAAGGCTCCGCGAATTCCGCGATGCGGCCCTGCCGGCCATCGCCCGGCGGCTGCAGACCGTGGTCCCCATCTATGACGATCTCGAAATTTTCAACCTGACCGATTCCCTCATCCAATTGCAGAAGGAATTCGGCGGCCGGACTGAGGTGAAATGGCTCATCGGCAACAAGCTGGCCGAGGACCTGGCCAGGGATCTGGTGAGCGGGACGAAACTGAAAGATCCCGCCGTCCGCAAGCAATACCTGGACGGCGGATATGAAGCCGTGGCCCTATCCGAAGATCCCATGATCAAGCTGGCCTTCCTGGTCGACCCCGTTTCGCGGGCCCTGCGCAAGAAATACGAGCAGGAGGTCGAATCGGTCGAAACGAAAAACGGGGCTCTAATCGCCCAGGCGCTCTTCAAGTTGAAGGGCTCGGCCATTCCTCCGGACGCCACCGGGACGCTCCGGCTCAGCTTCGGTACGGTCAAGGGCTATCTGGAAAAAGGCACCCCCGTCCGCTTCTACACCACGTTCAAGACGATGTTCGCCCGGTCCGACAAGTTCGGCAACAAGGATCCCTATCAGCTCCCGGCCAGCTTCCTGTCCAAGCGCCAGGCCCTGGCCCTGGACACGCCGCTCAATTTCGTGGCCACGCTCGATTCGATCGGCGGCAATTCCGGTTCCCCGGTCATCAACCGCAAGGGGGAATTCTCGGGCGTCCTCTTTGACGGCAATATCCAAAGCCTGCCGGCCCGGTTTGTTTATTCCGACGAAGTGAACCGCTCGGTCATGGTCCATGCCCAAGGCATCATTGAGGCCATGATCAAAGTGTACAACGCCAAGCCGCTGGCCGACGAGTTGATGGGGAAGAAGTAGAACGGACGGCGGGCTCAAGGCAAGCCGGGGAAAAACACTGCCGTTCTTCCTACGATCGGAAGAACGGTATCCGACGCTCCTCCCTCGCTCCCTACCTCGTCGGGCCGATATTCACCTGACGAGGTAGGATCGTGCCCGCTCAGTCGTCGCACGGGTTTTCCCCCGG
>Ga0315275_10003565_pt1 | contig 14348 bp, 16 predicted proteins | sample YL17G03_0_MG_FD_205557 | JGI IMG/M metagenome (GOLD analysis project Ga0315275, IMG submission 205557) | Sediment microbial communities from Yellowstone Lake, YNP, Wyoming, USA - YL17G03_0 | ecosystem: Environmental > Aquatic > Freshwater > Lake > Sediment | place: USA: Wyoming | collected... | reverse complement strand
TCGTCATCGACACCCGCAACGCGGTCAAGAGGGCGCGGAAGAACGTGGTCAAGGCGTAAAAGAAGGGCTCGGGGCAAACCGGGGAAAAACACGCGCGTTTTCCCAGTATAGGTCGGCGGGTCCTGCCTGCTCCGGCGATCCGTCTTCCGCTCGCTCCACCCATCCCCCAGTGGGCCCCTTCCGCTCGCGGAATTCGGGTCATCCGTCGCGTCACCCGCCGAGATTATAGATTTCCCAGACAAGATTTCCACACGCCGAAAAACGAAACGATTAATAGGGCGAGGGGCAAACCGGGTAAAACCCGTGCGACGACGCAGCGGGCATGGTTTCCCGCTCTTGTGGGAAGAGCGAGGAGGAGCGTCGGACACCGTTTTTTTTGCAAAAAAACGGTTCGGGGAGTGCAAGCGTGTTTTAACCCGGCTCGCCCCGAGCCCGCTCACTCGTCCTAGCAAAGGCGTAGGACAGTACTATGTTCGCTTTTGCTCTAGCGAGCATAGTACGTCGCACGGGTTTTGACCCCGCGTCTCTTTCGCCCTAAAAAAAATGTTCAAACGTATCGGACCAGGTCGGCGAGCGGCTTGCGCTGCTTGGGGTGGGGGGAGTCGGCCGGATAGCCCAGGGGCGTGAAGGCGATCGGCTCGACGCCCTCGGGAAGCTGCAGGATTTTCCGGGCGGCGGCCGGATCGAAGGCGGCGATCCAGCACGTCCCCAGGCCCAGGTTTGCCGCGGCCAGGATGAGATGGTCCATGGCGATCGCGACGTCCACATCGCTGTAGTTCTTGCCGTCGCTGCGGACCCAGGTTTGGGCGGGTATCCCGCAGGCGCAGATGACCAGCGGGGCTTTGGCGAACCAGTCGCGCGGATAGATCTTCCGCAATTCGTCTTCGCGACCGGCGGTGCGGATGACGATGATCTGGAACGGCTGGCGGTTGGCCGCCGTAGGGGCCAGGCGGGCGGCTTCGAGGACCTGGTTCAGTTTGTCCTCCTCGACCGGGTCGCCTTTATAAGCGCGCACACTGTACCGGAGTTGGATTAATGCCGAAAATTCCATGGAGCCCTCCTTTGGACTATCAACGGCTTGATTTCGTGTTCGGACGGATTTTCAGGGTCCGATGCCGCCCATCCGTCTCGACGCAAACATACGTGTCCTTTCCGATTTTTTCAACTTGATAGGGAACAGCCGCGCCGTCCCGCCGGACGTCGATTTTTCCCGGAAAAGAAAGCGGCTTTCCGTCCCGAGCGCAACGCGGCCATAACGTCCGGATCGTGCCCTTGGCCGTCCCATCGCCGGCCAAAGAGATCGTCAATTCCAGCCTCTCTTCGTCGAAATGGTAATCGTAGGAAACAAACCGTGAAGAGGCGGGAAGGTAGACGTGAATCGCGCCTCCGTCCGCGCCCAAACGCGGTTCCAAGGTCAACTCTCCGTCCGACACCCCGATCCCGTAGTAGCCCTCGATCAAGGCCCGCGCCAGGCTGCCCGCGCTGCCCGAATAAAAAGCGCTGCCGCGCCCGGCCCCATTCGGCGTGTCCCACTCGAAGAGACCGCCGTTGGCGATGTTCTTACGAGCGATTTCGAGGAGTTTGGGACCCGCTTCAGCGGCGAATCCGTTCTGAAACATGGCCAGGAGGAGCTTGCCGCCGAACCAGTCCCATTGGCCGCCGTTCTGGTACTCGTAGGGTTCGGCGACGACGGGATTTTTGAAAACGCCCCGGGCATAGGGGGGGAGAAGGACTCCTGAAATCGTCGAAAGGTGGAATTCCTTTTGCCGGGTCAAGGCGGTCTCGATGATGCGGCGGGCTTGGTCGGGAGAGGCCAGCCCCGACAGGACGGCTTCGACGTTCCCGCCCATGGCGAACATCGCGTCTTCGTCGAAGGGGTGGGTGAACGGTGTGAGGTGGACATGAATTCGATAGAAGCCGCGCGATTCCTGCCAGAGACAGCGGTCGACGGAGGCCCGCAGGGCGGCGGCCCGCTTCTTCCATATCGCCGCATGGTCGGCCGAACCGGTCTTTTGAAGCATCCCGGCCAGCCGCAGAGAAGCGGCGTAGAATTGACCTTGGTTGTAAATGCCGGCCGTCCAATGGGTATTCAAGCCCGCATAGATCGCTCGTTGATCGGGTTCCTCCATTTCCACGTCGCCCCAATCGATAGTGTGGGCGCCTTTGACTAAGCCGCGCGGTTCATCGATCCGCGCCCGGGCGACGAAGAGGAGAGCCTGTTCCAGGCGGCCGAGAATGGTCGCGCCGTTCACTTTTTCTCCCAGCCATTTCGGACCGATGACATCGGTGATCTGGGCGGCGGAGAGAATCGCGCTCGTCTCCTGATCGGTTTCCGTGGTGTTCTTATCGGCCCTCCCGCGGCCGTCGAACCAATCCTCGAGCCCTCCATCCGGCTTCTGGCGGGAAAGGTGCTCGATCAGACCCGAGCGGAGATAGGGCGCGGCGTACAAGAACCGCGAAGCGGGGATGATTGTGGCCGCGTCGCGGAGCCAGATTTGCGGATAAGCCGCGCCCGCGGCAAAGCTTCGAATGAACCCGGAAGGCGCCCGGAACGCCGTTTTTGAATGGAACAGGGTTGTCCGAATGAGACCGAACAGGGCCTCGTATTCCGGGTGATCGGACCGGATCGCCGAATACCGGCCCGGAGCCAGAAATTCGGGATGGCCGACGGGCGGGATCGGATCGTCCGTGCGGGCCAGCAACCAGAGCGCCAGCCCGGCGGCGGCCAAGAAAAGGATTCCGGCGCGTCTTCTCTTCACGCGCCGTATTTTAGCACGATTCGAAAATCGGCGCGGCGGCCGAGGGCGGACTTACAAGAAAAAGCTTAGACCCAGCGTGACCTGTACGACGTAAATGACGAGCAGCCCCAGGCCGAGGACGAAATGCGGCGTCCGGATGGGGGACAAGGGGCCCTTGATCCGGGCTCCCAGCCGCCGCTGGAGCAGAAGGAACAGCACGATCGACAGACCCAGGAAGAAGTGGGCCGGGAAGGCGAGCAGGCGGCGATGATCGAGCATGATGAGCACGAGCCCGGCGGCGAAGCCGAGCGAGGCCAGATAGGGAAGTACCGGCCCGATCTTGCGGTGGCGCTTGACGGCGGCGACCGGAAAGGCCCCGCCCGTGCGCCGGGCGCGCCTGATTTTCAGCCCCAGCCACCCCTGGTAGAACAACAGGACGCCGACGAGGGCGTTGAACAGCCCGTGCAACGGAGCGAGGATGGCGACCACGGCTGCAATCTAATCCACGACTTCGAGGATCCCGGTCATGCCATGGTCCTTGTGGCTTTTAAAAAACAGGAGCTTGTGGGTGCACTCGAAGGGATATTTACCGGTTTTCTTCGGGGTGAAGGTGATGCTTTTCGGAGTTGTGCTGAGCGAGACGGAAAAGTCGATTCCCGCTTCGGGGGCCTTCAAGACCATATTGTGGGGAGTGATCCCGGACTCCTTGCGCACGCGCAGCTCCACCGGGACGTTCACTTTGACGACGATGACGTTGGGATTGAAATAATAGGATCCGCCGAGGACTTCGACCCGCTGCACGCCGTCGGCGCCGATTTCCGCGACCGTCCGCTTTTCCGTAAGGGCCTGCCCGGATAGGAAGGCCGCGCCGGTTAAAACCAGACAGAGAACCAAACCAAGACAGCGTCTCATGTTCATTTTGCTCCTTAATACCACTTCGAAATCTGGAAATCGTGTGTATGGCCGGTGGAATCGGGCTGTGTTGTGATGGTCACGGCGGTGCCGGCCTTCACGGTCGCCAGTTGGTCGGCGGTCATGGTGAACGTGTGCGAGTGCCCATTCGTGGACGTTTCTCTGGAAATTCCGCCTGCCGGCGGAGTCTCGACTTCGGTTTTTTGGATGGTGATTGTGTGCGTGTGGCCGGGGCCACTTGAAGGTCCAGTAGAAGTAAAGGTATGCGAATCGGGATTCGACGGCGTCGTGGACGAGCTTTTACAGGCAGTCACGGCGCTTCCGGCCAAGGCAACCAGCGTCCCGGCCCCCATGACTTTGAGGAACTCGGCTCTTTTCATGAATATTCTCCCTCCTGGATTGAATGAGGCCCGCTCTAAGCCGTCCTATAAAAGTGCCGTTTATAGTTCCATTATCCGATAGAGAATGTAGAATGTCAATGCGGGTCCGGCGGCGCGCGTCATACGAGCCAGCGGACCAGGATGCTCAAAACGACGGCCACGGACAGGCTCATGACTGGTCCTTTGGAGCCTGTTCAGCAGATACGGGGCAGGAGCTCGGACGTCAGCGGCTCGAGAAGGCGAAGGCCGCCGGCGCTCGTCCGCAGGATCAGCTCGCCGGGACGCCCGATTTCCGTTTGGATCCGGCCGGCGATCCGGGCCCGGCGGCCGGGCGCATGCGTCCGGATCCGTGCGAGGATGGCTTCGGCTTTGGCCTGGGGCGCGATCAGCACGGCCCGCCCTTCGCAGGCCAGATAAAGCGGATCGATGCCCAGGATTTCGGCGGCGCCGCGGACGGGCCCGGATACGGGCACATCGTCTTCCTCGAGGAGAATCGGGTAGGATATATCTACGGCCAATTCGGTCAGAACGGTGGCCAGCCCGCCGCGGGTGATGTCCCTCATCCAGCGGACCCCGCTTTTCCAGAAGGGGAGCAGGAAATTGAGAGGCGCGCAATCACTTTTGACGCCCGATTCGAACCCGTAATCGCCGCGCGCCGTCAGGATGGCCAGGCTGTGGTCGCCGACGGGGCCGGTGACGATCAGCGCATCGCCCGGCCGGATGAGCGCGGGGGTCGGCGAGGCGACGATTCGTCCAATCCCCGAGGTGTTGATGAAAATCTTGTCGCCCTGGCCGCGGCGGACCACTTTCGTGTCTCCGGTGACGATGCGGACACCGGCCTTGGCCGCCGCCTTTCGGATCGATCGCAGGATGCGGTCGAGCAGGCTCCACTCCAGACCCTCCTCGAGGATCAATCCCAGCGAAAGATAGCGCGGTTCCGCCCCGGAAACGATCAAGTCGTTGACCGTGCCGTTGACCGCCAGCGAGCCGATGTCGCCGCCGGGGAAGAGGATCGGATCGACGACGTAACTGTCCGTGGTGAAGGCCAGGCCTTCGGGAAGATGACTGGCGTCGAGCAGGGGCGCGAGGAGCGGATTCTTGAACGCGGGCAGGATGTGTTCGGCGATGAAATCGCGCATGGCTTTCCCGCCGTTGCCCAGGTCAAGGCTGATTTTTCCGATCATGGCCTATTCCCGTATTTATGGAACGCCAGGCACGATCCCTCGAAGGAGACCATGCAGGGGCCGTAGGGAAGTTCGGGGGTGCACGTCCGGCCGAAGAGGCGGCATTGGGGCGGCTCGATCAGGCCCTTGAGGACGTCACCGCAGCGGCAGCCGGGCAGATCGTCGCCGGCGGTGCCGAGCGAGAGACCATATTTTTTTTCCGCGTCCACCGCGGCGAAGGCCGGCCGGAGCGCCAAGCCGCTTGCGGGGATCCGGCCGAGGCCGCGCCAGACCGCGTCTTTGGGCTCGAGGATGCGGTCCATGGCGGCCCTCGCTGTCGGGTTCCCGTCCGGCCCGACGACCCGGGTGTAGGCGTTGGCGACGCGGGGGCGGCCTTCGGCGATCTGATCGAGGATGGCCAGAAGGGCGAGCAGGATATCGGCCGGCTCGAAACCGGCGACCGCGCCGGGACGGCCGAATTCCTCGGCCACGAAGTCATAGGCGCGCGGGCCGATGATGGCGGACACGTGCCCCGGATAGAGAAAACCGTCGATGCGGCTTTCGCCCGATTCCAGGATGGCCCGCAGCGGAGGCGGGATGACCCAAAACGCGGTCAGGACGGAATAATTGTCCACACCGTCCGCGACGGCCTGGGCGGCCGTCAGGGCCATGGACGGGATGGTCGTCTCGAATCCCGCGCCGAAGAAGACGACGTCTTTATCCGGATTACGGCGGGCCAATTCGAGGGAAGCGGACGGGGAATAGATAACCTGGATCCGGGAACCCCGGGCCGCGGCCGTTTTTTGCAGGGAACCGATCTTCGTGGGAACGCGGGTCATGTCGCCGAAGGCGGTCAGGAGAAGATTTTCGCGTTCGCTGACGAGCCGGATGGCGGCTTCATGAAGGTCGTTGGGGGTGATGCAGACGGGACAGCCCGGACCGGATACAAGTCCTACGCCGATCTCCTCAAGCATCTTTTTCAGCCCATACCGATGGATGGTCATGGTGTGTGTGCCGCATACTTCCATGATCCGGCAGGACAAAGAGCCGACCGCGCGGCGCTTTTTCCCAACGGCCTTGAGCAGCGCGCCGATCGTCTTCTTGTCCCGGTAGGGGCCAGGCCCCGCCGCGGCCCCTTTATTCATGGGCCGCGATTTCCCTCAGCAGGTCGAGAGTCTCCAGGGCTTCCTGATCGTTGAGCTTGGAGATGGCGAAGCCGGCGTGGACGATCACCCATTCGCCGACGCGGACCTCATCCAATAAAGCGAAGTTCACCAGGACTTTTGTTCCGAGATGGTCGACCCGGCCGGTTTTATGCGTTTCATCGACCGTAACGATCTTCGAAGGTATGCCCAGGCACATGAAATCGACTCCTTGGATCGTTAGATTAGCAAATCCCAGGCTTAAAATCTACGGCGGCCGGGGCCCCGGGCTTGGCCCGGGGATCTACTTCCGCCGCAAGGACTCGTCCCTTGACTAAATCAATAGGAAATAACCTCGCCTTTTTGCCGGTCTGCCGGGAGAGGACGGGCGAAAACGGGTTCGGCGAACGAACGGGCCGGCTTTCCCTTAGTCCTCTTTTTGACAGGCGGGGGGATACCACCTATAATGTCCGCATGTTCAAGGACTTGGACGGATTCATCGCGCCCGGGAGCGAGGAAGAACGGATCGTCCGCCAGATCGATTTGCGGCGCGTCCCGGCGCATGTGGCCGTCATCATGGACGGCAACGGCCGTTGGGCGCAAAGCCGCAAACTGCCGCGCATTGAAGGCCATCGGGCCGGCATCAAGTCCGTCCAGGAAATCGTCGAAACGAGCGCCCGCTTGGGCGTTCAGGCCTTGACCCTGTACGCCTTTTCCAAGGAAAATTGGAAGCGGCCGAAGCGTGAAATCGCGGCCGTTTTCCGCCTTCTCGAACAGTACCTCAAGAAAGAATACCGGGTCATGATCGAAAACGATCTCAAGCTCCGCGTCCTGGGACAGAGGGACGGGCTCCCGGAGAGCGTTCTGAAAGAGCTCGACCGGGTCGAACGCTTGACGCGCGACAATTCCCGGATGGTTGTCGCCTTGGCCCTCAACTACGGCGGCCGTACGGAGATCCTCGACGCCGTCAAGGCGATCCTGGCCGATGGCCGCGTGACCGCGGCCGACCTCCGTGAAGACGTTTTCTCGGGCTACCTTTATACGGCCGGCCTGCCCGATCCCGATCTGGTCATCCGCACCAGTGGAGAGCTGCGCGTATCCAATTTCCTCCTCTGGCAGATCGCCTATGCCGAGATCTGGACGACTCCGACATTCTGGCCTGATTTCCGGCGCCGGGACTTCTTCCAGGCCGTTCTCGAATTCCAGAAGCGGGAGCGCCGTTTCGGAGACGTCCGTCCTTCCCGATGAGCGACCGGCAGCGCACCCCCACGGCCGTCGTCCTGTTGGCTCTTCTGTTTATCCTTGTCCAATGGGGGCCGGATTGGGCGTTCTTCCTTGTCGTCCAGGCGGTCATCGCCGCCGCCCTGTGGGAGTTCTATAACCTGGCCCGGCGCCGCCGCTGGCGCCCCCAGCGCCTGTTTGGACTTGTCCTGGCCTGGCTCATCGGCGTCTCGTTCTACGTGCCGGCGTTTTCCCTGAATGCCGCCCTCAGCCTCGGCTTCCTTATCGCCGCTGTGTATTTTCTGGCCGTCTTCAATTCCTTGGAAAAAATGGCCGTTTTCCCGCCGGCCTTCGCCTTGACCTTTCTCGGGGCCATCTATGTCGGTTTTCCGACGAATTACGTCTATTGGATCCGTCTCGGGCACGGCCCCGCGTATCTCTACTTTTTCTTCGCCGTGATCTTCCTGGGCGACACGGGTGCGTACCTCTTCGGCAAGGCCATCGGCCGGCACAAGATGGCCCCGATCGCCAGTCCCAACAAGACTTGGGAGGGGGTCGGGGGAGGGATCCTTTTCGCCCTGATCGCCGCCGTCGCGGCGCGGTTCATCTTCTTTCCCGCCGTCCCGCTCGTCCGGGCGGCCCTCACCGGAGTCGTCGTCCATGCCGCCGCTCAAATCAGCGATCCCCTCGAGTCGTTGTTCAAACGGGCCGTCGGAGTCAAGGATTCGTCCAACCTTCTTCCGGGACACGGAGGATTCCTCGATCGCATCGACAGCTTCCTCCTGGCCGCTCCTTTGTTCTATTACCTCATTCTCTACCTGTGGCGGTGAGCGGGAATGAAGCGGCTGTCCATACTCGGTTCGACGGGCACGATCGGCCGCCAGACCCTTGAGATCGTCCGCCGTCATCCCCGGGAATTCCGGGTCGCGGCTCTGGCCGCGGGCGGCAATCTCGACCTTCTGGCCGAACAGATCCGGGAATTCCGGCCGGCCTTCGTTTCCCTCGCGGACAAGCCGAACGCCGAGCGTCTGCGGACGCTCCTGGGCACAAAAAAACCGCGGATCGCCTGGGGGCCGCAGGGCGCTGAGGAGGCGGGAGGCTTCGAGGGCGCCGATCTCGTCGTCTCGGCCATCACCGGGATCGTCGGGCTGCGGCCGACGCTGGCCGCCGTCCGCGCCGGCAAGACCATCGCCCTGGCCAACAAGGAGTCGATGGTCGTGGCCGGCCCGTTCCTGCGCCGCGAGGCGGCCCGTTCGGGCGCCGTCTTCCTCCCGGTGGATTCCGAGCACAGCGGGGTCTTCCAGTGCCTGGCCGGCCAGGACCGGTCCTTCGTGCGGAACGTCATTCTGACCGCCTCGGGCGGGCCGTTTCTCTCGACGCCCTTGCGCGAGCTCCGGACCAAAACCGTCCGCGAAGCCCTCCGCCATCCCCGTTGGAAAATGGGCCGCAAAGTGACGATCGACTCGGCCACGCTGATGAACAAGGGCCTGGAGCTCATCGAGGCCCGCTGGCTCTTCGACATTCCGCCCGACCGGCTCGGCGTCCTCATCCATCCGCAAAGCATCGTCCACGCCCTGGTCGAGATGCGCGACGGCTCGGTCCTGGCCCAGCTCAGCGCCACCGACATGCGCATCCCCATCCAATACGCGCTGACCTATCCGGCGCGGCGTGAGGCGCCCGTCCCGGCGCTTGATCTGGCCGCCGTTTCCGCGCTCGAATTCCGGGCCGTGGACGAGCGGCGCTTTCCGCTCCTGGGCACGGCGCGCGCGGCCCTGGAAGAAGCCGGCGCCGCGCCCGTCGTCCTCAACGCCGCCAACGAGGCGGCCGTCGAAGCCTTCCTGGCCGGCCGGATCGGTTTTTGCGGCATCGCCGACGTCATCCGGGCGGTCCTGGAAGCGCCCCGCCCGGACCCGCCGGACGGATTGGACGCCGTCTTCGCCGTCGACCGCCAGGCGCGTGAGCGCGCCCGGCATATCATCGAAAGAAGGTCATAGTCCCATGGGCACACTCCTCCTCACCATCCTGGCATTTGTCATCGTTTTTGGCATACTCGTCTTCGTCCACGAGCTGGGCCATTTCATGATGGGCAAGCTGGCCGGAGTCCGTATCGAGCAGTTCGCCTTCGGCTTCGGCCCAAGTCTCTACAAGCGAAAGACGGGGCCGACCGAATACCGAATCAATTTGATCCCTCTGGGCGGGTACGTTCTTTTCTATGGCGAGCAGCCGAAGAAGGACGGGGGAGCTCTCGAGCCGGATAATCTCATGGCCAAAACGCGTTGGCAGCGCTTTCTGATCATGGTCATGGGGGCGGTCATGAATATCCTGCTCGCCTTCGGGATATTCACGGCGGTCAATATCGCCGGCGTTCCCGTTCCCGAGTACTTAAGCGAAAAAGCGTCGATCGGCTGGATAGACACCGGCTCCCCGGCCGAAAAGGCGGGCCTGAGAATCGACGACGAAATACTTCGGATCGATGGAAATCCCGTCTCCAATTGGAATAATGTCGCGGAGGCCGTCGCCCGCCAACCCAAGAAATCCCTGGCCATCGATGTCCGGAGAGAAAACGCCAAATTGAGCGTCATCCTCCGGACGGAGCAGGACGGTGGCATTAAGTTCGACTACGGGTATGCCGGGTTCTACGGAAAGGTATTGACTGAGATACGACAGGTCACCGCCAATTCTCCGGCCCTCCGGGGCGGAATGATGCAGGGTGACGTCATTCAAACGATAAACGGGGAGCCCGTCTATCTCTTCAAGTTCACGGAAGTAATCGCCAGGAATCCCGAAAAAGAGTTGGCCATCGGCATTATCCGCGGCGGCCGGCCCATGACGCTCCGGGTCACGCCGAAGCGCGAAGGCGAAATCGGAAAGATCGGAGTCCGCCAGGCCGGCAAGTCGAAAATCGTGAAATACGGCTTTTGGGGAGCGCTGGGCAAGAGCTTCGATGATTGCGTGTCCAACTCCTTGGGTTTGTTGGATCTGTTGAAAAAACTGTTCACCGGGAAGGCTTCCGCGTCCCGGAATCTGGGAGGACCCTTAGAAATAGCCGAGATGTCGTACTCCTCCCTCCAGATGGGCTTCGTCTCTTTCCTCTTTTTCATCGGGTTCATCAGCCTCCAGCTTGGGATCATCAATCTTTTGCCGATCCCCCTGCTTCCGCTCGACGGTACGCAGATATTCATCCTGGGGATCGAGAGCGCCATCCGGCGGGACCTCAATCCCAAGTTCAAGCAAATATGGATGCAGGTAATGTTCGTCGTCTTTTTTACCCTCTTCGCCTTCCTGATCCTGAATGACATCGCCCGCCGTCTTCCCCATGGCTGGGAAAGCTTCCTGCCCTTCAAGCTGAAATGATGAGGACGTCCGAGCTCGATTTTCCCCGCCGCAAGACCGTCCCAGTCCGGATCGGCGGCGTCCTCATCGGCGGGGGAGCTCCGATCTCCGTCCAATCCATGACCAAAACCGATACCCGCAACGTCCGGGCCACCCTGGCCCAGATCAAGCGGCTGGCCGGGGAGGGTTGTGAGATCGTGCGTCTGGCCGTGCCGGATCGCGAAGCGGCCGAGGCCTTGGGCCGCATCAAAGCGAAAACGAGCCTGCCCTTGATCGCCGACATCCACTTTGATCATCGCTTGGCCCTGGCCTGCCTGAGAAACGGGGTCGACGGCCTGCGCATCAATCCCGGCACGATCGGCGGCCGGAAAAAGGTCGAAGAGGTCGTCCGCGCCGCCCGGGAGAGGTCGGTCCCGATCCGCATCGGGGTGAATTCGGGCTCCCTGGAAAAGGACCTCCTGTCGCGCCACGGCGGGGCCACGGCCGAAGCCATGGCCGAAAGCGCCCTCGGCCATATCCGCATTCTGGAGGACCTCGATTTCCGACTGATCAAGGTCTCGCTCAAGGCCTCGGATGTGCCGCGGACGATCGAGGCCTACCGGCGTCTGGCCGAACGGGTCGACTATCCGTTCCACGCCGGGATCACGGAGGCCGGCGGCCTGTTGCGCGGTTCGGTCAAATCCGCCGTGGGGATCGCCTTGATGCTCCATGAAGGGTTGGTCGATACCGTACGGGTCTCCCTGACCGCTCCTCCCGAACAGGAGGTCCGGGTGGCCTACCAGATCCTGGGAAGCCTGGGCCTGCGGCGGCGGGGGACGGTCGTGATCTCCTGCCCCACGTGCGGCCGCTCCGAAACGGACCTGGCCGGGATCGCCGGACGCATCGAGCGCGCCCTGGTCACGTCCGATCTTCCGATCACCGTTGCGGTTATGGGCTGCATGGTCAACGGACCGGGGGAAGCCAAGGAGGCCGATCTCGGCGTCGCCTGCGGCCTCGGCGTAGGCGTGATCTTCAAAAGCGGCAAGATCTTGGCCCGCGTCCCGGAGAGGGAGATCGTCCCGGCCTTGCTCCGGGAAATCGAAGCGTGGAAACCATCATGAAAAATACACCCCTGAACAAATCCGCATCCAAAAAAGGACCGACCGTTCGAGCGCCCAAGATGTCCGCGGCTTTGACACTCGAAGGCCGGTTGGAAAGGCTGAGAACGATCCTCCGGGACTTGGGCCAAGTGGTCGTGGCCTTCTCCGGCGGCGTGGACAGCAGCCTTCTCCTGCGAGTCGCCGCCGAAGAACTCGGCACGAACGTCTACGCCGTGATCGCCTCGTCGCCGACCTACCCCGATCGCGAAATCCGGGCCGCCCGGGCCCTGGCCCGGAAGCTCAAGGTCCGCCACGAGGTCATTGCCTCCAACGAGATGGACAACGCCGCCTTCACGGCCAATCCGCCCTTACGCTGTTACTACTGTAAAAAAGAGCTGATGTCCGAGATCCGGGCGATCGCCGACCGGGTGGGCATGGCGACGATCATCGACGGCCAGAACGCGGACGACGGGGAAGATTACCGGCCCGGGGCCCGGGCCGCGGCCGAGCTGGGAGTTCGTTCGCCTCTCCGGGAAGCCGGGCTGTCCAAGGCCGACATCCGGATCCTCTCCAAGCGGTTCGGGCTGCCCACCTGGAACAAACCGGCCATGGCCTGCCTGGCCTCGCGCTTTCCCTACGACATGCCTATCACACCCGAGTCGCTGACCAGGGTCGGGCGATCCGAGGAGGTCCTGCAAAAATTGGGCTTCGGCCAACTGCGCGTCCGCCATCATGATACGATCGCCCGCATCGAAGTCCTGCCCGGCGAGATCGGCCGGATTATCCGGCCCTCCGTCCGGAAGCGGATCGTCTCGGCCTTGAAGAAACTCGGATACTTGTATGTGACGCTCGATCTGAGCGGTTATCGAACGGGAAGCATGAACGAAACGCTGGGGGCGGCGGTCCTGGCTTCAGGCAAGCGACGGCGCTGAACGCAGGGGATCAGGCGGGATTACGGAAGGGAAAGGGGGGAGATTTAAAAAGACCGCAGTAAGAGCGGCCTAAAAGGCCGCTCTTACTGCGGTCGGGTGAGCGTGGGACGGTCGGGGCTTATCCCTTTTCCGTCTTCTTCTCGGTGATGATGGCGATATTTTCGATGCCGGCCGCGCGGATCCTATGGTAGATGCCCGTATCGGGATCGGTCAGGCGGCCGTATTCCAGGTCGCCGTCGATCTTGACGTAGAGCTTCTTATCGGTCACGGTCAGGAATTTTTCCTCGATCATCGACTGGAGGCTGTCGGGATTGGTGATCTTTTCTTCATTCAGGTACATCGTGCCGTCCTTGCGGACGTACAGGACGACCTCGGGGCTGTCGGGCATGGTGACCGTGTTCATAGCCGTGGGCAGTTTCAGGTCCACGCCCTTCTGGACGAGGGGCGTGACGACCATGAAGATGATCAGCAGGACGAGCAAAACGTCGCAGAGGGGAACGACGTTGGGCTCGGCGCTGACTTTTTCATTCCCCTTGCCGATGGAAATGCTCATGGTTGGCCTCTAAAGAGGAACCCGGCCGGGGTTACTTGGCCTGCTTTTTAACGAAGTAGTCGATGACCTGCGAGGCCGTGTTCGACATCTCGGCGTCCATCACCTCGATGCGCGAATTCAGCAGGTTGTAGACCCACAGGGCGATGACGGCCACGCCGATTCCGAAGGCCGTGGTGACGAGGGCCTCGGCGATTCCGGCCGCCACGGCGCCGATGCCGCCGGAGCCGGTCAGGGCCATGCCTCGGAACGCGTTGATGATGCCCGAAATCGTGCCGAATAGGCCGATGAAGGGGGCGGAGGTGGCGATGGTGGCGACGATGCTCAGGCCTCTTTTCAGCTCCTGATTATAGATGGATTCGGCGCGGTCGCAGCCGCGGGCCGCCGTCTCGATCTGCTCCTCGAAGCCGAGGCCGGATTCCTTGCCGCTCAGAAACTCGGTGATGCCGGCCGCGGTGATGCGGGCCAGGTGGCTGGCGTGGTTCTCTTTCTTGGATGCCAGGGCCAGGGCTTCCCTGACCTGCCCCAGCTTGAGCAGGTCGGCCAGCTTGGGGGCGATTTCCTTGGAGCGGCTTTTTGCCTTGCGGAAGTACATCTGTCGTTCGATGAAGAAATAGAGCGATACGATCGACATGATGATGAGGAGGATGGCCACGCCTTTAGCCAGCGGGCTCATCGACTGCCACATTTCGAGTAATCCGAATTGCATTGACTTACCTCCTTTTAATATCGAAAGCCATTCAGCTTTACGTAGACTTACTTCAAAGTGAAGCGGACGGTGACGGTGAAGATGACCCCGCGGGGACGCCCGTTGATGATCATCGGCTCATAGACCCACTGCCGGACCGCATCCAGGGCGGCCTGGTCGAGCAGGGGGATGGAACGCAGGATCTTCATG
>Ga0315275_10003564_pt1 | contig 14349 bp, 7 predicted proteins | sample YL17G03_0_MG_FD_205557 | JGI IMG/M metagenome (GOLD analysis project Ga0315275, IMG submission 205557) | Sediment microbial communities from Yellowstone Lake, YNP, Wyoming, USA - YL17G03_0 | ecosystem: Environmental > Aquatic > Freshwater > Lake > Sediment | place: USA: Wyoming | collected... | reverse complement strand
GACACGACAGGAACATCATGCCCATCCGGGATGGTGAGCTACTGGCAGGCCGAAGGAAATGCAAAAGATTCTTCTGACGGCAATGACGGAACACTGATGAACGGAGCGACATTCGCAACAAGCAAAACAGGATTAGGGCAGGCGTTCAGCTTTGACGGAACAAATGACTATGTCAATATTACCAACGGTGCGAATCCCTCCATGCTCTTCGTGGAAGCATGGGTCAAACCCAGCCCAGTCAACTATGCCCCAATCATCTCCGATTATAGTTCCGCAGGCGGGTATGGCTTATATAATAATGGCGGCAAGGCGTACGTGGCAGTCAGAATCGGCGGTTCATACGCCCAGCTTACCGGCACTAAGAATATAGATGACGGCCAGTGGCATCACGTCGCAGCATATTACGACAACGTCAACACAGTGTACATATATGTTGACGGGCAGCTGGACAAGAGCGGCAATGAAGGCGGTGCATCAGGGGCTTACACGTCAAAAACCTCCCCAACATTCATCGGCGCAAATCCTATCAGAGAGCCAGGAGTATACTTCAACGGCCTGATTGACGAAGTCGCGGTATACAATAGGGCACCTCTTCCGCAGGAAATCCAGCAGCACTACAACAATGGCATCGGTGAGCACTATTGCAGTGCAGTCGTCTCGGTCTGCTGCGTTGACAATGACAATGATGGCTACGGAATAGCCGGCACCAACGCGGGCTGCACGTACCAGGGAGTCGACTGCGATGACAGCAACCCAGGGATCAACCCCGGGGCAACAGAGACCTGCAATGGGATTGACGACAACTGCGACGGAAACATCGATCCGGGATGCAACTGCACCAACGGCCAAACCGCGCCATGCGGGTCAAACGTGGGTGAATGCAGGCAGGGAACCAAGACCTGCGTGAACGGCCAATGGTCCGACCAGTGCGTAGGGGAAATTCCTCCAACACAGGAAACATGCAACGGAAAAGACGACAACTGCGACGGCACAGTCGATGAAGGCGTGAAAACTATCTATTACAGGGATTCGGACAATGACGGGTATGGGGACATCAACATCCAGATCCAGGCATGCTCTGTCCAATCCGGCTATGTTGAAAACAGCCAGGACTGCAACGACAATGACAATACGGTCCATCCAAATGCGCCAGATTCAATATGCAACGGAGTGGACAACAACTGCGACACCAATATAGATGAGGGATATGTCACAGACACAAGCTGCTACCTTCCAGGGGCATGCGCACAGAACAATGCTCCATCGACATGCGTAGCTGGAGTTGAAACATACTGCGGCACAGGGACTCCTTCGCAGGAGCTTTGCGATGTGGCCCAGGTCGACGAGGATTGCGACGCCCAGCAGAACGAGGGATGCGAATGCACAGTGGGAGACCAGAAACCATGCGGCCCCTCGACAGAGACAGGGGAGTGCAGGTTCGGGACCCAGACCTGCGACATCAGCGGGACATGGGGGAATTGCGCAGGCGAAGTCATGCCGACAGATGAAACATGCAACGGGAGGGATGACGACTGCGACGGCGTAGTTGACAACGGGTTTGCGATAGGCAATGCATGCACCAATGGGATAGGGGAATGTGTTGCATCGGGAACAACAGTCTGCAACAATGCAGGGAACGATGTCATATGCGACGCGGTGCCGGGAACACCGAAGCCAGAAGTATGCGACGGGCTTGACAACAACTGCGACGGAGCGACAGATGAGCCAGAGAACCTGGTCTTGACCTCTTGCGAGAAGCAGGATGGCGTGTGCGCAGGAAGCCAGCACAGCGCTTCCGAGTGCTTCTCAGGAACCTGGGGCGCGTGCACGGCATCGGATTACGGATCGCAATACAACGAGCAGGAATTCTGCCCGGACAACAATATAGACAACAACTGCGACGGAACCAATAATTACAACTGCAACAGCTGCGATGCGGACAATGACGGATACAGGAGCATGAATTCAAACCCAGCAGTATGCACCGGCTATCCGGCGCAATCGGACTGCGACGACACGGACGCAGCGATTCATCCTGGAGCGTCAGAATCATGCAACGGGATTGACGACAACTGCAACAGCATCATAGACGAGGGATTCGACCAGGACGGGGATAACTTCACGACATGCAACGGGGACTGCGACGACGGCAACGCTAACATCAACCCGTCAGCCCAGGAGATCTGCAATTTAATAGATGACAACTGCAACAATATCATAGATGAGGGAGTCAAGACAACCTATTACAGGGACGCTGATGGGGACGGCTACGGGAATCCAGCGGTTTCAACCCAGGCATGCTCGGCTCCAGCAGGATATGTCTCTAACAGCCAGGACTGCAACGACAACAGCGCGGCGATCAACCCAGGGGCGGTTGAGGTTCCATGCGACAATATAGACAACGACTGCTCAGGGACTGATTTCGAAGGCACTGACGGAGACCACGACGGATTCAGGATAGAGGGAGGCTCATGCGGGCCTGTTGACTGCGACGATGGAGATGCGTCAATTAATCCAAGCGCGACAGAGATTTGCAACGGAATAGACGACAACTGCAATAATATGATTGATTCTGCCGATTCGGCAATGCAGATAGCGCCGTGCGAGAAGCAGGACGGAGTCTGCTCAGGAAGCAGCCATCTGGCTTCGCAATGCGCGGCAGGATCATGGCAGCAGTGCGACGCATCCAATTACGGCGCAAGCTACCATGACGAATACTGCCCGGATGACGGGATTGACAACAACTGCGACGGAGTGAACACCTACGACTGCGTATGGAGATGCGACAGCGACTCTGACGGATACAAGCCGGACGGAGCCCCATGGTTCTGCTTCTTCTACCAGGAAGGCGACTGCAACGACAACAGCGCAAATGTCCATCCGGGAGCGGAGGAGGCCTGCAATGGCGTGGATGACGATTGCAACGCAAACACATTGGACGGAATAAGCGAATCCTGGTATAACACACCTACCGAATGCGGAGTGGGCGAGTGCGCAAGTTCTGGAGTCTACACCTGCCAGGAAGGATCGCAGTTCAGCACATGCGTTGAAGGCATTCCAACGGCGGAGACCTGCGACAGCAGGGACAACAACTGCGACGGGACAGTGGACGAGATGACAAGGAACTGCTCTGAAAACTATGACGGAATATGCGGATTGGGGACAGAGCTGTGCTCTGCAGGACAGTGGTCAGGATGCCCATTGCCCCAGCAGGAGCTGTGCAACGGCAAGGACGACAACTGCAACGGAAAGACAGACGAGGACTCCAAGGTGCAGTTCATATTCAACCAGTGGCAGAACTGGGGGGCCCAGAGACACATCAACGCATCCGGGATAGCGCCGGTTGTCTACGCAGACAGCATTGCCGGATCGCCGTTCGCAAGCGGATCATTTGTTCCGGTCAACATAACCTACACCACAACGAACAAGAACGTGCCTGGATTGGCAATCGATTCAGGATTGGGATACTTTGACGTCTGGCTGTGGGGAAAGAACGACGGGATAACCAAGAAGGCGGTCAACGTCACAATGTTCCTTGACGGCATAACAGTCAAGTCCATAGCGAACATCCAGGGAGCGCCCTACGAGAAAAACAGGGACGGGAAGGCGAAGTTCGGAAACCCCGGGCAGGACCAGGTATGGGTCCAGAGCGGGAACATGATAAGCTTCGTGGCAACGGTCTCAAGCGCCAATGACGCATTCAGGGTATATTACGTGAAAAGCATATGCACCAACAACGACGCGGACAACGACACGATTCCAGACTACCTTGACATCTGCCCGGACAGCAGGACCGATGCAAACATCCAATTGGACAAGAACAACCATTTCGCGGATGTCAACATGAACGGCATCTTCGAGACAAAGATTAAGACCGAGAACGCCACATGCAAGAACGTGACATACAGGATCGGAAGCCACACTTACACCAAGAAGGAGTGCCACAAGGACTACATCTGGGTCATAGTCGGCAGCGACTACACCCTGCAGGACACCTTCGGATGCACATGCTCGGACATCCTGGCGAAGAAGCCGGGATCGGACAGGGGGCAATTGAAATACGGCTGCACGGAAGGAACCTTGGAAAGCTGGATAGCCGAAGTGGGATACAATTGGAAAATCAAGAAGTGAAGCCGGGGACAAAATCCCCAATTCTTTATTCTTTTTAAACATTCATATTCCATAGTTTTCCATGATCTATGCGGTTGACATTGACGGAACCCTGTTCTTTGAAGGAATTGGTTTGGCTGAAGGCGCAGTGGAGTTCATCCAGCATCTCCATACCAAGGGCCATGTCTACCTCCTTTCAAACAACTCAACCCAGTCAAGGATCCAGATGCAGGAAAAGGTCTACCCTGTTGTGCTGGACGAAGACCACATCGTCTCAACCCTGGCAATGGTCGAATACATCATCAAAAAGGAGGAGATATCCAGCGCGTTCTACATAGGCAATTTCGTGCTTGAGCAGTCCATCATCAACTCAGGAGCGAAGATAGACAAGAACAATGCGGAGGCTGTCTTCATAGGCTATACCCAGAACCCGAAGTTCAAGTCAATAACCATAGCTTCAAGGCTCGTGAAGAACGGGGCCAAATTCTATTCTTTGGGAAACGACAGCTTCTACCCTGTTTTCGGAAAGCCCACCCCTGGAGTAGGCTATCTGGAAGGCGCGATAGCCCAGATAACAGGGAAGCAGCCCCTAATGCTCGGAAAGCCAAGCCCGATGATGCTCAACATGATCTCAGAAAAGGAGAACTCAAGGGACATCATCATGGTCGGGGACAATCCTGACACTGACATCAAGATGGCAAACTCCTTTGGATGCAAAAGCCTATTAATAGGAAAAAGGGACCAAAGGGCAACCTATTGGGCAAAGGACCTGAAAGATGCAATGAAGAAGATCTAGCAGGAATCAAAGGATTTTATCAAATCCTCTATCTTTCCTTTGTATTTTATGCCGTTCCTGTCAAAATGGGTCCTGATTGCCTTTATCCCATTGCCCTTTAGCCTATCAAAGATCCTTTCCATGCTTGGGATTCCCCTTTTTTTCATCTTTCCGATTGAAGGGGTGGTTACGAAAAACGGGGGATACCCCATCTCCCCCCTGATCAGCTTCAATATCTGCTTTTCGCTTTCCTCCGCGTTTTTTATGCAGGCATCAATCGTTTTTCTATTGCAAAGGTCACCTATCCACAAAGGCCCCGCATAGTCATAATATCTTTTCATCGAGCAGACCGGCTTCCTTGAGGATTCAGCCCTTACTCCATCATGGTCCTGGGAAAACACATAGCCTATTTTCTCAATGTTTTTGTCAGCGCCCTCTGCCCCTTTCTTCAGCTTAAGGATAATTTTCATCTGGTGCCTGTAGTAGAAGCAAAGCAAGGGCTCAATCCCGAAATTGAACTCATGCGCGCTTTCCATAGCCCTTCTTACCAGGATCCTTAATCCTGTCTCATGGCAGAAGTCATTGAGCATGGGCTTTGAGTGGTAGTTCCTTGGGCATGCATTTGCGGAGCTTCCGCAAAGGACTGCAGTGTCTGTCGCTGTTGCAGACAAGTAAGCGATCTTCTCGTTCCTCATTGCCCTTATGGCTGAATGGAAATAAGGGGCAGGGGATCCAAAAGGGTCCAGCTCAATGAAGTTGTATTTTCCAGGCTCGGAACTGATCATGTAATGGATTGCCTCATGCTCGATTGTTTTTCCCCTTACCTTATGCATCTTCATGTTTTTCCTTATTGCCCTTATTGCATTTGCTTCAGAATCAAGGAAGTCCATGTTTTCAATGTTTTTGCATTCCTTCGCATACCTTATTCCCCTTATCCCAGAGGCGGAGAATGCATCAAGGACCCTTAATCTGTCATCTATTGAATTTACAACTAAGGAAGAGAGGGTCCTGCTCAACTCCATATGCTGGTTGTAGAACACGTTGTCAGTGAAAAAATCAAGGCCTTTTTCATTTATCATATTTCATCCATTATTTTGTCCAGCAGCATATCTGGAGGAAGAAGGCCGTCCAATGCCAGGATCTTCTTTCCGTTTGCGACTATCACTGTCTTGGGCACGCTCCTTACGCTGTTCTTGTCGGCCCATTCGCTGAATTCCACTGCCTCGACCCCGCTTCCGATTATGTTCTTGTTCAGTATCGCCATTGCCTGGGCCAACCTGACTGCTCCGGGGCAGTAAGGGCATTGCGGAGTGACAAAGACATCAAGCCTCAATGGAAAGTCAATCCCCTTTATCTTTGCCTTCAGGTCATCAGGGAACTCGACAGTGTCTCCTTTCGAGACCTCGACTATCGTTGAAAGGAATCCCCCGAACTCGTGGCCCGAAGGTATTCCATAGAACCTCACCTTGCCCTTGTTCTTCCCCTCGAAAATTATGACCGGGGCAATGTCAGCTCCGTATTTTTTTGCAGCTTCAGCATCCCTTTCAAAATCATGTTTTTCCAGCTCTATATTATCGCTTTCGTTCTTTATCTCCTCAAGCAGGACATTCAATTCCCTGGAATACGCGCTTTCGGTGCTGTCGAAAAACACAATCTTTATCTTGCTTTCCATCCCCTTCAGGAACCCGTTGACCTCCTTTTTCGTATTATCGTCTAGCAATCCCATAGCAACACCAAAGTGAAAAATTTAGGCACAAGAACATTTTTAACTGCTTGTTTTTCCCAAATGGTTTTTTGGCTTCCCCCCATCCTTAAAAACCCAACGCTTGCTAACAATAGACACTAGGCGTTCAGATGGAGGATTATGGCAAATTATTGGACAACATTTACGGCAAGCTCCAGTCCCCGAAAGCCGCTTCTGGGGAAAGGTTCGAGATCCCCCAGTTCGAGGTCCTTATAGAGGGCAAGAACAAGACAATAATAAAGAACTTCAGGAAAGTGTGCGACACGATAAGGAGGGACCCTGTCATGCTTTCAAAGAACATCTCAAAGGAGGTCGGAGCCCCTGTTGACATAGACAACGAAAGGCTGATCATACACAGGAAGGTCTTTCCGATGGTTCTCCAGAAGAAGCTTGATTTTTTTGTCAACGAATTTGTGATCTGCAAGCAGTGCGGCAAGCCAGACACCAACATAATGAATGTTGAGAGGACAAAGATGCTTGTGTGCGAAAGCTGCGGCGCAAGGAGGCCGGTGAGATAATGGGAAGGAAGGAAAGGGAAAAGAAGCAGGAGGAGATGAAGAGCACAGTTTTCAGGGTAAAGATGCCGAACAAGAACGAGGAGCAGCTTTTCGGGGTCGTTGTCTCAACCTTGGGGGGATCGCGCATGATGGTCTTCTGCGAGGACGGAAAGGAAAGGGTGTGCAGGATTCCCGGCAAGATCAAGAACAAGGTCTGGATAAAGGAGGGCGATTATGTCATTGTCCAACTATGGGACACTGAAAAGGACAAGAAAGGGGACATCTACTGGAGATACAGGGACATGGAGGCAAACTTCCTGAAGTCAAGGGGCTATCTGAAATTCTTAAGCCCTTCTTAGCCTGGTCATCCCCAGCTTATTCTTTGTCTTTATTCCGACGAACTCCTTATTGTCCCCGTTCATCATTTCCCTTAATCTTGTTACCTTGCTTTCTATCTGCTGGAGCCTGGTCGCCTTCATGGATTAATCTGAGTCTACCTTCTATATATATTTTCTGGATTGAAAAACACATCTGCCCTTATTTTGACAACGGCTTCACCCAATCAATTAGATTTTTAAATTTCAGCCCTGAATGATTGTCATGGATTTTGCCTTGGCTTTCCTGATTCTGGTCCTTCCGGCCTATGTTGCCAATGCCATCCCTGTTGTTTTGGGAGGAGGATTATCCTTTGACGATATCCTTAAGCTAAAGATATTCGGGAAGAACAAGACAGTCAGGGGGTTTATCTCGGGGCTGGTTTTCGGGTCCATGGTTTCCATGCTGCTGATGCTTGTTTTGCCAATGCACATGAGGTTCCAATACCTTCTTTTCGGGGTCTTTTCCTCATTGGGGGCGATGATAGGGGACCTTTCAGGAAGCCTGCTGAAAAGGAAGATCGGGATCAGCGAGGGAAAGCAGTTTTTCCTTGACCAGGTGCTTTTCATTGCGGTTGCCCTGCTTTTGGGCTATTCCTTCATCCCCGAAGTCTATACCGTAATGATGGTGGTTGCCATATTGGTCGTGACGTTCTTCATGCACATAGTGTTCAACATCATAGCCAACAGGATAGGTGTAAAGAACGTCCCGTGGTAGGCCCCTCCAACCTTTTTAAACACTTTCATCCTAAATTGGATACATGTTGTCTTTGAATGGCTTATTCAGAGTGTATGGAATCTATATCATCATGTTTGTCGCCCCTGCAGGACATGAACAATGATCCTACTGCGAGCTATATATTAACTGGAGATATTGACTGCACTTATGACACCCAGGATCCAGAAGGAGCACTGTATAACGACGGCAGCGGTTTCATGCCAATCGGCAGCAGTTCAACGCCATTCATAGGAGCATTTGACGGCCAAGGACACACGATAGCCGGCCTTTCGATAAACAGGCCTTCACAGAATAATGTCGGCCTGTTCGGCTATGCCAAAGGCGCTTCCATAAACAACGTCAGCCTTGTTGATGCAAGCATCACCGGCAACAATTACGTCGGCGGCCTCATCGGCTACAGCTATGCCCGCACCTCAATTTCCAACTCATATTTCGCTGGCAACGTCACTGGTTTGGGTGATAATCCAGGATATGCCGGCGGCCTCATCGGCTACAGCTATCTCAGCGGAATCTCCAATTCCCATTCAACAGGAAGCGTAACCGGCGTCTATTATTTTGGCGGCCTCATCGGCTGGAGCGATTCCAGCAACATTTTCACTTCCTATTCCACAGCAAGCATAACCGGTTATGAATATGCTGGAGGCCTTGCCGGCTACAGCTATCTCAGCGGAATCTCCAACTCATATTCTACTGGAACTGTAACTACCACTGAAATAATAGCCGGCGGACTCGTCGGCAACAGCTATTATGTCAACATCTCCAATTCCTATTCAACCGGAAGCGTAACCGGCAGTGCCTATTCCGGCGGCCTCATCGGCTACAGCGGTTTAAGCAACATCGCCAATTCATATTCCACTGGAAGCGTAACCGGCAACGCCGAGGTCGGCGGACTCATTGGACACAGTGAATCCGATACCGTTTCCAACTCCTACTGGGACGTTTACAGAAGCGGAAAGGGCGCTTGCACCGGAAACATAGGGACCCCGGGCGGCTGCAATCCAGTGAACGGCGACGGAACCAATATGGATTATTTCTATCACGCCAGCAACCTGCCGATGCAGGGCTACTGGGACTTCACAAGCATCTGGCAGGAGAACAGCGGGGATTACCCGACTCTTGCAGTTGCAATAGCAGACAATGATGCCGATGGCATCCCATATTCAACAGACAACTGCCCTAATCTATACAATCCAGACCAAGCAGACAGCGACGGGAATGGAATAGGCAATGCCTGCTCAATCGCTGAGATAAGCGACTGCGCCGGGCTCCAGGCCATGAGTAATGACCTTACCGCCAGCTATGTTTTAACCGAGGACATTGACTGCAATGTCGCCCCATTCAATTCAGGAAGCGGATTCATGCCAATAGGCAGCAGTTCAACGCCATTCATAGGAGCATTTGACGGCCAAGGACACACGATAGCCGGCCTTTATATAAATCGTTCTCAGTCTTATGTTGGTCTTTTTGGCTATACCAATGGGGCTTCCATAAGCAATGTCGGCCTTGTCAACGCAAGCATAACCGGCGGCAGCACTGTCGGCGGCCTAATCGGTTCCAGCGAATACAGCATCCTTTCCAGCGTATATTCAACAGGAAGCGTAATCGGCAGGGGCACTGTCGGCGGCCTAATAGGTAACAGCTATTACACCAATATCTCCAATGTCTTTTCTGCTGGAACTGCGACTGCTTTTTCTTATAGATATGTCGGCGGCTTAATTGCCACCAGCAGTTTTAGCATCATCTCTAATTCCTATTCCACCGCCAATGCAACAATTACAGGTGCTCGTGCTGGCGGCCTCATCGGTCAAAGTAATTCTGATAATATCTATAATTGCTATTCTACAGGAACTGCGACTGCTACAGGTGGACAGGCCGGCGGTCTTGTAGGCAGGTGGATTGGGTCCAATATTTCCAACTCCTATTGGGATATTTACAGAAGCGGTCTGAGTATATGTACAGGAACTAACGGTAACATCCCAAATTGCACCGGAGTGAATGACGGCAACAGCCAGCCAACTTACTTTTATACTGCCAGCAACCCCCCAATGCAGGGTTTCTGGGACTTCACAAACATCTGGAAGGCGAGAAGCAGCGACTATCCAATATTCAAATGGATGAAGGTGCCTAAGGGTGCAATCCCGATGTTCCTGGACTGGGTTGACCAGCCATTCTACACGAACTCGCAGAACCCAACTAGCGCAGGATGCCTACAGGGCATGCTCAACGGCGAAACATGCAACGTGACCTGGAGCTTCAACAGCACGGCCCCTGCCGGCGGATCATACGACTTTTTCGCGATTGCAACATCCAACCAGGGCAATGAAAACACGCAGGTGATACCTCTCACCATAGCCGCCCCAGTTGATGCAAATGGCAATGGAGTCTATGATGGCTGCGAGTGCGTTGATGCGGACGCTGATGGACATTCTGTCTTCAATTCCGTATACTGCCCAACTGGCACTGACTGCGATGATAATGATAATCAGATCTATCCTGGCGCTTCTGAGATATGCGACAACAAGGACAACGACTGCGACGGGCAGATCGATGAGGGAAATGCCTGCAGCTTCGCTTACTACTGCGACACGGATGAGGATACCTATTACAACGGCACATCAGAAACCTGCAACTCCTACAACTGCGTTCCAGATGAATGCACCACAGTTGCGCCTCAGCCAGGCCAAGCGGACTGCAACGACCAGGATGCAAACATCAATCCTGGAATGGATGAAACATGCAACGGACTGGATGACAACTGCAACAGCCAGGCAGATGAGGGCGGCGTATGCACAGTATATTATTATTGCGACACGGACAGCGACAGTTATATCAGCGCAACAATAAGCGGAACATGCTATGACTACAGCTGCGTAGCCAACATCCTCTCAACAGGATGCCAAACCGCGCCAGGGGACGACTGCAATGACGCAGACAACATGACAAACCCAGGGGCGCAGGATGTCTGCGATGCAAACAACAATGTGGTCAACAGGGACTGCAACGAGCTAAATGACGGAGACATCAGCTGCGCAGACTACTGCGGGGACCTTGACGGCGACAGCTATGTGACTGACGAGACAATGCAAAGCTGGGAAGGGGATCCATTGAAGCAGCTGATATGCGGGATCTTCAAGCAGGGCGGAGAATGCGACGACACAAATCCAGCAATTCATCCAGGGGCGACAGAGCTCTGCAACGGCATTGACGACAACTGCGACACCTTGGTGGACAATGCGCAGGATTCCGACAATGACGGCTCCAACGACTGCGTTGACAACTGCATAACAGTGAACAACACGGACCAGCTCAATTCAAATGCACCCAATACATCCTTGGCCGCGGACATCTACCCAGGGCCTAGCGGCTCTTCCCTCAGCAATCTTGCAGTCTACAACAACAGGCTTTATTTCCAGGCCGATGACGGAATCAACGGCTATGAGCTGTGGTCCTATGACTCAGCAACAGGTCAGGCAACCCTTGCCGCAGACATCTACCCAGGGCCTAGCGGCTCTTCCCTCAGCAATCTTGCAGTCTATAACAACACTGCAGTCTACAACAACAGGCTTTACTTCAGCGCCGATGACGGAATCAACGGCTCCGAGCTGTGGTCCTATGACTCTGCGACAGGGCAAGCGGAACAGGTGGCAGAGATCAGGCCAGGAACCTCCAGCACTGCCATATCCTATCTTACGGTCTACAACAACAGGCTTTATTTTGCGGCAAGATCATCCGGCACCTCCACCAGTTCCAACGAGCTTTATTCCTATGACTCAGCAACAGGGCAACTTCAGCTATTTGACATTTTCCCAGGAACCTCAGGCTCACGTCCATCCTACCTCACAGTATACAACGGAACGCTTTATTTCTCGGCAAGGAACGAATCTACTAATTACGAGCTGTGGTCCTATGACTCAGCAACAGGTCAGGCAACCCTTGCCGCAGACATCTACCCAGGATCTGGCGGCTCTTACCCCAGCAATCTTGCAGTCTACAACAACACGCTTTACTTCAGCGCCAACAACGGAATAAACGGCACTGAGCTGTGGTCCTATGACTCTGCGACAGGGCAAGCGGAATTGGTTAAAGACATCAGGCCAGGGCTTAGCGGCTCTTCCACGAGATCTCTTACAGTCTACAACAACACGCTTTACTTCGCCGCCAATGACGGAATCAACGGCTCCGAGCTGTGGTCCTATGACTCAGCAACAGGGCAACCGGAATTGGTTAAGGACATCTACCCAGGGCCTAGCGGCTCTTCCCTCAGCAATCTTGCAGTCTACAACAACAGGCTTTATTTCCAGGCCGATGACGGAATCAACGGCTATGAGCTGTGGTCCTATGACTCTGCAACAGGGCAACCGGAATTGGTTAAAGACATCTGGCCAGGGCTTGACGGCTCTTCCCCAAGCTATCCTACAGTCTACAACAACAGGCTTTACTTCAGCGCCGATGACGGAATCAACGGCTCCGAGCTTTGGCAATACAAAGCAGGGGACGATGAAGGGGACGCATGCGACTGCAACGACGAGATATGCGACGAAAGGGAGCTGCAATTCTGCGTAGGCCAGGGAACCCCTGATCCGATGTGCGTTGACACCGACAATGACTTTATACTGGATGGCAAGGACAACTGCCCAACTGTCTACAATCCGCTTCAGGAGAACATTGACGGCCTTCCTCCGGGCGCCACTGTAATAACCAATTGCGAAGAGCTGCAGGCAATCGGCGACCCCTCTAATATGGTGGCTGATGATAATTTTGGTTCCGTATTCTCCGGCAATTATATCCTAGCCAAGGACATTAACTGCTCCGAAAGCGCGGACTGGACCAATGACTGGAGCGGGAGTGGAGATTCATCCGGATTCAGGCCCATCGGCGATGGCAACAATGGCTATCCTTTCATAGGAACATTTGACGGAAACGGCCACAGGATAACTGGCCTCTATATATCCGCGCCTTCCGACGCTTTAATTGGTTTATTTAGCTATACCGAGGGAGCGACAATCCTCAATGTCAGGCTTGAAGATGCAAATATATCAGGTAATTCCTATGTCGGCACTCTAGCCGGAAATCTAAGATATTCATCTGTTTATAATTCCTCCGCCACAGGCAGCGTAACCTCATACAGTGGTAATACTCATCTTACTGGCGGTCTCGTCGGCCAAGCAGAATACAGCGCCATCGACAATTCCTATGCTGCAAGCGATGTAGGATGCCCACTTCGTTATACTTCCAGTGCCCGCTATTGCGGCGGCCTTATAGGCCGGAGCAGTTACTGTAACATCACCAACTGCTATGCAACAGGCAGCGTAACCTCCAATGGAAACAGGGTCGGCGGCCTCATCGGGTCTGCTTACTCTGGCCCCCAAAACATCACCAACTGCTATGCAACCGGCAGCGTAACCGGCAGCGTAACGGATTCCACACAAGTCGGCGGTCTAATTGGCCTTGTTATGTCCAACACTGATGCCATCACCAACTGCTATGCAACCGGCAGCGTGACTGGTGCTTCGCAATTAGGCGGCCTCATTGGGTCTGTCCCTTCTGGCACACCCCTCATTAACTCCTACTGGTTCAATAGCCAGCCAGTTTGTTGTGGGTCTGGGACCTGCACGGATTGCTACAATGAAAGCGCCGCAAGCGTCTTCTACGGCAGCGGTCACGCAGTATATCTCGGCACGCCTGCCTGGGACTTCACAAAGTCCTGGCAATCGAATATGAATGACTATCCTATGCTTAGGCAGGCAAGTGCTGTGAATTTTGACAATGTCGGCGACGCCTGCGACTGCAACGACGGAATATGCAGCGGAACAGAAGCGCAATCATGCGGAAGCGACCCTGTGTGCTGCACGGATGCAGATCATGACGGCTGGAACTCCACAGCCGAATGCAACTATAATAATATGGTCGACTGCAACGACAATGACAACACCACTTATCCAGGAGCTCCAGAATTGTGCGACAACAAGGACAACGACTGCGACGCAAACACACCTGACGGCTCATCTGATCCATTATATGATACTCCAACCACATGCGGGCTTGGCATTTGCGCCAGCGACGGAATGTGGGAATGCCAGGATGGCGCCATGGTTGACACATGCCAGAAC
>Ga0315275_10003559_pt1 | contig 14361 bp, 17 predicted proteins | sample YL17G03_0_MG_FD_205557 | JGI IMG/M metagenome (GOLD analysis project Ga0315275, IMG submission 205557) | Sediment microbial communities from Yellowstone Lake, YNP, Wyoming, USA - YL17G03_0 | ecosystem: Environmental > Aquatic > Freshwater > Lake > Sediment | place: USA: Wyoming | collected... | reverse complement strand
AGGGCCAGTCCCTTGACCGCGAGATTGTTGGCCTCCGAGCCGCTCGCCGTGAAAATCACCTCGGCCGGTTCGGCGTTGATGAGCCGCCCGGTCCTCGCCCGCGCCTCCTCGACGGCGTCCAGGACAACCTGGCCCTCGGCGTGGAGGCTTTGGGCGTTGCCGAAGCGCTCCCGGAAAAACGGGAGCATGGCTTCGATCACTTCCGGGAGGAGAGGGGTCGCGGCCACATGATCAAGGTAGATGCGTTTCATCTCGATCTTCCGGAATATCCGCGGCCGGAATTCCGCCCGCGGAGATATTCTAAATTTCCCTAAAGAGCGATGACGCTTTTTACTTCGGGCACTTCCTTTTTCAAGATCCGTTCGATGCCCATTTTCAGCGTCATCTGGGACATCGGGCACCCGCCGCAGGCGCCGGTCAGCCTGACCTTGACCGTTCCATCCGCACTCACATCGACGAGCTCGACATTTCCGCCGTCGGCCATGAGCGACGGCCGGACCTTATTTAAAGCGGCTTCGACTTTTTCTTTCATCGGCGACTCCTTTGTTTCCACATAGTTTATTATAGCCTATTCGGAGGCGCAATGCCAGCCTAATACCGACTATTCCTATGGGATTATAGTGTGTTCGTCCGTCCGGCGCAAGCCCCCTCTCGGAGAGAGGTCAGGCCGCGGGGGCGCAGTTCCTTGACACCGCCTCCGACGAGGGAATCCGGACCGACCTCCCCGCCTGGTGCAAAAGGACGGGGCCCAAATTCTTGGGGGTGGAAGAAAAAAACGGCGAATTCCGGGCCTACGTCGGAAAGGCCAAAGCCTGATCCCCTCCGCGCGGGCTAGGAACACTTGTTCCAGCCGCAGTTGGGACAGGTCGGGCACTTTTCGTCGGGCAGCGTGGCCCCGCACTGCTTGCAGGCCGAGTGGAAGATATCCCGGGAATTATTCTTCCCTGCCCCGAAGTGCCGTCCCAGGACTTTGGCGATCGCGTCCGGAATCGAGGTGACCAGGCCGCCCTCGGTGAAAATCGGCTCGGATCCGCCGATTCCCTTCAACTGGTTGACGACCTCCTTGGGCTCCACGCCGCTCCGCAGGGCGAGGGAGATGAGCCGGCCAATCGCTTCGGCGTCGGCCATGGTCGAGTAGCCGCTTTTGCCGATGCTCGTGAAGACCTCGAACGGCTTCTGGTTGAAAAAAGTAATGGTCACGTAGAGATTGCCGAACCCGGTCTTGATCTTGTCGGTGATGGAGGATAATGTGTCGGGCCGTTCCTGGGGAAGCCGCTTGGCCGCCGGCCCGGTTTTCGTCAGGACTTGATCCTCGCGGCAGCCGTCCCGGAAAATCGTGATCCCCTTGACTCCCAGATCATAGGCCAGGAGGTAAGCCTGTTCGACGTCCTTCAGCGAGGCTTCGTGGGGCAGGTTGATCGTCTTGGAAACCGAATTGTCAACGAATTTCTGGAAGGCGGCCTGCATCCGGATGTGTCCTTCGGGGGAGATATCGTGGGCCGTGAGGAAATACTCGGGGACAGGCTTTCCCGGATTCTTCTCCTTCCATTCCTGGAAATCGGGATGGAGGTCTTTGATCTCGGCGTCGATGATCCGGGAGGTGAACTCGAAAGCGAAAACGGGCTCGACGCTCGATGAGCACCCGGCGATCCGGGAAATCGTCCCGGTCGGGGCGATGGTGAAGACCGTCGCGTTGCGCATCTTTCTCCCCCGGTAGATCGATTTAGCGATGTTCGGAAAATTTCCCCGGCTCCCGGCCAGTTTCCGCGACTCCTCGACGGCCCGCGTCCTCAGGAACGCCGCCAATTTTTCGGCGAAGGCCAGGGCCGCGTCCGAGTCGTAGCGAATTTTCATTTTGATCAGAAGGTCGGCCCAGCCCATGATCCCCAGGCCGATCCGGCGGTTGCCTTTCGACATCCTCTCGATTTCGGGCAAAGGATAGGCGTTGACGTCGATGACGTTGTCCAGGAAGCGGACGGCGATCCCGATCGTCCGGCCGAACCGTTCCCAATCGAACGGCTCGCGCTTGCCGGGCGCGAAAAAATTCGCGATGTTGATCGATCCGAGATTGCAGGACTCGTAAGGATGGAGCGGCTGTTCACCGCAGGGATTTGTCGCCGCGATCGGACCGAGGCCTTTCGTCGGATTGGCTTTGTTGATCCGGTCGATAAAGATCAACCCGGGATCGCCGATAGCCCAGGCCGACTCGACGATCATCCGGAAGATCTTGCGCGCGTCTTTGCGGTCGACAACCTTTTTTTGGTAGGGGTCGGTGATGGCATACGAGGTCCCTTTCTTGACCGCGTCCATGAACGCGTCCGTCGCGGCCACGGAGATATTGAAATTCCCGAGGCTCTTTCCATCCTTCTTCATAAGGATGAATTCTTCGATGTCCGGATGGTCCGCCCTGAGGAGGCCGATGTTGGCTCCGCGGCGCGTCCCGCCCTGTTTGACGGCCTCGGTCGCGGCGTCGATCACCTTGAGAAAAGAGACGGGGCCGGAAGCCACGCCTTGAGTCCGCCGGACGAAACTCCCCTTGGGACGAAGCCCGCTGAAATCGAATCCTGTCCCCCCGCCCTCCTTGTGGACGAGGGCCGCGTTTTTGACCGTGGCGAAGATGGACTCCATGGAGTCTTCGATCGGAAGGACGAAACAGGCGCTGAGACACATCCCGCGTCCCGCTCCGGTCAGGGTCGGGCTGTTGGGAATAAAATCGCGGGCCATCATGGCCTCGAAGAACGCTTGGGCCCAGGTTTTCCGGTCGCGGGAATTCTGTTCCGCGGTCGCAACATAGCGTCCGACCCGCCAGAAGAGGTCGGCCGGAGATTTATCGAGGAACTCCCCTTTCTCGTTCTTGAGATAATAGCGGGCCTTGAGAATCCGCAGGGCGTTCGGGGTGAAGCTTGGGCTCTCGATCATGGGTGCTCTCCGGGATCAACTCAGGAAATATTTAAGACTTTCCGATGGAACGAAGCTTTGAGGCGATCGTCGCTTCTTTATCCAGCCGGTGGTCGACGCGTAAATCGAGATGAATGCGCCTCGCGCCCAGGGCGACGAGGGCGCCGTGGGCCTCCTCGATCACCCGGAAGAGGGTCGGAAGATCCGGGGCTTCGATCACCGTCGACATGCCTCCGGTCTGGCTCTTGAGGCCCGAGGCTTCGATCGTCCGGACGACTTCCCTGACGAAGCGGCCGACCGAGCTCCCTTCGCTTGTCGGAAAAATGGCCAGCTCGGCGATTATCATGATCTCGTCCTTTCGTCCCTGCCTTTCCTTATGAAATATATCATATTAGTATACTATAACACTTTGTCCCTTTTGAATAGAGAGCGGCGGAAAAATTCCGCTCGGGGGAGCTCTCCTCCGTTTTTCGTGAACGAAACCGAGGCAGCTCGGCCCGCCCTGACCCCCGCCCGGTCCGGGCTAGGCTTTTTTCATCGGCTCGCCGCAGCAGAGCAGGACATGCTCCTCGACGCAGCCGCAGCTCTGGTCAACGATGACCCGATAGCCGCACACTTCGCATTCCAGGGCCGGAGCTTTTTTCGTCTTGAGGGTCGCTTTTTTGGCCGGTTTAAGCGGCTTTTTCGCTTTGGCTTTGGTTTTCGCGGGCATGGTCACCTCCTCATTCATGTCTTCCCGTCCAAAAGACGCTTCTGTCCGTCGAGACGCAGAAACGGATATTCTTTGATCAGGCTGTCGAGCCTCGTTTTGCTCCCGATCGGCATAATCCGAATTCTCCTTTCCGCCGTTGACGAGGTTATATTTATGCCACGATTTTTGGCAAATGACAAGCGCGGCGGCGGCCGTTCCGCCGCGGATGTCAAACGTAATTTCTGGGAACGAGAGGGTTGATCCGGCTGATCATTTCATAGCTGATCGTGCCGGCGAGAGCGGCGAGTGCGTCAACGGAAATGACCTCGCGGCCATCCCGGCCGATGAGAGTCACCTCGTCTTCGAGCCGGACGCCGGGAATATCGGTCACGTCGGCGACGATGAAGTTCATCGCCACCCGTCCTCGCACGGCGGCCCTCCGGCCCCGGACAAGGACATGGGCGGCATTGGACAGAGATCGCGGATAACCGTCGTAATAGCCGACGGGAATGATGGCCAACCGAGCGGCCCGCGTCGTCTTGTAAGTGCATCCATATCCGATGAAAGAGCCCTTCGGAGCGCTCCTTAGCTGGGCGATCCTGGCCCGCCAGGACAATGCCGGCCGCAGCTCCAGGGGTTCGCGTTTTTGCAGTCGGCAAGAGACAAACGTCTCTTTCGACGGCCACAGCCCGTACAGGCCGATCCCGACCCGGATCATATCGAAATGCGTCTCCGGAAAAAGAATCGAGGAGGCCGTGCAGGACATATGTTTCAGCGGGACGGCGACCTTCTCCCGGCGCAATCCTTCGACCGCAGCCAAAAAAACATTCCTTTGGAGCTCGGGATATGCGGTCGATGTCGTATCCTCGATATTGGCAAAATGCGACGACACGCCGGCAAGCTCAAGCCCCGCATGTTTCAAGATCTGTCTGGCGAACCTCGGGAGGTCCTCGGGGCGGACACCCTGGCGATAGGTTCCGGTCTCGATCTTGATATGGACATGGGCTCGTTTTTTAAGTTTGGACACCAGGCGGCCCAATTCCTGGATCGTCTCCCGGTTGTAGACGGTCAAATGAAGATCCGAGCGAAGGGCCTTTTCCAGATCGCAGAGCAAGGTCGCGCCCAGGACAAGGATCGGAGCGCCAATCCCCGTATTCCTCAGGCTCGTCCCCTCTTCGACGGAATTGACGCCCAGCCAATCCGCTCCGCCCTTCAAGGCGATTTTCGCGACTTCGCCCATCCCGTGGCCGTAGGCATTGCTTTTGACGACCGCCAGGAGCCTTGTCCGGGGCCCGGCCAGCAGACGGAACTGGCGGACGTTGTGGATCAGGGCTTTCCGCTCGATTTCGACCCACTGGAACAATTTCGGGTTTTTATCCGTCACGAGGATCCTCGAGCCTGCCCGAATTTCAGGGCTGGGAATGGACCCCGGCCCGGACGGTCTCGAGGTCGAACATTCCCCTCAGTTTATCCTCCAGGAATATCGTCTCTTCGCGTTCGACGCCGGTGGAGATGATGACGGCTTCCGCGCCGATAAGGTCTTCGATAAGCCGGACATAATCCTTGAACGCCCCGGGAAGGGTCGAAGGTTCGTGCCGGCCGCGAAGCGGCTCGTTCCAGCCGGAAAGGCGGCGATATTCCGGCGTCACCTTTTCCAGGATCCAAGGCTCGGGTGGAAAATCCCGGAGGATGCTTCCTTTATATTTATAAGAGGTGCAGACATAGAGATCGGTCAATCCATCGAGCACGTCGGACTTGGTCATGACGATTTTGTCAATCCCGTTGATCCGGCAGGAATAGGAGACCGCAACGGCGTCGAACCAGCCGCACCGCCGCGGGCGTCCCGTGGTCGCCCCGAACTCATCGCCCCGCTTGGCGATCGTCTTGCCGGGCTCTTCGAAAATCTCCGTCGGGAACGGGCCCGACCCGACCCGCGTCGTATAGGCTTTGGTCACCCCGAGAACGGCGTCGATTTTGGTCGGCCCGATTCCCAGGCCGGTGCAGACGCCGCCCGCCGTCGAACTGGACGACGTCACGAACGGATATGTGCCGTGATCGAGGTCGAGCAACGCGCCCTGGGCGCCTTCAAAAAGGATGGGACGGCCGGCTTTGATCTGCTCATCCAGGAGCTTCGACACGTCGCGAAGATGGGGCCTCAACGCGGCGGCATATTGGGCATAAGCGCTGAAGATCGAGCCCGGATCGAGGAGCGGAAGTCCGTGCGCCCGAAAAAAGACATTCTTGGCCGCGACGTTATCCCGGATTTTTTCCTCGAGGACGTCCAGGTCGAGGAGGTCTCCGGCTCGGATGCCGCAGCGCGCCGCCTTGTCTTCGTAGGCCGGCCCGATGCCGCGGCAGGTCGTGCCGATCTTCCTCTCTCCCCGCTCTTCTTCGCAATGGCGTTCCATCATCCCGTGGTAAGGCAGGATCAAATGCGTGTTCCGGCTGATAGCGATGTTCTCGTCGCGGATGGCGGCCACGCTCTTCAGCGCCGCGATTTCGTCCAGAAACGCTTTGGGGTCGAGAACGACCCCGTTGCCGATGACGCACAGCGTCTGAGGATGGAGGATTCCCGAAGGAATCAGGTGAAGGACAACCTTCGTCCCCCGGACATAAACCGTATGTCCCGCGTTGTGGCCCCCCTGATAACGGGCGACGACGGGGAAGGCGGGCGTCAAAAGGTCGACGATTTTTCCTTTGCCCTCGTCTCCCCACTGCGTTCCGAGAACGACGATATTCGCCATGATCCTTCTCCCTAAAAATGGACCGCGGCCTGGGCCCGAAAGACGTTGTATTTCAGGGCGAGATTCGCGTCCTTGTTGAAATCGTACTCGGCCTTGAGGAGGACGTTCGGGTGAAGGGCCGCGGTGAGTCCGATCGCCCAGAGGCTGCGGTTTTCGAATATGCCCAGGCCAGGACTCAAGGTCCCGGTTTGGCCGACGCCATGAAAGGCGTCCTCATAGCGGAACTTTTGATAGGCGACGAGCGGCGCGACGGAGCCGAAGCGGACCGTGCCAAGAACATAGAATCCCTCCGCCCTGCCTTTCGTATAGGGCGCCGGATTCTCGATTTCGGCTTTGATATACTCGCCGCTGATTTGAATGTCCTGGCTGGACCAGGCGGCGTCGGCGCCCAGCATCGAAATCCCTCTCATGTTTTCGGTATCGATTTTTCCCGAATAATAGGAAACTCCGACTTCCGTGCTCCGGCCGAGAAGAACGCCCACCCGGCCGCCGCGGCCTTTGTCGGGATTGTTATCCCTGAACTGCTGGCCGCTCGCCAGGTTTCCGCCTTCGGCCAGTCCGTTCCCGAGATATGCCACGTACGTAAACGTTTTTGTTTTGCCCAGGGTGATGACGCCGATTTCCCTCCAGCTCGCCGGATAAATTTCTCCGGCAGGCAAGGGAACCCCGACGAGCCGCGTTTGAAACGCCCGGTTCGACTCGTTGTATCGCCCGAACGGGACGAGAAAAAGCCCGACTCTCGTCTGAAAGGCTTCCGAGGCAAGGAAGCCGGCCCAGGCCTGTTCGATCTCGAACCGGGAAACATCCTTGGACCGGATTTCCAGAGTATAGGAGAACCGCGGGGCGAATTCGCCGGAAAAAATGAGGCCGGCCTGCGAATCCTGGAAACTCCCCTGGGAGAAGGGGCTTTGCCGCTGCCCCTGAAGATAGCTCAGGGACAGATAGCCGCTTATCCGCACCTGGCCGGAAGAGGGACAAACGAGTAGGGCCACTCCCATCAAGCCGAGAATCATTCGATACTTCATAGAACGGAGAAATCGAAAGTGTCCTGGAAGAGATCCTCTTTCCACCTTGCGACGTTCGCTTTTTTCATGACCGCCCGAGTGATGCCGTCGACGCCATTTCTCGTCCCCATCCAAATCGCCCCGGCCGCCCGGCCGTTCAACAGGACGATTTTCTTGTAGATTCCTTCCTCCGGCTTTTGATAGCGGATTTCCTCGTATTCTCCGCCCTCGGGATTCACGAGGCCGACCGAGGTGAGATGGATGCCGACGACTTTCAGGGTATTGGACGGAACCGTTCCCGTATAGGCTTTCTTCCGGCCGAGGATGTTGGCCGCGACGGTCCGGGCTTGGTCGAACGAGGCGGGGATGATGCCGTAGGTGCGGCCATTGTGCTGAACCCCGTCGCCGGCGGCGTAGATCCCGGAGACGTTCGTCTCGAGGAAGTCGTTGACCACAACGCCGCGGTCGGCCTGAATCCCGGCCTCTTGGGCGAGCTTGAGGTTCGGCCGAACGCCCGCCGCGACGATCGCCATATCGGCCTGGATCTCGCGTCCTCCCTTGAAGCGAAGTCCGCGGATATCGGGTGAGCCGAGGATCTCTTCGGTGGCCAGTCCGAGATGAACCCGGATTCCCGATTTTTCGATCTCGGCCTTGAGAAGCTCGCCTCCGCGTGGGTCAAGCTGGCGGGGCAGAAGATTTGGAAAGAATTCGACGATGTCAACCTCGGCGCCGCGGAGCCTCAGCGCCCTGGCGATTTCGAGGCCCAGAAGTCCGCCGCCGATGACCGCCACGCGCGGATGCGATTCCGCATAGGCGAGAATCGCCTGGGCGTCGTCCAGTGTTCTCAGGGCGAAAACACCCTTCCTCTCTGCGCCCGTCATCGGCGGAATAAAGGAAGAAGCGCCGTTCGCCAGGAGCAGGGCGTCATACGAAACCCGGCGGCCGCCCCCGATTTCGATTTCCCGGGACGAGGCGAGAATACGCTCGACCGGAGTTCCGAGCCGGACCTCGATTTTTCTGTCCGCATACCAAGCCTCGGCGAAGGCAAAGAGACGGCCGTAGGGCAAACGCCCGGCGATGTACTCAATCAGATTCGGCCGCGGATAGTAAAAGACCCGCTCCTGGGCATAGATGTGGATCTCCGCCTGGGCGTCCATCTCGCGCAGGGTCTTGGCCGCGATCGTTCCGGCCAGGCCATTTCCGATGATGACGACAATCATGTCTGGGGTGATCTCCCTGGACCGGGCTAGGACATTTTTTGAAAGAACTCTTTTCCCACGCCGCACTGCGGACAGACCCAGTCGTCCGGCAGGTCTTCAAACGCGGTGCCCGGGGCGATTCCGCCGTCCGCATCGCCGACGGCGGGGTCATAAATATAGCCGCATGCCGTGCATTCCCACTTATCCATAATCGTCCTCCTTTCTAGTTCTCCTCGAGAAAATGCTTTTCGTATTCCTGCTCCAGCCGGAGCTTGTGCGCTTTTTCCTGCTGGACGAGAAATTCGAAGAGACGTTTGTGTTCCGGGGCAGACGACCGGCCGAGAAGCTCGGCATAGAGCCCCGCCGCTTTCGCTTCCTTCTTCGCCGCGAAGATCAACAGGTCCTGGAAAGAGCTCTCGCCATCCACGGGTTCCTCAACCAAATAGTCGCTGATCCTCAAGTCGGCGACTTTCAGCGAGGGCAGCGGGACGCGCTTATGCTCGAGGACGTCCGTCAGGAGCTTTTCATGTTTTTTCTCTTCGGATTCGAGGTCGAGAAGCAAGGCGCGCGGCCCCTTTTGGCCGGCGCGATTCGCCAGGTCGGCGTACATCCGGGCGGCTTCCACCTCTCTCTGGACGGCAAACTCAAGGATGGCCGCGATCGATGGAAAGGTCTCGGATGATTTCCCTTTTCGGGCCACGGAACATTCTCCTTTCGTCGGGCGTTTGATGGGATTCGTCCGGGCTGAACGGAGCTTCAACCGTTTGAACATTATAGCCAAACCCCGTTTCAAGTCAATTTTCCCGGGGATATCTTTCGACGTCGAAAGAATCCTTTCCTCTCTCAACGGTTTCGCGATTCGGCTAAAACCCGGAATCCCGCCCTGGCTTCCGCCGCCGATTTTGATACTTGCGACGCTGGCAGCGCGCGCAATAGAAGCTCGCCCGGCCGCCAATGACGTCGCGGCGGATCGTCCGGCCGCAGCGCGGACAGGGCAATCCCTTCCGTCCATAGGCCTTATGCTGAAACTGGAAATGGCCGTCCAGACCGTCGGCGTTCTTGTAATCGCGGATGGACGACCCGCCCGCGGCGACCGCTTTGCGGAGAATGCTCTGCATCGCCGACCAGAGCCGGGCGATTTCTTTCCTTGATAAAGACGCGGCCGGGGTTAAAGGATGAAGCCGCGATTCGAACAGGATCTCGTCGGCATAAATGTTGCCGATACCGGCGATAAAAGCCTGGTTGAGAAGAAGGCTCTTGAGCCTTCCCTTCCGGGCGAGGATGGCGTTCGACAAGGTGTCCAAGCACGTCTCGAGAGGTTCAAATCCCAGGGAACGCAGTTCCGCGGCTTCGGCGGGACATGACGTTTCGAGGCAGCGGACGAATCCGAATTTCCGGACATCGCGGAATCGAAGCTCCCGGTTTCGCCCGATGAAAGAGATCGCCAGATGAGTATGAGCGTCCCGCTCAGCTTCCATCCTCGTCCACAGAAATTGGCCGGTCATTTTGAGATGGAATAGAAGACAGAGGCCGTATTCGCACGTCACGAGGATCATCTTCCCCCGGCGGCGGACGTCGAGGACTTTTCGTCCGGAAAATTTCCGAAGGTCGACCGCGCCGCGCCCGCGGTCAAGCTTCGGCAGAAAGATATGGATGCCGACGATCCGCAATCCAATGATTTTCCGGCGAAGACCGGCGGCGATGGTTTCGACTTCGGGCAATTCCGGCATCGGACGGTGTTCTCTTGAGCATCCGAGTATATCATAAATTTATTTGCCCCCGCGGAAGCCGGCGTGCCGACGGCCACCGGTTGTAATCAGAGCGAGGGGTAAAGGGGTCGGAGGCCATGAGGAGGCGAGCGGGCATGGATTCCCGGCTCTTAGCCGAGAAGAGCGAGCCGACGACCGAGCCGGCTTCATCGCCGGGGAAGCCGGCGTGCCGACGACCCTTTGCCCCGAGCTCCCTCTTGATTTAACCGCCGATTTCCTTTAAGATGCCCCTTCACGATCACCATGAAAGGCATCGTTCCTCTGGTTTTAGGATGGCTGGTCCCCGGCCTCGGCCATGTCGTCCAGAAAAAATATTGGCGGGGGATCATCTTTTTCATTTCAATCCTGAGCATGAGCGGGCTGGGACTGATGATCGGAGGCAAGATCTACCCGTTCCAGACTGAAAATCCGCTGACCATCCTCGCCTTTTTCTCGGACATCGGAAACGGCCTGGTCTATCTTCTCTCCCGCTTCTTTCCCATAGGCATCGGCGAGCTGAAGCTGGTGACCTTCGAATTCGGAACGGCTTACATCGCGGGCGCGGGACTCCTCAATTTTCTCATCGCCCTGGACGCCTTCGATATCGCTCTGGGAAAAAAGAGATGATTTTTAAAAGCCATCTTTTTTCCATGATCGTCTATGCCTTCTTTGTCGCCGTCGTCCTCTCCCTTCTCCGGCGGGAGGAGAAGAAAGCCCGGATCAGATACGGACTGTTGATGTTCGCCATCATGGTCGTCGGCGCGATTCTCTTCGGCTGGCTGATGTATCTATTCACCCTTTAGATCTCGACCGATCTGAAAAACCCTCAGGCACGATCATTGGGGATGATATCGTCCCTTCCGGACCGGCGTCCCAGGTATCAACCGCTCCGTAATTCGGTGTATTCAGCCGGATTTTTTTGCTATAATTTCCAAACGTGATTGAGCTTTTTCGCATTTGGAAGCAATATCAGAGGCCGGACTGGGCTCTCTCCGACGTGACCCTCTCGATCAAAAAAGGCGAGTTCTGTTTCGTGACGGGCCCGAGCGGTTCGGGGAAAACAACTCTTCTCAAAATCATCTACCGCGAAGTCGTGCCCACGGAGGGACAGATTATCATCGGCGGCAAGAACATTCTCCGCATCCCCGACCACAAGATCTACAGACTGCGCCGGCACATGGGCATCGTCTTCCAGGATTTTCGGCTCCTCTTTCACAAACGGGTTTTCGATAACGTCGCGATCGCTCTCCGGATTCTCGGCGCGCCGCGGCGCGATATGAAGCGAAAAGTCTTCATCGCCCTGCGGATGGTCAACCTCCACCAAAAAATCTGGGATTACCCCAAGCAGCTGTCCTACGGCGAACAGCAGCGCCTGGCCATCGCCCGGGCGGTGGTCAATAGTCCCCGGATCCTCTTGGCCGACGAGCCGACCGGAAACCTGGATCCGGAACTCGCCCTTGACATTTTCGGGTTGTTCCGCGAAATCAACAAGCAGGGAACGACCGTCGTCATCTGCACCCACGACCGGGATCTCATCAAGCATTTCGGCGGCCGCGTTCTCTTTCTCCACGAGGGAAAACTTCAGGAAAAGGAGCGCCTCTGATTCTGCGAACGACCAGATATTTTCTTCGGGAAGCCGGACAGAACCTGTGGCAGTTCAAAACGCGCCATTTCTTTTCGCTGACGATCATTGTCCTGTCGTTCGTCATCCTCGGCGTGTTCCTCTCGCTGGCGAACAATCTCCGCTTCAAGGCCCGCGAGCTCTCCCGGAATCTCACGGTCGTTTTCTACCTGGATAACGGCCGGACGGCGACGGACCTGGCTCGGCTCGAGGAGACGATCAAGCGCTCCCCCCTCGTCGCGTCGGTCCGGACGGTCAGCCCCGAAGAAGCCTCGCGGAAATTCCTGAAGGATTTCCCCGACCTCGAGGAGGTCCTCCTCAACCTGGACGCCATTCCCTTTCCCCCCTCGATTGAAGTCGCGCTCAAGAATCCGGCGCTTCCGACCGAGCGCATCCTCGAATTCATCGCCGGAATCAGGACGGACCCTTCCATCGCCGACGCTCAATTCAACCGCGAATGGGCCGAGAGGATCCGTTCGCTCGGCCGCCTGGCCGAAGCGATCGGATTCTTCCTCGGCGGGATTCTCGTCCTGGCCTCGTTTTTCATCGTCTCCAACGTCATCAAACTCATCGTCATGTCTCGGAAGGAGGAGATCGAGATTCTCCGTCTGGTCGGCGCGACAAACATGTTCATCCGGATGCCGTTCCTCCTCGAAGGGTTTTTCCTCGGCATCGCCGGAAGCGCGCTCTCCCTAGGATTAGTTTTGGGGCTGGTCAAGCTTTTTCCCCTCTATCTCGGAGCGTCTCTGGGAGCGTTCCAGGAGCTCATCGGCTTCCGCTACCTGACGGTCAGCCAAGCCCTGGCTCTCGTCGCCGGCGGCGGCGTCGTCGGCCTTCTCGGAAGCCTGAGCTCCCTCTCCCGTTTCCTAAAGATTTGACTGAATTCGTTTATTTTCCTACAATTCAATCAAAATGAGCTCGTTAGGTCAGGAACTCAAAAGGGAGCGTGAACTCCGGGCGATCTCGCTTCAAGACATCGCTAATCAGACGAAGATCGGCCTCCGGTACTTGCAGGCCCTGGAAAACGACAAGCTCGATTTGCTGCCCGGCACGTTTTTCATCAAAGGGATTCTCCGGGCGTATTCCCACTGTATCGGCGTCGACGCCGAGTACTTCGTGAACAAGTATCATGAAGAGATCCTTCTCCAGGAAGACGCCCGGGACAAAGACCGGAAAAGGCGCGAAGAAGTCCCGCGGGAGAAAGCGCGGCGAACAATCCCGAGATTCCGGCCTTGGGCCGTGTTGCTCCTTGTCGCCGCCTGCGCCTGTGCCGCGCTGATATTCGTGACGATCGGATCGCGAAAAATTCCACGGCCGCCGGTTCAGATACCCGCCGTCACCACAATCCAACCGTCCTCCGAGCCAAAGCTGCCGGCGGTGGTACCGCCGGGTCCCGCCAATCCCAATGCGGGCATTCGCCTGGATCTCGCTTTTCTCGCCAAAACCTGGATTCATATCGCGTCCGACGGCCAGGTCGTCTTGGACGGCCTATACGAGGCCGGCAAGACGGCAACCTACGACGCGGCGAAAGAGTTCGTAATCCAAATCGGCAATGCCGGCGGGGTCGCATTGTCGATCAATGGCCGGCCGGCCAAGTCCTTCGGCGGGGCGGGCCAGGTCGTCACCGACATCCGCATCAACCGGGACAATTGGGCCGACTTTCTCAAATAAACCCATGGAGACCTCGAAGAAGAAAGGCCCGCGGATCATCGGCGGGATCATTATCGTCCTCATCGTCCTCTTCGTCCTCCTCGACTATTTCATCCGCCAGTCCGCCGAATTTTCGACAACGAACGTCACCAACATTCTTCTCGTCTCTCTCCAAATCATTGTCCTCCTGATGGCCCTCATCCTCTTCTTCGTCCTCGGCCGAAACCTGCTCAAGCTGTATTTCGAGCGTAAGCGGAAGGTCCTGGGCTCCCATTTCAAAACGAAGCTCGTCGCGTTCTTCACCGCCTTGTCGTTCATCCCGACGCTCCTCCTCTTCTTTTTCAGCAGCGATCTCATTCGGCGCAACATCGAGCAGTGGTTCAAGGCCCCCCTCGACAAAATCCTGGACGACACCAAAATCATCGCCGACGGATTCCGCGCGACGACGTCGGAGCTCACCCTCCACTTCGCCCAGCAGCTCAGCCGGGAAATCAGCCGCCAGAACCTGATCGCCCCCGAAAACCGGCCGAAGCTCGAAGAATACATCCGGACCAAACTCGGCGAATACCGACTCGACGAAATCGGCATTTTTCTCGGCGAGGAAGAGCTGTTCACGTACCTCAATCCCAACCTCCCCCTCCAGGACTACCAGGATCTCATGGACAATACGATCAAGCGCGCCCACCTCGGCGAACTCTTCAGCGACATCCGGCCCATGGGAACGGGAGAATTCATCCGGCGCGGCGTCTCGGTCAACGTCCCGAAGATCGGCGACGTCCTGGTCACGACGGGTAAATTTCTGCCCC
>Ga0315275_10003558_pt1 | contig 14363 bp, 14 predicted proteins | sample YL17G03_0_MG_FD_205557 | JGI IMG/M metagenome (GOLD analysis project Ga0315275, IMG submission 205557) | Sediment microbial communities from Yellowstone Lake, YNP, Wyoming, USA - YL17G03_0 | ecosystem: Environmental > Aquatic > Freshwater > Lake > Sediment | place: USA: Wyoming | collected... | reverse complement strand
GAATAAACATTCCCTGCGGCATAATTGTTATCCCATATGCATTCATTAATATTGATAGAAATATTATCATTCTCGTCACAGTAACTTTTTGGAGCCAGTGCCGGGGTGTAAAAACAAACAGGGTTATTTGAGTGTGACGTCATAAGATAAAGTTCACTTTGTTAGACGGCGCGTATATACGGTCACGCACCATATTAGTCATCGGCGTTCATTCTGAAAGGTTGCGTAAATAATTCGTAATTAATTCGTGCCATTATCAATACATTTTGCTCTTTTGGGAGCATAATAAATGTGTTTAAAAGGTACAGTCAAAATGGTCGGCGCTTGGGTTTGCGCTGTGCGAAGCGTCCGTCCGCTATTCGACAAGGTATCTTAAGCGAACATTCGTTCATGCTTCGACATAGCTCAGGATGGATGGTGGCGAGGCGAAGGGACTAGGAGAAAAAGCATGATGGGTACGCCTACAATGTCAAAGAGAAGGGCAAGCAAGAGCAAGAGCGGCATGAAGATCGCAAGTTCCACGTTGGAAATAAATGGTGAGACCGCAAGCGAGGCAAATCCTGCTACCAAAATTACGGTGGCAAGAACCATTGCGGTTCCCGACGTCCTGAGAACTTTTGTCACAGCCTCTTTTATATCAAAGCCCATGCGGAGCAGTCGCCTTACCCCCCAGATAAAATGAATTGTGTCATCAACGATGAGCCCGATGCCTATTGCCGGGAGGATGATAAGGCCCAGCGAGAAGCCGACTCGAAACCATCCCATGATGCCGACAATCATGACAATCGGAAGGATGTTGGGGATCATTGCAACTGCCCCCCACTTCACGGAGCGCAAAAGAATCATAAGCATGACGAGCACACTCACAAAGGCAACGACGAAACTGTATATGAGCGCCTTCACCATTCTTTTTTCCATCTCTTTGTAGAGGAGCGAAAAACCGCTCCATGTCATGTCCACTCCCTTGCGTTTGAACCCATCGCGAAGATATGCAAGGGTTGAGAGAAGCTCGTCATAATGTTTTTCGCGGTCGGTGCGAACGCGCACATGGATGCGCGCCTTCTTCAAATCCTTAGATAACCATCCGGAAAGTGGCGAGAGATCAGCCTTGCCCATTTCGGCAACTAAATGGTCCGCCTTTTTCAAAAGCTCACCGGGATTATTAGGAACGCCATTTTTTATAATGTAGGCCGTCAGCCCAACATCAATTGGCGATACTGTTGTCGTGACTGGGCCCGTCAGTGAAAGTGCAAGCTGGAGACCGCCTATCAAATTGATTTTTTCCATTTCGGAAAAATTGCCGCCGTCATTTGCCTGCATCACAATTTCGAATGACGCCCCTCCCGCAAATTTTTCGTCAACGTCGTGAAACTGTTTTTGAAACTCAATGTCGGGGCGGAAGATGTTGGGAAAATCAAATCGCACACTGGCATAGCGCAGTCCATAGGAGGCGACAATTGTTGCAACAATAAATCCTGCCGCAAGCATGCCAGCATGCCGATGAATGAATGAGACAAACGAAGATGTCATGCCAGATTCAGTATGCGCACGTGCCTTCATTGGACGGGCCATGAGAAAAGTCGGCGTGACAAGCATAGAAGCGATAAGCGCCAGCGGCGAACCGGTTACCAGGACCAGACCAACAGATCGGATCTGCTCGATGTCGCCTATAAGAAGGGATGCAAAGCCGGCGATAGTCGTTGCGGTCGTCCAAAAACAGGGCACTCCGGAGGTCAAAAACATCTGACGGCAGGCCTCGACTCTTCCCGCTCCCTGACCTCGCGCAGCGCCATAATGCCTGAGCAGAAAAACGACGTCCTCGAGGCCTGCTACTGCAAGTATCGGTAATGCGATCAGTGCAAATTGCGAAAGCTTTACGCGAAATGCCGCCAGGATACCGCACGCACCCGAAATCGCAAAAGCCGTAACAATGAGCGCTATCGCGATTGCCTGCCAGCTGCGGTAGGCAATAACGAACAGCAAAATGACACAGATCGCTACGATCAAGAGCGTGCGCACAAGATCGATGCGCGAAAATTCAATTGCCTTGGACTGCATGGCAAGGGGGCCTGTAACGAATGCATTTTTTCCGATCAGATTTTCAACATTTTTAACGAGGAGAAGCCCCGCACTTGGAGAAGCGGCCCACTGTTTGGGTATAATGAGGAGCACACTGCGTCTTGCATCGCCGTCGACCAATAACTTTCTGACAAGTGGTAAGATTTTGAGCGTCGCTATGTCGGTGCCTTTGGCATCGATATCATTTATTCCGGACAGGTTGGCAATGCTGATAACCGAATCAACACCGTCCACTTTTTGGATTTTTTCGGCAAGTTCACGAAGGCGCGAAAGATTTTGGGGATCCCAGACAGAACCTTCCGCGTTCCACACTACCAGAAGGAGAGGCTCGCTTCCGAAACTTTGGTTGAACTCCTTGTAAGCACGCAGATGAGGGTTGTCCCTTATAAATCGCGATTCAAGAGAAGGGTCTAAACTGAGATTACTGGAAAATAACGATCCGGCGGCGATACAGGAGAGGAAAGCCGCGAGGATTAGATATTTAAAGCGATTGAGCCAATCGACATTCATAAATTTGTTAGGCAATTTTCTTTTGCACTCGATATTTGGTTCATATAGGAGAAATTATGTCAATTCAAGGAGGTATCTATGAGAAGATTGATTGGAATAATTTGTGCAATATTGGTTCTTGCGGGCATGGTTACTACGGGTTGCTCGCTCGTCAATACAGACAACATGCCACCGCCCGGGAAACATAATTAACCATCCCAGAAGGGAGATAACCATGAAAAACAGGACAAAAATAATTTTGGCGTCGTTCGCCCTTTTGGGCAGTGCAATTGCGCTAACATTTTGCGGTGGAGGTGGAGGTGCGGCAAATGACATTCTTGCCAACGCGCCTGCCGGATTCACTTTTACAAACACCAGTGGCAACGCCATCACTTCCGTGTCCCGCGGCACTGCCGCCCAGCTCCGTGACAGTGCCGGCAATATCCTTCTTCAGTTCACAACCGGCGGCACTGTCAATTTTACAAATGTTGTTGCAGGGCGGGATGCGGCGAAGACTTTTGTTCACTTTCCTGCAACAACTGACAAGTCAGGTCTGAGCGGGACGATTATCATGTTTGTGCCGTGTCCGGCCGCTGGGAGTCAGGTAACCGTCTGCCCGCAGGCAAGCGCTTTGGGTGAGGTAGTCACAGGATGCGCTGGAGAGGTGACGCTGACACAGACGGCCAAAACTTCCGGAAATTATACATGGGACAACGCCACAACACATACCGGCACAGATGACTGCCAGGTCTCGGCATCCGTTGATAATTTTGGAACCGGCGCTTTTAGTACGGCATCTCCCACACCAGTTCTTACAGCCGACGATTTTCCGACCGTGGGGGTGTGCAGCACTGGAACTATTGATGTAACAAGCAGCGCGTTCAAGGCAGCCATCGCAGGAGCGACGTCATTTACATTTATGCATAAGCCATGGGTTTCCGATGCGGACAATCCATTTATCTGCGGAAGACAGGGGGTGTGGGATCCAAACGATCCTCAGGCGTTTGATAAGACCAATACGCTCAATATGACGGATACATTATCAAACATATTCACGGGCGTGTTTGGATACGTCTTTATTTGTAATACAGGTTTTGCTTTTGCAAGCTCGAACTATGGCTTCCATGATGCCACAACATACCGCGGTGAATTGAAATTTACTTCCGGAAGCAACACGTACCGCGGCAGGGTTCGTTTTACAGTTGCAGGAACAGATGTTGGAAAGACGCTTGCCTCATTGGGCCTTGCTCAAACAGATGTCACACTAACCGATGCAAGCGACACTGCCTTGACTACGGTTGGTGACGTGCAAAATCTTTTGGCTGCAAGTCCTGTTTATATAACGATTAACGCCGTTGCAAAGGGTGCAACACACATAACCGCTACCGGTGGCTTTATATGTGCGGGGACTGAGTAATAATAGAGGAAATCCCCCTCATCCCCCTTTAAAAAAGGGGGGAGGGGGGATTTTAGATTGCTTCGTCGCCCTTCGATAAGCTCACGGCTCCTCGCAATGACGGACATAGCAGGACCGATTTAAGTTTCCATGTATAATAAAATAAAAATATTTGTCTTCATCGCCATCGCCTCATTTGCCTTAATGATAGCGCTGTCTGTCACCGGCGAAATGATTCCTTTCCGATATGCAACTGCAGTCATAGTCACAATTTTTTCTCTCTTTTTCATATTTGGTCTTTCAATGGTCCCGATCATGATCAAGGCCGTGCTGCGCGGCAATATTTCATTATGGAATAGATATCCGGTATCAGGAAGGGGATTTTCTGAGCGAATGAGGCAGAGGATAATTGAAAACGAGAAGGGCATTTTTTACGCACTCTTAATTTCATTTTGGGCAGTCTATATTCTCGGCCTCGCAATAGCGTTGCCCTTCATGATCAAGGATAAATTTTTCGAGCCGGAGATGCCTCAACCGGGCGCATCTATTTATTCGAAACCTCTGAAAAAGTCCTCACTAGGTGTCATTGCGAGCCCTTCGACTACGCTCAGGATAAACTCCGCGAAGCAATCCCGCGAGATTGCCGCGGCCCCTTTGGGGCCTCGCAATGACTTTTTCAGAGGTTTAAAAATAAGGATGGAGTCGTAAGCAGATTCAATCTAAATGACTCGTTAATATATCTTTCTATAACACCCCAATATCCATAGACAATTTATAAATAGCGGATTAAAGATTTGTGTGCAGAGCAACTTCGGGGTTTTTTCAGCGGATAATAGTTGTGAGTACAAAATGGGGGAGAGAATAAAATTATCTGGGGGTCAATATGATGTCCGGTGGTGATCCAAAAATCGGTGGCGCAAAAGATACAACCAAGAGTCCACAAATCCCAGAGCCTGAGCAGCGAGTGGGAATTTATGAAACTGTTCAGCAACGTCCAGTGGGAATTTACATTAAGCGGGAAATAGTTGAGACAGACGACAATACGCTGGAGAGGGCTCGTCGCAGCCTTGAACGGATAGAAGAGTGGTTGCACAGCAAACCGGGAGGTGAAACTTTAGACAAAGATGTGTCGCAGTTTGCAATTCATCCCTTATCGCCTCGGATTAAAGAACTACTAGCGGAGGGATTTGAATTTAAGGGCTTGGACAAACTTGAAGGCTGCCTGGTGTTTAGCCACCCAGAACGCGGATTCATATCAATAAATATAAAAGACGTTTTTGAGCCTGGGTCGAAAGGTGAAGAGATAAAAACATTGTCGGATCCTAGACAAATGCGCATGTCGGCTTTTTGGAGAGGTGATCAAAAATCATACGAGGAATATATGAAAGGCTTATCAGAGCCAAATGACCAAAACGCGAAGCGACCGGGTCTTATAACAGGTGAATGAGATAAATAATCCTGAATAGGATGAGATAAATGGCTGAAGGATAATTTCCTTCAGCCATTGTTTTGTTTCTTGAAGGGGTGTCTCCAAAAACCCATTGTCATTCTGAACGAAGTGAAGAATCCCAAGGTTTCCGTGGGATCCTTCGCTTCACTCAGGATGACAACCGAGGTTTTTAGAGGTGCACATATGTCACTTCTTCTCCTTCGAAAAATAATGCAGTAAAATCTCGTCCGTATTGTGCAGTCTTCGACATGCCTCACGTGCGATGTTCAAAATCAGCCTGCCGAAGAGTTCCTTGTCGGATTCAAAAAGAGAGAGCAGTGCCGCGCGAGAAAGGACAATGAGCTCTGTGTCTTGCGTGACAAGCGCGCTTGCTGAATGGGGCATGATAGCAATCACCGAGGTCTCGCCAAGACATTGCCCGACACCAAACTCTATAATCTCAAGGGGTGTTCCTTCGGCCTCAAAAACAATCTTCACGCGTCCGCTCATCACAACATAAATATGAGTCGGATCATCGCCCTGCCTGAAGATAAACTCACCCATTTTATAAGATGTCTTCTCCAATAATTTGAAGACGGAATAAAGTTGGTTGTCGGTGAGACCGCCAAAGATAGTAATTTTGCTCAGAATGGGGATGACTTTCTCAATCTCTAAAAGCGGTGTGCAGCACTTATTCGTCATACGCGATTTTTAGCCGATCGCCATGAAAGATGCTACAAATATTTTTATAAGTTTGCTTTTGAAAGTCATCATCACTTGTTATTCATCCAACATACTGGTATATTCCGCTACAATCATTCATAACATTACTGCCACAATTCACCGTTAAAAAACGATGACTAAATAAAAGGCTCTTTGAAAAGGCGGCTTTCACTGTTTTTGTCGCTTCTATGATAGATTGGAGAGTGGCTGCGTTGATGCTTTGCGGCTTCGGGCTCCGGATGCACGATTTTGTATCTGACTCGATTTGGCTCGCCTGCAAAAACTCGCCCAACTACGCCTGCCGATTTGCAACAGTTAGGCTTCGTCGGGCTCAGACATTTGCAGGCGTCGCTTTAAACTATGTTTGCTAAATGAGCGACCGCCAAATCTTCGCAGACAAAATCGGCATCCTCCGCCATGCCGCAAGCATCAGCGCAACCACTCATCATATAGTGTAATATGGTGAGTAAATAGCTCGCGGTGCTTATTGCGCAGTGAGCCGATTTTGTTAGGCGAACGTTTGCTGGTCGTGCCTTGAGAGGACATCGTTTGCACGACGCCACCCAATGTTCGAAGTCTGCCGAAGCCAAACCTTTTGCAGTTCATGAAGGCGTAGGCAGACGAGTTTTGGGTGGCGAGGCAAACGGAGTCCTATACAAAATCGTGCGAACGGAGCACAAAAGCACCGAGAGCTATGTGCTCACATAACAAAAGGGGGGATTATGAATAAGACGAGATGGGTTGTAGCAAGTATCGTGGTAGCGGTGATTGTCACCGTGATGGAATCTATCTTTCACGGCGTCTTACTCAAGGGGATCTATGAGGCAACAGCTGCGATCTGGCGTCCGTACGCTGAGATGTCAAAGCTCACTCCTTATGGATGGATTTCAACACTTATTACTTCCTTTATATTGGTCTACATCTATCACAAAGGTTATGAAGGGAAGGGGAGTGGCTTTGCAGAGGGTCTGCGATTCGGATTTATCATCGGTCTTTTTACCGCAATTCCCATGGCAGTGTGGTCCTACATTATTATTCCGATGCCTTTTACCCTCGCTTCTTATTGGTTTGGCATTGGTATGGCAGATATGATCGTTGCGGGTGCGCTCATTGGCTTGATTTACAAAAAGGCTGCTCCTTCGGCGTGACACAAAACCTTATAACCCTTCACCCATAACGCTCTCCCCTAAGGAGACTGTTTCCAAAGTCGTTCCCTCCCTTTGTAAGGGAGGGTTAGGGAGGGTAGATACCGAAATAAACTTCTGGGTTTTCAATGTCTACCCCACCTAACCTCCCCTTACAAAGGGGAGGAATTAATGAGGGAACCACTTCGGAAACGGGCTCCTCGCGATGACAAAACGAATTACGACACAGTCTCTAAGGGGCGAGGGTGATGGGGTGTATTTTCTGGGCGTCGTTCATTTTTCTAGCAACTTCTTTGATGATATAGCGATAATATCTCTGCAAGAAGAGATGTGTGATAAATGATGATTAAGGGAGGTTTTGAATGGGTATAATTCTTCTAGCCGCGGCCGCCATATTCTTGGCAGCTTGTGGTCCTCAACTTCGTTCAATACGGTCAGAATATGAAAGGAAAAATCCAAAACCCCAATGGATCGACAAGCCGCCCGCAGATCACTACGTGGGCACAAGTCAATGCAGCTCAGAATCTTCAGCCTTGCCTGTTGGTGATATGGGAAGAACTTTCTTTCGAGATTCGGCATATCGCGATGCACTCTCCAAGAAGTGCAAAGCAGGCAAAAGCGATAACAAACAAAGCTTTTCTGAGACCGTCCTTATTAATCCGGCGGAAGAATATCTCTATCCCTGTCAGAAGGGCGGCATGATGATGTACGGACTCTTTAAGAATGACGACTTGGATTGTAGCAGAATAGAACGTTAGCGCAGCGCTTCATTAATATCTTTACAGTTAGTATGTCATTGCGAGGAGCGTAGCGACGCGGCAATCTCCAGAAAATGCCAGTGAGATTGCTTCGCTTTGGTCGCAATGACCCATAATTGAATGTATGGAGATGACTAGTGCACTGACAATTTGAATTTTTCCCCTTTGTAAGGGGAGGTTGGGTGGGGTAGATCCTTAGGAAACCCATGATCTACCTCCCCTAGCCCCTCCTTACAAAGGAGGGGAATATTGAAACTTCAGATAAATATTAAATTGTCTCAGCACTAGTACGCACATGAGAAACCCATCGCTGCTCCGGCGACCCATTGTGTTGCAGCGTGCTTCGGCGCGATGATATCAAAACGTCCCTCAAGTTTGAATTTCATTCCATCAGCTATATAATATCCCATGCCGACACTCATTTCATGAATGAACTGCTCTGCTCCGGTGAGATTTAATACTCCGTTTCCCGGGGCGTTTTGCCAGGTGTTTGCATATTTTAAAACCCCATACCATTGAGGTACGGGTTCCCAGTGGATGTTTACGAGGCCGCCGATGTAGGATGTGTCAACTCCTAGGCCATCGACTTCATCATCACGCTGATAGATGGCCTCCAGGCCCAGTTGCCAATGATCATTCACCCACCAGGTAAGTGTGGCATCCGAACCCACGGTGAGAGGTCGATTGCCGCCTGATTCAGGTCCTACAAAAGGGGTAAGGGCAAAGCTGCTCTGTTTTGACGGCTTCCCCCATGTGAGCACAAGCGATGATATAAAAGTTGAAAGATGATTATTTTTGACTATCCTGTCATGAACAAGTCCATTGGTCGCGGCAACTATCAGCTCAACATGATCTGTAGCCTTCCAGTCAAGTTTAATGCCGGTGCCCGCGCCTGGTGCAACGAGACCTCTCCAGATAATACTCCATGAGACCGTATCATTAAAATAGGCCTGATAAGGTTCAAAGCCGGGAGGAAGGCCGAATCTGCCGAGCACGAGCTCAAGGCGATGTTTTTTTGAAAGGGTGACGGCTGCATAGGCATGGCTCATTGCCAGATCGATATTTTCCGAACCGGATGCCGCACGTCCAAAAAAGAGATCTGCCCTCAAACGGGCGCGATCACCAAAATGTTTTACAATATCGATTTCAACATCGGGGACAAAGAACTGAAAGTATTGATGGCCGGGTGTTGGTATGGTGCCGTTGGTCACATCCGGAAGCCACTCACCGATGGGGCCGCCAAATGAGCCGTCATCAGCTCTTTCGGTGACGGGGTCGTGACTGAAATGCTGATATCCAACTGCAGTATTCAAATATCCGGAGAGTTCAAATCCACCATTTGGGGATTTCACAGAATCTTCCGAACACCATGCAGATATCGGCAGCAGAATCAAGAGAAGCACGCTCAGAGCGAGTCGTTTCATTCTGCGGGTTCCATATCCCTCAACCAATATCACTCATCGTCAAACGGCACCTGCTCATCAGAAACAAATGAGGCCTCATCGGGCACTGACTGGGGTCGCTTCTGTGTGGCGATATCATATGCAAATATATAGCGATCGTACCAAAAGGTCAAAATGCGGAAGATGATGAGAAGGACAAAACCTGCTGCCCCGATAAGAGCATAGAGATACCAGATGTAGGAGGCGTGTGCATATGCGGCTGCGTACTGAGTCGGTAAAAGCTTTGCTGGATCAGGACAATATGCGTTCAGAAGATAACCGGAGCTTGCAAAGGCCGCAAACCAGCCGATGAGGATGGTGAGATGTTTGAATTCCATATAGGATTCCGCTTCACGAGGTGGAGCCTGCTTTGATGCGTAGAGAATAAATCTCGATGATAGAAAACACTCTCCGAGACCCAAAAGGATCATGGCAACAATCATTATTGTCAGCGGATGAACGGACAATCCCCAGACGATCGTGACGAGGGTTTCGTTTGAAATCGTCCAAGGGAAAAAGCCAATCATGTATGCGGCAAGAGGCGCCAACAAGAGCCCGATGGCAATAGATTTAAATGTTCTGATATTACGACTCACAAATGATACAAACGCTTTGAATATCAAGGCAACGAGCGGCACAAGAACTACGAACCATTCCGGCGATGCCGCATCTCCTTTCAGTCGGATCATATATCTGGGAAGTGTGGCAAATATCTGACCCTGAATCGTCCAAAAGCAGCCAACGATGAGCATGAAGGTGATAAACCTGAATGTTGTGAGGGCGCGGAGGAAGCCACCTACAAGAGACCAGAAACTTTTGCCCATGATTTGAATTTCATAATCCTCATAGGAAACGAACATTATGATGAAGGCGATAAAGGAAAGTGCCGCTGCAAAGTAGAAGATGTATTCGAGACCATATGAGACGCGGATGGGTTTTGCTGCAACAAAACCTATGACGGCACCGAGGTTGATCATATGATGAAGGATGGAAAAAGCATGCGCACGGGTGTTTTGATCCGAGCTTTTGGTTATCGACCATGAAATCACAAGTCGTGAGACCGAGCTTCCAAACACGATGAGGATTAAAGATACTACAGCCATCTGCTTGTTGGGAAACCGGCCGAGCAAAATATAACCGGCTATGAGCATGATGTAGGCAAGCAAAAGGACTCTTTTGAAACCTAAACGATCGGCAAAAGAACCCAAAATAACGGGTAGTAGGTAAAATAAGGCTACAAAGACAGCAAGGACCCAGCCGGTTTGAATGTCACTTAAACCCACGGAACGCGTGAGATAGAGTGCAATCGCAATGAACGCCCCGTAAAAAGCAGCCCGTTCGAAAAGCTCGATCGCATTTGCAACCCGGAATGTCTTTGGTAATATCCAAGGATATGATGACATAAGGCCTCCCCCATAAATATATCGTCATTTTTTACCATAATTATTTGAAATAACAAAGAATAAATGAGGGGTTGGTGATACGCAGTTGAGGTTTGGATGGGAGGTGGATGCGGTGACTTAGTCCTTCGCCGACTCGCCAATGCTCATGTACCCTTCGAGTACCCGCATCCGTAATCGCTGCGGTCGCAAAAAACACGACCGCAGCTCAACGGCTGCGTGCTGGCTGTGTATCGTAGAGTTTGGTCGGGGCCCATCATGAGTTTCCCCTCCCCTTTGTAAGGGGAGGTTAGGTGGGGTAGACTCTTGGAAAACCAGTGTTCTACCTCCCCTAGCCCCTCCTTACAAAGGAGGGGAATATTGGAACCTTAGATAAATATTAACTTGTCTCAGCACTAGTAGCTGGCATAGCCACAGAGAGGAGCGAGCAGAGGGTCGCTCATCGCTTCCTATAATTCACTTGCTATTTTTTTCGTCTTATCTTATAGACCCCCGCGAACATAGATGATCGGCAGCTGGATTAGGTGTATGACGTAATGGTTACGATTTGGCGCAGGTCATAATACGACTTGCGCCTTTTTTTGTGCATCTATTTCAGCGAGGATCGAAGAAGGGAAGGATAGTATGGTTAAAGGTACAGTGAAGTGGTTCAGCGACACGAAGGGCTACGGCTTCATCGCCCCGGAGAATGGTGGAGATGATGTCTTCGTGCACTTCCAGGCAATCGAAGGTGAGGGCTTCAAGACTCTCAAAGAAGGTCAAATGGTTGAATTTGAAATCACAAAGGGCCCAAAGGGTCTGCAGGCTGCTAGTGTGAAGGCGTCTACTAATGCTTAAAAAATTAACTAAAGCAAGTTGAAGTCTTTTTCGATTAGATGAACAGAGCCGCAAAAGTCTTCCTGACTTTTGCGGTTTTCTTTTGCCGTAAATATATGAAAAAAACATACTTGCGACTACTCATCATCGTTGCTGTTTTGTCCCTCTTGGCTGTTGCCAGTTGCAACACAAACAAAGGTGAGAAAACGAGCATCAGTAAGGAGATAAGCATGGTTGTCAAAGATGGTGCAAAAGTGAGCTTCAATTATACTTTAAAAATGGACGGCAAAGTCGTCGATTCATCAGAGGGAAAACCACCGCTCACGTATACGCAAGGTGTAGGCGAGATCGTCCCGGGTCTCGAAGAGCAAATGGTAGGTCTCAAGGTGGGTGATAAGAAAAGTATCGTTGTAACTCCTGAGAATGCCTACGGTGAACACAACCCCAAGGCGATGCAAAAGGTTCCAAAAACAGCCTTCAAAGATCCAAAGGCATTACGGGTTGGTTCCATCGTAAGTGGCCAGGCGCAGGGCAAAGAATTTGAGGCCATTGTTGCTTCTCTTGACGATAAAGATGTCACACTCGATTTCAATCATCCCTTTGCCGGAAAGACGCTCAATTTCGACATCGAAGTCGTAAGCGTCCAGTAAGTTTTCTGCTGATATAAAAAACGTCATTGCGAGGAGCCCAGCGACGCACTTGCCGTTCACCCTGAGCTTGTCGAAGGGTGAATGAATGATTCGCTCAGGGCAGGCTTCGCGACGAAGCAATCTCCAAATCCCCCCTTACCCCCCTTTGGCAAAGGGGGGATGGGGGGATTCGTTTTCATGCAACGGAATGAAAAATAAAAGAAGCATTGATGGAATTGCCGCTATGAAGCCCATGATGAAAAGGTTTGCGTACCCGAAGTGCTCTACGATGATCCCGGCAAATCCGCCAATGATATTTGCCCCTAGGCTCATGATCGCCGAACCGATCGCAAAGTGAGCTGCCTTAAACTCAGTAAGACACAGGCGCATGAGATAGATCATCAGGGCAACATTCCCCAAACCGGCCGCAATATTTTCATAGCCGTGAATGACGGCGATCAGGGCAAGTCCGCTTGTTGTTGCAGCCGAGGGCCTGTACCACGCCAGAAATACATAAGCCCAGATGTTGAGGTTCATTATGAGGACGATGGGCCAGATAGCCTTACGCAAGCTCACTTTCTTGATCCACCACGATCCGATCAGGGCGCCAGCAATCGCCGAAACGGCGCCTACCAGACCGCCCAGCCAGGCAATCTGAAGCTTTGTGACACCAAGCTCCCTCATGAGAAATGGTGTGCTCATCGCGAAAAGCATCTGGTCGGCTAGTGGATACGTGATAATGAATGGAAGAACGAGCGCCATGCGCTCCTGACGCAGATAAGAGCGAAATGATTCGCCGAACGCGTGAAGTTTCTCCCAAAACGCGCGGCCGTCAGCAGTACGTTCTTTCTCAAAGTGCGGGAGAAAGAGGGCGTGTCCCGCGAAGAAGACACCCATCGTGAGGGAGCCGGCCGCAAAACCCCAGAACCAGTTGGCAACCGCAGCGATTGCAACGAGGACAGTGCGCGAGTAGATCACTGCGATCCGGTATGCCATGATGCGCAGGCCGGAGTAAGCCGCCTGATCGCCCCTGTCGGTTAAACCCTCCATGTAATATGCGTCGATTGCGATGTCGTTGGTGGCACTTAAGAATGCGAGTGTCACGAAGAGAAAGGCAGTTGCCTTGAGCATCACCCCGTCAGTGCCAGCTTGGGTGAATCCAGCGAGACATGCGATTGCGAAGATCGCAATCGTTATTGCAGCCTGCATCCGAACCATCCATCTGCGTTTGGTTCCGAAGATATCAAGGAGCGGCGCCCAGAGAAATTTGAGATTCCACGGAATTCCGAAGAAGTTGATGAATCCGAGGAAGGCCTCGCGCACGCCAAGGTCAGTGAAGAAGACCGTGGAGATGAACCGCACGATCATGTAGGGCAACCCCTCAGCAAAGTAGGTTGAGGAAACCCATAGTGAAGTTTTAAGTGGTTTTTTCTCCATTTTTAAAGATTGGGTATAAATCCCCCCATGGGGAGTCAAGACATCACATTTCCTAACACATTATAGTTAAATCAGGAAAAAAGCCAATAATTCCGTAATAAAACAGGACGTTTGTCACAGTTCTTTTGGCACAGGGATTGCTTTATTTACTCCCAAAGGGGGAAGTCCCTGTGAGTTCAGGTCCGACCAAATTAGACACGAGAGTACCGACGCGTCTACCTGTTTGTTCTGAGGAATCAGAGCAGTTGGAGACAAGGCAGGAGCATGCGCGTGAGAGCGATTCGAATCGCAATTCATGCAAGCCCGAAGACGGTTTTGGTCAATCGTCAGCTGGATTAGCTTCGCATCAGGGATTTCAGACGCCCGCAGTTTTTTCACCCGCCACGTTAATCTGTGAAGAGCCGAGTTCAGAGAGAGTCGCAAAGCGAGATGTTATTACCTTTGCATCGAGTTCTCCATCAGCAGGCGAGTTATATGATGCCTTGATGGATCAACGGATCAGTCTTCGTGAGATTGGGGAATATATAAGGAAGACTCATAAGGATGCCACGATTGGAGGGCCGAACCGTCCTCTGAACGAGAAGGATCTTTTCGAGTATATTTCAGCTCATCTCAAAGAC